>FLOH01000368.1_pt1 | contig 105552 bp, 93 predicted proteins | sample 756751 | NCBI WGS metagenome assembly FLOH01 (sample SAMEA4026879, study PRJEB14308) | marine metagenome | biome: coastal water; material: water | depth 74 m
TACGCTTGCATGCAGTCAAAATCCTGCTGTTTGACTTCAAATGAAACCGCCGGCAAACCAGAGCACCAGCGCTGCCAGATAACGCGAAATGCATGCCCTACTCCATCAGCAATCAAGGCAGGTTGGCCTATTGCAGATTTCGCAAAGCGATCTCGCAGCTGGGCACGAATATTGGACAATGCAGCAAGATCTTCCGCCCAATGCAATCCCTTCTGCACGAAATCTGCTTCAGATTGTGCAACAAAAGCTTCCAGTCCTGCATGCCAGAGAATGCACGTGCCAGTTCGCCCCGCTGAGGACCCGCCTGACAAATTTAGCGTCGGAACTCCCATCCATAGCGCATGAAGGGTTGTTGTACCTCCGTTGTAAGGAAAAGTGTCAAGACAAATGTCTACCTGTCGGTGCAGCCCCAGGTAACTACCCATGTCGCAACGTGGAAAGAAATCCAGTCGTTCTCGCACGATGCCATGCTGTGAGAACCAATTGATCAGCATGCAGCAATTTTTCTCGTCTGGCACTCCGCCTAGGAGTAGTCGTGAATCAGGCAACGCTCTCAGCAGAGGTGCCCACAAGGCAATGCTTGATGGGCTGAGCTTGCTCAACTTGTTGAAACTGCCAAAAGTTACGTATCCGTTGCTCAACGCGGGTAGCTCATTGACAGGTGGAGCTTCCATGCACGGCAGGAATGGGGCGCTGGCTGGCAAACGTACAATTTTTTCGGTGAATTGGCCATCAAATTGCCCCGGTGGCAGAAAATGTCGATCGGAAAAATAGTAGTCCATGGCGCGCAATCCCGTGGTAGCCGGATAACCAATCCAGCTAACCTGTATCGGCGCAGGCTTTCTGGCGAATACTCCCAACCGGTTATTGGCAGTGTGTCCTGATAGATCAATCAGGATATCGATACCATCGGCACGGATTTTTTCTGCCAAAAGCTCGTCGTTCAGGCCCCGTACTAAAACCCAATGCGCAACATACGCTTTGATACGCTGCGTTACATCGTCCTCAACGGCGCGATTGAAATAGGCGTGCAGCGTAAATTCTGAGTTATTTGACAAATGGGACAGTATGGGTTCAATAAATGAAGCCACCGAATGATTGAATAAGTCACCTGATACTAAGCCAATCTGCAAACAACGATCAGCGTCTCGTAAGTTGGCGTACGGTGAAGTGTTGCCACGAAATGGCGATTCAAACTGCGTGCCAAATCCGCAATGCTCGTAAAACAAGGTCTCCGCATCGATCGATGGCTTTTGAGTGAGGCAAAAAAGCAGATTGCTGTATGCCAGGGCGAAATCGGGCTCGATCTCCAGTGCCCGGCGGAAGCTGGCTTCGGCCTCTTCAATCCGACCCAAATTGTGGAGGCAGCTTCCCAAGTTATTGTGTGCTTCGGACCAATCGGGCTTGATCTCCAGTGCGCGATAGCAACTGGCAGCGGCCTCATCCAGCCGATCCATATCTTTTAGGATGACACCCATGCAGTTGTGCGCCTCAGCCCAATCCGGCTTCATTTGCAGTGTTCGTCGGCAGATAACTTCAGCCCCCTCGAGACGTCCTAAAGCATGTAGAGTTACAGCAAAGTTGCCAAGCGCCTCAACGCTATCCGGATTGATTGCCAGGGCACGTCTAAAGCTGGCTTCGGCTTCGTCGAGCCTGCACAGAAAATGGGAAATACATCCCAGGGTATTATGCGCCTCGACTGAATCAGGCTTGATCTTCAGCGCCTGTTGACAGCTGGCGTCGGCCTCGTCCAACCGGCACAGGCTGAAGAGAATATCACCCAAGGCGCAAAGCGCTTCTGAGGAATCCGGATTGATCTGCAGCGCTCGCCGCACGCTGACTTCGGCCATATCGAAGTGGCCTTGGCGATGGAAGACCACTCCAAGATTGTAATGTGCGTCAACGTAATCAGGGTTTATCTGCAGCGCCCGTCGAAGGCTGGCTTCGGCCTCATCCAGACGACCCATACGATGAAGTATCGCGCCCAGGTTGCAATGCCCTTTGGCGTAACCAGGCTCGATCTCAGGTGCACGTCTATAGCTTTCCTTGGCTTCGTCCAGTTGCCCCAGGTCTTGGAGAGCGGCGCCCAAGTTGCTATGCACCTGTGCATCTTTTGGCTTGATCCGCGACGCCTTCAGGTAACTAGTTTTAGCTTCATCTAAACGACCCAAATCATACAGCGTGATTCCTAACAGATTGTGTGCCTCGGCATCATCTGACAACAAAGCCGCCGCCTGTTGCATCGGCGCCAGCGCGTCGGCATTCCGTCCAAGCTGCTTCAACATCACACCCAGCATTTTCCAGCCAGGCCCGTACTGAGGAAAACGCACCGTCATCGTTTGAGCAAGAGCAGCTGCTTCGGCGAAACAACCCTGGCCGAAAAGAGTCACAAGACTTTTAAGTTCTTTGGAGCTTGGATTGGCTCCATGGAGCCGGGCAGATTTTTTGGACGACTTGTCCCGCTTGGCAGATTTGGTCTTGGAAGCTTTCTGGCGGTTTTGCGAGGCTAGTGATGGGCCTGCTTGCTGCTCTCCTAAACTTGCCAACGCCCCAGAATTCATTGAGTCCACAGCCTGAGCCCCCCCATCCAGACGCATCTCCAGTGCGTCAACCTCTTTACCCTCAAGGCCTTGCTGTCGAGCAAGTGCAAGCACCTCCCGTGCGTCGACCTTCTGGTCAGCCTGAATCAGCGCATTAACGTAACTGAGCCAGTATTGCCCACGCGCCGGATCAGCGTTGAGCGCCGTGATGAAATATGGCAAGCCTGCAGCAGGCATCTTCATTTGCACTGCGAGAACCCCCATATTGTGGTTTGCCTCGGGATGATCCGGATTATTCTGCAAAATGTTCTGGTAGATCTCTCCCGCTTCGTTTAACTTGCCGGCCTGATGCAGAGCAAGAGCCTTGTGCAGTGCCTGCTCAACGGTTTCCAACACCGATTGCGAAGAAGAAATTCTGGTTATCATCAGGCTCGACCTATATCTATGCGGGAGTTACTACTCTGAAATTCTCTTCAGCGAAAACTGTACTTCACAGTAAATCAGCTATCTGTTAACGACAGAAACAAATCGGCTAAATCTTCAACAGGACGCAGATCCTCGTACAGCGCCGAATTGTTTTTCAGTATTTTCGCACTGATGTTTTCTCGCAAGAGCTTGTCACTGGCAATACTTACGGCCTTTTGAGCATAATCTTCAGTATCTTTAGCGATGCACTCTGCAACATCAAATATCTGGCAATAGTGCGCAGCAACCCGACCGCGCATAAACTCGCCGATCTTTGTTATCAGTGGCGTGCCCGTCAAAGACGTCACGATCGCAGTCGAACCTATTCCAAAGTGGAACGGATCAATAACCACGTCAGCCACCGCAATGGCGCTAACAAAATCGATCGGGTCGGTCAACCAGGGCAAAAAAATTATCCGGTGCTGAACTTCTGCCGGGATAGTGCTCTCAAAACGTTTTGAGACTGCATCCTTCCACCATGACCGCCGACCATCTTCAAACAATACAACTACTCCATTAGCGTCGATCTGCAAGATTCTGCCTATCGCTTCATCGAAATCAGGATGAAGCTTTTGTAGCTTCATGGGGCACATGTAAATTCTCCGACCAGTCGGCAAATTTAGTTCATGGCGAGTTTTGAGCTTTTCTGGCAGCTTAGGACGGCTGTAATAGACAACGGGCCGAGGTAGACGAATCAGAGTCTCGCTGTAATGCTCATCTGCACCAAGAGGTTCGATCGCCTCAGCCGACAGAAAATAATCCATATTGCGGATACCCGTAGTTACCGGATGCCCACCCAAAACGAACTGCGCTCGCGCCAGGCGAGAGAATGCCAAAAAATAGCTCAATGGTTCCATGCCGATATCAAGGTAAACCAAGATATCCAGTTCCGATTCGGCAAGAATCGTCCTAGCCCGGACCAAGTTTTCCGGCAAACGCACGCGCTTACCAACGAACGCTAAATAGAGCTTTTCATCAATCGTGTGGTTGGAGAATAGGCAAACCTCAAACTTTTCGTTTTGCGACAGTGTTTCAATTACTTTGCTAAAACAGAGAGAGACTGAATGGCTAACCAAAAATTTCGAAAAGAAACCGACTCGAACTTTCTTCCGGTTTTCTGATTGAGACTTCAGGCAGTGCGGAGCGACAAACAGCAGCGAAGGACACGCCTGTTCATAGAATCTTGCAACCTTGACCTGCAAGTCTCTGTCATTAAGGCCGTGGTACGCTAGATAGAAGTTGGCTTCCCCGACCCTTTCCAAGGGATCATCAATTGTCAGCTTATCCGCGATTAGTTTGTCCAGTTGCCGCTCAAACTTAGTTCGACTCTCGACTACTTCTTGCCGTGTTCCCATGATGGCTGGAAGCATCAATGCTGCTCTGATTTTCGCCCCGGCCGAGCCCAATTGGTGGGCCTTTAGGTAGCTTGCCTTCGCCTCCTCATACCGCCCAAGGTGCTTGAGTGCGTTGCCCAGATTGGAAAGCGCCTCGACATGGTCCGGGTCATGTTCTAGCGCTCGCCGATAGCTGATCTCGGCCTCCTCAATACGATCCAAGCTATCAAGAACAGCGCCTAGGTTGCAATACCCTTTGGCATAGTCAGGCTTGATCTCGAGTGCCCGCCGGTAGCTTGCCTCGGCTTCCTCCAAAAGCCCCTGATACTGGAAGCTGGCACCCAGATTGGTATGAACTTGTGGATCGTTTGGATTGATCTGTAGCGACCTTCGATAGCTTGCTTCAGCTTCTTTTGGATAGCCCAAGTCACTCAGGGTGATGCCCAGTAAATTGAATGTCTCGGCATCGCCTGGCAACAAGGCGGCGGCCCGTTGCATCGGCGCCAAAGCGTCCGTATTCCGTCCGAGCTGCATCAACATCACGCCCAGCATTTTCCAGCCAGCACCATACAGAGGAAAATGCTCCGTTATTGTCTTGGCGAGAGCGGCTGCCTCTGTGAATCGCCCTTGGCCAAACAGAGTTACCAGGCCATTTAGCTCCTGCGGATCAGGGCACAAACCGTTCAAATCACTAGGCACTGACTCGAACGACGAATCTCCAGTGCTCTTCTGTTGCTCTACATCTAATTGATCAGCCAGCCCTTCTCCATTGAGATAGGCCGCCAGCTTTTCAACCTCGGCCCCTTCCAGCCCCTGCAGTCGCGCAATTGCCAGCACTTCGAGCGCCTCGCCTCTCTGGTCAGACTGAAACAGAGCGTCAATGTAGCTTAACCAGTATCGCGCCCGCGCTGGATCGGCGTTAAGCGCCGTGGTGAAATAGGGCAGACCCGCAGCAGGCATCTTCAATTGGACGGCGAGAACCCCCATATTGTGGTTTGCCTCCGGATGATCCGGATGGTTCTGCAAAATGTCCCGGTAAAGCTCCCCAGCTTCGCTCAACTGCCCTGCTTGATGCAAAGCGAGAGCCTTCTGCAAAGTTTGCTCCACCAGCAGATGATGTGTTTCCTGTTCAGACATTCGATCGATCACCAGTTTGACAAATACGAATTGCTTTTCGCTTACTTTTCACACGGACTTAAGAGTACAGCCACTATGCACTCACATCGGTAGATAGTTCAAACCGAATATAAGCCAAGCAGCGGTATTGGCGAGTATTCAAATGAGTACTTGAATTGTGCCGCTGGATCTTTGGATCACGACTGCGAACATTGGTCAGATAGTCGTCAAACAGAAGAGTATGTGGAATTCAGACCAGATCATCCGTTGCTTCGCTGTCGAGCAAACAAGCCTTCTGATCTTAGAAACAGCAATACCAGCGGCGAGCGCCTTTGTGGTCGCGAATGCCAGAATTTGGCTTTGCATTCTAAATGGCGCTCGAAACTGCTACATTCTCGCAATACTAGATATCCGGATACGCAAGTTGCTTCCATGATTGATCAACCGCTTCCTTCCACTGACGCTTGGATTGACCTTTTTGCGCAGGCAGATTTGCCGGTGCTGCGACACTCGATCAACGAACTGGAACGACTTCGTGCGAAGGCAGACAGCGTAAATGGCCGCGCACTGGCACGGGTCATTCAACATGATCCCCTGCTTACCTTGCGTGTGCTGGCCTACATCGCAGAACATCGCCGGCAGCGACAGACAACTGATATCACCACGATCGACCGGGCGATCATGATGATCGGTGTTACGCCATTTTTCCGCGATTTCCAGAATCTACCTGTGGTCGAAATTCAGCTGAAGACACACCCACAGGCAATGCTTGGCTTGCTGAAAACCATAGCGCGCGCGCGCAGGGCCGCTCATTGGGCGCATGACTGGGCAGTTCTACGGCGCGACGCCGATGTTGACGAGATCACGCTCGCTACTCTTCTACACGATGTCGCTGAGCTCATGATTTGGCTGTTCGCACCGAGAATGGCATTGCGAGTTCGAGAAGCTCAGCTAGCAATGCCACAAAAGAGGTCTGCGATTATCCAGGAGGAGATTTATGGCGTACCACTTTCTAAACTCAGGTCGGCGCTAGTCGATGCTTGGCGACTGCCATCCCTCCTGGTTCAGTTGATGGATGATCAGTACGCCGAAAATCCACGGGTACGTAACGTCAACCTTGCGGTAGATCTTGCGCGCCATTCTGCAAATGGGTGGAGTGATCCTGCGCTCGGCGACGACTTCAAGGGAATCCGCGATCTGCTGCACACTAATCAGGAAGCGCTGGTGCGGCGCCTAGGTGTAGACGACGCCACCATGCAGAGTCTCATGGCTCTGGGAGACCCCGTCCAGGACAATTAACGGCCGTTGCCTCGCTGAGCCATTGCGCAAAATGCAACGAGAAACATGGCCACCGATTGACCTCCAAGCCGATCTTTGGCTCATCATCGGTCACTCTTCCCCTTCAGAGTGATCATAAGACTATCCGATATCCCGAGTTCCTTCAGTTTGATGCGGGCCGCATCGGCTTCCGCTCTGGAAGCAAATGGACCCGCGTGAACTCGGGCTTCGATGGTCGCAGGGATGCCATGTTTTTCAAGTTTTGCACGCAAGTCCTCGGCATTGTCCAGATTGCTGAATACGCCCAGCTGCAGTCCGAATTGTCTATCAGCCCCCCGATTAGGCGGACGGGAAGCCGGTTGGCGTTCCTGTTTATGTTGAGTCTCACCAGAACCTTGCAACAACGATCTGGATTTCGCCGGTTCAGCACGATGGAGCAAAGCGAGCCGACCGGTTGCCGGTTTGGTCAGAGGTCTTTCACCTGGCGCTGTTTGAAGTGGTGTCACGGGTGACGCACTTTCCTCGGGTACGCCCTGCCCAGTCACAGCAGGCATGGATTCATTGGGCTTTTCACTCGGATTGCTGGCGACCCCATTATCATTTGACTTCATCGACGCAGCCATTGGAGCGAGACTGGGCGGCGGTGTCGCGACCTGACTCGGAGGCGGTGGCGGTGCATTGAGAAAGTCAAATATTGCGAGACTGCCGAGTAAACCTGTAACGATTACAACGGCGACGACAATCCGGTTGAGCAAACGCTTTTTTAGCGCTTCATCACCCGTCGAATCAGTATCCTGCTGGGTGTCCAGCTCAGTTGGTGGAGTCGGTGAATCGATCATCGCGATCTTCCTCTTTTCTGTGAATCTCAAATCCGGGTTCGCCACGAGCCAGCGCCGCAACCAGTTCCGCCTCACCAATTGAAATGCCGCACTGATCTGCAATACCTGCTGCCGGCACGTCTTGCTGAGCCAACGTCATGGCTTCGCTGTATAGCGGCGAGACATTTCGTGCGGTTCTCAAGTAGCGAATTTCTCCCGCAAGATGGTCAATTTCCGCGCGTATTTGCTCCACTTCACGCCTCAGTCGTTGCACCTCGATATCAAGCTTGGATCGCTCCAACTCATGGGCAAAGACCGGTTCAGAATTGACGTTTTTCTTATCGAGCAATCCTTGCGAACTTGCTTCAGAAAAATTGATTTTCCGCTCCTCGAACCCAAACGATCCCGACGGGTCAGATTCTGCGATGTAACCGGGAACCCAGGGTGTTTTGTCATTGGCGTAAAGAGAGAATTTCTGCTTTCTGCGCTTTCGGCTAATCCGCCAAAGACGCAGTAAAGAGAACATCGCATAAGCCACAACCAATACCGCGAACAAATAGACAATTTCTCGGACACCCAAAGTGGAAACGTCAATCACGCTTCACACCCCGTACGACGACCGCACTTACTGGCAGCGCAACGCATGGGCACAAGAGACAGGGAATGAACAAGCATTGATTAGGGGCAATTCGACAAGATAGATGAAATCGATACTACCCTTGGAAAGGGACTTACTGATGCGCACGACACATCCAGAAAACCCATCCAAATTCAATCAATTGGCTTCGATAGACCCACTTACTCCCATTCGATCGTCGCTGGAGGTTTGCCAGAAATATCGTAGACCACGCGGTTGATGCCTCGCACTTCATTAATGATGCGATTGGAGACTCTGCCCAGCAGATCATGAGGGAGTTCTGCCCATTTGGCAGTCATGAAATCCGAAGTCTGCACTGCGCGCAGAGCCACAACGTATTCATAGGTTCGACCGTCACCCATGACACCGACACTTTTCACCGGGAGGAATACGGCGAACGCCTGACTGGTCTTGTCGTACCAGTCGGCAGCCCGCAATTCGTCAATAAAGATCGCGTCGGCCCGACGCAAAAGGTCAGCAAATTCCGGCTTTACTTCGCCGAGGATACGAACTCCAAGACCCGGACCGGGAAAGGGATGGCGATAGACCATCTCGTGCGGCAAACCCAAAGCCACACCAAACTCGCGCACTTCGTCCTTGAACAGTTCGCGCAAAGGCTCAAGCAGTTTGAGGTTCAGCGTATCCGGCAGTCCGCCGACGTTGTGGTGGCTCTTGATCGCATGCGCTTTCTTGGTTTTTCCTCCGGCTGATTCGATCACATCCGGATAGATCGTGCCCTGAGCTAACCACTTGACTTTAGGAAGTTTTTGAGACTCTGCCTGAAATACTTCGACGAACTCACGACCGATGATTTTGCGCTTTTGCTCCGGATCGGCGACACCTTTCAGGTGCCCCATGAATTGTTGTGTGGCATCAACGTGTATCACCCTGACACCCAGATTACGCGCAAAAGTGTCCATCACCTGCACACCTTCGTTGAGCCGCAGCAGACCGTTATCGACAAACACGCAAGTCAGCTGATCACCGATGGCGCGGTGCAACAGTGCAGCTACCACCGATGAGTCGACACCGCCGGACAGCCCAAGAATTACTTCGTCGCTGCCAACTTGCTCGCGCACTCGGGCAACAGCCTCCTCGACGTAGTTAGGCATGTTCCAGTCGCCCCGGCAACCGCAAATATCTCGTACGAAGCGGGTGTAGATTTCCCGACCCTTGAGCGTATGGGTAACCTCGGGATGGAACTGCACGGCATAGAAGCGGCGTATTTCATCCGCCATGGCGGCAACCGGTGCCGCGTCGTTGCTGCCGATGACTTTGAAGCCAGGTGGAAGCTCTGTGACCTTGTCGCCATGGCTCATCCAGACTTCCAGCAGGCCATGCCCCTCGGCGTTGGTGCGATCCTGAATCCCCTCGAACAGCTTCGAATGTCCCCGTGCCCGCATTTCTGCATAGCCGAATTCACGTTTGGAACTGCTCTCCACCTTGCCACCGAGTTGTGCCGCCATGGTCTGCATGCCGTAGCAGACGCCAAGAACAGGAATGCCAAGCTCGAAAACTACCTGCGGCGCCTTCCATTCTTCCTCCTCATAGACCGAGTTAGGGCCGCCGGAGAGGATGATGCCCTGCGGCTTGAAGTCGCGGATGAAATCCTCGGACACATCAAAGGGATGGAGTTCGCAATACACCTGTTGCTCGCGCACCCGGCGAGCGATCAGCTGCGCGACCTGGGAGCCAAAGTCAAGAATGAGGATTTTCTGATGGTCCATGCTGAACTCTCTTTAATAACAAGGGCAACAACAAATACAAAGGCGGTTCAGAATCGTATCTGAACCGCCGCGCTTACTTGGTCAAACCTGCAGAACTAATCAATGTGGTAGTTCGGTGCTTCCTTGGTGATCTGAACATCATGGACATGGGATTCGCGTATGCCCGCTGAAGTAATCTCGACGAATTCGGCCTTTTCACGCATTTCATCAATCGTGGAACAACCGACATAGCCCATAGACGATCGTAGGCCACCCATCAACTGGTGAATGACAGCAGTTACCGGTCCCTTGTAGGGCACGCGTCCTTCAATGCCCTCCGGCACCAGTTTTTCCACATTGGCATCAGAATCCTGGAAGTAACGATCCGCTGCGCCGTCTTTCATGGCAGCGAGGCTGCCCATGCCGCGATAGGCTTTGTAGGAGCGCCCCTGATACAGCACCGTTTCACCTGGTGCCTCTTCGGTACCGGCAAACAGGCCGCCGAGCATCACAGCATTTGCACCTGCCGCAATAGCCTTTGAGATGTCACCAGAGAACCGAATACCGCCGTCGGCAATCAGCGGCGTACCGCTGACAGCCAATGCGTTCGCGACCATATCGACCGCAGTAATCTGCGGGACGCCCACGCCAGCAACAATACGCGTAGTACAAATCGACCCTGGGCCGATGCCCACCTTTACACCGTCGGCGCCGTGATCCACCAGCGCCAGTGCTGCGCTTGCCGTCGCGATATTGCCGCCGATCACTTCCACTTGCGGAAAATTCTTCTTGACCCACTGTACGCGTTTCAGCACACCTTCAGAATGGCCATGCGCGGTATCAACCACGATTACATCAACGCCAGCCTCGGCCAGCAATTCCGCGCGCTCTTCGGTACCCTCACCGACACCGATCGCGGCGCCTACACGCAAATGGCCCTGCTCATCCTTGCAGGCAAACGGGTGCTCGCTGGATTTGAGAATGTCCTTGACGGTCACCAGGCCACGCAACTGGAAATCATTGTTAACTACCAGTACGCGCTCCAGGCGATGCTTGTGCATCAAGGCCTTGGCTTCCTCGGCCGAACTACCCTCGCTCACCGTAATCAGACGATCGCGGGGCGTCATGATCGCTCCCACTTCCTGATCGAGATTGGTCTCGAAGCGTGTATCGCGATTGGTCACGATACCGACCACGACACCGTTGGCGACTACCGGCAGACCGGAAATTTTATGGATACGCGTCAGGGCCAGCACTTCGCGCACAGTCATGGTCGGCGGAACGGTTATCGGATCCTTTAGCACACCTGATTCGAAACGTTTGACCTTGGCAACTTCAGCGGCCTGCGCTTTAGGGCTCAGATTCTTGTGGACAATGCCGATGCCACCTTCCTGAGCCAAGGCGATGGCCAAGCCAGCCTCCGTGACCGTATCCATTGCGGCGGAGAGGAGTGGAAGATTAAGATGGATCTTGCGGGTTAGGCGTGTCGCGAGGCTAACATCGCGGGGGAGAATCGCCGAGTGGGCGGGGACCAGGAGGACGTCGTCAAACGTCAGCGCCTTCCGGAGCAATCGCATAATAAATAGTTCCTTAGTTCCAAAAACGCATTATACGCGAGAGCAGAGGCCACCTTGCCGTCTCACCATCGCCGACTTTTGGGTTCGGCGGTGCTAAATGTTCAGGTTTCGCCTGCCTCGCCGCCACCCTTTTTCATCGCTTTGCCCTCTGCAGCACGCTGTTTTCGCACTTCTTTTGGATCGGCAATCAATGGCCGGTAAATTTCCACGCGATCACGATCCCGCAATGCAGTATCGGCCTTGGCCAGCTTGGCATAAATGCCGAGCTTGTTCTTGCTCATGTCGATTTCCGGGTGCTTTGTCAGCAAACCCGAGGCCTCAATCGCCTGTCCTGCAGTGCTGCCGTCCGGCAAAGTAAGGCTCGCCACTTCTTGACGATCCGGCAGCGCGTAGATCACTTCGACATTTATTGATTCAGCCATAAACTTTCTGTGCCCTTTTGACAAAGGAATCCACGAAGGTATCGGCAATGTGATTGAACACCGGGCCGAGTACTTTTTCCAGCAAGTTGCTGGAAAACTCATAGTGGAGCCGGAATTCTACCTTGCAAGCCGTCTCGCCCAGAGGCGTAAAACGCCAGTGCCCATCCATATGCGCAAACGGGCCATCGGTCAGACGTATATCCATCTGGCGGAACTCTTCTTTAATGTTTTCAGTCGAGAACTGCGACTTGATGCCGTGATAACTGATGTGCAAGGTTGCCGCCGTGCGCGTCGCGGTGCGCTCATGCAATGTCGTGCCGCCACACCATGGCAGAAACTGTGGATAGTCCTCGACACGATCCACCAGGCCGAACATCTGCGCCGGCGTGCGTTCGATCAATACGGATTTTTCAACCAGCGCCATTCGGGTCAGGGCCGCTAAGCCGCGCGATTTGAGTACAGTACAATGCGGCATTTTATCGCGTCACCCCATGAGCATCGCCGACAACAAGAAGGCATTCCACGACTATTTCATTGAAGAGCGCTACGAGGCCGGACTGGTGCTCGAAGGCTGGGAAGTGAAAGCGATTCGTGCCGGCCGCGCCCAGATCAAGGAAGCCTATGTGGTGCTGAAACGGGGTGAGGTTTTTCTCATTGGCGCCCATATTACGCCGCTACTCTCAGCCTCGACCCATGTTCATCCCGACCCTGTGCGCACGCGCAAGTTGCTGCTGAACGCCAGTGAAATCAGCAAGCTGATCGGCAAGGTTGAGCGCGCCGGCTACACTCTGGTGCCGCTCGATCTGCATTACAACAAGGGACGGGTCAAGCTGTCGGTCGGCCTCGCCAAAGGCAAGAAGCAGCATGACAAGCGCAATGACGAAAAGGATCGCGACTGGGTCCGCGAGAAAGCGCGCGTGATGCGCGACCGGCGCGGCTAGCCGCCGCCCCAAAAGTCCATGACGCCCACCACCCTGCTTTGGCTGGTCACCGGCTGCCTGATGCTGCAGCCTTTGTCTACCGATCTCTACCTCGCCTCCCTGCCCAATCTGGCCAGCGATTTTTCTGTCACTCCGGCGGCAGTGCAGCAGACGCTGTCGCTGTTCGTGTTTGGATTCGGTTCGGCACAATTGATCAGCGGGCCGCTGTCCGACCGCTACGGACGGCGACCGATATTGATCGGCGGCCTGGCACTCTATGTGATCGCCAGCATTGCCTGCGCCCTGGCGCCAAATCTGGATTTACTGCTTGCGGCGCGCTTTTTCCAGGCCATCGGCTCGTGCACCGCCGTGGTCGTCGCGCGCGCCATCATCCGTGACGCCTACACGCCGACCGAAGGGGCCCGAGTCCTGGCAAAAGCCAGCTCTCTGTTGGCAATGGCACCCATTTTCGGGCCAATCCTCGGTGGCTACTTGCAAGTGGCGTTCGGCTGGCGCGCAGCGTTTGTGACCCTGACCATCGCCGGACTGGTGGTCTGGATCGCTGCCAGTCGCCGCATGAAGGAATCCAACGACACACTGAACCTCGATGCCATGCGCTTCAGCCGGCTGGTGCGGACCTATGGCAGCGTGATGGGCACCCCGGCTTTCTGGGCTTACGCACTGCCCGGTGCAATCTCCTACGCCTCGATTTTTGTTTTTATTTCCGGAACACCTTTCGTTCTGATCAAGGTCCTCAACGTACCAACGCAATATTTTGGCTATCTGTATGCCTTTGGCGTTTGCGGCTATCTATCCGGCACCCTGATCTGCCGGCATCTGCTGAACCGTATCAGTGTTCCTCGCGTTCTCGCGCTGGGAACCCTGATCGGGCTGATCGGCAGTCTGAGCTTCCTCGCACTGGTGTTGCTGGATGTGAGGCATTGGTCATTGGTAGCTATAGCGCAATTCGTGGTGATGACGGCACACGGCATCAATTTCCCCTGCACCCAGTCGGGCTCGCTGGCGCCCTTTCCCCAGCAGGCCGGTGCGGCGGCTGGCCTTTTCGGTTGCATTGTCATGTACGCGGCATTGGCAGCCGGGATGTGGGTCGGCGCCAGCCATGACGGCACGCTGCTGCCGCTGGCCAGCATCAGTGCCACAGTAGGCGTGACGCTTTTCGCTTCAACGCGGCTACTGGCGCGCTACGGCAAGGCGGCGTAACGCCGCAATCGCCGTATCGCCAGCGCCGACTTTTCGGTGATCCGCTTCAATACAGGAAGCGGGCCTCCAGATCTTCCAGATTCAGCTCACGCAGTATCTGCTCCAGCCGTTCGCGCGCATTGCCGCGCGGTGCATTGCCGGAACGGGCGATGATCAGTTCATTCTTCATCGAGTGCTCCCAGCCCACCAACTCGGTCACGGTGAGCTGGTAACCGTGCGCTTCCAGCAGCAGGCAGCGCAGCACATTGGTGATCTGGCTGCCGAATTCGCGCGTGTGCAAGGGATGACGCCAGATTTCCGACAGCGGCGTCTTCGCCAATGATGCATTCTTGTGCCGGCGCAACACGGCGGCAACTTCCGCCTGGCAGCATGGCGCCAGAACGATGAACTGCGCCTGCTTGCTCAGGCCGAAGCGGATCGCGTCATCGGTGGCCGTGTCGCAGGCGTGCAGCGCGGTGACGACGTCGACGCGCGTCGGAAGCGACGCTGACTCGATCGATTCCTCCACCGACAAATTCAGGAAGGACATGCGGGCAAAACCCAGACGCTGCGCGAGCTCACGTGACTTTTCGACAAGTTCAGCACGGGTCTCGATTCCGTAGACCTGGCCGCTGTCCCGGGCCTTGAGGAACAGATCGTAGAGGATGAAGCCAAGGTAAGACTTGCCCGCGCCATGATCCACCAGAACCAGATCATCACGCTCGGCGACGACTTCGCCAAGCAGCGGCTCGATGAACTGGTAGAGGTGGTAGACCTGCTTCAGCTTGCGCCGGCTGTCCTGATTGAGCTTGCCGTCGCGCGTCAGGATATGAAGTTCCTTGAGCAGTTCGATCGACTGCTCCGGCTTGATTTCCGGGATGCCGCTCACGAGCTGAATTTCAGTCTTCAGCCGGCAGGCGGATGATGTGCTGACCGGACTTTTCGTCGCGCTCCAGGGTCAGCAACTTATTCCGTTTGGCATCTTCCAGCAGTTCGCCAAAGGAGCGGTAGCCGTAGTAGGACTCGCTAAAGCCGGGCTTACGCCGCTTCAGGGTCTGTTTGACCATGGAGCCCCAGATTTTTTCATCCTCCCCACGCTCCGCGAACAAAGCCTCAACGGTTTCCACAACCAGATCAATCGCCTCCTGGCGTTTGGGGTCTTCAGCCTTTTCGTCATGCTTCGGTCCGACTGCCTTGGCGGTGCTGGGAGCCGCCTTGATCGGAGCTTTCTTTTCCCCACGCGGCTTTTTGGCAGGAAGCTCCCGCACCAGATCGTCGTAAAAAATGAATTCGTCGCAGTTCGCGGCCAACAGATCAGACGTTGCCGCCTTGACCCCGACGCCGATCACGCGCTTGTTGTTCTCGCGCAGTTTGGAAACCAGCGGCGAGAAGTCCGAATCACCGCTAATGATGACAAAGGTATCGACATGTGATTTGGTATAGCAAAGGTCGAGGGCATCCACCACCATGCGAATGTCAGCCGAGTTCTTGCCCGACTGGCGCACATGAGGAATCTCGATCAGCTCGAAAGCCGCCTCGTGCATCGGCGCCTTGAATTCCTTGTAGCGCGCCCAGTCGCAATAAGCCTTCTTGACCACGATGCTGCCCTTGAGCAGCAGGCGCTCGAGTACCTTGTTGATATCAAACTGTGCATATTTGGCGTCACGTACGCCGAGCGCGATATTCTCGAAATCGCAAAACAGGGCCATGCTGGTGCTTTCAGGATTTCCTGCCATGATTGAACTCCGCTAATCAAGATTAGATAATATCAGGCTTGCCCGATTCGCCGTTTTCGCAGCCTTGCATCCGACGCTCTTCACTGCCGGACCCAGCACCACAACGCTCCGTGCATTCGGGACGTCGAACTGAGCTCTGATAGGTTGCCCTTTCGACAAAAATTGCCGTCTTAAGAAATTCCAAACCGATGAGAACCCGCATGACTAGATTCCTCCGCATCTCGATTGCTCTGTTCAGCCTATTCGTTGCCGCCCTTGTCGGGGCTGTGATTGTCTGGTGGGCACCGGATGTTCCCCTCGCCAATTTGACCGCCAAATGGGCAAAGCCACCGTCGACATTCATATCTGTTGAAGGCATGCAGGTACATATCCGCGACGAGGGACCGCGCAATGACCCGGTACCCTTTGTTCTGATCCACGGCACCTCGGCCAGCCTGCATACTTGGGATGGATGGGTATCGAGTTTACGCGCCAAACGGCGCGTCATTCGCTTCGATTTGCCAGGATTCGGGCTTACCGGCCCGGCACCGGATGGTGATTACAGTTTGGACCGCTATTCCAGATTTGTCGGCGCAACGCTGGATGTCCTCGGGGTCCGGAAGGCTATTCTCGCGGGCAATTCGCTCGGTGGGCAGATCGCATGGGCAACGGCCGTTGCTCAACCGGAGCGAATCGTGAAACTGGTGCTGATCGATGCGGCAGGTTATCCCTTCACGTCTGAATCCATGCCGATTGGCTTTCGCATCGCTCGCATGCCGGGTATCAATCGCGTTATGGAAAGCATACTGCCCCGCAGTTTGATCAAGTCGAGCATACGCAACGTGTACGGCAACCCGGACAAAGTGACACCGGAATTGATTGATCGCTACTATGAACTGACCCGTCGTGAAGGCAATCGACATGCATTGGGCCAACGCTTTCAGCAAATGCCGCCGGGAGAACAGGCCGAAAAGATTTCAACTTTGCGACTGCCAACATTGATTCTATGGGGTGGCCGCGATCGCCTGATCCCACCCGAGAATGCACGCCGCTTCAAGCAGGATATTGCCGGCAGCAAACTGGTGATTTTCGACGACCTTGGTCATGTCCCGCATGAGGAAGATCCTTCTCGCACGGTCCAGGCAGTACTGCACTTTCTCGACGGCTCGGTCTGATCCTGCATAACGCGCAAAAAAACGTCCGGCACTTTTGGCAGCCAATATGTAAGCCCGCAGACTGTGTTGCCATGTGTTTTAGACGCCTGTCGATGATCAGTGCCGGCATAATGCCGCCTTTCCATTAATCCCTGACCTCACTGCCAAATGTCCTCGCCCCTGGAAACCCTCCAACGCATTTTTGGTTATGCCTCTTTCAGAGGGCCACAAGCGGAGATCATCGACCACATGATCGACGGTGGCGACGCGCTGGTGCTGATGCCTACCGGTGGCGGTAAATCACTGTGCTACCAGATCCCCGCGCTGCTCAGGGACGGCGTCGGCGTGGTGGTGTCGCCCTTGATTGCGCTGATGCAGGATCAGGTGGATGCCCTGTTGCAAGCCGGCGCGCGGGCGGCTTTCCTGAACTCTTCTCAGGATTTTGCCACGGCGACCGAGATCGAGCGACGCCTGCGCATGGATGAACTCGACCTGATCTATGTCGCGCCGGAGCGCTTGCTGACCGATCGGTTTCTTGGGCTGATGGATCATCTGCTGAGCCGAAATCGACTCGCTCTGTTTGCCATTGACGAGGCCCATTGCGTCTCGCAATGGGGTCACGATTTCCGCCCCGAGTACATCCAGTTGTCGGCCCTGCACCAGCGTTATCCGACCGTGCCGCGCATCGCACTGACCGCAACGGCGGATGAACTGACGCGGCGAGAAATTATCACTCGCCTCGGGCTGGATGAAGCGCGTGTTTTCATTTCAAGCTTCGACCGACCCAACATCCGCTACACCGTGGTCGAACGCGACAATCCGCGCCGACAACTGCTCGATTTTCTTGTCACCCAAGGTGGTGCCGCCGGCATCGTGTATTGCCTGTCGCGCAAGAAGGTGGACGAAACCGCGGCCTGGCTCAACGGCCAGGGCATCACCGCCCTGCCCTACCATGCCGGGCTCGATGCCTCGACACGCCAGCAACACCAGCAGCGTTTTTTGCGCGAAGACGGCATCGTCATGGTGGCAACCATCGCCTTCGGCATGGGTATCGACAAACCGGATGTGCGCTTCGTTGCCCACCTTGATCTGCCCAAGAGTCTTGAGGCCTACTACCAGGAAACGGGGCGCGCCGGGCGCGACGGCGAAGCGGCCGAGGCCTGGATGACCTACGGCTTGAACGATGTAGTGATACATCGAATGCGGATAGAGGAGTCTGTGGCAGGCGAGGAACAAAAACGCGTAGAGCGCAGCAAACTCGACGCCCTATTGGCTTGGTGCGAAACTGCCGGCTGCCGGCGCGCTCTGTTGCTCAAGTACTTCAATGAAAACACTTCCGCCTGCGGCAATTGTGATACTTGTCTGGACCCGCCCCAACTTTGGGACGGCACGGTCGCCGCGCAAAAAGCCATGTCCGCAGCTCTACGTACCGGCCAGCGCTTTGGCGCCGGTCATCTGATCGATATTCTGCGCGGCAAGAATACCGAGAAAGTTCAGCAGTTCAATCATGACGATCTACCGACATTTGGCGCAGGTAGCGATCTCGATGAAGCCGCTTGGCGCTCGGTGTTTCGCCAGTTGCTAGCCTCCGGCTTGTTGTTTGCAGATGCGCAGGCATACGGCGCCTTGCGTCTCACGGATGCGGCCCGTCCCGTGCTGAAGGGCGAGACTCTTCTGTCACTGCGACGACCGGTAAAGCCAGTCAAGCGCAGGGCGAACAGATCGCTGGAAAAGTCGGCGCTGGTGGGACGGCGGTCCGCGAGCGAAAACATACTGACAGCGGCCGAAGCATCATTGTTCGAAGCTTTGCGCGTCTGGCGTGCAGAAAGGGCGCGCGACCAAGGTGTGCCAGCCTACGTCATCTTGCACGACAAAAGCTTGATTGAGCTGGCCACGCAGCGTCCGACCAATGCCACAGAATTGCATAGCGTCGCCGGCATCGGTCAAGCCAAAGCAGATCGCTATGGGGAAGACCTTTTGCGTTTGCTGGCTTGATGCATTGAGTTTTTACGCGGTAAAAATGCCCGAACAACAGCCTGACAGGCGATAATAGCGAGCTGCCAAATATTGGAAAATTTTGCAATGAAACGCGTCGATGATTTTCGCCTGCAACTGGGCAAGAAAGAAATTGTGCCAATCGTGGTGGGTGGAATGGGCGTGGACATCTCGACCGCCGAACTTGCCCTGGAAGCCGCACGTCTGGGCGGCATTGGCCATATTTCCGATGCCATGGTGCCGACCGTTTCAGATCGGCGATTCAATACCAAGTACGTCAAGAACAAGCTACGGCAGTACAAGTTCAATGTCGCCAATACCGAGAAGGCCGTGGTCCAGTTCGACATCGGTCTGCTAGTGGAAGCCACGGCCCTTCATGTTGAACGCACCATGGCGGCCAAGCGCGGCGAGGGACTGATTTTCATCAACTGCATGGAAAAGCTGACCATGAACGCGCCCCGCGAAACCTTGCGCGCGCGGCTCAAGGCAGCGCTGGATTCCGGTATCGACGGCATCACACTTGCCGCCGGCCTGCATCTGGGCTCGCTGGCACTGATCGAAGACCATCCGCGATTTCGTGACGTCAAGCTGGGCATCATCGTTTCGTCATTGCGTGCCTTGCAGTTGTTTTTGAAAAAGAGTTTGCGCACCGGACGCCTGCCCGACTATGTGGTGATCGAAGGGCCGCTAGCCGGCGGGCACCTGGGCTTTGGCATGGATTGGGCCACTTACGATCTTGCCAAGATCATGATCGAGATCCGTGATTGGATGAAAGCCGAACATCTCGACGTTCCGCTGATTCCGGCGGGCGGAATTTTCACCGGCTCGGACGCCGTTGCCTATATGGAAATGGGTGCCGCCGCAGTGCAGGTGGCGACCCGCTTCACCGTCTCCCACGAATGCGGCCTGCCGGAAAAAGTCCAGCAGGAATACTTCAAGGCCAGCGAGAGCGACATCGAAGTCAATACCATCTCACCGACGGGTTACCCAATGCGCATGCTGAAGAACAGCCCCGCAATTGGCGAGGGTGTCCGACCGAATTGCGAAGCATTCGGCTATCTGCTTGATTCCAAGGGCAGTTGTCAGTACATCGAAGCCTATAACCGGGAAGTGGCGGCTCATCCCGATGCCAAAAAGGTCAAGGTAATGGACAAGACCTGTCTGTGCACCCACATGCGCAACTTCGAATGCTGGACCTGCGGCCAATACACTTACAGATTAAAGGACACCACCCGCCGCAATGAAGATGGCAGTTATCAACTGCTTTCCGCCGAGCATATCTTTCACGACTACCAGTTCAGCACCGACAACGAGGTCGCGCTGCCGACCTGATCAGGCCCTCGTAACTGATCCCTGATCCGTGGCAGCAACCGGTCTTGAACAAAGCTGATTAACCGTGTGATGGCGTCAGAATTTCTGCCTCGCGATCTTTGATTGGCATGCACTGGGCAATCCCGAACAGCAGTTCAAAAAATGTAAACACCAGGATAATCCCACTGGCTCCATGGGCTACTGCGTAGATCTGCCAGGCCGCGAAAAGAAAACGCGCCCCGGCATCGTAATGACCATAGAGAATGCGAGGTGCTCGCAGACGCAGGATCGACCAGACCGTAACAATCGACCCAAGTAAATTGGCCATCAATGTGTGGGTTGCGTCGAACACTGGCAAGACTCCCTGCGCACCGACGGCTTCATGGAACATTGTCAGGCTGCTGTGAATTACCGCAAACGTCCAAGGTGTGGCAAAACCTAGCGTTACCAGCAGATCGTAGAGTGCGCTGGCCCGGACCAGTCGCAGATAGCTTTTTAGACGAATCATCACTTCTCTCCATTGGGAAAGAAGCCAGGCTAAACTATGGACCTAAGTCCAGGGTCAAGCTCCAAATACACACACATGAAAATCGGTGAACTAGCCACCCTATCGGGTGTCAGCCGAGACACCCTGCGATTCTATGAAGAGCGCGGATTGATTCGATCCCGGCGCATGAGAAATGGCTATCGCGAATACGAGCCAGAGACTACGGAACTTATTGACTACATTCGCACCGCGCAGCGGCTCGGCTTTTCCCTGGCGGAAGTCGGAGAGAGTCTTCCGGCGCTTTGGGGCGCCGAGAAACCCGATCAGGCAATAGCGGAGTTATTAACTCAGAAGATCGAGACAATCGACCAGCGTATTGCCGAACTGAAAGCTTTGAAGCGTGACCTGATGAGGCGGATAGCACAAACCTGTCCGCTGACGCGCGATTGAAAACGATCTCAGGCGGGAAAAACTCCCGTCGAAAGATAACGATCGCCGCGATCGCAGACGATACTCACGATAACCGCGTTCTCCACCTGTGCGGCGATGCGCAAAGCCACGACCAGAGAACCACCTGAAGAAATTCCCGCAAAGATGCCCTCTTCGCGTGCCAGTCGACGTGCCATTTCCTCGGCGTGTCCCTGGCTCACACTTTCGACCTGATCGACTCGTGAGCCGTCGTAGATTTTTGGCAAGTAGGCATCGGCCCACTTGCGTATGCCGGGAATCTGTGAGCCTTCTTCCGGTTGGCAGCCGACAATGCGGATAGCCGGATTCTGCTCCTTGAAGTAGCGCGAGCAACCCATGATGGTGCCGGTGGTGCCCATGCTGGAAACGAAGTGCGTGATGCGCCCCTCAGTGTCGCGCCATATTTCCGGCCCGGTACCATCGTAATGCGCCAGCGGGTTGTCCGGATTAGCGAACTGGTCGAGCACAATCCCCTTGCCTTGGCTGACCATTTGTTCGGCCAAATCACGTGCGGCCTCCATGCCGCCCGCTTTTGGAGTCAGCACCAGTTCAGCACCAAAGGCACGCATGGTCTGGCAGCGCTCAACGCTTTGATTCTCCGGCATGATCAAAATCATGCGATAACCGCGCATTGCTGCGGCCATCGCCAGGGCAATCCCGGTATTCCCCGAGGTGGCCTCGATCAGGGTATCGCCCGGCTTGATGCGGCCGCGCGCTTCGGCATGGGTGATCATCGATAGTGCCGGCCTGTCCTTTACCGAGCCAGCCGGATTATTGCCCTCCAGCTTGGCCAGAATCACATTGTTGCGTCGGATGTTCTCCTCGCCGGGAATGCGTTTCAGCTGCACCAGCGGGGTGTTGCCGACAAAATTCTCCAACGTTTTCCAGGTAGTCATTTCATCTCCCGGCGGCGACTTAGCGAGCAAGCCATTTCACGTACTCAGCGACGCCCGCTTCCACCGTAGCGAAGGATTGTTTGTAGCCGGCACGGCGTAATTGTGCAAGATCGGCCTCGGTGAAGCTCTGATACTTGCCCTTCAATGCCTCTGGAAAAGGGATGTACTCAATGATGCCTTGAGCCACCAGTTCAGCTACCGTTTGAGCGGGCTTGTTTTCCAATGCGCGGCACGCGTTCACTGTGGCGGCGGCAAGCTCATTGAAGCTTTGAGCGCGGCCCGTGCCAAGGTTGAAAATTCCGGACATGCGGCTTTCGAGAAAATCCATATTGACCTTGACCACATCTCCGACATACACGAAGTCGCGGCGCTGTTCGCCGTTGCCATAGTCGCCATAGCCCTCGAACAGCTTTACCTTGCCCGAGGCGCGATACTGATTGAAATGATGAAAGGCGACCGAGGCCATGCGTCCCTTGTGTTGTTCACGCTGACCATAGACGTTGAAATAGCGAAAACCGGCCACTTGCGATTGCGCGTCCGGCAGACGACGGCGCACGATCTGGTCGAACAGGAATTTTGAATAGCCGTAGACATTGAGCGGTGCCTCGAACTCACGCTCTTCGCGGAAAACGCCGCCCCCACCGTAGACCGACGCAGACGAGGCGTAAAGTAGCGGCGCATCCTGTTCCGCACAAAAATCGAGCAGGGACAGCGAGTAGCGGTAATTGTTGGCCATCATGTAACGGCCATCGGTTTCCATGGTGTCGGAGCAGGCACCCTGATGCAGTATGGCTTCGACGCTGCCATCGAGTCGGCCGTGCTCGACCAGTTCGAGAAACTCGTTCTTGTCCAGATAATCGGCGATTTCGCAATCCGTCAGATTGAGAAACTTGTCGGCATGCGTTAGGTTGTCCACCGCGATGATGTCGGTAACTCCGCGGTCGTTGAGAGCTTTGACCAGATTTGCGCCGATGAATCCACAGGCGCCGGTGACCACGTAGTACATAGAACTCCTAATTGACCTGCCGCAATTCCTCAAGACTGCACGTTGCCGTACCCAGTTTACCGACCACGATGCCGGCCGCAAGATTTGCCTGGCGCATGGCCTCCGGCAAGGACAGGCCGCTGCCCAGCATCACCGCTACCGTCGCGATGACCGTATCTCCGGCACCGCTGACATCATAAACCTCGCGCGCCAGCGCCGGCTCATGCGCCACACCATCCGCCGAAAAGAGGGTCATGCCTTCCTCGCTGCGGGTGACAAGCAAGGCTTCCAATTGCAAGTCCTCACGCAAACCCGCCGCCTTCTTGGCAAGTTCCGCGTCACTCTGCCAACGACCGACCACCTCGCGAAACTCGGTCCGATTCGGTGTTAGCAGCGTTGCACCTGTGTAACGGGCGTAGTCGTCGCCTTTGGGGTCGACCAGCACCTTTTTCCCGGCCGCACGTGCCAGACGAATCATTTCAGTAATGTGCGTGAGGCCACCCTTGCCATAGTCGGAGAGAATCACGACATCGCAGGTAGCGAGGCGCGACTGAAAATCCGTCAGTTTGGCCTGAAGAACTTCATGATCCGGCGCGTTCTCGAAATCAATGCGCAGCAATTGCTGCTGGCGACCGATCACGCGCAACTTGACAGTGGTACTGAGCTTTGCGTCCTCGTGCAAGCTGCATTCGATTTCCGATTCGCGCAACAGGCGCGCCAAATTACGCCCAGCCTCATCAGCGCCCACCACAGACAGCAGCGCCACTCGCGCACCCAGCGCGGCGCAGTTACGTGCCACATTGGCAGCACCTCCCGGGCGCTCTTCGGTGCGCTCGACCTTGACCACAGGAACCGGTGCTTCGGGTGAAATGCGCGAGACCTCGCCGAACCAGTAGCGGTCCAGCATCACGTCACCAACCACCAGAATACGGGTAGCAGAGGTTTCAGGGAGCAGATTCATGCTGTCTCCGCCGGGCCGCCCCAAGGCGGCAGCAAGTCAAGAAAGCGGAGCGAATAAGACTCGCGAACCATAGTCACCCCCTTCCTCGGAAAGGGGGGCGGGGGGAAGGTTGTCATGGCTATTGGCGTCCGATGGCGAAGTATTCAAGCCCTGCTTTGCGCGGCGTGGCGGGATCATAGAGGTTGCGACCATCGAAAATTACCGGCGTCTTCAGCTTGGCTCTGATCGCATCAAAGTCGGGACTACGAAATTCTTTCCACTCGGTAACAATGGCGAGCGCGTCGGCTCCATCAAGCGCTTCCATTGGCGTCGTCGCATAGCTGATGCGCGAATCCTCACCAAGAATGCGCTGGGCTTCATGCACGGCAACCGGGTCATAGGCACAAACGCTGGCGCCGCGTGCCAGCAAATCAGCGATTAGTACCAGACTGGGTGCTTCTCTCATGTCGTCGGTATTTGGCTTGAAGGCCAGACCCCACAGTGCAAATGCCTTACCGCTCAGGTCCTCGCCAAAACGCTGAGTGATCTTCTGCGTCAGAACACTTTTCTGCGCCTCATTGGCCGCTTCGACCGCCTGCAGAACCTGCAAGCCCTGACCCGCGTCTTGCGCGGTGCGAATCAACGCCTGAACATCCTTGGGAAAACAGGAGCCGCCATAGCCGACCCCCGGATACAGGAAATGAAAACCGATGCGCGGATCGGAGCCGATACCTTTGCGCACCAGCTCAATATCCGCACCCAGTTTCTCGGCGAGATTCGCCAGTTCGTTCATGAAGCTGATGCGTGTTGCCAGCATTGCATTAGCAGCGTACTTGGTCAGTTCCGCACTCTTCACGTCCATCACGATCAAACGCTCGTGATTTCGCTGAAACGGCGCATACAGCTCGCGCATTAGCGCAATGGCCCGGGGATCTTCGGCGCCAACAACAATGCGGTCGGGTTTCATGAAATCCTCGACAGCTGCGCCTTCCTTGAGGAATTCGGGATTCGACACCACGCTGAACTCGATGTTGGCGCCGCGCGCCTCCAGCTCTTTGGTGATCGCGGCGCGAACCTTGTCTCCGGTGCCGACTGGGACCGTGGATTTGTCCACCACTACCTTGTAACCATTCATGTAGCGCCCGACATTGCGCGCGGCCGCCACCACGTACTGGAGATCGGCCGAACCGTCCTCATCAGGAGGCGTTCCGACGGCGATGAATTGCAATACACCATGGGCGACAGCAGCCTCGATATCGGTGGTAAAACGCAGACGCCCCGCAGCTTCGTTTTTTCTAACCATGGCCTCTAGCCCTGGCTCATAGATCGGAATACCGCCTTCATTCAACATGCGAATCTTGGCGACATCCAGATCAAGACAAAGCACATCATTGCCTACGTCCGCAAGACAGGTGCCGGAAACAAGGCCAACGTAACCGGTGCCGATAACTGTGATTTTCATATCTCTGCTAGAGGGTAATGTCGAATTCTTCGCTGCGTTTGGGCGGATAGGTTTCCCAACCGCCGCAGCCAGGACAACGCCAGTAAAACTGCCGCGCTTTGAAACCGCAGGCGTCGCACCGATAACGCGCAACGCGGCGGGTGTGATTGTGAATCAGATTCTTGATCAGTTCCAGATCGGGGCGGCGTTCGGGAGGGACCACCAGGATCTGCGCTTCCAGCAGCTTGTCCAGACCGAGCAAGGTTGGATTGCGCCGCAGTTCATCGCGTACCAGCGCGTAGGCGGCCTCTGGTCCTTCGTTCTCGAGTTCGGCGCGAAATACGGCATCGAGCAGATCAAGCGATGGATGACGCTCAAGCCAGCCGCGCAGCAATTGAATGCCCTGTTCCTTGCGTCCAAGATGGATATAGGTTGCCATCAATTTCTCAGCGGCCAACGCCAGATATACCGGGTTTTGCTGTTCAATACGCCGCCAGCATTCGATCGCCGTGTCGCCAGCGCCGACTTTTGCCGCCAGATCGCCTTGCAATAGCGTCGCGCGAATGCATTTTCGATTGGCCGCCAAAGCATCGTCAAGCAGACGTCGGGCCTCGTCGTGGCGGTCATTGAGCATTTCGTTCGCGGCCATTTCGCAGTGAAACTCGGCGATTTCCTTTCGCCAGATATGGTCGGAGTGGTTGGGCATGGCGCCGGCGATGGCGATCGCCTTGGCCCACTCCTTTTCCTGCTGGTAGATCTCCAGCAGATTCTGTAGAGCCTCTTCATCGCGCTCTGTATTGCGCAATTTGACAAATATCTCCTCGGCGCGATCAAGCAGACCCGCCTTCAGATAGTCCTGTCCGAGTTCAGACAAAGCATGCAAGCGCTGCGAGGCGGACAACCCGTCACGTTCAATCAGATTCTGATGCACGCGAATGGCACGATCGGTCTCGCCGCGACGGCGAAACAGGCTGCCCAGGGCGAAATGCAATTCTATGGTTTCAGGATCGACACGCGCCGCTTCGATAAAGGCTTCGATGGCCTGATCCGGCTTCTCGTTGAGCAGAAAATTGAGGCCCGCAAAGTAGGAACGAGGCAAAGCACGCGATTCTTTCAGGAGCTGCTTGATATCAATGCGTGCAGCAATCCAACCAAGACCAAAGAAGGCGGGCAGAACCAGCAACCACCATAGCTCGATTTCCACGAGGCTATCGCTTTTGGTTATCGGTACTGCGCTTGGGTCTCAGGAACACGCCCAAAGCGGCAGTCAGTCCGACCACTACGCCAATGGCGAACACCGTAAGAATGACGACCGATATCGGAGCCGTCCAAGCTTGGTCCAGAAAGAACCGGAGTTCCATGGGGCCGCTGTTCTTGATCGCCAGACCGAACAGCGCGATGAAAACCACGATGCGCAGCAGCCAGACAAAAAACTTGAGCAAAGTTGTCACGTATGAGGAGTAAACGAAAAAAAGCGGCGCCTTACCAAGGTGCCGCTCCGGCGCAGATTACTGCACCTACATTCATGGCCGGTAATCGACCCGTTCCCGCAATTCCTTGCCGGCCTTGAAGTGAGGTACGTATTTTGCGGGTACCTGCACCTTTTCGCCCGACTTGGGATTGCGTCCGACACGCGGCGGTCGGTAGTTCAGTGCAAAACTACCGAAGCCGCGTATCTCGATGCGATCATTGCAGACCAAGGCCGCAGTGAGCGCATCAAGCATCATCTTGACGGCATAGTCGGCATCTTTCGCTGCAAGCTGGGGAAACCGTTCCGCCAACCGGGCAATGAGTTCCGATTTTGTCATGGGGTCAAGTGGTCACTGAGAAGTCTGGTTGAGTTTGGCCTTGAGCAACGCGCCCAAATTGGTCGTGCCGCTGCTGGCTGAACTGTCGGAAGCCAGTTTTTGCATGGCTTGGTTCTGGTCCACCTGATCTTTGGCCTTGATCGAAAGATTGATCGAACGCGTCTTGCGATCCACATTGATGATTATGGTTTCGATTACGTCGCCAACCTTAAGATGTTGGGTCAGATCCTCAATTCGATCACGAGAGAACTCGGAGACTCGCAGATAGGCTTCGACTTCGGTGCCCAAATCGATTACCGCACCGCGTTGATCAACGCTGGTAACCGTTCCGGAAACCAGGCTGTTTTTGTCATGGGTCGCGACGAAACTGGTGAAAGGATCGCCATCGAGTTGCTTGACGCCAAGCGAGATGCGCTCTTTATCAACGTCGATGGAAAGCACCACGGCCTCAACTTCATCACCCTTCTTGAAGTTCTGTTTCGCTTCATCGCCAGTGGCCGACCAAGACAGATCGGAAAGATGTACCAGGCCGTCAATGCCGCCAGGCAGACCAATGAAAATACCGAAGTCGGTGATCGACTTGATCGCACCACGGACCTTGTCGCCCTTCTTGTGATTCATCGCAAAATCGTCCCACGGGTTCGCCATGCACTGTTTCATGCCCAGCGAAATGCGGCGGCGGTCTTCGTCGATTTCGAGAATCATCACTTCGACTTCGTCGCCCAGTTGGACAACCTTGGTCGGATGAATATTCTTGTTGGTCCAGTCCATTTCGGAAACGTGCACCAGACCTTCGATGCCCTGCTCGATCTCGACGAAGGAACCGTAATCGGTGAGGTTGGTGACTTTGCCGAACAAACGTGTGTTGGCTGGATAGCGGCGGGAGATTCCCACCCAAGGATCTTCGCCCAGCTGCTTCATACCGAGGCTGACGCGGTTCTTTTCCTGATCGAACTTGAGCACTTTGGCGGTGACTTCATCACCGACATTGAGCACTTCTGACGGATGACGCACACGGCGCCAAGCCAGATCGGTAATGTGCAGCAGGCCGTCAATGCCACCGAGATCGACGAATGCGCCGTAATCGGTAATGTTCTTGACGATACCCTTAATAACAGTGCCTTCCTGCAGATTTTCGAGCAGCTTCTGGCGCTCTTCACCCATGCTGGCCTCAAGCACGGCGCGACGCGAGACAACCACGTTGTTGCGCTTGCGATCGAGCTTGATGACCTTGAATTCGTACTCTTTGCCTTCGAAAGGCGTGGTGTCCTTGACCGGACGGGTGTCGACCAGCGAGCCGGGCAGGAAAGCACGAATGCCATTGACCATGACGGTCAGACCGCCCTTGACCTTGCCCGTAATCAGACCGGTTACCAAGGCGCTGTCGGTGAGAGCCTTGTCGAGATCGTTCCAGGCGGCGATGCGCTTGGCTTTTTCACGCGAGAGGCGAGTTGCACCATAACCGTCTTCAAGCATCTCGATCGCCACCAGCACGAAATCGCCGATGTTGGCTTCGAGTTCACCACGCTCATTGTGGAATTCCTCGAGGGGAATCATACTTTCGGACTTGAGGCCCGCATTGACGACTACAAAATTCTGATCGATGTTAACAATTTCGGCGGTGATGACTTCACCGGCACGCATTTCCTGACGCTGGAGGCTTTCCTCGAATAGAGCGGCAAAGCTCTCCATGGGTGAAGCTGTTGAAGCTTCGGCAATAGCTGCAGTTGACATTGAGTTAGGGACCTTACGGATGTTTGTCACCAGGGTGACGGGTTGGTTGCTCTTCGTCACGCGGCCAAGCGGCCAGCGCAACACCTTTGTTTCAAAACATTTTCACATCTTTCCATTTGCCTGATATGCCGGCCGGATGAGTACCATCACGGCAGCGACAGCCGCTTCGATGTCAAGTTCAGTGGTATCCACCAACTCGGCATCGTCGCACTGCAGCAGAGGAGCCACGCTACGCGCGGTATCTCGTGCATCCCGTTCCTGCAAATCCTGCAAAAGGGCGTGCATGTTAGCAGGCATCCCCTTTGCGATCAACTGTTTATAGCGTCTTTCTGCACGCGTCTCGGCCGAAGCGGTAAGAAACACCTTGACCACCGCTGCTGGAAAAACAACCGAAGCCATATCCCGTCCATCTGCCACCAACCCGGGAAAGCGTCGATAGGCGCGTTGTCGGGCCAGTAATGCGGCACACACCAACGGCAAAGCCGCCACTTTGGAAGCACCCACGGAAATTTTTTCGCTACGGATGGCGTCCGTAACATCGTCGCCCGCCAGCAGGATGCAGCCACCCTCAAAGCTCGCTGGAAGGCTTCTCGCCAGCGCCGCCGCACCACCTTCGTCATCCAGTGCAACACCGGCCCGGATTGCCGCCAGCGCTGTCAATCGATACAGCGAACCACTGTCCAGATAGTGATACCCAAGCGCAGCGGCAACCCGTTCGGCCACGGTACCCTTGCCGGAAGCGGAGGGACCGTCGATCGCGATGACCGGCGCGGATATCTCCGCAAAGGCATCAAAGTAGCCAGGAAAAGTCTTATTGACGCATTGTGGTTCATTGATGGTCACCGGTACGCCGCCCAAAGCCGCCAGCGAAAAACACATCGCCATGCGGTGGTCGTCATAGGTGTCGATCGCCACGCCGGTGTGAACAGTCGGCGCTGGTGCGCTCTGCGTACCAGGAACGCCGTTTTGCCGGTCCGCGAAGCGGAGTTCCCGGCAGGCAGGGCCAGGGCAGGTAACGGCGATAAAATCCATGCCCTCCTCCACTTCCGCGCCCAGCTTGCGCAACTCGGTCGCCATCGCTGCGATGCGATCGGTTTCCTTCACTCGCCATGAAGCAATATTGCGCAGCCGGCACGGGCCGTCGGCAAACAGCGCCGCCACGGCTAGAGTCATCGCGGCATCTGGAATGTGATTGAGATCGAGATCAAATGCCTTCAGCTTCCCCGATGCGGGGGCGCAAACCTCTATGTATTGCTCACCCCACACAACACTTGCACCCATGGCTTCAAGCGCATCAGCAAAACGTACATCGCCCTGAATACTGTTTCTGCCGACACCTTCCACCCGTACCGGTCCGCCGCCGATGGCGCCCGCTGCAAGGAAATAAGAAGCAGCCGAGGCATCACCTTCGACGTACAGCTCCCCGGGGCTTTGATAACTCTGTCCGCCCGCAATCGTGAAGCGCTGCCAGTCTTCACGTTTCACCTCGATGCCGAAGCGCGCCATAAGATTCAGCGTGATTTCGATATAGGGCCTGGAGATGAGCTCGGTCGTCATCTCGATCAAAACCTCCTCACCCGTGAGCGGCAACGCCATCAGCAGCGCGGTGAGAAACTGCGAAGACACATCGCCCCGTAGCTGGATCGGCGCATCAAACTTTACGCGTGCCGGGTGAATTGCCAGAGGTGGAAACCCGCTTGCTCCCGTGTAGCGCACATCGGCGCCAATTTGCAGCAGCCCATCAACCAGATCGCCAATGGGTCGCTCGTGCATGCGTGCTACGCCGGACAGCCGATAATGCCCGCCCGACAAGGCCAATGCGGCCGTCAGGGGACGGATTGCGGTACCGGCGTTACCCAAGAATAGATCGGCATCCTTGACCGGAAATGCGCCACCGCAACCCTCGACGCGCCACGCACCTTCTCCCAGAGCCGTAACGCCAACGCCGAGTTTCTCCAACGCCGCCAGCATCAACTGGGTGTCGTCCGAGTCCAGCAGATTTTTGATTTCCGTGGGACCCTGAGCCAGTGCAGCCAACAGCAGCGCGCGATTGGATATGCTTTTGGAGCCCGGCAAGCGAATGCTGCCGGCAGCCCGGGACAAGCCCGGCAGTGTTAGCGTCTCCATTACTCGCCGGTTGCCGGGAGCGTATCCAGCCAGGCATCGCGCCGCGCGCGGGCTGCGGAAAACAAAGCCTCGAGTCCTGCCGCATCGCCGCCCGCCAGCAGTACGCGGGTGCGCATCAACTCGACCATGTAGGCATCGAGCTCTTGCATCAGGGCATGACGGTTGGCAACGCAGATGTCGCGCCACATTTCCGGATGGCTGCTAGCAATCCGGGTGAAATCGCGAAACCCGCTCGCGGCAAATCCGAAGAGTTGATCAGCATTGTCCCGACTTGAGAGATCGTGCACCAGGGCGAAGGCCAGCAAGTGTGGCAGGTGGCTCACAGCCGCAAACACGCGATCGTGCTCCTCCGGTGCGAGTTCTGAAACATTGGCGCCACAAGACTCCCATGCCTTGCGCACCAGTGCTACTGAAGCCTCGGTGTTTTCCGGCAGTGGTGTTAGCACGACGCGCTTGCCGCGATACAGATCCGTGGTCGCGGCACCGACCCCGCTTTGCTCGGCTCCAGCAATTGGATGGCCCGGTACAAACTGTCCGATCTTGTCGCCGAAGGCGCTGCGTGCGGCCGCCACCACGTCGACCTTGGTGCTGCCGCCGTCGGTTACCAGCGTGGTGGAACCGAGATGCGGCGTCAGCGCGGCCATCACGTCCGGCATCTGCCCAACCGGCATGCCCAGCAGCACCAGGTCTGCTCCGTCAAGCGCATCGGCCCAATCACTTGCGATCTGGTCAATAACGCCCAACTGAAGCGCTTGCTCAAGGGGAGCGCGACTGCGTCCCAGGCCGACAACACGCCGTGTCGCCAGCGCCGACTTTTGAGCCAGTGCGAAGGAACCTCCAATCAGCCCGACGCCGCAGACGACGATCTTTTCAAATGTCATGCATGCCTCAGGGTGCGGCGTTGGGATAAGAGCCGAGTATCTTGAAAAATCCTGCCCTGCCGCGCAGGTCGTCAAGCGCGGCAGTAACTTTCTCATCCTGCCGATGCCCCTCGACATCAATAAAGAACACATACTCCCAACGGCTGCCACCAAAACCACGCGCTGGCCTGGATTCGAACTTGCTCATGGAAACACCGTGATTGGCTAGCGGTGTCAGCAGGTCATGCACCGCACCCGGCTTGTTTTGAGCCGAACAAACTATCGATGTCTTGTCGCGCCCTGAGGGGCCCGCATCGTGTTGTGCCAGCACCAAAAATCGCGTGGTGTTATTCGAGTCGTCCTCGATGTTCGATGCCAACCGGTTAAGACCGTACAAAGCGCCGGCACTTTCTCCCGCAATCGCCGCAGATTCCGGATCCTCTGCGGCCAAGCGTGCCGCCTCGGCATTACTTGCCACCGGCACCCGTGGAACATTTGTCAGATTCCGGTTGAGCCATTCATGGCATTGCGCGAGAGACTGAGCGTGCGAGTAAAGACGTTTCAGACCCTGCATCGAATCTGCCTTGGATAGCAGATTCTGCTGCACGCGCAGCATCACTTCGCCGCAGATCTTCAATGGTGAAATCAGCAGCAAATCAAGGCTGCGACTCACGGCTCCTTCGGTCGAATTTTCCACCGGCACCACACCGTAATCCGCGTTTCCGGATTCGACTGCGCGGAACACTTCGTCAATGGTGGCGAAGGGTGAAAAATTTGGCGCCGAGCCAAAGTGCTTATTTGCCGCGCTTTCGGTGAAAGTACCTGCGGGTCCAAAATAGGCGATGTGCAGGGGCTGTTCCAGCGCCAAGCAGGCTGACATCACTTCCCGAAATATCTTGTGCACCACGGCGTCTGGCAAAGGGCCGGGATTCGCTGCTACCAGGCGGCGCAGCACCTGTGCTTCACGCTCAGGTCGATAGATATTGCCCTGTTTTATCTCGCCGATACGATGCGCGAACTGCGCCCGCTCGGAAAGCAGGCGCAGCATTTCGTCGTCGGCGCGATCAATACCCTCGCGCAGGCGGTTGAGTTCGTCTTTCTCTTCGGCCATCAGCCTTCGAGCGGCAAGTAACGCGCAGCAAGCACGCCCTCAATTCCGGCGATCGACTGAATCACCGAGTCGGGAACTTCGCTGTCCACATCGACCAGCGTATAGGCGACATCGCCTTTCGACTTGTTCATCATGTTGTGGATGTTCAAGCCTGCCTTGGCCATGGCAGTGGAGATCTGTCCCAACATGTTGGGCACATTAGAATTGGCCACGGCAACACGGTATTTCGATTCGCGCGGCATCGAGACGTTGGGAAAGTTCACCGCATTCTGCACATTCCCATGCTCCAGATACTCACGCAACTGGTCTGCCACCATCACTGCGCAGTTCTCTTCGGCCTCACCAGTGGAAGCGCCCAGATGCGGCAAGGCAATCACCTGCGGGTGACTATTTACACGCGCACTGGGGAAATCACACACGTAGGCGGCAAGCTTCTTGCCATCAAGTGCAGCCAGTACCGCTTCTTCGTCCACCACGCCTTCGCGGGAAAAATTCAGCAGCACAGCGCTATGTTTGGCGTGTGCGAGCATTTCTGCATTAATCATCTTGCGTGTGGCATCCACCAGTGGCACATGCATTGAGATGAAATTTGCGCTTTTCAGCACCTCAACGACGCTGTTGGCTTTCTTCACCTGTGAGGGCAAACTCCACGCCGCCTCGACCGTAATTTCCGGATCGTAGCCAAGCACATTCATACCCAGCTTGATCGCGATGTCCGCCACCAAACAACCGATCTTACCCAATCCGATCACGCCCAGCGTATGTCCCGCCAACTCGAAACCGGCGAACGTCTTCTTGCCGTCTTCGACTTTCTTCTCCATTGCCGGATCATTCGGGTCGAGCGCGGAAACAAATCTCATCGCGCCGCCGATGTTGCGCGCGGACAGCAACATGCCGGCAACCACCAGTTCCTTGACGGCATTGGCGTTGGCGCCCGGCGCATTGAATACGGGTACACCACGCGCCGACATGGCCTTGACCGGAATATTGTTGGTACCGGCCCCGGCGCGTCCGATGGCCCGCACTGATTGCGGAATGTCGATCGAGTGCATGTCTGCCGAGCGCACCATGATGGCGCCCGGGTTGGCGATATCTTTGCCGACCTTGTAGCGATCAGTTGGCAAGCGCTTCAAGCCATTGCTGGAAATCTGGTTGAGAATCTGGATATTGAGAGGATTAAGCATTCTTCGCCTCGAATTCCTTCATGTAATCCACCAGCGCCGCAACACCGGCTAGCGGCATTGCGTTATAGATCGAAGCGCGCATGCCGCCGACCGAGCGGTGGCCCTTGAGTTGCACCATACCTCTGGCCTTGGCACCCTTGAGAAACTCTTCATCCAGTGCCGAATCCTTCAAGGTAAACGGCACGTTCATGCGCGAGCGGTCTTCCGGGCGTACGGGATTGGCATAGAAACTCGAGTTGTCGAGGTAGTCGTACAGCATCTTCGCCTTGGCGATATTCCGCTCTTCAATTGCCGCCAAACCGCCTTGCTGCTTGAGCCACTGGAATACCAGACCCGCGATGTAAATACCGTAGGTGGGAGGCGTGTTGTACATCGAGTCGCTCTCGGCATGGGTCTTGTAGTCGAGCATGGTTTGCGGTGCGGGCACGCCCTTGCCGATCAAATCCTCGCGAATGATCACGATGGTCAGTCCGGCCGGGCCGATATTTTTTTGTGCTCCGGCATAAATCAGACCGTACTTGCTGATATCCACCGGCTTGGAAAGGATGTTCGAGGACATGTCGCAGACCAGCGGTACGCTTCCGGTATCGGGGGTCCAGTGAAACTCCACCCCACCAATGGTCTCGTTGGCGGTGTAATGCAGGTACGCCGCATCCTTATCCAGTTTCCAGTCCTTCTGCGCCGGAGCGTAGCCGAACTTGCCGTCCTCGCTACTGGCGACGACATTGACTGCGCCAAAAGCCTTGGCCGCCTTGATGGCTTTCTTGGCCCATTCGCCCGTGTGTACATAGTCCGCGCTAGCTTTGCCGGCGAGCAGATTAATCGGGATCATTTCGAATTGCAGGGTCGCACCACCTTGTAAAAACAGAACTTTGTAGTTGGAGGGAATGCCCATCAATTCGCGCAAGTCTGCTTCGGCTTGAGCGTGAATGCTCATGTATTCCTTGCCACGGTGACTCATCTCCATCACCGACTGGCCACTTCCGTGCCAATCGAGCAATTCCTCTGCTGCCTGCTTTAGTACCGCCTCAGGCAAAGCAGCGGGGCCTGCGCTGAAATTGAATAAACGTGCCATGGTTTGTCTTACGCCTCCAAGTCTGGTTCTTCGGATTCTTCGGTTTCTTCTGTTTCAATGACTTTTTCGACACCGGCAAGATAAGTACCGTCATCCAGATTAATCAGCGTTACACCCTGAGTGGATCGACTCATGACACGAATGTCCGTCACTCGAGTACGGATCAATACGCCACCGGTCGAGATCAGCATGATCTCTTCGCTGGTTTCACCAAGATTGGCAAGCACGGCAGCGACAACTTTGCCGTTGCGTTCGGAAGTCTGGATCGCAATCATGCCTTTGGTGCCACGGCCATGACGTGTGTATTCGGCGATCGGAGTGCGCTTGCCGAAGCCATTCTCGGTGGCCGTCAGCACGGAGTAGTCTTCGCTATCGGCCACCAGCATCGAAATCACCTTCTGATCAGTCTCCAGCATCATGCCGCGCACGCCACGCGCCTCGCGACCCATCGGCCGCACGTCGCCCTCGGCGAAACGCACGGACTTGCCCGCATCGGAGAAAAGCATCACGTCGCACAATCCATTGGTGATGGCCACCCCGATCAAATGATCACCATCGTCCAGGCCGACAGCGATGATGCCGGCCTTGCGCGGATTGGCAAAGCTGGTCAACGGAGTCTTCTTCACCGTTCCCTTGGCGGTCGCCATGAAGATGAAATGCTCCTCATCGAATTCTTTGACCGGCAGTATCGCCGTGATCTTCTCGCTTTCTTCGAGCGGGAACAAATTGACGATCGGCTTGCCGCGTGAATTCCGAGTACCTTCCGGCGTCTCATAAACCTTGAGCCAATAGACCCTTCCACGACTGGAAAAACACAGGATGTAATCGTGAGTATTGGCGACAAACAGGCGATCGACAAAATCGTCTTCTTTGATTGCGGCTGCCTGTTTGCCACGTCCGCCCCGACGCTGAGCCCGATAATCGGCTAGCGGCTGGCGCTTAATGTAGCCAGTATGCGAAAGCGTGACCACCATGTCTTCACGAACTATCAAGTCTTCCAGACTGATATCAGCGGTGCTAAATACTATTTCCGACCTTCGCGCATCACCGAACTGAGCCTTTACGGCAGCAAGTTCGTCCCCGATGATCGTGGTGATGCGCTCCGGACGAGCCAGGATGTCCAGCAGATCGGCGATTTGATCCATAACCTCGCGGTATTCCGAAACAATCTTGTCCTGCTCAAGTCCGGTCAAGCGTTGCAGACGCAACTCCAGAATAGCTTGGGCCTGAGCGTCGGATAGCAAATAACCTTGATCTGACAGGCCAAACTCCTCGCCAAGACCATCGGGGCGCGAAGATTCGGCCGCTGCGCGAACCAGCATGCCCTCAACCATAGCCGAGCGCCAGGTGCGCGCCATCAAGCCACGCTTGGCCTCGGCCGGCGTCTGTGCCGCCTTGATCAGGGCGATGATTTCGTCGACGTTGGACAGAGCGACCGCGAGTCCCTCGAGAATGTGGCCGCGCTCACGCGCCTTGCGCAATTCGAATACCGTACGCCGAGTGATGACCTCCCGGCGATGGGCGAGGAAGCATTGCAGCATGTCTTTCAGATTTAGCAGGCGGGGACGTCCATCGACCAGGGCTACCATGTTCATGCCGAAGGTGTCCTGCAACTGCGTCTGCTTGTAGAGATGATTCAGCACCACCTCCGCCACCTGCCCTTTTTTCAGCTCAATCACCAGACGCATACCCGATTTGTCGGATTCATCCTGAATATGAGCGATGCCCTCGATCTTTTTCTCGTGTACCAGTTCGGCGATTTTTTCTTGCAAGGTCTTTTTGTTGACTTGGTAGGGCAACTCATCGACGACAATGGCCTCCCGCCCGCTGCGCGGCAAATCCTCAATATGCGTTCGAGCACGCATGATTACGCGGCCACGACCGGTGTGATAGCCGTCGCGTACGCCTGCAACACCGTAAATCAGACCGGCGGTTGGAAAATCCGGAGCCGGTATGACCTCAATCAGTTCGTCGATCGTGGTTTCCGGCTTGCCCAGCAGCAGCAGACAGGCATCCACCACCTCGTTGAGGTTGTGCGGCGGAATATTTGTCGCCATGCCAACGGCGATACCGGATGATCCATTGATCAGAAGATTCGGAATACGCGCCGGGAGAATCAGTGGCTCCTGCTCAGATCCATCGTAGTTGGGGCCGAAATCGACGGTTTCTTTGTCAATGTCGATCAGCAGTTCGTGCCCAATGCGCGCCATGCGTACTTCTGTATAGCGCATCGCTGCCGCGTTATCGCCATCGACCGAACCGAAGTTACCTTGACCGTCCACCAGCATGTAGCGCAGCGAAAAATTCTGCGCCATACGCACAATGGTGTCGTAGACCGCTGTATCTCCATGAGGGTGGTACTTACCGATGACGTCGCCGACAATACGGGCGGACTTCTTGTAAGCCTTGTTCCAGTCGTTGGAAAGCTCATGCATGGCGAAAAGTACGCGGCGATGCACGGGTTTCAGGCCGTCCCTCACATCCGGCAAAGCCCGCCCGACGATCACGCTCATGGCGTAGTCAAGATAGGAGTGACGCATCTCCTCTTCAAGGCTGATTGGCAGGGTTTCTTTGGCGAACGAGGTCATGTAGGCTTGCCCCAGCCGAATGACGGCGGGTGATGGCGTAAAAGCCAGCGATTTTAGCACGCCAACCTAGCTCGACTGCTTGTCCCAAGCCCCCTAATCTGGTTGAATCAGAACATGAATTCCCCTTCTGCTCCACACTCGACAACCGAAGACATCGATCTACTGATCTGCCCTGAGTGGATCATCCCGATTGAGCCGACAGGAGTAACGCTGTCTGGGCACGCTTTAGCAGTAAATAGGGGGAATATTCTTGCGCTGCTGCCAAATGATGAAGCCTTGCTGCGCTTCAGTCCAAAGCAAACCCTGGACCTGCCGGGTCAGGTGCTGATGCCTGGTCTGATCAATTTGCACACCCACGCGGCGATGAGCCTGTTGCGGGGCTATGCCGACGACTTGCCCCTGATGCGCTGGTTGTCCGAACGTATCTGGCCGGCTGAATCCAGATACGCGGGGCCGGAATTCGTTCGAGCAGGCACCCTTTTGGCCTGTGCCGAAATGTTGCGCGGGGGCATAACCACCTTTAACGACATGTACTTCTTTCCGGACGCGGCAGCGGCGGCTGCCCGGCAAGTTGGAATGCGCGCCGCGCTTGGTATCGTTGTTATCGAGTTTCCAACCGCATACGCGGCCGATGCAGGTGACTATATGGCTAAAGGCCTCGCCGTTCGCGATGCCTTGAGCGCAGATCCTTTGGTAAGCTTTTGTCTTGCACCGCACGCGCCATATACAGTGGCCGATAAGACCTTCGATCAGATCGCCACCCTTTCCGCTCAGCTGGAAATTCCAATTCACGTGCATCTGCATGAGACCCGACACGAAATTGAAGAAAGCCTCAAACAGCACGGTGTGCGGCCGTTGGAAAGGCTGCATCGTCTCGGCTTACTCGGCCCTCAACTGATTGCCATGCATGCAGTGCATCTTGATGCCAGCGAAATCGATCTGCTGGCGCACGAAGCCTGCCATCTGGCTCATTGCCCAACATCAAACCTGAAACTTGGCAGCGGCATCCCGCCGATGGCGGCCATACAGGCTCATGGAGTAAATTTCGGCCTTGGCACGGATGGCGCCGCATCAAACAATCGCCTCGATCTTTTTCAGGAAATGCGCCATGCCGCGCTCCTTGGAAAGGGGCAGAGCGAAAACGCCGAAGTGCTTGACGCACACGCCACACTCCATGCGGCTACGCTTGGCGGCGCACGCGCTCTGGGGCTTGAAGATCGTATTGGCTCTTTGCTCCCGGGCAAAGCTGCGGATCTTTGCGCCGTGCGCCTTGATGAATGGCTGACTCAGCCCTGTTTTGATCCAGCCTCACATCTGGTATATGTCGCCGGGCGGGAGCAAGTAAGCCATACCTGGGTTGCGGGAAACTTGCTAATGTGCAACGGAGATCCTTTGCAAATCAATGTTTCAGAATTGCTAGACATTGCAGGTTTGTGGCATAATCGTTTGACGTCCTGACGCCTTGTCGCGTTCGGAAAAGCGATGAACTGCCGAATTTCGTCACACACTTAGAAACCCAACAGGGGGGAACATGATCAAAAACGCCAAACTTTCTCTACTACTCGCCACTTTGCTCGGACTTTCCGTCTCTGCCTTTGCCCAGACGCCCGGTATCGACCTGAAAGGCTCAGTTGGCTACGCTATCGACGGACGCGCCAATGTCGTCAAAAGTGGTACCGGCCTATGCTGGCGTACCGGTTACTGGACCCCGGCCATGGCCATTGCGGAATGCGATCCGGATCTAGTAAAGAAAGAGCCGATGATGGCGAAACCGATGGAAAAGCCGATGGCCAAGCCTATGGCGCCAATGCCTAAGCCCGCCGCACAGAAGGTAACTCTCGCCGCTGATGCCCTGTTTGATTTCAACAAAGCGGTTCTGCGTAGCGACGGTACAGCCAAACTCGACAAGCTTGCTGGCGATGTCAAAAATATCAAGCTTGAAGTTATCATTGCTGTCGGCCATGCTGACTGCTTCGGTAGCGACGCCTACAATCAGAAGCTCTCCGAAAAGCGTGCTGAAGCCGTAAAGGCCTATCTGGTTAGCAAGGGAGTTGAGCCGAACCGCATCTACACTGAAGGCAAGGGTGAGAAGCAGCCAATTACCAAGGCAGATGAGTGCAAGGGTGGTAAGAGCAAGAAGACCATTGCTTGCCTGCAGCCCGATCGTCGCGTCGAAATCGAGGTTATCGGCACCAAGATGTAATAGATTCGCGTGACTCCGAAAAAAGCCCTGCTCTGCAGGGCTTTTTTTATTGTATTCACCATCTTGTTGAGCGGAGACGGTATCTTAGGATAAGGTTCTGACGTATTTGGAACTGTTTCCATGAATGACTTGGAATACCTCAATGAACACTAACTCCAACGCAGATCAGAGCGAACTCGACAAATTCGGGGAAATTGCCCATCGCTGGTGGGACCCGAACTCAGAATTCAGACCCTTACACGACATCAATCCTGCCCGCCTAGCATGGATTGATGGTCACGCGGCAATCAAGGACAAACAGGTTATCGATGTAGGCTGCGGGGGCGGCTTACTGAGTGAGGGCATGGCGGCAATAGGTGCCAACGTCACGGGTATCGACCTCTCCGAAAAGTCGCTCGGCGTTGCTCGCTTGCATCTCTATGAGAGCAGACACACCATCAACTATCGCCTGATCTCGGCTGAAGAAATGGCGTCAGAGTCACCGTCACAATTTGACGTCGTTACATGCCTTGAAATGTTGGAGCATGTACCCGATCCAGCAAGCACAGTTGTGGCTTGCGCCAGACTCGTAAAACCAGGCGGTCAAGTATTTCTATCGACCATCAACCGCAACCCCAAAGCCTATATGCTTGCCGTAGTGGGGGCCGAATACGTGCTCAATCTACTGCCACGCGGAACGCATGACTACACCCGCTTCTTGAAACCGGCCGAACTCTCGCGTCTGTGCCGTGAAGCAGGGCTGGAAGTCCTTGAAATAGCCGGCATGCGCTACAACCCATTCAGCCGCGAATCGTCAATATCTACTGATACCGACGTAAATTATCTTGTCAGAGCGAAACGCAATGCCTGAAGCGATTCTCTTCGATCTTGACGGAACGCTCGCCGACACGGCCCCCGATTTGGGGGGAGCAATGAATCAGCTATTGTTCGAACAAGGCCAGGAGCCGCTGCCAATGGAGAGACTCCGGCCGCACGTGTCTTCGGGAGCGCGCGGGATGATCGGTGCCAGCCTCGGCGTAACACCGGCTGACAAAGAGTACCCAAGCTTGCAGCAACGATTTCTGGCGATCTACCAGGAAGCGCTTTGCATAGACACTCGCCTGTTTTCAGGTATCAAGCAACATCTGGATGAACTCGAAAACCAGGGAATTGTCTGGGGGATAGTTACCAACAAGTCACAGCGTTTTGCTATTCCGCTCATGCAGCAACTCGGCCTTCGCCAGCGCTCGGCGTGTATCGTTTGCGGTGATAGCGCACAGCGGCCCAAACCCCACGCCCATCCAATGCAACTCGCCAGTGCGGTAATCGGAGTCGCGGCAGAAAACTGCATTTATGTTGGTGACGATGAACGTGATATTGTCTCTGGCCGCGCCGCTGGAATGACAACCATTGTCGCGGCATGGGGTTATCTCGGAGAAGGGAGACCCCCGGCAGCTTGGGGAGCAGATGCAATTGCCAGATCACCAAAAGATATTCTCGGCATTGCAGCGGCAAAACGCTAGAATCAGACTTGCAAATAGCAGATGAAGCATTATCTACTTTGCACGATCTCAGGGGGCGACATGGCTTCGACATGGGTGACAAAGCATGCAGGGCATACCGAGGATCCAGGTACCTCGTAAATACATCTGGAACGCACTAACTGCCAACGACGAGCGTTTCGCTCTAGCCGCTTAACAGCGGCTGGCTTCCGAACTGGTTTGCTTCTGGGCCAGGTAGCGCAAGCTACATCGGAATCATATACAGGAGATAAGGCTGTACGGAGTCGCGATGTACAGTTCGAAAATCTAGCGAATCGCCTGCAACCAGCCTGTCCGTCGGCGTGTTGCGGGTTAAATCAAATGACGCGACTAAGTATGTAGAACTGTATGTGGCGCACTTGTGGACGCGGGTTCAATTCCCGCCGCCTCCACCATTTCATGATTCAACGCAGTCCAAAGAAGGCCAAGAATCCCGATACTGACCGGGTTCTTGGCTTTTTTGCGTCCGGTGCATACAGGTGCGCCTATTGGGATTTCTGAGAGGCATCCGAAATATATGCCTTGACCAATCGGTCGACACAAACCCGAAAACAGCCAAACGCTTATCCAAGTCTGCCTCGAAATGACAGCAGGCGATTCCGTGGAGTTCGATACGATAAGTGCTGCAGAGCGCTTTAGTTGAGGCGTTTACCCAACGGCAGAAATTAGACTGTCTATTTTTCTATTGACAAACGAACTTAGACTGTCTAATAATCAATTGGACAATAATACCCATAAGCCTAATAGAGCTTAAACTGCATGATATCAAGCAAAGAACTTCTAACTAAAACAGGGATATCCAGAGCAACGCTCAATAACTATATTAAGTTTGGGCTGCTGCACCGGCCACTCGTGATGAACCCTGGGAGCGAGGGTGATGGTCCCCGTCAGTTGGGGTATTTCCCCGATGAAGTGGAAGATCAAATTAGACAGATAAGAAGGTTAAAAGGGGAAGGATTGAGCATGGCTGAAATCGTTTCACGGTTTGTCTCTTCGTCAGCCGAAAGAGACAAGAGTGGCAACCCGGATCAACCACCGCGCCTGAAAGCAGTGCCTGCTTCTGAACACTCGCCTACAGGACAACCCCCTGCCCTACCGGGTAGCGAGCTTAGGCTTACCGTGGATGAAATCGCGCACCCAGCCTACATGCTGAACTACAACTTTGAACTAATCTGGTTCAATTCCGCCGCCCAAAAGGCTGTATTTGGGGGCATTGAGACCCTCCCGGCAACTTGCGACGAACGTCGTGTGTTTCAATTGCTGGCTAACCAAGGCGCCTCCGAGGAACTCATGCGCTTTCATGTGGGACTGGCAAAGATCCGTTTGCCGGTCAATCAGTTCCATGTTTTGTGCCAAGGCCTTACTGCAACCACAGCAGCGCAACTGCAACAATTCTTCAGCGAGGCCATGGTTGAAGCACCACGGCAAATGCTTCATGCACCCATAACGCTACCCGACGAGGCGAACGAAGGGCAACTGCTGGAGCACACTACCTATGCATCGTTCTTCCGCGAAGGAATTTTTATAGCGGCCGTGCCCGAAGGATCCGACACCATTTCCTTGATGGAATTCATGGCGCGCCGCGACGATATGATCCGTAGCCTTCTCAAACGCCGCCTGCCGGTACTGACTCACCTGGCGGTTCTTGTAGCGGATCTACAAGGTTCAGTTCGCATTTGTTCTGAACTACCGCCGGAAGAGTATTTTGAGCTTATCAATGAAATCTGGGCCGCAATGGGGCCAATATTTCGGCGCTTTCACGGCACCTATGCCAAACATGTTGGCGATGGTATGGTCTATTACTTTTTTCCCGAGCCTGATAGCAATTACCTGTCTAACGCTCTTTACTGTGCGCAAGAAGTCAGGCGCGAAATGCAAAAGATCAGCAAGGCGTGGCAGATTCGAAAGAACTGGCACAACGAGCTCTATCTAAACACTGGGATTACCGAGGGCCAGGAATGGCTAGGAACGTTTCAAGCGAGCACTAGTTTTGAGCTTGTTGTTCTGGGTGACACCATAAATCAGGCTGCGCGAATTTCGGATTTCGCTCGCCATGGCGGTATCTGGGTAACCAAAAGCCTTGTGGGCAAACTGACCAGCGAAGACCGGGCAAAGCTGCGCTACGGCGTCCGACACCACGACCGAGACGGCCGCGACACCTTCGTGGCTTCGAGCTTTTCCACAGTCTCGTCTCTAGCAAATGGCGACAACGAACGAGCGACAAAACATAGTGATATCGCAACATTGCCCATTACCGAGGTAGTCGAAATCGCTGAGACTGTCTAGTTTGCGTTTTCCACCAATCTCAGCACAGAATGGAAGTCGCCCAGCGGGCGATCGGGACCACTGGATGGAATCCGGGCAAACACGGCTGACGACCGTGGTTCGCCAGTGGAAAGGCCTCCATTTCTGGAGGCCTTTTTTTTGGTGCCGACACCCGGATTCGAACTGGGGACCTACCGCTTACAAGGCGGTTGCTCTACCAACTGAGCTATGTCGGCCAAATCGAATTATAGCGGAGCTGATCCCGGGTACACTTCACCTTCACCACTTCCCTGCCCACTCATGGCCGACAATCCGACGCCCAGCCAACCTCTGCATCTGCTTGTAATCGCCGCATCGGACGATGCTATGGCGCGCCTGCTCCCGTTTTTTGCCGGGACGGACCATGCCTGTACCTTGCATCGCGTCGGAACGCCCACTGAGTTGCGCGATACATTGAGCGAGCAGCCTTGGGACATTGTCCTTTACATACCAGGCGTTTTGTCAATTTCGGTAAAGGCAGCGGTGCGGCAAATTGACGAAACCGGGCTTGATCTACCGCTTATTCTCGTTGCCGGGCCTGATGACGAGCGCGGAACCCAGCCGGCAATGAAGGCTGGAGCACGCGACGTAATCGACGCCGACCGCCTGGAAAGGTTGATCCCCGCGGTCGAACGCGAAGTTCGCGAAGCGGGACATCGTGCCGACCACCGCGCTGCCCTAGAGATGCTCAACGAAAGCCAGGCACGCTTTGACGCCCTGGCCTCCAATCTTCCCGGCATGTTGTTCCAGCTTCGTCGTGATGCTGAAGGAAGCTTTCGTTTCCTGTTCGTCAGTGAAGGTTGTCAGAAACTTTTCGGCTTCAAGCAACAGCATTTACTCGCCTCAGCCAACCGCCTGTTTGACTCCTTCGACGCCGAAACCCGGAGAAGACTTGAATTCGCACTACGCGAATCTGCCGCCAAAGGAACTTTACTCAACTGGGAGGGGCAAACCCGTGGCCGCAGCAGACAAAAATGGATCAATCTACGATCGACACCCCATCATCTGGATGCAGGTGTCGTCGAGTGGCGCGGCATCGCCACCAATGTTACCGAGAGCAAGGAAAATGAGGCCGCTCTACGCGGCTCCCGTCAGCAACTGGCAGAGTTATCTACGCACCTCGAAGCGGTCAAGGAGGATGAGCGCGAAAGAATTTCTCGCGACATTCACGACGAGCTTGGATCGATATTGGTCTTCCTCAAGATAGAAGCGGCCCACCTCGCCAGCCGACTGCCGGATGGCGCCGATCGATTGCGCGAGAAGGCGCACTCAATAGAAAACCTGCTTGATCAGGCAATGAGTACAGCCAGTCGGGTCGCACGGGAATTGCGCCCCGGCATTCTGAAGGAGTTTGGACTACCGGCCGCGATCGAATGTCAGGCAGAGGACTTCACGCAGCGTTTCGGAATTCCGTGCCGCGTGCAATGTGATGAGGACGCGATAGAGCCGGAGCCCGATACATCGCTGGCGCTGTTTCGCATTGCCCAGGAAGCTTTGACCAATATCGCCAAACATGCGCATGCATCGCTGGTGGTTATGCGATTGCGGCGCGAAAGCGGTAACATCCTGCTTGAGATCAGGGATAATGGGCGCGGCATTTCAGAAGCGGACATGCTGAAACCAAAATCGTTTGGATTGCGCGGAATTCGCGAGCGAGTCTTGAGTCTTGCCGGAGATTTTTTTATCGGGCCGGCAGAACATGGCGGCACTCACATCGTCCTGCGCGTTCCAGAACAAGCAGGCGAAGAACCCCCAAGTGAAGAAGAAATGCAGCGCAACCTGTTCTAACCATGGCCGACAAAATTCACGTTCTAATTGCTGATGACCATGCCATAGTAAGGCAGGGTCTCAAGCAAATACTATCCGAAACCGATGACTTGCTTGTCGCTGGCGAGGCGGACGATGGCGCCGAAGCACTCAATCTGGCCCGACAACAAACATGGGATGTATTTTTGCTGGATGTATCGATGCCCAACCGCAACGGGATCGATACCCTGAAGCAGCTGAAAAAGGAATTTCCGCGCCTGCCGGTCCTGATTCTCAGTATGCATCCTGAAGAACAGTATGCTGTTCGCGCGCTGAAAGCTGGTGCCTCCGGCTATCTCACCAAGCAAAGCGCGCCCGAGTTACTGGTGACCGCCATTCGACAAGTAGCCTCAGGAAAAAAATACCTGAGCCCGGCGGTCGCACAACAACTGGCCGAGGCCATCTCGGACAACACCGACAAATCACCTCATGAACGCATCACCGATCGCGAGTACCAGGTCCTGGTGCTAATTTCCACTGGAAACACCTTGACCCAGATCGCTGAGAAACTCAGTCTTGGGGTTGCTACAGTCAGCACCTATCGCGCCCGCCTGCTCGAAAAAATGGGTCTGAAAAGCACGGCAGAGCTGATTCGCTACGGCCTTGAGCATGGACTAGTGGAATAACACAGCATGCCCCGCGAAGCGTTAATATTTGCGAGCCCAACCAGGATTTCTGCCAAGCGACTGGGAACAACTGTGTAGTTCCGGCATGATGCAGTCAGTCTAGAATCAAGAGAAGGAGTCACCATGAAAACTTTGAAACAACTGCTTGACGCGAATCCACGCGATCCACTTTCCGTGTCTCCCGATGACACCGTGTTTTCCGCCCTGGAACTCATGGCGAAACATGATATCGGTGCCGTTCTGGCGATGCGTGATGGAAAGCTCGAAGGCATCTTCAGCGAACGTGATTACGCACGCAAAATCATATTGCTTGGAAAAGCGTCGAAAGAGACCATGGTGCGCGAAATCATGACCGAGAAGGTGCTCTACGCTCGCCCCGACCAAACCTCCAATGAGGCAATGGCCATGATGACCGAGAAGCACATTCGCCACCTGCCGGTGCTCGATGACGGTCAGAATGTTGTCGGAATGATTTCGATTGGCGACGTAGTCAAGGAAACCATCTCAGAGCAAGCCTTCCTGATCCAGCAACTGGAGCAGTATATAGCCAGCTAGGCCGGCAATCGCTACATGGATTGTTTTATGGCGAGCACCGCCTGATTGCGCAGGGTTTTAAGCAGTGATAATTCCTTTTGGGAAATCACGATACTGCCCGCCCTGTCGCGATCACAGTAGATCAAGCCCACGGCGACACCTTTGATCAACAGCGGAAACAAAACAAAGGTCTTTGCGGTAACCGCATTGCGAAACCAACTCGGAATCTTGCTGGCAATCTTGGCGTCATCGATGTCGGTGATGATAATGTCAAGACCCTTGTTAACCACCAGCTGAAATACGTTCGGTGAAGCGGCCAACGGGAAACGGAACTTTCGCGCCACCTCGTTGGTGTCGGTGCCAAAACCGAAACGCCCCGCCATAGTGCCGCTCTTCGAGTCCTTGAGGCACAGAAGCACGCGCTCGAAACCCATTGATCGATACATTGTTTCGAGCGTGATGCGCAGGATGTCGTTCAGCGAAAAGTCATCCACCAGTGAGTTGCTGATGTCTTGAATGCCCGCGGCGAGAATATCCTGCGCTGCACCCGGTTCATCCTCGACAGGGGTCTCTTCAGACACTCCCAACTCGTTCACCGTCATTGCGCCCGATCCCGACACCACTGTCTCGACCAAGTGGGGGACCGCAGGCTCACCGAGCAAGCTCCGCTCAAAGCCTGAAGTGTCAGCCTTAACTACGGTCTCTCCCGCTTGGCCAGTCCATGATTTAACGTGTCTGACAAACGGACTTTGCGTCAAATTGACACGGAGAATGGTCGCCAACTCACTCAGTTCCCCGAAAGATTTCTCCAGAATTGCCGTCAATTGCTTGTCGGAAAACGGCATGGCCGCACCATAGCGCTCGCGCGCCGCACGGCTTGCTTCATGCCGTTGCTCCTTGGGTACCGAAGCAATGGCGGCACAGATCTCGTTGCCGAAATTGGCAACAATCCTGAGTGATTCCTCCCGTGTCGCGCCCTTTTTGACTATCCCTTCCGGCAGAGGACGCAGACTGCTGATCAGTCCCTGGGGAAACCCCCAATGCTTTGCAATACCGATACCCAACTCGGAAAACGACACACCAAGGACCTGAGACGAGGCAACTTCCTCGGTGCATTTTCTTTGCAACATCACTTTGCGAATTTCGGCAACTTCTTCCTCGAAATAGAACTGGGCCAGCAATTGACCCAGGCTGTAAAACATTGCGCAGACATAGGCTTCTTCTGACTCTCTCGACATGAACTGCTTGCTGGCATCGCGTGCCAACGTACCAGCCAGATTCGCGCGCAGGAAGGCTTCCTTTAATTCGCGCGCACTACCCTTGTCCTGCATATGTTCGAATAGCAGCACGGTAACGGCAATATTGCGCAAGGCATCGAAACCCAGCACGATCACGGCTCGCGAAACCGTACTGATGGTGCCACCACCCGATTGCCGGTAATACGCCGAGTTGACCATGCGCAGAATCTTGTTGGTCAGTCCGTAGTCTTTGAGAATCGAATTTGAGAGCCGGTTGATGCTTTCCTTGTCCGAACGGGTCAGTTTGTTGATTGCCGACACCGAATCCGACAGCGCTGGAAAATCCGTCTTGTGCTTCATCCGGCGCATGAGGAATTCCAGCGTGCCTTGCTTCCCGGCTTCTACAGCACCGGCGGTATCAATCGGCGTGGCGGCAGCGCCAAGATAGTCGTCCAGCTGCGATTTCATCTTCGCAGCACCCGTGGTGCGCAAGGAAGGATTGCGTGCGCACGCCGTCAAGATGATTGATGCAAGTTTGTCGTCGATGCTGACATCCTCGGGCAGTGTGACCGGTTGCATCAGAATCTGATGCATGATGGCCATCGGCGTATCGCCCTGAACCACGGTCTTGCCGGAGATCATTTCGATCAGCACCAGACCGGCGGCATAAATGTCGCTTTTTTCGCTAATCTGGCGGCCATCAACATACTCGGGCGCCAGATAGTTCATCGTTCCGGTAATTCCCACTTGCTCACTGGAGTCATCGACGGCATCCAACCGGGTGGCGATACCAAAATCCATAACCCGCGGGTGACCCTGCTGATCCACCAGGATATTGGACGGCTTCAGATCGCGATGAATGATTCCCGCTTGATGCGCCAGCGCGATCGCATCGAGCACCTGGCGCATCAGGTCTGCCGCGCGCACTGTGGCGATGCGTCCCTCTCTGGCGATCAATTCGGCAAGATTTGGCCCATCGACAAATTCGAACACCAGATAGGGGTCACCATCCTCTTCGCCGGCGTCAAAGATCGGTACCAGATTCGGGTGACGCAGGCGACTAACGGCGCGGGCTTCGGCAAGCAGCGCATCGTTTCGTTGGGCATCGGTTTTGGCAAAATGCAGCGTCTTGATCGCCACTTCACGCTCCAACTGCGGATCCCATGCGAGATAGACAATACTTTGGGCGCCGCGTCCGAGCTCGCGGCGAATTTCGAAGCGGCCAATAGTTTTACCCATGGCTTGATTCTAGCGTGTTCAGGTTGCCAAGAATCCGCTGCGCCCCTACCATACGACCATGGAATCCAATGACGCAGTTGATTCTCCCGAGACCTTGCAAACCCGCCTGCTTGAGTTGCGTCTAGAGCATCGCGATCTCGATGAGGCGATCAAGCTAATGACCATCACCCCACCGGATGATCAATTACTATTGCGAAGACTGAAAAAGCGAAAACTGCTGATCAAGGATCGCATCTCGACACTTGAACGCATGCTCGACCCCGATCCCGACGAATACGCATGAGCGTTGCTGTCGGATCGCCCCAAGGTGGCGCTGCCAGAGACACTGATCTGCGCGGACAACCAACACACTCAACAATCAACCCCTTCCTCGGATTGGGGAAAAGGTAGTTCAATGACATACAATTTCGATACCCTTGCGCTACACGCAGGCCAAGTACCCGACGAACTCCACGGCGCTCGGGCGACACCTATCTATCTGACCACATCCTTCGTTTTCAAGGATTCGGACCAAGCCGCGGCCCTGTTCAACATGGAACGTGCCGGCCATGTCTATTCGCGCATATCCAATCCGACCAATGCCGTCCTCGAAGAGCGCATTGCCGCACTCGAAGGCGGTGTTGGTGCTATTGCAGTGGCTTCCGGCCAGGCCGCCTTGCATCTGGCAATTGCCACTTTGATGGGCGCCGGCAGCCACATCGTCGCCAGCCGTTCGCTCTACGGTGGTTCACACAACCTGCTCGACTACACCCTGCCGCGCTTCGGCATCAACACCACATTTGTCGATCCGCGCGATCTCGATGCCTGGCGTGCCGCGATCCGTCCCGAAACGCGGCTGTTATTCGGAGAGACTCTGGGTAATCCCGGGCTCGACGTGCTGAATATTCCAGAAGTCGCTGCAGTCGCGCATGAGAACGGCCTGCCACTGATGGTCGACAGCACCTTCACCACACCCTGGCTGATGCGCCCTTTCGAGCACGGCGCGGATCTGATATTCCATTCCGCCACCAAGTTTCTTGGCGGTCATGGGGTTGCCATCGGCGGACTGCTGGTCGATGGTGGAAGCTTCGACTGGGAAAAATCGGGCGGCAAATTCCCGACCCTGACCGAGCCCTATGAAGGCTTTCACGGCATGGACTTCAGCGAGGAATCCACCGTCGCCGCGTTCCTGCTGCGCGCACGACGTGAAGGCCTGCGAGACTTTGGCGCCTGCATGAGCCCGATGACCGCGTTTCAACTGCTGCAAGGCCTGGAGACGCTGCCTTTGCGCATGGAACGACATGTCGCCAACACACGCAAGCTGGTCGATCACTTGGCGAAAAGCGAAGTTGTCGCAAGCGTCGGCTATCCAGAACTCGAAAATCATCCTGACCATGCCCTTGCGAAAAAGTTACTGCCGCGCGGGGCCGGCTCGGTATTCAGCTTCACTCTGAAAACTGGCGCGGGGGGTGACGCTCGTGCTGCAGGACGCAAGTTCATCGAATCCCTACGCGTATTTTCGCACCTGGCCAATGTCGGAGACGCGAAATCACTGGTCATTCATCCAGCATCCACCACCCATTTCCGCATGTCCGACAGTGCCCTGAAGGCGGCCGGGATTCACCCCGGAACCATACGCCTGTCTATCGGTCTGGAAGATGCCGGTGACCTGATTGAAGACCTCAACCGCGGCCTGACTGCCGCCCAAAAAACATAATTCCGGGCCTGAATATGGAACTCCAACTCGATGGCCAACCGGCCTACGCCTACACCGGCGGCAAGAACTTCAGCGCCGATCAGCCCTGCGTGGTGTTCATTCACGGTGCGCAAAACGACCACAGCGTCTGGACCCTGCAAAGCCGCTGGTTCGCCCACCACGGATTTTCCGTGCTGGCAGTCGATCTTCCCGGTCACGGCCGCAGTGCAGGCAAGCCACTGCCTTCCGTCGAAGACCTGGCTGACTGGATTGAACTGTTGATGGAAAAACTCGGCGTTGGTGATACGGCGGCAAACGTCTCCCTGGTCGGTCACAGCATGGGATCGCTGACCGCGCTCGAGTGTGCGTCGCGTCATTCACGCCGCATCGCACGCATTGCCATGATAGGCACCGCCGTGCCGATGCCGGTTTCCGATGTGTTGCTGGTGCCAGCTAAAGACAACGAGTCCAAAGCCATCGCCATGATCAACGCCTGGTCGCATTCGCCACAAGGCACCATGGGCGGCAATACCGTGCCTGGCATGTGGCTACTGGGCGCCTCGCGGCGCCTGATGGAGCGGCAGAAACCCGGCGTCTTGTACAACGATCTCGCTGCCTGCAATGCCTACACCCACGGCATGGAAGCCGCCACCGCCCTGAACTGCCCGGTACTCATCGTCAGTGGCAGTCGCGACATGATGACGCATCCGAAAGCGGCCGCCAAACTCGCTGCAGCAATCAAAAATGTAAAAACGACTCATCTCGAGGGGGCCGGTCACTCACTCATGGCCGAGCAGCCCGATGCAGTACTCGATGCCTTGCGCGGCTTCATCGCTTAATCATGGAAGAAACTGCGGACGAAGGCCAGCGCCCTTTTCCGGTCATCCGCACCGGCCTGCCGCTGTCCGCACCCTTTGAGTGGCTGCGGCTCGGCGCCGACGATCTCAAGGCCTGCGGCTTTGCCAGCATTTTCTATGGCTTGTCGTTTGCTGTCGCCGGTGCCTTGCTTTGGCTGTCGTTTCGTCATGCGGTGGAAATGGTCACCGCTGTCACCACAGGTTTCATGCTGGTCGGACCATTTTTCGCGATCGGCTTCTATGAGCTTTCTCGCCGGCGCGAAACCGGCGAGCCGCTGGAACTGAAACCGACGCTTGCGGTCTGGCGGGTCAACATGCCCTGCATGGGCATCTACTCGCTGATCCTGATCGTCCTCTATCTGATCTGGGCAAGGGCCTCGCTGGTGATGTTCGCCCTGTTCTATCAGGGTGGCATGCCTACCCTGAAAAGCTTCATCGCGCAGATTTCCAAGTTCGACAACATCGAATTCCTCGTCGCCTATCTGGCAGTAGGTGGCATATTCGCCGGACTCGTATTCGCCTTTTCCGTGGTTTCCGTTCCGATGATGCTTGATCGCGGGCAGGACACCATCACCGCGATGATCGCCAGCTTTTTGGCGCTGGTGCGCAACCTGCCGGTCATGCTGGTATGGGGCGCGCTGATCGTCCTGCTCACCGCAATCGGCTTCGCCCTGGGCTTCGTCGGCCTGATTCTAACCATGCCACTAGTCGGCCATGCCACCTGGCATGCCTACCGTGCTCTGATCGAACCCCAAACCCCATGAACCCCAAAAAGAACATCGCGCTGCTTGCCGCAGCGCAGGCTCTGCTGTTGACCAACGGCATCACGCTGGTAGCCATCAACGGCTTGCTTGGTTTTCAACTCGCAACTGACAAACGGCTGGCCACCTTTCCGATTACCACCTATGTAATCGGCGGTGCGCTGGCGACGTTGCCCGCTGCATTTTTCATGAAACGCTACGGCCGCCGTGCCGGCTTCATGCTCGGCTCGGGTCTGGGCATGCTCGGCGCCTTGATCGCTGCGGTCGCCGTATACATGGGTAGTTTCTGGCTGTTGTGCTTCGGCACCGTATTCGCCGGCGTGTACAACGCTTTTGGCCAGCAGTACCGCTTCGCAGCCGCCGATGCCGCGCCGCTCGACTGGAAAAGCAAAGCCATCTCGCTGACCCTGGCCGGCGGCATTCTCGGTGGAGTGATCGGCCCTGAAGTCGGCAAGCTGACGCGCACGCTGGTTGAGCCAACCTACCTCGCCAGCTACGGTGCGCTGATCCTCTTTGCCGGCATATCGATGCTGATAGTCAGCCGGCTGGAAATTCCGCCGCTGACCGTCAGCGAACAAAAAGCCGTCGGCCGCCCCCTGCACCGGATTGCCCGCCAGCCCGCCACCATCGTCGCCGTGCTGGCCGCAGCCGCAGGCTACGGCGTGATGAACTTGCTGATGACGGCCACACCGCTGGCCATGGATATTTGCGGCCTGCCCTTTAGCGACACCGCCTTCATCTTGCAATGGCATGTCATCGCCATGTTTGCACCCTCATTCTTCACCGGCGGATTGATCAAGCGCTTCGGCGTATTGAAGATCCTCAACGTCGGCGCCGCACTGATGTTCGTCTGTATTGCCATTGCGCTCTCAGGCATCACGCTGATGCATTTCTGGTGGGCGCTGGTGTTGCTCGGCATAGGCTGGAATTTCCTTTTCATCGGCGGCACCACCTTGCTTACAGAAACCTATCGCTCCGAGGAAAGAGCCAAGGTGCAAGGTAGCAACGACTTTATTGTGCTCGGCGTGCAGGGCGTTACTTCGCTTTCATCCGGAGTGCTGGTCACCAGCACGGGATGGGCCACGTTGAACCACTATGCTTTGCCTATTGTTGCCGTGACGGCGCTCGCCACAACACTATTCTGGATACACCGAAAGACTGCCCACTGATGAAGACTTCAACCAATCCTGTGTTGCCGGTCGTGATCGGCGTGCTCGCCGCCTGCTTGTATCTGGTTGGGCTGGCACTCGACATGTTCTGGCTGAAACTGCTGACCAAGCCCTGGCCGGTGCTGATGCTCGCGGCGGCCGTCTGGCAGTTCGCTGGCCCCGGCGCCGGACGACTCATCGGCTGGGGCCTGCTGGCGGGCGCCATCGGCGATGTCTGCCTGGCCCTGCCCAACGCCTTCCTGCCCGGCATGATCGCCTTCGCCATTGGTCACGGCCTGTATGTTGCCGCCTTCCTGAAATGGAGCCACCGCCCGGCGCTGCCGCTGCTGGTACCGATCATCCTCTTCGCTGCAACCGGATTGTGGCTGATGCTGCCCGGTGCCGGTCCGATGACAGTGCCACTGCTGGTCTATGTTCTCGTCATCGGCGCCATGATCTGGCGCGCCGCAGCCTGCGCCGAGGATGCTGCGAGCGACGTGCTGCTGCGCTGGGGACCGCTGGCCGGCGCCGTGCTGTTCGGCTTTTCCGATTTCCTGATCGGCATCCACCGCTTTGCCCACCCGCTGCCCGGCGCCGCCTTCGCCATCATCCTCACCTACTGGTTGGGGCAGACGCTGTTCGCGGCGACCGCGATCAAGGCCGGCAACAACATTGCGACCAAAGCGACGTCCTGATTCGCCGTCTCGCTGCGCAATCGTGAAAATATCTCGCTAAGGAGCGAGGGCCGATGCCTGCGAAAACAAAAAACACGGATAGCGAAGCAACTGTCATTTTTGCAGCAGAATCTTTCGCACCAAAAAAAGCCAACCTGAGGTTGGCCTTCGAATCACATTCGGCAATATCTTGGTCGAGAAAGTACGGATCCGCTGCCTTGAGCAGATCCGCGTCGACTCGCTATCAGTGGCTCGCAGCAGCCAATATCGCGTTCAAGCATGCGCTTGGACGCATCACCGCTTCAGTTTTCACCGGGTCTGGCATGTAGTAACCACCAATATCCACGGCCTTGCCCTGTTCGGCTTTCAGCTCATCAGTGATCTTCTGCTCGTTCTCGGCAAGCGACTTGGCCAGAGGCGCGAAATGTGCCTTCAGTTCCGCGTCTTCCGTCTGCTCGACCAGCGCCTGCGCCCAGTACATGGCCAGGTAGTACTGGCTGCCGCGGTTGTCGATCTCTCCGGTGCGGATCGAGGGACCCTTCTTATTGTCCAGCAACTTACCGGTGGCATCGTCGAGGGTTTTTGCCAGGATTTTTGCCTTGTTGTTACCGGTTTTGACGCCGAGATCTTCCAGTGACACGCCCAGTGCGAGGAATTCTCCGAGAGAATCCCAACGCAAGTGGTTCTCTTCTACCAGTTGCTTGACATGTTTCGGCGCTGATCCGCCGGCTCCGGTTTCATACATGCCGCCACCGGCCATCAACGGCACGATGGAAAGCATTTTGGCGCTGGTGCCCAGCTCCATGATCGGGAACAAATCAGTCAGGTAGTCGCGCAGAATGTTGCCGGTCACCGAAATCGTATCGAGACCGCGGGTCACGCGCTCCAGCGAGTAGCGCATGGCGCGAACCTGGGACATGATCTGGATGTCGAGACCGCTGGTGTCGTGATCCTTGAGGTAGACATGCACCTTCTTGATCAGTTCATTCTCATGTGGACGGTAAGGATCGAGCCAGAATATTGCCGGCATGCCGGATTGGCGCGCACGGGTAACGGCCAGCTTGACCCAGTCGCGGATCGGGGCATCTTTCACCTGGCACATACGCCAGATGTCACCTTCCTCGACATTCTGCGACAGCAGCACTTCACCGGTAGCAAGGTCAGTGATGTTGGCGACGCCGTCTTCCGGAGCCTCGAAGGTCTTGTCGTGTGAGCCGTACTCTTCGGCTTGTTGGGCCATCAGGCCGACGTTGGGCACGGTTCCCATGGTCTTTGGATCAAAATTGCCATGCCACTTGCAAAAGTTGATCATCTCCTGGTAGATGCGGGCGAAGGTCGACTCTGGCATCACGGCCTTGGCGTCCTTGGGCCTTCCGTCTGCGCCCCACATCTTGCCGCCGATGCGGATCATGGCCGGCATCGACGCGTCGACGATGACATCACTCGGCGAGTGGAAATTGCTGATGCCCTTGGCCGAGTCGACCATCGCCAACTCCGGCCGATGCTCGTGACAGGCGTGTAGGTCATGCATGATCTCTTCACGCTTCGATTCCGGCAGCTTGGCGATCTTGTCGTAAAGATTGACCATGCCGTTGTTGACGTTGACGCCGATCTCGTCGAACAGATCGCCGTGCTTTTCAAAGGCATCCTTGTAGAAGATCTTGACGCAGTGGCCGAAGACGATGGGGTGCGACACCTTCATCATCGTCGCCTTGACGTGCAACGAGAACATTACCCCGGTCTTGCGCGCGTCCTCCAGTTCATTTTCGTAGAACTCGCACAGCGCCTTCTTGCTCATGAACATGCTGTCGATGACTTCGCCGGCCAGCAGCTCAAGCTTGGGCTTGAGCACCAGCGTTTTGCCACTCTTGGTAATCAGCTCCATCTTGACATCGCGTGCCTTGTCCAGCGTCATCGACTTCTCGCCGTGGTAGAAGTCGCCGTGGTGCATGTGCGAAACGTGGGTGCGTGAAGCCTGGCTCCATTCGCCCATGGAGTGCGGGTTCTTGCGCGCATAGCGCTTTACGGCAGCCGGCGCTCGACGATCCGAGTTACCTTCGCGCAGAACCGGGTTGACGGAACTGCCGATACATTTAGCGTAACGGGCCTTGATCGCCTTATCTTCGTCGGTCTTCGGGTCTTCAGGAAAGTCGGGGATCTTGTAGCCGTGGGCTTGCAGTTCCTTGACTGCCGCGATCAGTTGCGGAACCGAAGCGCTGATATTGGGCAACTTGATAATGTTGGTATCAGGGCTCTGGGTCAGCCGTCCGAGCTCGGCCAGATTGTCCGGCACTTTCTGCGCCTCGCTGAGATAGTCGGAAAATGAGGCAAGAATTCGTGCTGCTACAGAGATGTCGCAGCCAACAACGTCGACTCCGGCCGGCGCGGCAAACACTTTGATGATGGGCAAAAATGAATACGTCGCCAGCAGTGGCGCCTCGTCAGTGAGCGTGTAGATGATTTTGGATTTCTTCGCAGCCATTATTTTCCCTTTGCTCCCGAATGATTGATTTGTTTTGTGAACTGCTTCCGAGGCGGACCAGGTTGAGCTGTCGCGCGAACAGCAAAGTCCGCCCTCGAAGGCCGCTAAGTTTAGTGCGATTCGTGCTCCAGGTTTTGATTTGCCGCAAGACGAAGCGCACACGCCGGAAATTGCACAGGCAGACGCGCGGAGTTTCAAGGAGGCCCTGCAATTCAACATCGGCGCGACCCGCCTGGCCCAGCTCAAGCTTTTCTGGCTTGAAATGACAAGGGTTGCCACCGGATACGGCAGCATGTCGCCTTCTACCCAAATTTGCGCCACTGCCTGCACCGAGAAATCCGCTAACGGCTAATCCATCAATCCTCTTCTCTGTACAGCCTGCTTTCTTTACCAAGTACATCTCTGGAGTCGTTCCATGGGCCAAGGTTTTTCGAGTTCCGATTTGAGGTATGCTGCCCGCCCACCAAGTGTTTCTTGCTGCATGTCCGCATCATCTTTCTGAATTGAAAGTTTGAGCAAGAGTCTTTTGGCGTACCTTCAGCAGATATCAAGCCACAGGGAAATTCGCCCTCCCTTTTGCATCCAACAAACTCGGGGCAAGAGGAGAACGAATATGGCAACGGAGAACAGTCTTCGAAGCACCACTTTGGTATTCATAAGCAGGGTTCTGATTCTGACGATGCTGGGAAGCTCGCTTGCGGCGCCGGCCTGGGCGAAATCCAACAGGCAGAAGAAAGCCCAAGAACAAGAAGAAAGGGAAAAAAAAGCGGCACAGGCCAAGGCAAAAGCCAATACACCCAAGATCGCTGCGGCCAAAGCAGCTGCAGCTGCGGCATTGGCCGCAGCTGCAGCGAAAACCAATGCAACGAACATGGCGACGCAGCTTGGCAGCTTGGTGCAATGCAACTCCCAGGCCTATGCCAAACTGGTGGCACCCAAGGTGTATGTGGACTCGGCGCCCCTGGATTCCCCCGGCTTCCACATTCGCAATGAGACGAATCTCATCGTCGATGTGTCATTGGAACAAGTGGGCCCCTTGTACTGGGGAATGGTCAAACCGGGCCAAACCTGGCACAAACCCACAGGCGCTGTCTGGTTTTCGATCAAGGCGTCGTACAACATCGATGGCAAGGAAAAATACGATACCTGGGACGCCGTCTGGCCGGTGGTGGATGTCACCGCGTCCGTCATTGCCGGCGTCATGACCGGCGGCGGTGCTACGGCGGCGGCGCAGGCCACCACATGGGGAGCCACGCTGGCCAAGGCCACGGTCGAGGAAGCCCTTCAGGCCGCAGTCAAGAAGGCCGGCATGGCAGCGGCCAAAGCCGGTTATAGCAGTGTTGCAAAAGCCGGCGCGGAGCAAGCTGCAAAAACTGGATTCGAGCAGGCAATGACCAAAGGCGCGGTGGCGGCGACCAAAGAAGTCGCGGCAAAGGGGGGACTGGACTTGGCAAAAAACTTCCTGAGCAGCGACAAAGCCAGCGACGCCTTGTATGGTCAGTATGCCGGGGCACCGTTGGGCGGCGACACGCTCGACCTGTACCGAATTACCGGCAACGCACCGACACCCTGCCTGGCGGCCTCGGGCGAGGTCAACTGGAGCGGTACTGGCCACGGCATGGCGAAAGCACTGAAAATTGTCCCGGAGGGCATACTGAGAAACCCCGGCGAGGACAGATTCACACTGCAAATTGACTGCAATTCAAGCGGCGTTCCACACGCCGATACGACGAACCCCATCACCGTGACTTTTTTCGATGGCAACAACCGATTGCGCGCCCTTCCCGCCCGCCGGCCCAAGTGCAACTCCTTGCACGACGACAGTCACTTCTATACCTACGCCAAGCACGTCACCCACGTCGAAGTGCGCAATACCGGCAACGACGACTTGTGGATGGATGAAGTACGGCTGATACGAACCCGGATCGACCGCATTCCCACGGTTATGAAAAATCGGACTCCGCAATACCAGAACCGGCACACGGATACGACGGTGGGTTGGTGGGGGCGAGAGGATGGCCTCGGGTTCTGCGTCACCAGCGATGGGCGTACTGCGGCAGATATCAAGCGGTTCGTAGACCCACATTGCTGGCGTAGCGTACGGTTTAAAGTTGACGCTGCGGGAGACCTAAACGCGAACAGGGTGGATGGACTAGTGGATCTGCACTGAGCGAAATGTCCGCCGGATATTGGAGTTGTGGAAGCACCTGACGCAAGCTGTCATCCACAAAACCGGCATTGAGGAGCCGCGTCAAAAAGTCGGTGATGGTGACACGGCGATTACCGGGCTTTCCACGCCCCGGCGTCGCCAAAGCCTCCCGTCGCTCCCGGCTTTACCCGCCCGCCTCATTCATCGAATCGGCGCGCAGCCGATTCTTATCGATCTTACCGACACCGGTTTTGGGCAATTCGGGCACTACGCTGATCTGGGCAGGAAGCTTGTACTTGGTCAGATTGGCCTTGCAGTGCTCACCCAACTCCTGCTCTGTCGCGCTGTGCTGCGCGCGCAGCATGACGAAGGCCTGCACCACTTCGCCGCGATAGGCGTCTGGGACAGCGATCACCGCAGCTTCCTGCACGGCAGGATGCAAATAAAGGACATCTTCAATCTCGCGCGGGAATACGTTGTAGCCGGACACTTTGGCCATCTCTTTTTTGCGGTCGCGGATGTACAGGTAGCCGTCCGTATCGAACTCGCCGATGTCACCGGTGTAGAGCCAGCCATCGCGCAAGGTGATGGCGGTTTCTTCCGGCAGATTGCGGTAGTCACGCATGAGTTGCGGTCCGCGCAGGCGGATCTCGCCAATTTCTCCTGCCGCGAGAACGTGCTTTCCCTGCTCCAGATCGACAATCTCAACCTCGGTATCTGGCACCGCCACGCCGACCGAGCCGGCTTTGCGGGTTCCGCGCAGCGGGTTGAACGTGACCACCGGCCCGGCTTCAGACTGGCCATAGCCCTCCATCACCGGCGCGCCAGTGGCTTCTTCCCAACGCCGCAACAAACCTTTAGGCAGTGCGGAGGAACCGGAGTAGGACAGATTCAGATTGCTGAAATCGACCTTGTCGAAGTCTTCGGCAGCCAACAGGCCGGCAAACAGTGTCGGCGCACCGGCAAAGATGGTGATGTGCTCCTGTACCAGCAGATCGAAGACGACCTGCGTTGAGTAGCGCGGCACAATTATCAACGTGCCACGGGCATACACCATGTTGTGCAGGCACATGGCGACAGCATAGACATGAAACAGCGGCATCACGCACAGCAGTCGCTCGCAATCCTTGCGCGCCGGCAGCAAGGCTTCGCGTTGACCGATATTGATCGCCACGGCGCCGTGCGTGAGATTGACACCCTTGGATCGTCCCGTGGTGCCGCCAGTAAATTGCAGGGTCGCAAGTTCATCCGCCCTGGGCAGTGGCGGCAATTCCCGGTCGGCTGCGGTACGCCATTCAGTCAGGCGGCGGCCCTCGCTACCGATGCAGATACGATGCGGAATTTTCAACTCGTCGGCAATCGTCTCAACCAGTTCGCGCTGCTCCTGCGCATAGATCACCACATGCAGATCGGCATCCTCGAAGATCATGCGCAACTCGCGCTCGGTGTATTGCGGGTTAGCCGGCGTGGCTTGCGCCCGCGCGGCATGCACGCCAAACAGGGCAATGCAGATATCAATCGAGTTGCCCAGCACGATACCGATGCGCTGCCCGCCGGCGCCAAGACCGATCAATTCATGAGCGAACCAAGCCACGCAGCGCTGGTACTCGGCGTAGGTCAGTCGCTCGCCCTGGCACAGCAAGGCCTCGCGCTGTGGCGCCTGTGTGGCCGCAGCAGCCAGCATATGCACCACGCTTGGATATACCTCAGGCGATGACTTCATTTCACTCTTCCATCTATCGAAACAAAAAGCGGGATTGCCCCGCCCATCTGTCCGACTGACTATACTAGATCACATGATTACCGTTCATCACCTCGAAACCTCGCGCTCGCAACGCGTCCTCTGGCTGCTGGAAGAACTTGGCCTGCCTTACGAAATCAAACGCTATCAACGCGACTCTGTTACGCGGCTGGCGCCACCGGAATTACGTGCAGTGCATCCGCTGGGAAAGTCACCCGTCATCACGGATGGCGATCTCACCATTGCCGAGTCGGGCGCAATTCTCGAATATCTGGTCGAGTGCTACGGCGACCAGGGCAAAGGCGAGATCGCCCATCTAACACCCGCTGTCGGAACACCCGAGTACCGTCAATGCCGCTTCTGGATGCACTATGCCGAAGGCTCGTTGATGAACTGGCTGGTGATGAAGCTGGTATTTGTCACTATTCCCAAACGGCCGATGCCGTTTTTTGTCAAGCCAATCGCGCGCAAGCTGTGCACGCAAGTTCTGAAAAATCTGGTGGATCCAAACCTGGCCACGGCCATGAAGTTCATGGAAGAACACCTAGCAACGCATTCCTGGTTCTCGGGTGACCATCTGACCGTGGCAGATTTTCAGATGAGCTTTGCCGTCGAGGCAGCGCTGTCGCGTGCCGGCAACGGCCGCTTTCCGAATTTGCAGGCGTACAAAGACCGGATGGAAGCCCGCCCGGCCTATCAACGTGGTATCGAAAAGGGCGGCCCGGTAATCATGTCGGCGTAGGCACGCCCGATTGCCCGAAAACGGCAAACAGCCCCGAAACAAGCTGAGTCGCCGTCTTACCATCCGCTACGGCGAGGAGACCTGCCCGCGAAGCGGAATCCCAGGTCTGCAAAGCTGAGCGTATTTTGCTCGACCGCCTTGTAGCGCAGTTGCTTCATCAGCGCCGACTTTTTTCGGTGCGTGCGAATCCACTACCGGTTCTATTTTTGTTTTAGCCGTTCGGCGCGACTGGCCTTGATTTCCGGTGGCCACTGAGTCTCGATGTACGCCAATACGGCCAGGATCTGCCGATCGTCCAACTTGCTGCGAAAGCCCGGCATGTCCGACACATAGCCTTCCGGCGCATTGGGTGGGACCATTCCCAATTTGATAATCGAAGCCAGCAGTTCTGTCGGGTGGTGCCAGGTATGACCGGTGGCGTCATGCGGCGGTGCCGGCAGTTTTCCGTCCGGGCGCCGCGTTCTCCAATCGGGCTGCCCCTCCAGCTTGGCACCGTGACAGGACGCACATTCAATCCGGTAAATGTTCTCGCCTTCCAACACGGCCAATGGGTCGGGACCGCCTCTCTCTCCGCAACCCGCCATTAGCGCAGCAAGCGCCGCAATCTGCCACCATTTCGTTCTCATGTTTTTTTAACGATTCTTTCATCGGATCAAGAGCGCAGTGTACCGGTTAGCGCAGGCTGACAACTGCACTGAGACGGTGATTTAGAATGAAGCCTTCTCGTTGCCGGCCGCGGCGACCCGCCCATGCGACTGACCGATCTCAAACTCCCGCTCGATCACACTGAAGCCGATCTAATCGCTGCCATCCTCAAACGTCTGGGCATAGCGGAGGACGAGTTGCTCGGCTATTCGATTTTCCGGCGCAGCCACGACGCACGCAAACCCGCTGCCATCGTCTTTATTTACAGCCTTGATGTCGAACTGAAAAACGAGGCTGCGGTGCTGAAACGACTGCGCGGTGACCGCCATGTCAGCCCGACGCCGAATACCGTTTATCGATTCGTGGCTCAAGCGCCTCAAAACCCTGCCCTGCCTCGCCCGGTGGTAATCGGTAGCGGCCCCTGCGGGCTGTTTGCCGGGCTTATTCTGGCGCAAATGGGTTTTCGCCCGATCATTCTGGAGCGCGGCAAGAGCGTTCGTGAACGCACCAAAGACACTTGGGGCTTGTGGCGACAGGGACAACTCAATCCCGAATCGAATGTGCAGTTCGGTGAAGGTGGCGCTGGAACTTTTTCCGACGGCAAGCTCTACAGCCAGATCAAGGACCCTCATTTTCGGAGCCGCAAGGTACTCACCGAGTTCGTCAAGGCCGGAGCACCGGCCGAGATTCTTTACGTCAACAAGCCGCATATCGGCACCTTCAAACTGGTGACCATGGTGGAAAATATGCGCACCGGAATCGAGGCCTTGGGCGGCGAGTTCCGCTTTCAGAGCCGGGTTGAGGATGTCGACATCGAAAACGGTCAGCTACGCGGTCTGAAGCTGGCCGGCGGAGAGAGCATTACAGCGACACACGTAGTACTGGCTATTGGCCACAGCGCGCGCGACAGCTTTGAAATGCTGCATGCGCGAGGTGTACATATCGAAGCCAAACCGTTTTCGATCGGCGTACGCATCGAACATCCGCAATCCCTGATTGACCGCGCCCGCTTCGGCAAGAACGCCGGCAATCCGCTTCTGGGTGCGGCCGACTACAAGCTGGTGCATCACTGCGACAACGGTCGCTCGGCCTACAGTTTCTGTATGTGCCCCGGCGGCACCGTGGTAGCCGCGACTTCGGAGCCGGGCCGGGTGGTTACCAACGGCATGAGCCAGTATTCGCGCAATGAGCGCAATGCCAACAGCGCCATCGTGGTCGGCGTCACGCCGTCCGACTTTCCCGGATCTCCTGACGATCCGCTGGCCGGCATCGCCTTCCAGCGCCACTGGGAAAGTCTCGCCTTCGAGGCAGGGGGCGGCAACTACAGCGCACCCGCACAGCGGGTGGGCGACTTTCTCGCTGGCCGGCCCTCGACCGCCCTTGGCATGGTACTGCCGTCCTACACTCCCGGCGTGCACCTGACCGATCTGGCACGCTGCCTGCCCGATTATGTGGTCACTGCGCTACGCGAATCGCTGCCGGCCTTCGGCAAGCAGATCGCCGGCTTCGCGATGGACGACGCATTGCTCACCGGCGTCGAGACGCGGACTTCGTCGCCGATCCGCATCACGCGCAATGAACAATTCCAGAGTCTCAACACGCGCGGCCTGTTTCCCGCCGGTGAAGGCGCGGGCTACGCGGGCGGCATTCTTTCGGCGGCAATCGACGGCATCAAGGTTGCCGAAGCCGTGGCGTTGAGCCTGACCGGAGCCGCAGTGCCGGCGAGCGATGACGGGCAATAACTTCTGCAGCGGCTAAAGACTTGAAAGGCCTAACCACGGGGGACACGGGGCAAAGCAATTGAATTTGATTCCCCCGTGGGTCCCGTGTCCCCCGTGGTAAAAATATGGGGTTTCCAACACTATCAGGGGCCCGTTGTTCGAAGCAGCGCTTCGACGCTCACACCAGCCTATCCATCAACAGTGTGGCGATTCCGAGAAAAGAGAAGAAACCCGCCACATCGGTCACCGTGGTCAGCACGATGGACGACGATTGCGCCGGGTCCATACCGAAACGAGATAGCGCAATCGGCACCAGCGCCCCGGCAATTCCTGCAATCACCATCGCGATCACCATGGAACTGGTGATGACCATGACCAGGCCGACCGATCCGCTCCACGCATAGACGCCCACAGCGGTGGTTGCGGCAACCGCCAGGCCGTTGATCAGACCGGTACCCGCTTCCTTGCCTACTACGCGCGGCCAATGCCGCAGACTGATCTCGCGCAGAACCAGTCCGCGCATGGTCACGGCCAGGGCCTGCGCACCTGCGTTTCCCGACTGCCCGGCCACCACCGGCAGCAGCACGGCCAGCGCCGTCACTTTGGCAATAGTGCCCTCGAACATACCGACCACCGCCGCCGCAAGAAAGGCTGTGAGCAGATTGATCTGCAGCCAGGGCAGACGCTTCTTCACCGCGAACCACGCGCTCGACAGTGCGCGTTCGTCGCGACTGGCGCCGACCATGGTCTGGATATCAATGCTGGTTTCTTCCTCAACGGCAGCCAGCAGCGCCGCATGACGGATGATGCCGACAAAACGCCCATCAACATTCATCACCGGAAGTTCGGTTATCGACTGGCGCTCAAGAATGCTTGCGACATCCTCGCGCGGGTCCAGCGCGTAAACTACCGCCAGTAGCGGACGCGCAATATCTCTCAGCGGACGTGCGGGATCGGCCACAGCGAGGTCCTGAATCTCGACCCTACCGGTGAGCTTGCCCAAATCATCCACCACGAAAAGCTCGCGCAATCCATGCTGCTTGAAGGTACCCAGTCTTGCCAGCGCCTGCCCGACGGAGAGCCCGGCACGCAAGGGACTGAGCTTGTGATCCATCAGCCGCCCGGCAGAGTTTTCTGGATAGGCCAGCTGTTCGCGAAGTTCGTGAGCAACTTGGTCATCCAGACTCGCCAGCCGACGCTCGCGTTCTTTTGCATCCCACTGCGCCAATACCGAAACACTAATGGCGGGCTCTGCCTCGCTCAGCAGGAACAAGGCCATCTCGTCCGGTACGCGCTCAAGAATGACCCGCGCCACGTCGGGGCCCAGCGCCTGCCACGCGCGCACCACTGTGTGTGGCGGCTGCGACGCAAGCAAGGCCGCACCGTCCTCGGGCGACATGGTTTCCAGCAGCGCCGCCGCCTCGTAGGGATAGTCTTGAAGGTAGCGTCGGTTAAGCGCGGCAATCGCGGTCGGGCTTGCGCCGTTCATGGCTCATCTCCCGGCAATATGCGCTTCGTCTGCGGCAACGCGCTAAGGCTTGCGCTGAGAAGACCGGAAACACTCTCCCAGTAGCCGCGTGCGACCAAACCCAGCAAGCTTTCGCCGCCCGCCTCTGCGCGGTGCACTCCGCTGCCCAGCGCCCGCACTAGGTCTGAAGCGTGCAATACGCCAACCAGGCGCTTGCCGCGCTCCACCACCGGCAACATATGGGTCTGCTTCCAGCCCGGATGGTCGGCCGCACCGGACAAAGGCATGATCGCCGGCAAACTTGCCGGGGGCGGTCGCATCAACATAGCCAGGGTTGTGGTCTCGGGCGCACGCAGCAGTATTTGCAAATCGACCAGTCCCAGCAGCAACTGCCCTTCGCCCACCACGTAAATTTCGCCGGCCTCCAGATCATTTTCACTGCGTACCCGTGCCAACGCATCAGCAGCGGAAACAGACGGCGCCAGGGCGATGGTTTCCGGATCCGCCCAGGCGCCCACGGTGTCTTCCGGGTAGCCCAGCAGCATGCGTGACGCCAGAGCCGTAGCAGTGGAAAGGCTTTCTATCAGCCTTGTGCGTCGTGGCTCGGCCACATGGCGAAGTATCGCTACCGCACCCTGTACACCGGCCGCCGTAAGCAGGCCGAGCGCCGCCTGATCATCCAGAGCGAAGACAATTCGCGCCGCAGTGTGCGGCAACATTGCCGCCAGCACCGGAGCCAGAGCGCGGGCCGGCAAACTTGCAAAGAGTGCTGCGGCGTCAGCCGCTGGCAGACCTTCGAGCACCCGCGCCGCATCGGCCGGATGCGAGGACACAAAGGCCAGCGTCAGGGTTTGCGCTTCAGCCATTGGCGGTGCGCGATCTGACGGTGACAGGGTGCTCGCTGAACATGCGGGCCGGCAGCACCATTCTGCCCTCGGCGGTCTCGATGATCACGCCGGTGGCAGTAACCTCCAGCAACTGACCTTCATGTTCGCCGATGCGCAGAATTTGCCCCACCGCATAGGCGCCCCGCAGTTGGTGCGCCGAGATCAGATTGGCGACATGCTCACGGGCACCGAGACCTACCGCCAGCGCCAAGCCACCGCCAACGGTTACCGCGACGGCGCCGACAAAGATGGCGAGGAAAGTAATACGAATACCAATCTGGTCGGCCCCGACCAGAATGGCACCGACCAGTATGCTGACGCGCACGATACGCGCCAATACGTCGCGCTGACCCGGTTCCAGCCCCTTTGCCGTTGCCTGTACGAGATCAGCGGCAAAGCCGGACATCAGCCAACCTGCAGCAAGAATCAAAAGCCCGGCGACCAGTGTCGGCAGATATTCAATGAGCTTGCCCAGCCAGTCGGTGAACGCCTGTAGTCCGAGTACCTGCGTGGCGGCGGTGACAAAGAACAGCAGCACCACCCAGAACATCACCGAGCCCGCGACTGCCGAACCGCGAGCAGTGCGCATGCGCGAGACACCGGAAGGCAGTCCCAGACGAGGCAGCATGGTGTCGACCAGCAGTGCCGTGCGAATGGCCAGTGCCTTCATCGTTCGCGCCAAAATCCAGCCCACCAGAATCAGCAGAATCGCCGCAAAGAAATTGGGCAGATTGGACACCAGGCGATCCAGCATGGTGGAGGTGACACTCACAATCGCATCGCCAAGATTACGGACATCGCTCATCAATTGCACTCCATTGAAAAACATTGCAGATCATGAACTTCACCACTCAAGCAGTATCGGTGAGTTATGCAAGCACCGTCAAGGCACCTCCATTTGAAGCCGCTTGATTGCTCAGGCTCTTGCCGCAGACCAATCGCGCACCTGCCTCCGCCGAGCTACTCCGGCTTGGGCCCCTGCTTCCAACTTCACTACAACCCCGACAGTTCCCAGCGCACGCACGGATCAAGCGCCGCCACAGCCTGGGCGACAAATCCGCGCAGTGCCTCACGGTCGCTCGCATCTCTACCTTTAAGCCAGCCTGGCAACGGGCCTTGAGGATGGAAATTCCATTCAGTAGGCGCGACGATGAAGTAGTCGGCAATGCGATCGCCATCGAGCAAGATCTCATGCATCAACATCCCGCGCGCGGTTTCGACCAGTGCGCGCCCCCTCCCCGACTCCACGGGTACAGCGCTCGCCGTACCACCAGCGCCGAGTTTTGCGGCATCACCTGCCCAATCGTGGAGTTCGGCGAGACGCGCCAGCCAGCGCGCCGCAAATGCCCTCTGCGTACCATTCAAACTGTCTTGTCGTCGGGACAGCGCACCGGTTTCAGCGGCGCGACCCTGCCAATGGGGAGTCTGGCAAAAACCCGCATCAAGCTGCGGCCATTGCGCAAGCGAAGTCTGGGCAACAAGCCGTGGCAACAAGCACGGTGCGGATTCAACAATATCCTGCTCGTCTGCCGCGCCTTCAAGTCGCGCAAGCATGGCCTGCAGGCAACGGCCGCTCAGTAATTCAGCCAGAGATTTGCGCTGACCCAGCGCGATCCAGCGGTTTGCCGCCATGAACTCCTCGCGCAGAGGCGCTTCGCCCAGCAGCGCCGGCAAATCCAGCAGCCAGCGCCATAAATGTTCGCGCAAGAGTTCCTGCTCAATCAATGGATCGAGATGCACCGATGATTCCTTGCCGCGCGCGGCCTCCAAAGCCAGGATCGCGGCGCTGCCCTGAGCTTTGCCACAGAGAGCGAACAGCAGCGGCACCAGACGTACTGCCTCATCCGCCATGCGCCCTCGCAGCTGCTGCGCGATAGCCGGCCGCTCGCTGACAACGCTAACCTCGTTTATCCACCCACCAGCGCAGTCGAGGTGCAGCCGAATGCATCCGGGATCGATGCCGCCCGCCGCCATTACAAGGCCAGCGGCAATCGCAGGCTGAACAGCGCTCCGCCCTTGGGATGGTTGCTCACCGTGAGCTTGCCACCATGGCGCTCAACGATGCCGTAGCTGATCGCCAAACCCAGGCCGGTGCCGCGTCCCACCGGCTTGGTGGTGAAGAACGGATCGAACAGCTTGACCAGATTCTCCGCCGGGACTCCGGGCCCGCTGTCACGAAACTCGATCACGGCTTCATTCTCTTCAACGCGGCCGGCGATCTCGAGCCGTCGCTCGCGCTGGTTCTCCGTGGCGTCGGCGGCGTTTTGTACCAGATTCATGACAACTTGCTGCACTTGGCCTGGCGAACCCGCAACCGTAATCGATGACGGGAGCTTTTGCTTTATCTCGAATTGATTCGCTGTCGCCTTGCCCACCCACTGCACGGCACGCTCGATCACTTCAACCAGATCGAATGCTACCCGCTCGTCCCGATCAGTTGCGGAGAAGCGCTTGAGCGCATCGACGATATCCCGGGTGCGCTCGGCACCTTCAACTGTGCCGTCGATTAGCGAGGGCAAATCGTCCAGCAGGCGGTCAATGCGTAATTCATGGCGCAGAGCTTCACGCTCCTCGCGCGGTATGTCAGCGTGGACCGCCTCCAGGTAGCGCGAGAGCCTTTCGGCATAGCGCTTCATCGCCACCGTGTTGCCAAAAACAAAGCTGATCGGATTGTTCAGTTCATGCGCCACACCCGCCACCAGCCGCCCCAGCGAAGCCATTTTTTCGGAATGAATCAACTGTTGCTGCGTGGTCTTCAGATCCTCATGGGCTCGACGCAGCGCCTGATAGGCACGGCGCAATTCACCCACCGGACGACCGGTGATGACCAGACCGAGCATCTTGCCGACGCCGTTGTAGCGCGGCGTGCAGTTGAGTGATACCGGAATTGCGCTGCCGTTGGCTGCTTTGAGCTGCATCTCGACATCTTCCACGGCCTGCCCGCCCAGATCGGCAAACAAGCGGCCGGCACGCTGGCGTGATTCCTCGTCGGCAAACAGATCGAATACGATCCGCCCATGCAAGGCGGCAGCTTCAAGTCCAAGCAAAGAAGCCAGAGCCTCGTTGACGCTTTCGATCACGCCCGCGCGGCTACAGACGATCAACAGATCCGACATCGAGGTGAGCACCGATGAGATGAACTGCTGGGTATCTTCCAGCGTCGCATTCTTCTCTTCCAGCGCGACTTCATACTGCAGCAGGTCGTTGTAGACCTCGTCCATTTTGCGAATCACATCGAGCCAGATGCCATCCTCGGCCGACGCACCTGCTGCCGCCGCAAGCATTTCCACGGTTAAAGCCGAGCGTGGTGAATCCGATGGCTCAGGCGCATTTTCGCGGCCGCTGCGTTTGTCGACCTGTGGCTCGGAATCCCTACCTATTCTGCTCATGTGCGAAATGTACCCCAGTGAGAACAAACCGGGCTAAGGAATACCGCTTGGTGATGGCCACCTTTTGCGGGTGGGAACCGTTCCATCAATATCAGAAAACGTTCAGGAGCTACCGAACGGTCGATAGACCTTAAGAAAACGAGCATTCTCGACAATCCCGTAATCACCCGGCGCGTATTGCAGCAACCAGTCGTGGGCCTTGCCCATCAGCACGTCTCCGCCCGAAGATCTGGATATGCTGAAGGCTTCCTCGATTTTCCGCGCCAGCACCGGCACGGGCCGCGCGAAGTATGGCCCATCGGCCCCGGCTGCTTGCCCCCCGGCGGGAAGATACTTGGCATCGAATCGATTTCTCGAGACGCTCCAGCGATCGCCGGTCGAACCGGTGATCAGGGCGTCGCCGGTCACAAACCGATTCGGCCCTTCCCGGCTTACCAGTTCACCGTCTACCCGAGCGAAGGCAACGTCCACGATTTCATTCTTGATGAACAGTGCGGCTGAACTGTCTTCCTCGAGATCGATATTCTTGAGTTCCAGCATTTCTAAAGATCCTCATCCATTGGCCGTCGCCGTTTTTCGAAACAAGCTATTGAATGAAAAACCCGTCACCATCGCCGTACCCAGAATCACAATGAGAGAGCCCAGAACGGTGTGCCAACCGACGACTTCGTCGAGGAACAGGTTTCCCCAAAGAATGCCAAACAGCGGAATCAGGAATGTCACCGTCAAAGCCGAGGCGGCTCCCAGATCAACAATCAGGCGAAAGTACAACAAATAGGCGATGCCGCTGCACACAATACCCAGTGCGATGACGGCAGCAATCACTCCCGGGCCAGGTACCGAGACAACGGGAAAGAACAACAGAGCCGGCAAAATGATCAGGGCCGCTGCCCACATCGAGCCATGGGCGTTGGCAAACGGTTCGATCGCCTTGGCCGACTTTACATACAGGCTGGAAACGCCGTAGCACGCTGCGGCACCCAGGGCCGCCGCGATTCCCAGTGCGGCACCCGGTTGTACGCTGATCTTGTCAAACCCGACCAACAGCGCGACTCCCGCGACCCCAAGCGCAAGCCCGACAACAGCTTTGGGTGCGAGCGAGGTTCGGCTCCAAACCGCGCCAATCGACGCACCCCAGATCGGCGCCGTGGCATTCAGGATCGAGAGCAATGAAGCCGACAGGGTCTGCGCAGCGAATGAAAACAGCAAAAATGGCAAGGCCGAGTTGATCAGGCCAAGAATCAGATAGTGCCGCCAATGCGCCCGGACATTCAGCCTCTTCTTGAGCGCAATCGCCACAAGCAGCAGGAACAAGGCCGCGAGCGCCACCCGAAATTCGACCAGTGCCACAGCCCCAAGTGCGGGTACCGCAATACGCAAGAACAGGAAAGCGGCGCCCCATATAGCGGATAGGGAAATGAGTCGAATCAGACTTGCGGCGTTCATTCAATGGTTCCGGACAATGGTTTTGATGTGCAGTTTCATCCATGGCGCCCGATTGCGCCAGCCGATTCTTGCGACCCTTTGGCAAGCACGCGACACAGACATTGCCTGCCCGCGAAATCGGTTAGGCTCTGCGCATGGATTTCCTTGACCTCAGTGGCTTGTTACTGCTCGCCGCAGCCGGCTGGCTTTGGCTCGACAGCCTGAAAGCCCGCGAAGTGGCCGTATCTGCGGCCCGGTCGGCCTGCAACGCCGAATCGATGTTATTGCTCGACGACACTGTGGCCATCGCCAAAATCAGCCTCGCCCGCAATGACGAAGGACAGACGTGTTTGCGGCGCGTTTACGGATTCGAATACAGCGATACCGGCAACGACCGCCGACCCGGCAGCATCGTGATGCTGGGCAGCCAGATCATCGTGATCAATCTGAATCTGCCGCAGCAGCAGGAGCCACCAGAGCCGGTAGTACTTCGCGGCCCCTGGCACTGATTTCGAGACGATGGAGCGGTTGTCGCGTTCCACTAGCCGATGCGGGAACCGTAATCCGGCGGCCATCTCAGTTCGGCCAGCAAAAGACAGTGGCGGAAAAATTGGCAATGAGTGCTTAAGACTGGGAGCTGCCTGCTGACACCGGCATACCCAAGGGCCGGTCCACTCAGTAAGCTGCCGCTGGGCCTCGACTCGATCGGGTGACGGCAGGGTGCCCTTTGCCGACAAAGGACAAATGGATAGGCAATGTCCGCTGTCGGAGGAGCGCCGGACTGTCGTCGCGGACTGAAAGCTTGCTGCCTTGCAGCGAAACGGCTACCACGAATTTCTGTTCCCGCCATATTCCGGTCAGTCAGAAATCGCTGTTGCGCAACTCGGCCTTGCAAGGCATAACACTTATTGAAGTGGATACAGGAATTCGTCAGCGTAATGGTCCAGCGTCTTGGCGACTTTGAGCAATCGACGGTCACTGTAACGTCTGCCGGCCACTTGGATGTTCACGGGTAGGCCGGATTGACCCAGCCCGATGGGCATGGATACCACAGGGCTGTTGGTGGCTGAAAACACGGTCGTGTACGACTGGGTGGCGACGTAGTAGTGCATGTCCGCGCCATCCACTTGCAACGGCGTGTTGTAAATCTTGAAATCGCCAAACATCTTGCTGTGCGCATGGTGCTTGAACGCGGTGGTCGCACTGACGGGGCACAGCCACACGTCGTATTCCGAAAGAAAGTTGTCCATTTTGGTGATGTAGTGGCTTTGAAGTTCGAACGCCTGCATTAGTTTCTTCACAGAAGTTGGACCCACAATTTTTCTTTGCATAGGAATATTTTTCAATGTGCCTTTCGAGAATAGATGACCGATGGAGCGCTTCAAATTCGACATGTCGTAATTGCCTTGCGCCCCCACGAAACTTCCCCAGGTTTCCCAGATTTCGTTGTAGTCCATTTTTTGCGGTTCAATCTTGTGGACTGTGGCACCCGCTTGGGCCAATTTGTTCACAAAGGCAAGCAGTTTGTCCTTGATCTCTGCGCTGACCGGAACCCCCCCAAAGTTATCGGTCCAGGCAATTTTGAGTTTAGAGATATCGACGTCCCCACCCAGGTCATCATGCAGCGGCGCGACATTTCTGTCATGGGATGTTGGTTGTGTGAGTACGTCCAACGCCAACGCCAGATCATCAATCGAACGCGCCAGCGGCCCAGCAACGGCCAGCGTACGATAGCCATTGACTTCCCCGGGGAGCGGCACAATGTGTCCCTCGAACGATACAACCCCATGGGTCGGCTTCAATCCATAGACTCCGCAAAAGCTCGCGGGCAGACGAATCGAACCCGCCAGATCACTGCCCAGGGAAAGGGACGTCATGCCGGTTGCCAGAGCAGTGGCGCATCCACCACTGGAGCCGGCTGGTGTGCGCTCAACGTCCCAAGGATTGTTGGTCTTGCCGAAGATGGGGTTGTCCGTTTGCATGTCCATGGCCAGGGTGGGCGTATTGGTCCTGCCAATGATGATTGCGCCAGCCTCTTTCAAGAGCCTGACCGCCACCGCATCGGTGTCGGGAATGTGGTCCTTCAGCGGGGTGTAGCCCGCGGTGGTGCGAGAGCCTTCTACGCGATAGGTGTCTTTGATGGTTATCGGAACCCCATGCAGTGGGCCGCACGGTTTGCCGCTTGCAACGGACTGATCGGCTTGATGTGCTTGTTCGAGCGCTTCCGCTTCGTTGAGGGTAACGATGGCGTTGTAAGCAGGATTGTGCTTTTTGATGTGCGCTAAATATTCGGCTACAACCTGCCTGGACGTAACTTCTCCCGAGCGAATCATTGCGGCAAGTTCGCTAGCAGATAGAAAATTTATCGAGGTTTCCATGAGTCTCTCCGTTCGTTGAAATTGCGTGTGGATTGCCGCCAGTTGGCAACGTGGTTAGGCAAACGCCATGTCGTGGGCGTAAGGGGTATGGCTATTTCAACCCAAACGCATTAAGCACAGAAGCGCGAGATACAGGACCACCGTGCCCGAGGTAGAAGGTGTTGATTGGCATATTGAGTAGCGCAGCAATATTCGAGCGGTTACGATCCGGGTCGGCCTGAAAATAGTGTTCGCCTGCACGGTCAGGAAAAACAGCGCCCCCCATCCATCCGCCGAGCATCACATCTCCAACGAACGCTCGACCGTCGCCAAGAATGACTACCAAGGACCCCGACGTATGCCCCGGCATCTCAACTACTTTTCCTTTGTATCCGTAGATCGATAGATCGAATTCGGTTTCGACGACGATGTCCGGGGCTAGGGGCGGATAGTTCGGATCGATAAAGAACGCCTTTAGTATTTTGGCAGTGAAATTGGTCGGCTTCAGGTCGTCGTTATGTCCCGCTCGCGCCATTTCGACATCGCCTTTACCCAACACGACCTTCGCCCCGCTGCGTGAACGGATTTCGCCAGCCAATGCGGCGTGGTCCGAGTGACCGTGCGTGACGATTACTGCTGCCAAGTCTTCCACCTTCATGTCGTGTGCTGCCAGGCCCTTCTGCAGTTCCGGCATGTCCTGCTTACCACCCGCATCAATCAGAATAGGATGCCGCCCCTTCAGAACATGGACGTTTGACATGCTCAGCTTGATCGTAAAAACCTCCACCGGGGAAGTGGCAGCAGTTTCATCGAAGCCGATTGCCACAAGAAGAATTGCCAAAAAGCGTCGAATCATCGTAGCCCCCAAAATACATGTGAACGATGATCACTTTACAGAATCATGTGAACCATGTCAACATTGCTTGCGAACGTACGCCATCCTTGAGCAAATCGGATACTTGTGAGAAAAAACTACCATCATGGCGATGTGCCTGAGGCCATCAAGGCTGCTGCGCTGGATCTAATCCGCACTCGGGGCGTCGAAGGATTCTCGCTGCGTGAAGCGGCAGTAGCCATTGGCGTGTCGCCAAGTGCCGTTTATCGCCATTACAAAGACAAAGCGGACTTGCTCGACGCAATTTCACGAGGCGGATTCACTGCGCTCTTAGCGCACTTCGAGACCAGAATGAAGAAGGCTGTCCGCGTGGTCGCCACTGATCAGGCCGCAATTGCAAAGGCGTGCTTGGCTGCACAGGGTGAGGCGTATGTCGAATTTGCCCTCAAGCATCCCGAGCTATTCGAAGTGATGTTTGGGCGTTCCGGGAGCGGAACCAATCGCGATCCCTCAATTTCGCAAGAGAATGCAACTAACCCCTACCAACTTCTCACGCAAGCTCTTGATGCCTTATATGAAGCCGGCGTCATCAGCGAACAGGCACGAATTGGGGCGGAAGTACCTGTCTGGGCTGGAATTCATGGCCTAGCATGCCTTCTCATCGCTAGAGTGCTAACACGCACCGATGTAAAGCAAATGACCAAAAAGGTCATCCACCATATTCTTGTAGGTCTTGGTGCGGATACCCAAGCTTGATATCGATCATCACAGGCCGGTTTTAGCTGCTCACCCTGTCGCGAACAGCTGCTAACGGGCAGCGAAATGCTGCGGTTCGCCATCCGACTGAATTTCGCGAGGGAGCGGCGGCAATAGAACGCGCACCGGACCTATTTTGTGGCCTGCATTCCGGGTCGGGAGTGCCCGGTTATGGCCGGCTCCCGACCGCCCCTTTATCAAGTCCGACCTGTTGGAGCGGCAGGTTGACTCAGTAAGCCGCCGCTCAAAACTCATGCGGCCAGCATCGCCAATGGCTCCAACCGCTGCATTGGAGACATTCAAGCCCCCTTTAGCTGGCGCGCGGCCGGGGTGCGAATTATCCATGCAGTGGAAGCCCAGGAAGAACGCACAAGTATCAAGCGCGGACAGCCGATAGCCAAGCTTCGGAAACCGTGCCGGGGCGAAGCTTCCATCCTTGACACGCCAGCGCGGCCGATGCGTCGGCGGCGATCTCCGCCGCCAACCCGAGCCGGGTTAGCAATCGGCGGAAGTGCAGCAGGGTTGATTCATCAGGCGCGGTCTGGTCCCAGGTCAGGGGCAGCCCCATGAAATGACGCACCGCTACGGAATCGGTAGCCACCTCCTGCGCAGCCAAGTCGGACAGATTGAACCATTGTTGCAGCAGGTACAGGCGCAGCAGCGCGGGCAGCGGGTAGGGCGGGCGGCCTTTGCCACGCTTGGGGTAGTGCGGCTCGATCATGTCCGTCCATGCTTGCCAGGGGAAAAGGCGATCCGCTTCGGCAAGAAATTGGGCGCGCCGGGTTTGCAGGGCGCGGGACGGGATGCCTCGATAATCGTACTTGTCTGGTGTTTGTTCTGCCTGCATCACGCGCCCCTGATTAAGCTCGCCGTTCATAGCCAAAATCGGCATTGTTCATAGTTGCTCGGAATTACTGCCTATCCATCGCGCGCGCAGCGAATGACCCCCAGCTAAGAAGGCCAGGGAGGACCCAAGAATCAATCTTGGGTTTCCTTGTTCATCATGCCGGGGCTTAGTGTTCATCCCGGCAGCCGAATAAGTCCAACTTGCAATCCGCGCAAAACAATCCACTCCGCCCCCCCCTCCGCGCGCCGGTTTTCGCAAGGCAAATCATCTTGACCCCCTAGAAATTGACCGGGACAACCGGGACAACCGGGACAAATCGCCACAAGCCTTGCAGCGCACGGTTTTCCATCTTTCGAATATGCCAAACGAACCGGGACACAGCCGGGACACGCCGGGACACTCGTTCGCGGGACGTGTCATACCGTCGCATCTTTCCCGCCTTCGCCGTCAAAAGTCGGCGCTGGCGACACGGCGGCCGGGGTTGCTGGGTCGCCGTAAATCGTTCCCCATCTGTCCCAGGCGGTGCGCTGGTCGGGGTCGGTCGGCAGCGCCTTGAATCCTTCGCAGCGCCGCAGTAGCTCGCGGATCGGGGAATAGCTGCGGCTCGCCTTGATCTCGCCACGGTGCGCCGCCAAGCATAGCCCGCGCTCGTTCAGGTTGCCGCAGTTGGTGCAGCGTCGCCGGTTGTCGCCATCCCGCCAAGGCGCGGCAATGCTGCCGCTTGTTGCGTCGGCGGCCGGGTGCGTGAGTGTCGGCTCAGGCCGGGGCGTAACGGTCGCTGGGGTCGCTGGCGGTGCAGCAGGTAGCAGCGCGTCCCAATCAATCATCATCGCCGCCCAGCAGCGCCGGCAAGATATGCACCACGCGCGGGCGGCCCTCGGTCGGAATGATCGGGCGGACCAGCCAAGGGCGGTCCGGTTCCGTGCCTTCCTCGGCAAACCCCCGTTTGACCAGCAAGCGCCCCACGGCCGCCGCGTCGAATCCTTTGCAGACACGGGCGCGCCAAACCTCGTTGAAGATGTAAAAGTGCACCGCATCCTCTGCGGCGTCGTGCTTTCGGTATCCGCTGCGGTCGGATCGCACGGGGGCATGATCGTCTTTGTTCGGCGGCCGGTCCCATTCGGTAAAGCTCGATTCACCATAGCGCCGCAGGAATTCACGCACCGCCGCCAGCGCCGCGCGTTCCTCCGCGTTGCCCTCGCCGCCGCGCCGCGCCTTCCATGCGTCAAAGCAGGTCCGCGCCGCTTGTATGGCTTCGCCAGGCTCCCAACCGGTCAGGCCGTACATGGTCGCCAGTTCGCCGGCCGCGCCGACAAGGGCGAAGCGATCAGCAACCCGCCGCGCCTGCCCGTGCGCCTCAATAGTCAGGCACGCGGACTGGAATTTCCGTTGTGCCTCTTTCACGGTGTCCGCTACCGTGGATTGATGCTTGACCAGTTCCGCCAGGTACGCCAGAAATGGGCCGCCGTAATTGGTCCGCGCCGCGTCGGTGAGCGCCTTGGAAAACTCCGCGCCGCCTTTGTACCCGTGCAAGTTTTCAAAGATGCCCAGCCCCTTGCCGGCGTCGGCGGGTATCTCCGCCAGGCGCGCATCTTGTCCGGCCCTTGGCGATTTACCGGCTTCGCTCATTTGTTCCAATAGGCCGATTTCGCCCGCGCTCAGGAACAGGACACGCCAGCTTGCGCGCGCCCGTAGTCCGCCCATGCGCTGCGCGCGTCCCTTGGCTCCGCCGTTCGCCAACATGTAGACGCATTCACCGGCCGCCCGTGCGTCGACCTGCGCGATCTCGTCTAGTAGTAGAAGCGCGTCGCAATGTTGCTGCGCCGTGGTTTCCAGCGCGTTGTCCGTGTTCCGCCAGGTCTGCATATAGTCCCGGCCGCCGCACACGCTGGCGGCAACCCGTAGCGCCGTAGTCTTGCCGTCTGACGAATTGCCGCGCAGGTGAAAGCCTCCGCCATCGCTGCCCGTCAGGTGCAGCAGGGGCGCGGCGAAGGCAACCGACACAGTGAACAGCAGGCGGGAATTTCCACGGCATAGCGCCGCAACTCCCTGTTGCCAACCCTTGACGCTGCCGCGTGTGGTGAATGTCGTTGCCGGGCTTTCGGAATTGAAGATCCATTCATCGCGCCCCGCGCCGATAGCCTCGTTCGGCAGGACGAATACCGCGCCGGGCTTGCCGTCTGCCGCGCTCGCCGTTTCGTGCCAGCCGGTGCGGTCGGTGATCCGCGCCCGCTTGGGACTGCGCGCGGTTTGTAGATATTCAATCAGCAGGGGGCGCGCCCTTGGTGCGATCTTCAAACCGCGATCCAACAGCAAGCCGGCAACCTCTGCGCCGTCGCCCCGAAACAATTGCATCGGGATAATGATTCGGTGCGGGTTATGGTCGGGGTCCGAAAACTCAGTCAGCAGTCCCCAGCCCGCATTCTGCGGATCGCGGACCAGCGCCCCCACGGCTAGCGGCGAACATATCCAGCGCTCGGCATCATCCTTGATGTGATAAACGCCCTTGTCAGTCACACGGAAACCAGCGGCCTGGGTGTCGCGCTTCGTGTCCGTGTTTGGTTTCGGCGTCGCCGTGCCGCCAGCGCCGACTATTGCCGGGGGCGGATCGCAGACTATCAGCGCATCGGGCCGGCTCACGATCAGCGCCATATGCGCCGCCGTCCAACCGCGCGCCGCCAGGTCGGCGGCATCATCGCCAGTCGCCATCGGCGCGCCTTCGATCAGGATCGCCGCGCCGTTTTCCTCGCTGGCGGTCTGTGCGAATGCTCCCAGATCAAACCGCTTGATCGGTCCCGCGCCGGCAGCGTGTAGCGCCGGCAGCAGATCGCGTGCCGCCTTTTCACCGGCTTCGTCGTTGTCCGGCCATAGCCAAATCTCACGGCCGCACAGCGCAGAAAAATCCGCCTTGCTCACGGCTTGCGCGCCGCCCTGCCAGGTCAAAACGGGGTGATCCGGCAACAGCAGCGCCGCCGCGTCGGCGGCCTTTTCGCCCTCGGTCAACACCGCCGCGCCGGGCTTGGTCAAGCTCGGCAACCCATACAGAGGCCGGGGCGCAGTCGGTGCCTTGTATCGCCATTCCAGACGGCCGGCCGGGGTTCGCCACAAGGTAAGCGGGGCGAATTGCTTGCGCACGCCTTCGGTCTTTGGCTCGAAACGATCATGGTAAAAGTTCACCGTGCCGTCCGCCGTGGTGTAAGGCCAGCGCCGGGACGGTTTGCCGTGCCGCGAATGGGTTGCAGGCGGGGCCGGCGCATCGGCGGGAACCGGCATGATGCAAACGTCTACACTCTCGACAGCAGGCGCGCCGCTGCGCGTCGGTTCGGGCGCGGGCGGGGCCTTCCCCTTGCTGGTGTCGGCGGGCGGCCTTGTGGGGAGTTTTGCAGCGTCAGGCTTTTCGATGCCCAGGAAGTCCGCCAGCTTACCCGCCGCCGCGCCTTGCTTGATGCCGTGCAAGTAAGCGCACAAGCTCACCAAGTCGCCGCCCTTGTCGCTGGTCGCAAAATCGGACCATGCGCCGGAATCGCGGTTGATGGTGAAGCTTCCCGGCTTGGTGTCGGCGCGCTTCGGGTTCAGCGGCAGGTATTCCCGGCCCTGATTCTTGCCGGCCGCCAAACCCAGCCAGTCCGCTACCTGATCAAAACGGGGCAGGGCGGCAGCGGCGACTGTGCGGATAAAGTCATTTCCGACCATCGCTGCGCCCCTCGTAAGGAATCTGCCAGTCTTCCCAGCCGGGCAGCGCAACGGAAAAACCAGCCCGATCTAAATCTTTGTGCGCTAGATAGGCAGCGGCTAGCAAAGTTGCTCGCGGGTCTGCGGAAAGTTTTGATTGCGTCGCGTCTATTTCGTGCGCCGTTACCGAAAAGCCCTCGCCGGGGCGAAAGTCGATAGTTACGCGGTAGGGGGTCGGGCCGCTCATGATCTGCCCCCTTTCACCGCTTGTTGCGGCGTCGATTCGGCGATTCGTTCGGCTATCCAGTTATCCACACTCGCGGCAGGTACGGCCGATGCACGCGCGCCAAGCTTGACCAGCGGCACAAGGCGGCCGGTCTTTATTTCTCGATACGCTTGGGAAACACTGATACCCATTCGCTTTGCAGCGGCCGGGATGCGTTCAAGCGCCGCCAGGCGACCGGCGCTCGGTATGTCTTGCTTTTGGTTTTCCATGATTCACCTTTCAATGCCCCGGTGTATCCCGGTGCGGCGATCATGGCGGCCGTGTAGTCGGCTAGGAGGAAGCCATCATTTCGTGTTGGTGTTCGTTTCCGATTTCTTGATGATGTTCCGAATTTGACGCGCGGTAAGCGGCTTGCCGGCGTTAATTCGCCATCCATCGCGGGCGAATTGACGCTCGATCAGTCCGGCCGCTCCCCACTGTTTCGACTTCGGCAGCGCTTCATAAGTCGCCGCGATTGCGGCATCGCGCGCCGCTGTCGCCGATAACCGCGCCTTGCCTGATATTCGGCCGGCGTTCACATTCTTGCGGCGCTGGCGCGCCTTACCCATTTGGCGGGTGATTTCCTTGTCGAGTTGGGCGTCAAAATCGAAAGGCTCCATGACGGTTTGCAGGGTATTCGGTCTGTCTAAATATCGGCTCATGACCTCGTTATATGCCGGCGTTCGCGCCTCGCAACGATCAAACGCCTCCTGCGCTATTTCTTCCAAGCTCGGCAACTTGAACATTTCACGCCCCTTGTGCGCCCCTTGATTGAGGATCGCCGCGCCGGCCGGGTAAGGGTGCCCGGTGTTCGCCCTTGGGGATCAGCCGCAGGCTAGGCGCAGCGAAATTTATTAGCCCTTTGCGGTCCCATCTTCGGCGCTCCATTGCAGTTGCATGGGATCGCGCCATGCGTCGCCGTTCATTGTGGTTGCCTCCTGCGTCTACGCTGCCACCAATACGGCGCGGCGAACCTTCGGCTTTCCGGCCTTGCGCGCCTGCCACAGGTCATACGCGGCCTGCTGCGAAATCCACAGATCGGCCCGGCCGCCGTTCTCTACACCTAGCCAGCCTTCCAGCCGCAGCGACATTTCCGGCGAAACGGCCGCCCGGCAATTCAGCACGCGGGACAGAGCGGCGCGAGTCACGCCAAGCTGCGCAGCGGCATCGGTCACGGTCAGGCCCAGCGCGGGCAATACGTCCTCCCGCAGGGTTTCGCCGGGGTGCGGCGGATTGTGCATTCGGGTCATGTTTCTTGCTCCTAGTGGTAGTCCTGATAATCAACCAACACGGCGTCCGCTCCCTCAAAGGCGAAGGTCAAACGCCAGTTGCCATTCACCCAAACCGACCAATGCCCGGTCGAAAGCGGGTGCAGCTTCCAGCCCGGCACGTTCATGTCGTCCGCAACGGCAGCCAGATCAAGCCGCGTCAGTTGCCGTTTCAATCGCGGCGCATGGTGCGGCTGTATCCCTGCGCGGCTGCCAGTCTCGAAATAGGCTTGCAGCCCTTTATGGCGGAATGTCTTTATCACCGCGTAAGTGTATAGCGTCGCGTTTCGCTGTGCAAGTGTAATTCCTTTCCGTCCGCCGCGCGGTGGGGTGCGGCAGGTTTGGATTTGCGCGGCTTTTTCAGGGGCGCGCTTGCGGCCTGGTCGGCAAAGCGCGCGGGGCAAAAAACCGGCCGGAATTCCGCTGCCGCGTCGAAAAATGCGACGTTGTGACCCGTCCCGCGAAAAAGTGTCCCGGCGTGTCCCGGCTGTGTCCCGGTTCATTTGTCATAGAGCAAAGCCGGAAAGTCTTGCGCTGCAAAGGTTGCGGCGATTTGTCCCGGTTGTCCCAGTTGTCCCGGTCAAATTTAGGGGGGTAGGGATGTCTTTTCATGGGAAAACAGCGGCCGAAAATGGGGTCAGGCACGGCGTAAAGCAACCACGTTGAAGGCTTCGCCATTCTCGATACTGGCGAGTTTCGCCGCCCAAAGTTCCAGGGCGCGCCGCCGCTCGGTCAGGTAATCATGTTTGTCATAGGTCGCCACCAATCCCCCCAGGGAATGATTCAGGCATCGTTCCGCGATCAGTACATCAATACCCAGCGCGCCCAGGTGACTGCGACAGGTTGAGCGCAGATCGTGCGGGGTGAATCGGCGGCATTTCTTGCCCAGCCTTTTTGCCAGGGTGACAAGGGCGGCATTCAGGGTGACGGGTTCCATATGGGCGTCGCCTTCCTTGCCATTGAATCTAATGCGGATCGGCATAACATAGCGGGACCCGAAAGCCATTGATTGCAGCTCGGCAAACCCGCCGGCAACCATCGGCGGCAGGGGAATGACAAAGCCTTTTTTTGTCTTGGAGTGTTCCGGGGGGATTGCCCACTCTGCCCGCTCAAAGTCTAGGTGTACCCATTCAGCTTGCACAAGCTCACCAATCCGCGCCCCAGTTGCCAACAGAATGCGGACCATCAGCGCATTGGGTCGGCTCATGGTCGGCAGCGCCTTGAATACTGCGGCGATCTCGGAATCGGTCAGCATGACGCGCTCTTTCTGGTCCGGTGCGCCGCCGATGATCGCGTCGCTTCGGATATGGGCGCATGGGTTCGCGGTGACAACGTACCGCGCTATACCGTGCGAGAAAACCATGCGGATGCCAACCATGACCAGCCGGGCAACGTGCAGCGACTTGACGGCCGCCGCTTCCACGATGCCGACAATATCGGACGGGGTCACGTCCGCCGCCGCAATGTTGCCAATCTTCGGATAGACGTAATCGCGTAGTTGTTGCGAGCGGTTTCTGGCGGTCCCTGCCGCCAGCTTCTTTGCGCCCTTGTCAAAGTAATCCTCCGCCAGCTTGCGGAAAGTCCAAGCCTGCGCCGCCGCCTGGTCGGCGTGTCGCTTCTGCGCTGCCACGTCCACGCCTTGCTGAATCTCTACCCGCTTGGCGCTGGCGATAGCGCGCGCTTTGGCCAGGCTCATGTCGGGATAGCGGCCCAGGGTCAGTTCCTTTGCCTTGCCGCCGTGCGAGTAGCGCAGCGTCCACGCGGCCGTACCTTTTGCCGACAGGGTAAAGGTCAAGCCTTCGCCGTCCGCCTTGGCGGTCGGCTTCCCGGCCCTAATCCAGTTTCGCAAATCAACGTCTGTCAGTCTGCCCATGATTGCCCCTAGCTATGTCTAATTAGCCTAGCTACGCTTCTAGCTACGCTTCTAGCTACGCTTCTAGCTACGCTTCTAGCTACGGAAATAGTATGCGCTGCCCAGCTACGTTATGCAACGTCCTGAAACAAAAAACCCCGCAACTGCGGGGCTTTATGGGTTGTTCTGCGACGTTATGAAACGCCCTGAAAACTGCCTAAAGATTACAAAGTGTGAGCTCAAAAGTTACCATCGAATCGACTTGTCTCGCTCTCTGGTCCATATCCGGGCGGAGAAAGCGAATATTTATTGCAAACTTTCCTGCGGATATCTCTGGCAGGCAGGGCTCGCCCTGCCCCGTTCTCAGGCGAATCAATTGTGCGCTGCGGCCACTCAGCATGAGTTGAAAGGCACCGCGCTCGGCGGTTTTCTGCTCTGAACGACCCGAACCACGCAACAATCGAAGCACGATGGAGAGTCCGGCCCGGATCGGCATCATCGGAGCTATCCAACCACGAATGTCCTGCTGCCGCAGTGCTGGATCGCGATGGCGCCAATAATGGTAGCCTGGCAGATCGAACTCGCAAACACCACCAGGAATCGCCGAGCGGTTCTTGATCGACATCAGCCATTCGTTTTCGCGCAGGTAATGGCCGATCTTGCCGTGCATGGCAAGCAACATCGAACTGGCCTGCTCAATCTCGTAGAGTGCGCCAGAAAGCGCGTCTTCGGAAATTTCCGGATTATTGCGAAATGACAGCAGTATTTGGCGCTGACGTTCGAGTTCCTGTACCAGGTCAAACTTCAACTCCGCGCGCCCGGCCACTTCGAGAATCTCGAATAGCGTAAGCAGCGCCACATGGTGCTCCATGGCACCCTCTGCAGCACTGAAATGCGTGATCTTGTCAAACAGATCTTCAAGCCGCAGCAGCGTTCGAACGCGCTCGCTGAGAGGATATTCGTAAGTGATCACTTGCGAGCCGAATCAAGGAAATAGCTACGATTGTGACCCAAAACAGTGCAAATCTCAACCAAACGACGCAGAAACCCTGCAATGCACCGCCATCTAGTTGAGCATGATGCGTGTGACTCCCTCGTCCATGCCGAGGTCCTCGTCATCGCTTTCCTCGGCGAGAAGTTCCTCGAGTATCAGCGCGTCGACTTCATGGCGATAGCGCCAGATCACGGCCAATACGATCACCTTCAGGCGGTCGAGACTAACCTCGGCATCAGGCAGAGCCAAGGCGCGTTCAATGATGGTTTCGCGCAATGGAGCGTCGACAGCATCGTGTTGTTCAAGAAAAGTAATGAAGCCGCGACATGCGACCGGTAGCCTTTCCAGCTCTTCATCGTTGTAGATACGTACGGCGCCCTCGACCAGTGGGCTGTTGCAACGCCCGCTATCTTCTCCCGCCAGGCCATCGAGCCAAGACAGTGCGGCAGTGATGTCGTCCCTGCCAAAGCCTGCTGCGGAAAGTTTCTTGGCCAGCACAGCCGGCTCCGGGCAGGCATCGGGAAGGTAGTTCTCGAACAGATAAACCAGAATATCAATCATGACGGTGTATGAAGTCTTTGGTAGAGGCCGCCGGGCAATTGGGCAACGCGGCCGACGAGTTCCATGGGCAACAGCATGGCAAGAAGGTCGGCGGGCGTCAAGCCGCAACGCGCGGAAAGCATGTCGATGTTGCAGGGTGTTTCACCAAGCATTGCAAGCACTTGCTCTTCCCTATCAGTGTTGCTCACCTGAGCAGTAGCAGTTTCTGCGGTTACGGCTCTGACCGATTTCGGTGGCGATGTCCAGCGCAATTCTTCGAGTATATCCTGTGCCGATTCGACCAGCTTTGCTCCCTGCCGAATCAACTGGTGACAGCCACGCGACAGCGGTGAATGTATTGACCCGGGAATGGAAAATACTTCGCGTCCGGCTTCGGCCGCCAGCCGCGCAGTTATCAGAGAGCCGCTGCGAGTGGCGGCCTCGACGACCAGACAGCCCATCCCGAGACCGGCAATGATGCGATTGCGGCGCGGGAAATTAGCCGCCAGCGCTGGCATGCCGAGGGGAAATTCGCTGATGACAACACCATTTTCTGCGATCTTGCGCGCCAGTTTCTCGTTGCGAGCCGGATACAGACGGTCGGCACCGGTACCAATGACGGCGACGGTGCTCGCCGCTGTCGCCAGCCCACCACAATGAGCAGCGGCGTCGATGCCCAGAGCCAGCCCACTGACAATCGTCAAGCCAGCCTCGCCCAGCACCTTCGAGAATGCCTCGGCATCGCGCAGGCCTTGCGCCGTCGCATTGCGACTGCCAACCACGGCCAGCATTGGAAGATTAAGTGTGGCGACCTTGCCTTTGGCGTAAAGCAGCACAGGTGGATCATCTGAGTTCAACAGACTTTGCGGGTAATCGTCATCCGCCAAGCTCAGCAACTGGTTTTCTGGTTGATCCGCCCATTCAAGTGCGGCCTCCACCCCTGACACACACTCGTATCCCAGCAAGCGCTCAGCCAGAACCGGCCCTATGACCGCGGAGAGTGCGCCGCGCCCCGCCTCGAAAATTGCTTGTGGCAGACCAAAAGCCTTTAGCAGCGCGCGCTGGGATTCGCCACCGACGCCAGGGACCAGCGTTAAACGGAGCCAGGAAGCGAGTTCTTGGCTATCCGCCATGATCCGCTCTGTTGTGTGTTGCGCCGGCGTCAGGGCGTGCGGACAGTGTCGCCAATGACGACCGGATGAGTCGAGGTCATCACCAGCGCATACGATACCCGGTCGAATACTCGAAAGACGAACAACAGACCATTGCGCGAATCTGGCAGTTGGTAGTTGGTCTTTTGGCCACCGAAGCGGTTGCTTACATTGGCTCCCGCCAGATCGACAGCAAATACATGGCCGGGTTCCAGTCCGTCTGCTTTGCCGCGATTTAGCGTAACCACCGAATGCGGGCCGCCGAAATTCACGCCGCTGTAAATTGACATCACCTTGGCATTGATCTTCTTGGTCGGCGCTCGGGGTATGTAGTTCGGCACATCCTGTGGTGGGGCGGCCAGCAACCGGTCGTCACTGACGATTTCCTGTTTGGATGTGACTACCATGAAACTCGACGGGCTGCCGTCTTTGGTCATGCGTGCAGTCCCGAGAAACACCGCTTCGTGCCCAAGCGTTTCCTGGGTGTCAGGATCAAGTAGGGCTTTTCCGGGACGGAAAATCTGCCAAAGCTTGTGCCGGGCTTTGACTTCCGTCGTGTAAATATGGTCCCCGGCACCCGCGATCACGCGGTTATCCTGCAGTGCTACAACGCGCGGAGCGCTGTCGAGACCGGCTTTGTCAAGCACGCGCGGCTCGCTGAGAAAAGGTTCAATGTCCTGCGGCGGGATGCTGGGAATGCCCTTTCTGAGTGGCTCAACGTATTCATGCCGCTGCTGTTTGATAGTCACCAGTTTCAGGTGCGGTTCGTTGCCGCTCTTGTCGAGCACGATCACCTGCCCGGGATAGATGCGCTGCGGGTTCTTGATATCTTCAGCGTTCAGTTTCCACAACTCGCCCCATCGATAGGGGTTCTTGAGGAACTTGGCGGCGATGTCCCACAGCGTGTCGCCACGGACCACGACATGCCGGTCAGGCGCGCCGTCAGCAAGATCCGTGGGTTGTATCCCTTGGGCGAGTACCAGAGTGCTTGAAATACTGATGAGCAGCGCAGATATAATGCGACGCATGGCTTGATCTCCTGGCCGAGTGTCTGTGTGGATGGCGAACCACCCGAGTATCTGCCAGATTCTGCCCGACAATTCCCCCAGCATCAATTCTTTCAAGAGCGCTTTCATGGCCCTATTGCAGATTTTGCGTTATCCCGATCCCAGGTTGCACCAGAAAGCAGCCCCGATCAAAGATGTGGATGCAAGCATCCACCAACTCGCTGCGGACATGGCTGAGACCATGTATGCCGCGCCTGGCATCGGTCTTGCTGCGCCGCAGGTCAATCAACATGTGCGGTTAATTGTGATCGACATCTCAGAAGACAGGTCACAGCTGCAGACCTTCATCAATCCTGAACTTCTCGAGGTCTCAGGCGAGATCGAGGGTGAAGAGGGTTGCCTGTCCGTGCCCGGCATCTACGACACCGTCAAACGTGCCAGCCACATCAAGGTTCGCGCGCTTGGGGTCGACGGTAAATCCTTCGAAATGGAAGCTGACGAGCTGTTGGCGGTCTGCATTCAGCACGAAATCGACCATCTGGAGGGCAAAGTCTTCGTCGACTACTTATCGCGCCTGAAAAGGGAACGCATCAAGAGCAAGTTGCTCAAGCAAGCGCGCGAGACTTTTTAGATGAAACTGATCTTTGCTGGTACGCCGGATTTTGCGGCGCGGGCACTTGAAGCAATCCTTTCAGCCGGTCATGAAATCGTGCTGGTACTGACCCAACCCGACCGCCCCGCCGGACGTGGCATGACGCTGCAGGCCTCCGCTGTCAAGAAGTTGGCGCTGAGCCACAATATTTCAGTGTGTCAACCGGATCGCCTCAAGGACCCGGCGACGCATGATCCGATACGCGCCGCCTGCGATGAACACGGCGCCGAGCTGATGGTTGTCGCCGCCTACGGCCTGATTTTGCCGCAAGCCGTGCTTGATCTGCCGCGCCGCGGCTGCGTCAACATTCACGCCTCGCTGCTGCCGCGCTGGCGCGGTGCGGCACCGATTCATCGCGCCATCGAAGCGGGCGACACACAAACCGGCATCACTATCATGCAAATGGAGGCCGGACTGGATACCGGTCCAATGTTACTTGCGGAACCCATCGCAATCGAGGCAGACGACACAACCGGCAGCCTTCATGATCGCTTGGCAACCCTGGGCGGGAAACTGGTGGTCGAGGCACTGGCGCGACTCGATCAACTTTCGCCACTGGCGCAAGCGGATGCTGGAGTGACCTACGCCAACAAGATCGAAAAGGCCGAAGCCAAACTGGACTGGAATCAGCCGGCCGAAGTTCTCGCCCTAAAGATTCGCGCATTCAATCCGTTCCCCGGCGCCGTGCTAACGCTGGCTGGCGAGCCGATCAAAATATGGCACGCCGATCTTGAAAAAGCTGGCGGCTACCCCGGCCAGATACTCAAGGCGGATACAAAAGGCATCGTCGTCGCCTGCGGTGAGGACGCTCTGCGCCTCACCGAGCTGCAAAAACCCGGCGGCCGCCGTGTCACCAGCGCCGACTTTTTGCATGGCACTCCATTGAAACCGGATTGAGCGGCCGCACTAAAATCTTCGCGTAGAGATAGCCCTGCCGCGTCACGTCATCGGCGCGGGATTGCGCAAGCCTTCCATCATCAACGCAATGCAGCGCTGCCCCGCGTGCTTGGCAGCCACCTCGGTCACCGCCAAACCCGGTATGCGCTGCCCAACCAGCAGCAGCGCCAATCCGTGCACCACTGACCAGGCCGTCAGCGTCAGTTCGGCAGGGTTGCCATCGCGCAGATCGCCGCTGGCCTGGCCCGCCGCAATGATGTCAGCGAGTTGCTGCGCCAAAGCAGCACCCGAGCTCACTAAGGATTCATGTGCTTGCCAGTCGCTGATGGCGTTGCCAAACATCAACTGCAGCAAATGCGGCTGGCGCATGCCAAACCTGACATAAGCCAGGCCCGCCGCCTCCAGTTGCGCCAGCGGCGCCGCAGCGTGTTTGGCCGTGGCGCGCCGAATCAGCTGAGCCAGTTCGTCAAACCCGGCTTCCGCCAAATTCGCCAGCAGCGCCTGCTTGTCGGCGTAGTGCCGATAGGCCGCAGCATGGCTGACGCCGGCCGCCTGCGAAATCTCCCTGAGGCTCACAGCCTCCACGCCGCGCTGGCGGATCAGCGTCGAGGCAGCCGCCTGCAACGCGCTCTTTAGATCGCCGTGGTGATAACCGGCTTTGGTGCCGGGTGTCGGGGTCGGTTTCATTTTCGCCACCCATTAAGTTGACAGTGGTTACATTATGCCCTAGCCTTCGCATGTCGCCACTGGTAACATCGAATCCGATGAGTGACGGCAAAGCTGTTTCGACTGCAACCACAACCCTGGAGATGATCATGAGTTTTCTTGCCCTGATAGTTGTTGCCAGCCTGCTGGCCTACCTGCCTCAATACGTTTTCGGTGATCGCCGCGACTACCGGATGGCGATGCGCCATGGTCTGTCCATCGGTCTGCTGTTCACCGGTACCGATCACTTCGTCAGTGCAGAAACACGGTACCTGCCGATGATGCCGGAACTGCTGGCACCCATCGCGCTTCAATTGGTCTGGCTCAGCGGGCTCGCCGAACTGGCCGGGGCGCTGGGGCTCATGCTTCCCGCCGGCGCACTGCGACGCGTGGGCTGGCCCGGTCTGCGACGCCTGACCGGCAAATCGTTGGCCTTGATGTTTTCCCTGCTCGTGATTGCCAACATCAACGTCGCGATCAAAGGTAGCGGGGTCAACGGCCTCAATTTCGGCGACACCTATTTTCTACTCAGGCCGCTGCTGCAACCGGTTTTCATCTGGTGGTCGCTGTACTGCGTGGGCATCTCCATGCTCACCCGGCGCGAACATTCGCAACATTCCAATTCATCCAGTGCCTCACGACACGCTGGTACAGCCAGCGCTTGAAGCCGGACAGATTGCTGCCGTGCTTGAAATAGAAAGCGTCCGGACTGTCGAAGCGGCCGAAGTCGTGATTGATGCCTTCCTTCTGGATATAGGTATCGGCGCCGGCCCACTCGACCGGCGGGCAAGCCAGATTCGGCGTTGCGACACCGTAGCCGCAGAAGGACGTTGCGCTGGCAAACCGCGACTGCACGCTGGCCAGGTAGCGCGCGTCCAGAATGAAGCCTTCGAGATTGATCCAGCGCCCATCGAAATGAATTTCGACCCAGCTATGGATGATGCTGCGCGGCGCGAGCAGATAGGCGAGGCCGGTAATAGCCCCGCGTTGCAGCGCCTTGTCGATGGTGAAACCATGGAAACGGCAAGGTATGCCAACGGCGCGTAGCAAAGCCATCAACAATGAGCCCTTGGTGTTGCACTGCCCGATACCGTCAGCCAATACGCGCGAGGCAGGCAGATCGTCGGACAGGTTGTAACCGAACGCAATTTCATTGCGGACAAAATCATAGACCGCGCCGATGCGCTCGAACTCGGGCAGATCACGCCAGCGGCGTTCATCGATCAGTTTTTGCAAGGCGGGATGCCGAAAATCAAGCAAAGGGGTGGCTACCAGAAGGTTTTGCGGTGATGTGTCGGGTTTCATTGTGGTGCTCCGAGTGATGGAGTCACCATTTCAAACCCTGAAGCAACTACAGAGTCAAGCGACTAAAATCCAGTGCCCATCTGCCCGGTCTGTTCCCATGAAAATCGGTGAAATCGCGCTAGTCGCGTCCTGCCCGATAGAAACCATCCGCTACTACGAACGCGAAGGCTTGTTGCCACCTACCGCGCGCAGCAGCGGCAACTATCGGATCTACTCGCCACGTCACCTCGAGCGGCTGAGCTTTATCCGGCGCTGTCGCTCGCTCGACATGAGCTTGGGTGAGATACGCCGCCTGTTCCAATTGCGCGATGCCGGCACGCCGGATTGCGCTGCGATTGACGATCTGGTCAGCGCACATCTGTCTCATGTCGAAAGCCGGATGAGGGAACTGCGCGCCTTGAAGAAGCAACTGCGCGAACTGCTCGATGCCTGCACCTCACCGGGCCGCATGGCGGCTTGCGGCGTGCTCAAGGGGCTATCGACTGGCGTGGCGAAACCGGGCGGCAAGGTTTCTCACTTGCCCGGGACCCACCGTTAGCTGCGCTCCCGCGCAGAGCCACCCGTTTGGAGGACGCAAAAAGTCGGCGCTGGCGATACGGCGGTTCAGTGCCTCAGGTAGCGCCAGAAGTCTCGCGTCATCCCGGCGAGTCAAACGCCGACGTAGCGTCCGGCCTTGTGATTGACCGCAATGATAAGGTTAAGCGCCAGCGCGCCAATCACCGACAGGCCAACGCTGAGCGGGTCGCGCACCAGCAAGGCGGCGCCGACAATGACGCAGTCGGCAGCCATCTGCACCTTGCCGGCGGGCCAGCCCTTGGTGTTCTGCAGGTAGATCGCCAGCACGCCGAGCCCGCCCAGACTGGCCTTGTGCCGAATCAGGATCAGCAGACCAACGCCAACCAGAAATCCACCCATGACTGCCGCAAACAAGGGATTGATGCTCTGCACGGCAATCAGCTTGGGCAGCACCTCCGTGTAGACCGCCAGCAGGCTCACCGCGGCAAAGGTCTTGATTGCGAATTCCCAACCCATGGCGCGAACAGCAAAAACGTAGAAGGGCAGGTTGATGGCAAATACCACAGCCCCCATTGGCCAGTCGCTGGCGTAGTGGATCAGAAAGGCGAGACCGACCGAGCCGCCGGTAAGCAGGCCGGCCTGCTTGAACAGCAGCACGGCAAACGCGACGAACAAGGGTGCAACCAGCAAGGCCTGGATATCTTCCGCGAGGCTATGAGGAATCTCGGTATTACCAGTAATGTGAGTCATAAGTTCGAAGGCGGGAAACGAATGGTCGAAGTTTAGCTGACACGATTATTCACCGACGATTCGATCCAGCACTGAACGTACTGGTATTCTTGGCCAATGCTGATGCTTCCTCCCCTTGCCGAAGCCCTCTATGAGGCCGCTGGTTTAATTGCTGCCGTGCTCAGCGGGCGAAATTTTGATGTCGCACTGACGCGCGCAGGTCTTTCCGGGCCGCTGCGGGCCGCGGCCATGGATTTAACCTACCCGACCTTGCGCGCATTCGGCCGTGGCGATTTTCTGCTCGGCCAGATGCTCGAGCGGCCCTTGAAAGACAAATCAGCGCGCGGGCTTTTGCTGGCAGCGCTGACGCGCCTTGAAGCGCGTCCCGATGATGCTCACACTATTGTCAATCAAGCTGTGAAAGCTGCGGCGCGGTTGGCTCATGGCCAATTCAAGGGCCTGGTGAATGGCGTGCTGCGTAGTTTCCTGCGTCGACGCGAAGAGCTGCTGGCGGCGGCCGATGCCGATTCGGTTGCACATTGGCAACATCCAGTATGGTGGATTGAGCGATTGAAGAAAGATCATCCAACGCACTGGCAAAGCATCCTCGCTGCGGGCAACACGCACCCCCCCATGTGCCTGCGCGTCAATCGACGCCGTACCACCAGCGCCGACTTTTTAGGCTCGCTCGCTGCCGACAGTATTGCGGCACGCGCGCTTGATGACAACGCGATACTTCTTTCCAAGCCAGTCCCGGTGGACCGCATTTCCGGTTTCGCCGAAGGATTGTGCTCGGTACAAGACTGGGGCGCACAGTCTGCCGCCAACTTGCTCGACGTCCATGACGGCATGCGGGTACTAGATGCCTGTGCCGCGCCTGGTGGCAAGACGGCACACCTGCTCGAAACCGCAAACATAGAACTGACGGCACTGGATGTCGATGCCCAACGAACAACCCGTATCACAAGCAATCTGCTGCGTCTTGGACTAACGGCCAACGTCCAGGTGGCTGACGCGTGCGCGGTTGATGAGTGGTGGGATGGCCGCGTCTTTGACCGTATTCTGGTCGACGCACCCTGTTCGGCCTCGGGCGTGGTGCGCCGACACCCGGATGCAAAATGGCTACGGCGCAAATCGGACCTCGCCGGATTCGCCACAACCCAAAAGACAATTATCGATGCTCTGTGGCGAACTCTCGCCCCAGGTGGCAAAATGCTTTATGCAAGCTGTTCGGTGTTTGGAGAGGAGAATGCCTACCAGGTAGAAGCCTTCATTGGCCGCCATGCCGATGCCCGGCAACTGCTGACGCAATTGCCGACTATTGGTCCCGAGATCGGTCCTGAAAGCGGCACCACACTCGGTGCCGCTATCCGTAACACAACACGCGACAACCAACCGCAACTATTACCCAATGCCGAACATGACGGCTTTTATTACGCGCTGCTGCAAAAAGCTTGAAGCCGGAATGGCGGCGCTGCTGTTGGCGCTGTTTTTGCTGACGGCCGCGACTGCCCAGGCCGGCAGTATCGAGCCAACACGCGCTGCGCTGACACCCGGTGAAGACAGCTACACACTTTCTGCCGAGTTCGCCATCGATCTCGGCTACCGGCTGGAAGACGCCGTGGCGCGCGGCGTTCCGCTCTACTTCAATCTCGAGTTTGTCCTTGAGCGCCAGCGTAAGTATTGGGTTGATGAGCACATCACCACCCGCGGCTTGACCTACAAGCTGGCCTACAGCAGCCTGATGCGCCAGTACCGCTTGAGTACCGGTCACCTGCACCAGAACTTCGGCAGTCTGGCGGAGGCGATGCGCGTGGTCGGCCGCATAGCAGCGCTGCCAGTGGTCGACAAGGGACTGATTCACTCCGGTGAGACCTATGAGGCAGCGGTGCGTCTCTCGCTCGACCGCAGCCAGCTACCCAAGCCTTTTCAGGTTGATGCCATCACGGATAGCGGCCTGCAAGTCGAAGCTAAAGTATTGCGCTGGCAATTCGTGGCACCCGTGGGGACACAGTGAAGGTTGCTTTAGCGGTCATTGCCGCGCTCGGCGCTATTCTGCTTTTCCTCTTGGCCTCGGCGTCAGCCAATACGGCCTTGTTTGCAGAAAACTACTCCTGGCTACTGGCAATCAATGGTGCCGCCGCCGCAGCGCTGCTGGTGCTGGTTGGACTGCAGTTGAGACGCCTGCGCAGCGACTTGCGCAGCGGTGTGTTTGGTTCCCGCCTGAAATTTCGCCTGCTATTGATGCTGTCCTTGATGGCGGTACTGCCGGGAGCGCTGGTGTATGGAGTTTCGATGCAGTTTGCCGTGAAGAGTATTGATTCCTGGTTCGATGTTCGCGTCGATGCCGCGTTGGAAGGTGGTCTCGATCTTGGCCGCAGCGTGCTCGATTCGCTTCAGGCTGATTTGCTGGAAAAGACACGAAGCGCAGCTCTCGATCTGAGCGATGGCACTTTTGTGGGTCCCAGTCGCTTGAATCGCCTGCGCGAGCAATCCGGAGCCCAGTCGGCAACGCTGATGACGCTTTCAGGCCAGGTACTAAGCAATAGTTCGGGTGAGTTGGGCAGTCTGATGCCTTCGATTCCGGCGCACAGTCAGTTACGGGCCGCGCGCAGCAGCCGTGGCCTGGCCTTGCTGGGTGATGACGACAAAGGTGGCTTGATGGTGCGCGCGCTCGCGCCGGTCAGTGGCGGTGGCCTCAATTCCGATCCGCAGATTCTGCAACTGACCCTGACGGTGCCGGACTCGATCACGAGAAGCGCCGGCAGCGTCGAGGCGGCGCACCGCGACTACCAGGAACTGCAACTTGGCCGTACGGGACTGAAGCGAATCTACACACTGACGCTGACCCTGGCTCTGTTACTGGCACTGTTTTCCGCAATTGCCCTTGCGTTTTTTCTGGCGGAACGACTGGCCCAGCCCTTGCTGATCCTGGCTGAAGGTACGCAAGCCGTAGCGGCGGGCGATTTCACGCCACGCGCTACGGTGGAAGCCTCTGACGAGCTAGGCGTCCTGACACATTCCTTCAACAGTATGACGCAGCAATTGAGTGAGGCGCGGACGCAGGCTGAACATCATCGCCAGGAAATGGAAGCAGCCCAGGCCTATCTCGAATCGGTGCTGGCAAACCTTTCAGCGGGCGTACTGGCCTTTGATATGCGCTTCCGTCTGCGTGCCGCGAATCGCGGTGCTCTGGCGATTCTGAACGATGATCTTTCCGGATTTGAGCAGACCCGGCTGCAAGACTGGCCACGTCACGAGACGCTGGCCGGCGCCATTCTGGGCGGTTTCGCGCGGCGCGGCGACGAATGGCAGGAACAGCTCGAAATCGCCCGCCCTGACGGCATGCCACAAGCCTTGCTGGTTCGCGGCACCGCATTGCCGGCAACAGGCGGCGGCGGCTATGTGGTGGTTTTCGACGACATCACAAAACTGATCGCCGCGCAACGCTCTGCAGCTTGGGGCGAGGTGGCGCAGCGGCTGGCCCACGAGATCAAGAACCCGCTGACCCCGATCCAGCTCTCCGCAGAGCGCTTGCAACTCAAACTGGCCAACCAGTTAACGGGAGCCTCGCGGGAATTGCTGGATCGCGCCACTCAAACCATCGTTAGCCAGGTTGAAGCGATGAAGAACATGGTCAACGATTTCCGCGACTATGCACGCACACCATTGCCGCAACTCGCCAGCGTTGATCTCGACGCGCTGATCGGCGAAATCCTTGGGCTTTACGAGACTTCTGAAGTCCCGGTCACCGTTGTCGGCCCGCGAAGCGGAATTCCCGACATTGACGGTCCGCAAAGCGGCAGCCCCGTCACGCAAAGCGAGAGCAAAGGCCCGCGAAGAGGAATTCCCGATACGCAAAACGCGCCAGCGCCGACTTTTGAGCCCTTGCCACCGGTTCTTGCCGACGCCAATCAGCTGCGCCAGATATTGCACAATATTCTGACCAACGCCCAAGACGCCCTCGCCGATGTGGCGGAAGCGAAAATCACGATCACGACTACGCGGGATGGCTCGAGAGCGAAGCTGATCGTCAAGGACACCGGCCCGGGGTTCCCGCCGCAAATTCTGTCGCGCGCCTTCGAGCCTTATGTCACAACAAAGTCCAAAGGTACCGGGCTTGGCCTGGCCATTGTCAAGAAGATCGTGGACGACCACGGTGGCGAGATAAGACTGACGAACAATCATGGTGGTGAAGTCTGCATCTGGCTACCGCTGGTAACGCAGGATGCAGCAATAGGAGCCTAGAAAATGCCAAAGATACTGGTGGTCGATGACGAGATCGGCATACGCGAATTGCTTTTCGAAATATTGCGCGACGAAGGATATGACGTCCAACTGGCGGAGAATGCAGCCACGGCGCGCGCGGCGCGCGAGACGGGGCGACCCGATCTGGTCTTGCTCGACATATGGATGCCCGATACCGATGGCATCACCTTGTTGAAGGAATGGGCAGGGAGCGGCCAGCTCAACATGCCAGTGGTGATGATGTCAGGGCACGCCACCATCGACACTGCGGTTGAAGCTACGCGCATCGGTGCTCTGGATTTTCTGGAGAAGCCGATTGGCATGCAAAAATTGCTGGCAGCGGTCAAGAAGGCACTGGAACGTGGCGCACAACACGCCGACGGCGGCCTGTCGTTGGCTGCGTTTGCCCGACCCGGTCCCTTGCGTGACCTCAAACGCCGTCTGGATCAAGTGCTGAGCAAAAGTTCCTTGTTGTTGTTGCGCTCCGCACCCGGTGGCATTGTTGAACTGGTCGCGCGATCAGCACAAATCGCCGGTAAACCTTGGATCGATCTGGCGCACGAATCCAATCCGCTCAGTGTCGAGATGTTGCAGCGCGCGGCGGGGGGGGTGCTGTGGTGCGAGGAACTGGCACGATTGACCCGACTGCAGCAGAAAAACCTGCTGTTCGCTGCTGATCGCCTGGATCGCTACAGCCTGCGTCTCGTCGCCGCTACTACCCACAGCAACGCGGAACTGCAGGAACTGGGCTGGGAAGAGGCCGGTCTGCTACGCCTGTTCGAAACCGGATTAGGCGTGCCAGGCCTGGCTGAACTGAAAGATGAAGTACCTGACATTGCTGGCCATTTGCTGACACAGTTGATGGAGAACGACGAAATCTCGCTAAAACGCTTTTCCAGTGCCGCACTCAATATACTGCGCCAGCACGCTTGGAGCGGCGGCTATGCCGAGCTCAAGGCTGCTGTGAAATCGCTCGCGCTAGGTAGCTTGAGCGAGGAAATCAGCGATGAAGAAACGCTGGCGCTGTTGGCGCCGGCGGGTGAACCGTCCATCCTGCCGGCGAATCTGGCGCCGGAGGTGATCGAGTTGCCCCTGCGGGGGGCGCGCGAAGCTTTTGAGCGGATGTACTTTGAGTACCACTTGGCGAAAGACGGTGGCAACATGACGCGCCTGGCCGAAAAAACCGGCCTCGAACGCACCCATTTGTATCGCAAACTGAAAGATCTCGGACTCCGCTAAAAAATCATGAGAATCGTAATACTCGGCGCCGGACAGGTCGGCGCTTCCGTAGCCGAGGCGCTCGCCTCGGAAGCCAACGACATTACGGTCGTTGACCTGAACAGTCAGGCATTAGTGCAACTGGCCGACCGCCTCGACGTACGCACCGTGACCGGCAACGGGGCGCTGCCATCCGTGCTCAAGAGCGCGGGCATCGAGGATGCCGAAATGCTGGTGGCGGTCACCCAGTCGGACCAGACCAATCTGGTGGCCTGCAAGATTGCGCGGCAGATGTTTAACGTTCCGACCCGCATAGCGCGCTTGCGCGGGGCTGATTTTCTCGCCGACGAAACCTTGCTCTCCGACGAGATGTTCTCCGTCAGCCACGCCATTTGCCCGGAGCAGGACGTCACCGACTACATCGGGCGCTTGATCGACTTTCCCGAAGCTCTCCAGGTACTTGAATTCGCCGATGGCAAGGCGACGCTAGTGTGCGTGCGCGCCTACGAGGGAGGGCTATTGGTCGGCAAGCAAATCCAGTCGATGCGCGAGCACCTGCCAAAACACGTCGACGCCCGCATCGTGGCGATTTTCCGCGAGCACCAGCCCGTCGACCCCACTGCAAAAACCGTGATCGAAGCGGGTGATGAGGTTTTTCTGCTCGCCGATACGAGGCACATCCGTCCCGTCTTGCGTGAGTTGCAGCGCATGCAAAAACCCGTCAAGCGGATCATGATTGCCGGTGGCGGCAACATTGGCTCTCGAGTCGCGGCCGCGCTGGAAAAAGGCCATCAGGTCAAGGTGATCGAATGCAATCAGCAACGCGCCGAAGCCATCGCCACCCGCTTCCAGGACACACTGGTACTCTGCGGCGAGGCGACCGACGAGAACATGCTGGCTCAGGAAAATATCGACGAGATGGATATGTTTCTCGCCCTGACCAATGACGACGAAGACAACATAATGGCAGCCTCGCTGGCCAAGCGCTTGGGCTGCAAAAGGGTGCTGGCCCTGATTAATCGCCGTGCCTATGCCGACATGGTGCAGGGTGGTCCGATCGATATCGGTCTCTCTCCCGCTCAGGTATCGATCGGTGCCCTGCTTACGTTTGTCCGCCACGGCGATGTGGCGCGGGTACATAGCCTGCGGCGAGGCGCAGCCGAAGCGCTGGAGTTGATCGTGCACGGCGATCGCAGCAATTCGAAAGTTGTCGGTCGTAGTATCCAGGAACTGCCCGTAATCAAGGGCGCGCACATTGGCGCCATTTTGCGCAATGGCCCAACCAAGACCGGACTGAAAGATGGTATGCCAACATCGGTTTCAGGTCATCAGATCATCATTCCCCACCATGACACTGTGATTGAGGCGGAAGACCATGTGGTGGTTTTCTGCACCAACAAGCGCCAACTGCCAAAAGTCGAAAAACTGTTTCAAGTCGGATTCCATTTCCTTTAGTCGCTGCCCCTCATGTCGCGGTTTTATCCCCTCCTTCGAGTCTTTGGCGCGCTGCTGATCGGTTTTTCGCTGTGCCTCGCGGTACCCATGGCGCTTTCCTGGTATGTCGACGATGGCGCGCATGCCGCTTTCGATGAAGCCTTTCTGCTGACGCTGACGCTGGGGTTGTGGATGTACCTTACGACGCGCAAGGAGACGCGCGAGCTCAAAGTGCGCGACGGATTCCTGCTCGTTGTGTTGGTATGGACAGTTTTGCCCTTGCTGGCCTGTTTGCCGTTCATCGTGCAGCTGGGTTTGTCGCCTACCGATGCCTACTTTGAAGCCGTATCCGGCCTTACCGCAACGGGGGCAACGGTGCTGTCCGGTCTTGACAAGATGCCTTTGTCGATCAATTTCTGGCGTACCTTCATGCACTGGATCGGCGGCATGGGCGTGGTGGTGCTGGCGGTTGCGATTCTGCCTTTGCTTGGCATCGGCGGGCGGCAGATGTTCAAGGCCGAAACTCCCGGCCCGATGAAGGAAACCAGCCTGACGCCACGCATTGCCGAGACCGCCAAGGGCCTGTGGGGTGTCTATCTGCTGCTCACTATCGCGTGCGGGCTGACTCTCTGGTCGTTCGGCATGGAGCCATGGGACGCACTAATGCATGCATTCAGCGTTATGGGTCTGGGGGGGTTCTCCACCAAAGACGCTAGTATTGGCCATTTCGCCAGCCTTCAGATCGAACTCACCGTCATATTTTTCGCCTTGCTCTCGGGCATCAACTACGCCACGCACTTCATGGCTCTACACGGGCGCTCTCTCAAGCCCTACCGGCACGACCCCGAAGTTCCATATTTTTTGGGCGTCCTTGCAGCCAGTATTCTTGGGCTGTCGATCTACCTGTTGGCGCTGGGTGTCTTTGACAATTTTGGTGAAGCCTTGCGCTATGTCGCCTTTCACTCGATCTCGCTGGCGACATCGCTCGGTCTGACGACCGCCGACTACGGGCAGTGGCCATTCTTTGTCCAACTATGGATGCTGTTTCTCGGCAGCTTCGTCGCCTGCTCCGGCTCCACCGGGGGCGGTATCAAAATGATCCGCGCCATGATTCTTTATAAACAAGTCTACCGCGAGTTGATCCGCGCCATGCATCCCAGCGTGGTCTGGCCGGTGCGCATCCGCGGCAGTGTGGTTTCGGTCAATGTGCTTTCCGGGGTCATGGCCTTCGGCTTTATCTACATGGTCAGCATCGTCTCGATGACGCTGTTGATGTCATTTACCGGGCTGGACATCGTCACCGCTTTCTCGGCGGTAGTGGCCAGCATCAACAATACCGGGCCGGGGCTGAACCTGGTCGGACCGACAACCACCTACCAAATCCTGACTGATTTTCAGACCTGGGTGTGTACCTTTGCCATGCTACTCGGCCGCCTCGAGATTTTTACCCTGCTGGTCGTGCTGACGCCGGCCTTCTGGCGAAAGTAAGCGGACAGAGGTGAACGCCACACCTGTCGCTGGCAGTATGCGGCGGTCCTATCCCCTGATTCGTGTCTTCGGCGTTTTGCTGATGGGCTTTGCGCTCACCATGATCGTTCCTCTGCTGCTTTCCTGGTGGTGGCACGACGGCGCCGAAACGGCCTACGACGAAGCCTTCTTTCTGAGTTTTGTCACCGGCCTCGGCTTGTGGTGGACGGCTCGCCATGAGAGTGGCGAACTCAAAGTGCGCGATGGCTTTCTGATGGTGGTACTGGTATGGACCGCGCTGCCGGTGTTCGCCTGCCTGCCGCTGCTGCTGCAACTGAATATGTCCTTTACTGACGCCTACTTCGAAGCAGTGTCCGGGCTAACGACTACCGGCGCCACCGTCCTGACGAATCTGGATACGTTGCCGAAGTCGATAAATCTCTGGCGCGGCATGATGGTCTGGCTCGGAGGCATGGGGCTGATCGTGCTGGCTGTGGCCATTCTGCCGTTGCTGGGCATCGGTGGCCGCCAGATGTTCAAGGCCGAAACACCCGGACCGATGAAGGATTCGCAACTCACGCCGCGCATGACCGAAACAGCCAAGGGCTTGTGGGTGGTGTACGCCGCGATCACGCTCGCTTGCGGCTTGAGCTTTTATCTGGCGGGTATGAGTAGTTTCGACGCCGTCATGCATGCGTTCACCACCATGGGTCTGGGCGGCTTTTCCAGCCATGACTCGAGTTTCGGCTACTGGAATTCACCCGCCATTGAAGCCGTTGCCGTCTTTTTCATGCTGCTGGCGGGAATGAATTTCGCGACACATTTCCTCGTCGTACATCAGCGCTCGCTCGACCCGTACTGGCGCGACCCAGAGATTCGCTGGTTCCTTCTGGTGACCGTGGGCAGCGTGGTCGGCATTGCCTTGTATCTTTGGGCGCAAGGCTCCTATGCCGAGTTCTTGACCGCATTGCGTTATTCCGCCTTCAATGTTGTATCGATCGCCACCACCACGGGCTTCGCCGACACAGATTACTACCTCTGGCCAAGCTTCGCGCCACTGTGGATGTTGTTTCTGTGCAGCTTCGCCACCTGTGCCGGCTCAACCGGTGGCGGCATCAAGATGATTCGCGCCATGATTCTTTACAAACAGGTGTATCGCGAACTGATCCGTGCCATGCATCCCAGTGCGATATGGCCGGTGCGGGTCGGCGTCATGCCGGTGCCGCCCAATATTCTTTCCGCAGTCATGGCCTTTGGCTTTGTCTACATGGTCAGCATCGTATCAATGACGCTGATCCTGGCCTTCTCCGGGCTCGAAATCGTCTCCGCTTTTTCCGCGGTGGTCGCCAGCATCAACAACACCGGGCCGGGTCTGAATCAGGTCGGGCCGGCAGGTACTTACGAGTCCCTTACCGATTTCCAAACCTGGATCTGCACCTTTGCCATGCTGCTCGGGCGCCTCGAAATATTCACGCTGCTGGTGGTGCTGACCCCGGCCTTCTGGCGTCGATAGCGCCAGGAACTAACAGGCAGCGGGTAGCGCGGTTTCCGCTTGCTGGCAGGCGGTGCGATAATCCAGCCTTTGCTTCGCTGGATAGCCCTTCATGTCACCTTCGGCCCGCCCCAAGAACGATACCTTTCTGCGTGCGCTGCTGCGCGAACCGGTGGACTACACACCGATCTGGTTGATGCGCCAGGCGGGACGCTATCTGCCTGAGTACAACGAGACACGCCGCCGCGCCGGCAGCTTCCTCAATCTGTGCAAAAACCCGCAGCTCGCCTGCGAAGTCACACTGCAGCCGCTGTCACGATTCGAGCTCGATGCGGCCATCCTGTTCTCGGACATTCTCACCGTACCCGATGCGATGGGTCTCGGCCTCTACTTCGCCGATGGTGAGGGGCCGAAGTTCGAGCGTCCGCTACGCGAAGAATGGGTGATTCGGGGCCTGACCGCTCCCGATCCCAACGTACATCTGCGCTACGTGATGGATGCGGTGGCCGAGATTCGCCGGGCGCTGGGCGGTTCGGTACCCTTGATTGGCTTTTCCGGAAGCCCGTGGACACTTGCCTGCTACATGGTGGAAGGCGGCTCCTCGGCCGACTATCGCACGGTCAAGACCATGCTCTACGACCGCCCCGATCTGATGCATCACATTCTGGAAGTCACAGCGACAGCCGTGGTGGATTACCTCAATGCCCAGATCGAGTCCGGTGCGCAGGCGGTGATGATTTTTGATTCCTGGGGTGGCGCGCTGTCGCATGCGGCCTACCGCGAGTTCTCACTGGCCTACATGCAGCGCATCATGGCCGATTTGAAGCGCAGCCATGATGGCCAGCGTGTTCCCTGCATTGTATTCACCAAGGGTGGTGGCCAATGGCTGGAGGCGATTGCAGACATTGGCTGCGATGCTGTCGGCCTTGACTGGACCACCGATCTGGGTGAAGCGCGCCAACGTATCGGCGGCCGTGTTGCGTTGCAAGGCAATCTGGATCCCATGGCATTGTTCGCCTCCCCGGAGAAAATTGCGGCCGAAGCGCGACGGGTGCTGGACAGTTTTGACAGCAATTCCACAGCTGGCGAAATCTCATGCGGGCATGTGTTCAATCTGGGGCATGGAATTTCACAATTCACCCCGCCAGAAAACGTAAAAGTACTGGTAGATACGGTGCACAGCCACAGCCGACGGGGCTCTGCGGGAAGCTGATCTCCCAAGTCTGCAGACGGAGCGGCCTGAGGCGCTTCAGCCCTCGAAAAACCCTCTCCTGCAAGACTTTCAGAGAGAAGGAATAAATGCCTCTTTTTATTGACTTATGCACAAAAATCGGTAAGGCACCGTAGTTTCCGCAACGACTTGGCGCACTTCAGATACACGCCGCCAACATATTGTTTTTAAACAACATTATTTTGTTCAAAATTTGCTCAATGAGCACCAGCCCCGTATACGACTACCCGTTGGAGACATCACGGGGTGCTTACTCACAAAGTTATCCACAGAATTTGTGGGTAAGCATTTTTTGCTTTTGTAGCAAGCGCTTGAAGATGTATGTCAATACTTTCTCGAGCATTGACCAGCAAGCATCTGAGCGGGCATGAACATCATCCATGTCGCCCTCGATTTGCCCCTGCCAAGACTATTCGATTATCTTGCGCCGGACTCTAACCTTAGTGATATAGGCCTACGAGCTACAGTGCCTTTTGGCACCGGTTCACGAACGGGTGTGATTATTGGTGTTGCGAATGCCAGCGCGCAGCCGATTGCCAAACTGAAAACCGTAACAGCGATCCTTCGTGACATGCCGGCACTGCCTGCCGAATGGTTGGCACTTTGCGATTTTTGCTCGCGCTACTATCAAACGCCACTGGGTGAGGTGACGTCCTTCGCGCTGCCGCCGATGCTGCGACGCGGCAAGTTGCCACGCATCACGAAAGCAAAACCAGCCGCCGTATCACCATCCGCTACGGCGAGGAGAGCGTCTTTTGCTCGACCGCCCTGTAGCGCAGTTGTTTCATCAGCGCCGAGTTTTGAAGCCGGGGTCGAGCTGCCTCGCTTGCTTGACTCGCAGCAGGCAGCGGTTGAGGCCATCACCACCACGAAGGGCTTTCACACCCTGCTGCTGCATGGCGTTACCGGCAGCGGCAAGACCGAGGTCTATCTGCGCGCCATTGCCGCTGTGCTTGCGCGCGGTGGTCAGGCGCTGATGCTGGTGCCCGAGATCGCACTCACGCCACAACTCGAAGGCCGCGTCGCGGCGCGCTTTCCGGGCGCGCATATTGTCTGTGCCAACAGCGGCATGGGCGATGCCGCCCGTGCGCGCGGCTTTCTCGAGGCGCAAAGCGGCCAGGCCGAGATCGTGCTCGGCACTCGGCTTGCGGTGTTCATACCCATGCCGCGCCTGCAACTCATCGTGGTCGACGAGGAACACGATGCCTCATTCAAGCAGCAAGAAGGTCTACGCTATTCAGCGCGTGACGTCGCCATCTGGCGCGCCCATCAATTGGGTATTCCGATCGTGCTGGGATCGGCCACACCCTCGCTGGAAACTTTCCACCATGCCCAGCCCAGGCCCGCCCCCCCCTCGCGGGGGGGTGACGCCGGTTCGCCGCCAAGCGGCTCCGAGTCATTGAACGGTCCCGCCTTGGGGCGGCCCGGCGGCGGGACGGGTCGCTACCGCCTGCTTGAATTGCCTGAACGCGCCGTGGCCGATGCCATGCCGACAGTGCGCGTCATCGACACGCGCCGCGAAAAATTGCAGGAAGGCCTCTCGGCCGCCCTGCTCAACGGTTTGCAGCAGCGTCTCGACCGCGGCGAACAAAGCCTGGTGTTTCTCAATCGGCGCGGCTATGCGCCGGTGCTGGCCTGCCCCCCCTGCGGCTGGATCTCGCGCTGCACGCGCTGTGCCGCCAATCTGGTACTGCATCTCGCGGACAAACGCCTGCGCTGCCACCATTGCGGCTTCGAAACTAGCGTCCCACGGTCTTGTCCCGATTGCGGCAATGTCGATCTGCTGCCGTTCGGGCGCGGTACGCAGCGCCTCGAAGCCATGCTGGTCGAGCGCTTTCCGGAAGCCCGCGTGCTGCGCATCGACCGCGACTCGGCCAGCACGCCGAAAAAATGGCAGGCATTGCTCGCCACTATTCACGCTGGCGAGGCCGACATCCTGGTCGGCACGCAAATGCTAGCCAAGGGCCACGACTTTCCATTGCTGGCTTTGGTCGGCGCCGTTGGCCCTGACGCTGCCTTGTTCGCCGCCGACTTTCGCGCGCCCGAGCGGCTCTTTGCCCAGTTGATGCAGGTTGGCGGCCGCAGCGGACGCGCCGATCTGCCTGGCGAGGTATTGATTCAGACCGAGTACCCCGACCATCCGCTGTATCAGGCGCTGATCGAACACGACTACCTGCGCTTCGCCCGTTCACAACTCGACGAACGCCTAATCGCCGGCTTTCCTCCCTTCAGTTTTCAGGCCATGCTGCGCGCCGAAGCACGCGACATGCAACAGTCGCTGGCCTTCCTCGCCGCCGCGCGCAACGCCGCAGAAGCCCTGGCTGACGGCGTCACACTTTACGACCCGATACCGATGCGCCTGCAACGTCTGATGACGCTGGAACGGGGCCAGCTTCTGGTCGAATCCCTTAGCCGGCCAGCGCTACAGGCTTTTCTGCCGAAATGGATGGAAGCACTCTATGCACTGAAAATGCCGGGAGGACTGCGCTGGCATCTCGATGTGGATCCGCTGGAATTCTGAGCGCAAGCCCGGCGACGGCCCCCAAATACATGGCCTGAAGTACTAAACAACAAGGAAATCGCCACCTCCGACATCCCGAGGGAAGCCTCAGCCCATCAAAAAAGCACTTGCCTTTGGCCGCTTGTACCCGTATGGTGTCGCGGCATTCGATTCAAGTAGCGTATTGCCGTATTGAAGTAAACCGCCGTTACGGTGCCGTTTCTCCGCTGCCAAGCTGCTTTCTTGATTTCGCCTGCGTTGATGGGCGTCCGCTCGTTTTTTATTTTTTCAAGGAAAGTCAAACATGGCAACAGGTACAGTCAAGTGGTTCAACGATGCGAAGGGTTTCGGCTTCATCACTCCTGATGATGGCAGCGAAGATCTTTTCGCGCATTTTTCCGAAATTCAGGGCAGTGGCTTCAAGTCGCTCCCTGAAGGCCAGAAAGTTAGCTTCGAGGTCAAGATGGGCCCGAAGGGCAAGCAAGCTT
>FLOH01000369.1_pt1 | contig 105447 bp, 93 predicted proteins | sample 756751 | NCBI WGS metagenome assembly FLOH01 (sample SAMEA4026879, study PRJEB14308) | marine metagenome | biome: coastal water; material: water | depth 74 m
ATACCAGTGAGCACTGAAAGTGACTCATTTAGGGGATTCCCAAATCATTAAAAGTCTGAATCAATGTGGTGAACTGATTCGGAGGTTTGTTATGGGTAGAGCTGTTGCGTTACGGGAAGATTTTAATGGGCCGACTTTACGGCGATTGGCCAAAGTATCGAAGGATGCGGGGCAGAGTCGGCGACTTCTTGCGCTGGCGGAGATTTACGATGGGGGCAAGCGTACGGATGCGGCCCGGATTGGTGATGTCGGACTTCAGGTTATCCGCGACTGGGTTCTCCGTTTCAATGCACGGGGGCCGGATGGTCTGATTGACGGCAAGGCGACAGGCCAACCGGCAAAGCTCAACAACGAGCAACGCCAGGCGCTTGCGCAGATCGTTGAGGACGGGCCAATCCCGGCGATCCACGGCGTGGTCCGCTGGCGCAGGAAGGATCTGGCGCTTTGGATATTCGAGGAGTTTGGTATTTCGCTTGAGGAGTCTAGCGTTGGCCGTGAACTGCGGGCACTGGGGTTCCGTAAAATCACCGCCCGTCCACGCCACAAGGGGCAGAACGAGTTCGCCGTTGAGGATTTTAAAAAAACTTTCCCACCGAGCTGGAAGCGGTCCGCAGCGGTCTCGCAGCCAATACCAAGATAGAAATCTGGTGGCAGGACGAAGCCAGGGTCGGTCAGAAGACCAAACTCACGCGGCGCTGGGCTCCACGCGGCAGCCGACCCACAGCGCCCAAGGATCAACGCACAAAATCAGCATGGCTATTCGGGGCGATCTGCCCCGAACGCGGCGTCGGCGCGGGCCTTGTCCTGCCCCGCTGCAACACCCAGGCAATGCAATGGCATCTCGATGAAATCTCTTCGCAGGTCGAACCGGGAGCCCACGCCGTGCTCATCCTTGATCGTGCCGGGTGGCACACCACAGGAAAACTAAAAATCCCGGATAACATCACGCTTCTCCCATTGCCGCCAAGAGCACCAGAGTTGAACCCCGTGGAAAACATCTGGCAGTTCATGCGCGATAACTGGCTATCCAACCGGATATTCAAGTCATACGATGAAATCGTTGCCATATGTTGTGAAGCCTGGAACAAACTTATCAATCAACCGTGGAAAATCATGTCCATTGGCCTCCGAGAATGGGCACATCGGTTCTAATTAATGCTCGTTGGTATTACCTGGATGGTCGGGTTTTCGTTCTGTATGATGATTGCCCCTGTCTGGTGTACGGACCCTATTCCGAGAACATCCACGGCATTGATGAACGGGTTTCCCTGGCATCGGTCAAGCGGATCACCGGTTCCATCGCGTTGTTTATCGCCGACTGGTGCGGACTGGAATCTATCCGGTAAATTCAGTTGGGTTTTCCACACCCAATACCTGACAAGCGTCAAAACAACCGCTAGACTCGGGGCATGACCAGCTTTTTGGGCAAGAAGGCGTTGAGCGCCTACCACAAGAGTCTCGACAATCGTCTGTCGGAGCTCGAGGAAGCTCATGCGGCCACGGAAGAAAGCCGCGCTCCCGTGGCACTGGACCAGACCACACAAGGTCGTCTGTCACGCATGGATGCTTTGCAAGTCCAGGCCATGGCGCTGGAAACGGACCGCAGGCGGGAGATCGAGATAAAACGCGTGGAGGCAGCTATTCTGCGAATGGGGAACGATGAGTTCGGTTGTTGTGCCAGTTGCGGCGATGAGATTGAAATCAAACGTCTGGACAATGACCCTGCCTGCCCCACCTGCATCAGTTGCGCCCGCGGCTCTCTTAGTTAATCGCCCGATCTTAAGAGACCGATTCCGAATGGCCATCTACCGGAATGGCCTGGCCGGAGATTTTTGCCCCTAAATCCGAACACAAAAACCCGATGGTTTCCGCTATATCCTCTGCCGTGACGAAAGTACGGAGCGAGGTGCACTCGGTAAACGCAGACCGCACATCGTCCTCGGATTTTCCCGACGCAAACGCTTCAGCCGCAATCACACGGTCCATGCGGGGGCCGCTTACCGCGCCTGGGCAAATAGCGTTCGCACGGATGCCGAGGGGGCCCAGTTCCATAGCCAGAGTCTTGGTGAATCCGATAATGGCCCATTTTGCCGCAGAATATGGTGCCCGGCGCGGAAAACCAAACATGCCCGCCGTTGAGGAAAGATTGACAATGCCGCCACCACCTGAAGATTTAAGTCGCGGTATAGCCTGACGGGAGCACAGGAAGGCACCGCTCAGATTAACATCAATACATTGCTGCCAGTCGGCATAGGCGATTTCATGGACCAGCGCCGTTGGTCCGGCAATACCCGCATTGTTGATCATAAAATCCAGGCCACCAAGTTGTTCGTCAGCGGAAACAAACAGGTCATCCACCTCCTGTTCGTTCGAAACATCGGCGACCACGCCTGAGGCTTCTGGATTCTCATCGAGAAACTGCGCGAGAGCATAATTATCGATATCGCAGATATGAACCTTTGCGCCACGGCCCAGGAACATTTTCGCCGTTGCCGCGCCAATACCCGCCGCACCCGCCGTTACGACAACCCGCACACCCTGCATATCGTTCGCCATGGCATTATTTCCCTCAAACCAAGTTGCCATAATAATGGCCTCCGCACCCATGCCAGAAAAGACAATAATTTTCCCTATCCAGCAAACGTTTTACGGGAGCGATCCATTGGTGATCCATGGACGATAAAAGACCCCGGGTTTGAACCCGTCACCTCGGAGTGATAAGGGGAATGATTGCACCGATGAAAGAAAGTACATGAGCGAAACACTGGACGCACGAGGGTACAACTGTCCGATCCCTGTATTGAAAGCCCGAAAGGCTCTTCAAGCCATGAACGCGGGCGATACCATTACCGTGTTAGCAACAGACCCCGCGTCTTTTATCGACATTCCCCACTTCTGCAATACCACCGGACACGAGCTCGTGGACTCGACCAACACGGACGGCGTCTACACTTACATCATCAGGAAAGCCGGATAAGGTGCGATTTTGAGTGCGTCAGATTCACCTGCCGGGACATCCGGGGGCTCATCGTCATTTGTGCGTGGAATTCTGTGGATCGTGCTGGCCACGGCCCTTTTCACGGTAACCAATACATTCGCCAAATTACTGGGGCAGCACCACGACGTTGTCCAGATTTTATGGGCGCGCTACACATTCCATCTGGTCCTGATTGGCCTGTTGCTGCGCCAGGCCTTTCCGGCGGCGTTACAAACCCGACACCTCAAACTCCAACTAGGGCGTTCCCTGTTGTTGTTGTTTTCATCGGCGTTATATTTCACCGGATTCACGTTGCTGCCATTGGCAGAATCGGCGGCCATGATCAATGTGACCCCCCTTCTGGTCACTGTGCTGTCCGTTCCGCTGTTGGGCGAGCGCGTCGGTATCCGCCGTAGCACCGGCGTCGTTCTTGGGTTTTTGGGCGCATTGATCATTATCCGGCCCGGCATGGATACCTTCACCGTAGCAGCCCTGTTCCCGCTCACTGCCGCATCGACCTATGCGCTCTATCAGATCGCGACCCGTCACGTCAGTCATGCAGACACGCCGATGACCAGCATCACCTACACGGCGCTTGCCGGCACGGTCATTGGTGGCTTGGTTGTGCCATTTTTCTGGACGGCCCCCAACATGGCAGGATGGGCCATGATGATCGGCATGGGAATTTCCGGCGGGTTCGGCCACTACGCCATGATCCGGGCATATTCACTCGCCGAAATATCGGCAATCGTTCCGTTCACTTACACTGTTCTCATATGGATGGTCGCCAGCGGATATTTTGTTTTCGGTGATTTGCCGGATATCTGGACTCTCGCTGGTACGCTGATCATCGCTACGAGCGGCGTCTACATCACACGGCGCGAAGCCGCCGTAAAGAAAGCGGAAGCGGCTTAAGTTCGACTGGCCTGTTCTTTCGTCTTTTGGAAACGAACATCAGGCCACTCTTCGATCGCCTTATTCAGATGCCAGGCGTTCCGGGCCAGGAAGACAACGTCACCATCATGGTCTTCTCCCAATGCCGCCTTGTTGGCATCGACGAATTTCTTCAACATCTGGGGGTCATCGGCTTCAACCCAGCGCGCTGTCATTAACTCTGTCTGCTCGAAATGAACAGGTACGTCATATTCCGTGCGAATGCGGTCCGCCATGACATCAAACTGCAACCCGCCGACGACGCCGACAATCCAGTCAGCACCGATCATGGGCTTGAATACGCTGGCAGCACCCTCTTCCGCCAGTTGTTGGAGCGCACGCCCTAAATGCTTGGCCCGCAACGGATCGTCAGGACGGGCGCGTTGCAGGAGCTCCGGCGCAAAACTGGGCACGCCAGAGAAACGGATATCCTCGCCTTCGGTCAAGGCATCACCGATTCTGAGGTTGCCGTGGTTGGGGATACCGATGATGTCGCCGGGCCAGGCTTCCTCTGCCAGCTCCCGATCCTGAGCCAGAAACAACACAGGATTGTGGATGTTCAGTGTCTTGCCGCTCCGAACATGTTTCAGTTTCATGCCGCGTTTGAACTGCCCGGAGCAGATGCGCACGAAGGCAATGCGGTCCCGGTGTTTGGGGTCCATGTTGGCCTGGATCTTGAAAACAAATCCAGTGACTTTTTCTTCATCGGGCTGCACGTCGCGGTCACGGCTCGGCTGCGGCAATGGCGGCGGTGCCATGCTGGCGACGCCATCCATAAGTTCATGGACACCAAAACTGTTGAGCGCACTGCCAAAAAACACCGGCGTCAGATGGCCCTCGCGATAGCTTTTCAAATCGAACGGCGGACACAGCCCGCGCGCCATCTCCACTTCTTCGCGCAAGCGGGCGGCATCAGTCTCCCCCAGCAGCTCATCCAGTTTCGGATCATCCAGGCCTTCACACCGATGGGTAATATCGGGCCGTTCGCCCTTGGTGCGGTTTATCAGAACCAGACGGTCGCTCAACAGATCGTAGCAACCCTTGAAATTCCTGCCTGAGCCGATAGGCCAGCTCGCCGGGGTCACATCCAGTGCCAATGTCTGTTCGATTTCATCCATCAGATCGAACGGGTCGCGACTGTCACGATCCAGCTTGTTGACGAATGTGATGATGGGCATATCTCGCAGACGACAGACTTCAAAAAGTTTGCGGGTCTGGTTTTCAATGCCTTTTGCGCAGTCGATCACCATAATGGCCGAATCAACCGCCGTCAGGGTGCGGTAGGTGTCTTCGCTGAAATCCTCATGGCCCGGCGTATCAAGAAGATTGAAGACATGGCCATCGTATTCGTAGGTCATGACTGATGAGGCTACCGAAATGCCGCGCTCACGTTCGACTTTCATCCAGTCAGAACGGGCGCGACGTTGCGCACCACGGGCTTTCACCGCGCCAGCCATCTGAATGGCACCCCCCAGCAACAACAGTTTTTCTGTCAGTGTCGTCTTGCCCGCATCGGGATGGGAGATGATGGCGAAGGTACGGCGGCCGGCGACGGCCTCAGACAATGTGGTCATGGACTTCCTGAAAAAGTACTGATTGGGCCAAGTGGTTTGCCGAATTTAGGAATCTACAGCGGTAAAGCCAGATATTTTTCTTCCATTCCGTCAGCAATCTATTTATGCAGGGTATTATCTGTTTGGGGGAACCGATACCAATGGGGAACATCATTTGCCTATTGAACCGGTTTGGATCAATGCAAACAAGGTATGAGGGGCGTTCAATGAACAATTCTACGGTAGCCGACAACCGCAACGACGATGACCGACGCGATCTGGAACGCAGGGAAATCGCCCGGCGTAGCGAAGCTGAACGTAGGGGAGATCTGGAACGGGCACAGTCTGATCGGCGTGACGAAGAACGCCGGGCGGCTAAACGACGCGATCTCCAACGGCGCACCGTGTCGGCTTAGTCAAATGAAAGACCAGTAGCCGCGCCGAACGAATCGACACTGCTACTGGTCTTTTATATCCTCTCAGGTGAGGCTATCTCGCGGATTGAACGGGAACGCCCTTATCCTTCACTATCAATGTTAACGACCACCTGACCATCCGGTGTTTCCGTAACAGAATACCCTTCGCTGGGATCACCGTCACCATTGCGGTCGAGGTCATCCATCTTCACGCCTTCCAGGGTCACCCTGGTGTCCGGGCCATTCCGGAATGAAATCTCGACGTCACCGTCGACATTTTCATTGAAGATCATATCCTCGGCGTGGAATTCCTGACCGTCAAAGACAATGGTATCCTGTTCCATGATGTCCTTGATGATATCGGTTCCACTCTTGGCATCGAAGATGAACGTATCCTCACCATCGCCGCCCTTGAGGTAATCGTCACCCGATCCGCCGTAAAGGGCATCATCACCATCGCCGCCCTTCAGGTAGTCGTCACCTGAGCCGCCGTAAAGGGCATCATCACCATCGCCACCCTTCAGGGAATCGTTACCCGATCCGCCGTAGAGAGCATCAATGCCATCGCCGCCCTTCAGGGAGTCGTCACCGGCCCCACCATAGAGAATATCATCATCGCCACCGCCAGCCAGCCTGTCATCGCCATCCAGACCAATGATTCTGTCGCCACCGTGTGTACCTGACAGGTCATCATCATTGTCGGTCCCGACAATGTCGCCAACCAGAATATCCGGATTGTCAAAATCTTCATCGACCGAGGGAATCTCGGCCTCGTCAATGGTGATGGTCAGATTATCGACATTGCTGACTGCCCCATCTTCGTCGGTCACCGAGAACGAGAAGGTACGCACACCGGGCTGTGGCGGTTCGCTGTCAAAGGTAACCCCCTGGAACACCGATTCATAGACCTCGACACTGGCTTGACCAGAAAGCGAAATGCCACTTTCAGTCTGTGTGACAGTGATACCGGTCCCATTCAGCACCGCAGGATCAATGGATAACGTATCACCATCCGTGCCGCCGCTGATAAGAATACTGCCAGCCAGTAGTGTTGAACCGTCAATATCGTTCGCATCAAAAGCAGGTGTGATTGCAATGGGATCCAGCGTTTCCACGACAACCGGTTCAAAGTTCAACGAGAACCGCACATCGTCGAAGTCCTGATCGCCGAGGCCATACAGATCCTCGAAACCAATGAACATGCCACCGGTCTCCGTCGCACTCGTATTTACATGAACCTCGCCATCGGGGTTCAGATCAAGGTTATCGTCACCGACCATGGTGTGGTAAATGTTGCCACCAAGAGTGATGTCATTTCCATTTTCATCAGTGAAAATAAGATTAGGCGCGGCACTGTCGATGGTCGCAGGATCTCCATCGTCTGTTACAAATCTGAAACTGCCGGAGCCCAACTGCGAGAAACTATTGATATCAGCTCCGTTGGCGATGATGAAGAAGCCGAACTGCTCACCGCCGCTTACATCCAGTTCAACAGTCGTGCCTTCCGCCAAGTTTCCACCAGAGCCTGGCTCTGAGGCATTCTCAAAGAGAATCTGAACATCTTCGATTTCACCGTTGGGGCCAATCTTGTACATGCCAAGGGAGTTATGGTACCCGGCTTCCTCGCCATTGAATGTCAGCGTAACCGTGTGATCAGCTTCCAGTGAGAAGTGATCTGGATTTACGCCAGATTCGGGCTCAGTCGGCAACCCGCTCAGATCATGTTCGACTGTGACGACCTGAATTTGCTGGGTCTGATCAGCTCCGACCTCAACCTCCGGTGCTACATTATCGTCAACCGCATCAACCGTTACCGTAAAGGCACTGGACGTCGTCGCCACATCACCCTCGGCCTCCGTAGAGGTCACACTGACGGCCAGATTAATCGGACCATTGAAGTCAGCAGGTGGCGTGATCGCCAGATTGCCCAACTGCGCAACAGGAATGCTCACAGCACCGTTCACAACCTCAACAGTGATCAGATTACCCTGACCATCCGCGCCAACAGAGATCACCGCACCGTCCGGAATGCCCGAAAGCGTCACATCGGACAGGCTCTCGGAACCATCCAGGTCGGTCAGCGCCGCCGAGATATCCAGCGCAATGGCTGTGTCCTCATCGCCACTGACACCCGCAACATCAAGCGTTGGCGCATCAGCAACCGCAGCAACCGCCACATTCAGCGTACGCGCCGCGCTCACACCGCCATCCGTCGAGGTCGCCGTCACCGACAGCGTAAAGTCCGTATCCGAATTCGCAACCGGGGTAATCGTCAGCCCCGCGAGTTGATCCGGCGTCAGTGTCACGCTGCCCGCAACAACATCGACCGTGATCGGGTCACCTGCATCATCAGTGCCTATGGAGATCACCGCACCGTCCGGAATGTTACCGATGGTGACCAAGGCCACATCTTCCGTGCCATCGACAACCGCACTGATATCCAGTGCAATAGCTTTGTCTTCATCGCCCGAGGCCGCGGTAACCGTTACCACCGGCGCATCGTCAACCGCATCAACCGTTACGACGAACGCCGTGCTCGCCGTCGCCACATCACCTTCGGCCTCCGTAGAGGTCACACTCACGGCCAGATTAATCGAGCCGTTGAAGTCAGCAGGCGGCGTGATCGCCAGATTGCCAAGCTGTGCAACCGGAATGCTGACCGCACCGTTCACAACTTCAACAGTGATCGGATTACCCTGACCATCCGTACCAACGGAGATCACCGAGCCGTCCGGAATACCGGAAAGCGTCACGTCAGACAGGGTCTCGGAACCATCCAGGTCGTTAACCGCCGCCGAGATATCCAGCGCAATGGCTGTATCTTCGGCACCCGATACACCCGCAACATCCAGTGTCGGCGCATCGGCAACACCGGCAACCGTCACATCCAGCGCGACGGGGGCACTGACGCCACCATCCGTGGAAGTCGCAACAACGCTCAGGGCGAAATCGGTATCATCATCCGCGGCCGGGGTAATCGTCAGACCCGCGAGTTGATCGGCACTCAGGGTTACAGTGCCATCGGTATTGGGAACAACCGCGTCCGTGCCAACCGAGATCACCGCACCTTCCGGAATGTTACCGATGGTGACAGACGTAATGCTCTCGCCACCATCAACAACCGCCGTGATATCCAGCGAAATGGCTATATCTTCATCACCGTTCGCAGACAGGACCGTAACAACCGGCTCACCCTGCATATCCACATGGACCGTAACGGACGTGGTCGCCGTATCACCGCCATCGGATTCTGTCGATGTTGCCGAAACCACCAGATCATAATCGGCGGCATAGCCTTCCGGCGTCTGGATGATAACGCTGCCGGCCAGGGAAACCGGTATGGTCGCAACGCCGTTAATTACCGGCAATTGGACCGTCACGCTGCCGTCGCCGATAGGAATAAACAATTTGCCACCAATCGGGATACCGGAAACCTGAACCTCGGTGATGTTTTCCGAAACATCCGTGGTTACCGCTGAAATATCGAAGGTCGCGTTCTGGCCTTCAGCGATAAAGATATCGTCGCTGGAAACCGTTACATCGGGCGCATCCGCCACCGGGCTGACGTTGACGGTCAACGTAATTGGCTCGCTGGTGAAACCAATATCACGCTGCGCCGTTACGGTCAGAGCAAAGTCATCACCAAAATTCGCGGGCGGGATGATGGTGACGTCGGCCAACTGATCGGGCGTCAGGACAGCGTCGCCATTGACAATATCTATCGTAATGGGATCGCCATTTCCATCGGTCCCGACGGAAATAACCGAGCCTTCCGGAATATCGGAAATCGTAATATTGGCAAGCGCACCAAGGCCATCAGCAAGTGCTGCATCGATGTTCAACGCGATGGCCGAGTCCTCGGCCCCCGCTGCTGGCAATACCGAAACCACAGGAGGCAGGCCAACGGAGATGACCTCGCCGCTATCAAACCTCAGTTCCTCGATGCCGACCAGTGTGTCAACACTGCCGCCAGGGCCGGTAATTGTGAGTTGATTGTATTGGTCAATACTGACTTCGTAGTCACCAAAGGACCCGCCGTACATTGCCGTGTCATATCCGGCACCACCGATCAGCACATCATGCCCGTCAAATCCGGCGGTGCTTTCCAGCGTTGCATAATCGCTGATCTGACCACCGATCAGGATGTCATCGCCATCGCCCCCGAACAGCAGATCACTGCCCAGATTACCGACCAGGACATTGTTGCCATCCGAGCCAACGATAACATCCGAGCCCTCACCACCCATGATATTTTCAATATCTATCAGTGTATCGGTATCAATCCAGATGGCCGCGTCGGATGCATCCGTCGCTGTCTGTGGCTCAATAAGGATAATCTCGCCATTGCCGAGAGTGAGGCTAAATGGTGCGGTGCTCAGGTTGATCTGCAGGTCATAACCGGCCTTTGCACTGGGGTAGATTACCCAGTCAACGCCTTCGCCGCCATCGTAGATGTCATCGCCGCCACCGGTGCCACCCTGGATAATATCGTTCCCCCCACCGGCATTCACAATATCATTCCCGTCGCCGGAATAAATGAAGTCGCTGCCATCCCCCGTCGTGACCTCGTCGTTACCGGAACCGAGAGTGACACTCAGATCGGTCGTGCTTGCAGACTCATCAACGGCAATATTTTCTGTCGTGCCCGACAGATTGAGCATATCGGTGCCAGCGCTGAAACCAATCTCTACTGTGCCATCAGCGCGAGCCGCAAAAGAAAAACCGTCGCCGCCGCCCAGCAAATCTCTGATGCCGCCGATTGTCGCAGCAAACGGATCCACCGTTTCCACGACCACCCCCGTCACAGTTGCCACGGTGGTGGTTGTGTTGTCCGCGAACGTCGTCGTTTTGCCCGCAACGGGCGCGGTCACGATTTTCTGGGTCTCGGTAGGCGGACCGAAGTCCAGGACGCTAACGGCAGAAATGACCGGATCTGCAGTGAGGCTGACGTTAATGGTCTCTGCCTCAATTTCGTTGACAAGCTCTCCGAGCAGTTCGTCCTGTCCATCAACAACATCTTCTTCACCGGCAGCAGTCTCAAAATTAGCCAATTCTTCAGCCAGCGCCTCTTCGGCGGCAGCTTCTTCAGCCAGCGCCTCTTCGGCGGCAGCTTCTTCAGCCGTGGCCTCCTCCGCGGCAACATCTTCCGCTTCATTCTCGATGGCCGCTTCAATCTGCTGGACGGCTTCCTCGATCATGATTTCGAGATTTTGTTCGGTGACACCATAGGTGTTCGCGTTATTGACATCCGGCAGGGATTTCAGCGAGCCGCCAAAATTTTGCAGGAATTCCGCACGACCCAACGTGCGCCCTTCCGCCGGGGTTGCATCGAAGTTGCTCACATTGGTGCCGGCAAAGGCTGTATTCAGGATCACCACGCCGCCATCGTTCTGCACGACGACCTCACCGACGAAGCCATCGGATTCTTCCATGAGCACAACTTCCATGTCTTCGCCGTCCCTCAGGTTGATACCAACCTGGGTGCCGCGAATACCGATGGTGGCGACGGGCGTATCGAGGGTCATGGCGTCGGGGTCGGTTTTCGCGACCTGCCCGGAAACGAAGGTGAAAACACCTTCCAGGACGGAAATCGCAACCGTGCCTTCCTGGGTGCCGGGGTCGTACACCATTTCGTCGAGAACCATGCGACCATCCGCGCCCATGGAAAAGGTCGTCTCGTCCTCCAGGATCACACCGATAGAGCCATCGGGGCCGGATTCAAGAATATCGCCCTGAAATACAGGGTCACCGACGTTCAGCTCAACGCGCGTTCCGTCCACCCGGACGGCAAACACGGAACCGGTGGTATCTTCAACATTCCCGATGGGTGCGCCGTCCGTGCCACCGATCATTTCACCGCCGTTGCTATCGAAGGCCATGCCATCGAAGCTCATATCGGGTGAACCGGCAGCAGGAACGTCAATCTGCGCCAGTTGCTCGGCCATATCGCCAGACATCTGCGCGCCGCCGGAATCAACCAGGGTCGTCGCGCTGTCGGCAAAACTCTCGACTGTCGCCGTGGTGCCATCGGACCACGACATGACCAGATCACCATCGACCATTTCAAAGCCGGCATCAGAGAGGGAGTGTCCTTCGGGGAGTAAAACAGAACCATCGCCGTCCGCCTCAAGTGTCTGGGCGTCAATGATGTCAGTCCCACCGGCGGTGTTGAATTCACCTTCGGTCATCTTCTTATTCCTTGTTCAGGTAAACCGCGTCGATCTTATCGAGATGGTCCACTAGAACAGCGACGTTATTATTCTTCTTTTTATGTGTATCAATAATATGAAAGCGACGAGGCACTGTCAATTACCGACCATGGCAAGATCATAACCCTGATCATATTATCCGGATGTGATCCCGGTCACAGGGGGGTATGTTTTTAATTTAGGCATTTTTTGAACCATAATAAAGGGTTACAGAATGTCGGGCTTCGGCAAAGAATAACCAGCGCTCCACGAAAACCCCTCCAGCCGCAGCAAGCACGGCTACGATAGCGGCAGCGATTCCGATTTCTGACGCCGCCACTATCGCCACGGCACTAAGCACGAGTGGCACACCAAATCCAAGCACCAGTGCGAGCCGCCGCAATTTCACTGCATGTTTGCGCGCCACCGAGAATCCCATTTCCTTCAAAAGATAATTGTCGGCACTGTGAGGTGACTCGAACGCCTGAACCCGTCCAAGCCCCTGTATCCCGGTCGCGGATTCCATGGTACTGGTTCCCGAATTTTGGTCGATATGGTGCCAGTATGTCACTTTGGTCAGTAACCCCGACAGACAGAACACCACGGCGAGAACAGATATCATTGAGACCCCGTCGCCAAAGGTGAACAGGGCCGCATTCAAAAGCAATGCACCTGTCATGATCCCGAACGTCAGATAACAGGGGACTGTCAGCGGATTGTGCCACTGGGGAATGGTGGCGAGGCTGCGATAAATCATGGCGGTGCAGAAAATGGTCAGCAACGCCAGGACGGACAACGCCAGACCGCTCCAAGCACCAACAGGACTGGCTTTCCCATCAACCAACCACACCCAGGTCAGGATGCAGGCGGGAATATACGTCATCACCGCCACGACACCTTCCCGTGACAGCCACGAGGACCGCCACTGGCTGAAGGCACGCCATGCCCGTTCCGGGTGCCCGAGGTGGTATGTCGATGCCAGCAGCCCCCCCGTTACCAGCCCAACCCCCAACCCCAGGACAATAATACCCAGCGTCCGGTCCATGGGCATCATGCCATTCCACACCAGAATGCCGGTCAGCGCCAACAAGCCGTAGCCCGCGCCCGATGCTGTGGTGAAGACAATGACGGATAATGCCGGATTCATGTTCCGCCCCTACCGTGACAGAACCCGGTCGATCCAATGCAGGACCGGGTTCTCCTTCGAAACGATGGCGGAAAGTGCTGCGTTCCCATTGTTGCCATTGCCGCCATTGTTGCCCGACAACCCGTTACGGCGCGGCCTTGGCGGCAGGTATTTGTTTGTCGGCTGGTAGCCCAATTCCGGCATCAAGTCCACGCCACCACGCTCTGCAACCAGTTTCGAGACCTCCGAATCGGAATTACCCAGATCACCGAAGTGCCGGGCGCTCGCCGGACAGGTCGAGACACAGGCAGGAACGCGCTCCTGCTCGGGCAGGTTTTCATTGTAAATCCGGTCGATACACAAGGTGCATTTCTTCATCACACCCTGTTCCGCATCAAACTCCCGCGCACCATAGGGACAGGCCCAACTGCACAACTTGCAGCCAATGCACTTGTCTTCGTCGACCAGAACGATGCCGTCTTCGATGCGCTTATAAGACGCACCGGTGGGGCAAACCGTGACACACGCCGCATTTTCACAATGCAGACAGGACCGTGGGAAATGCACGGTTTGGCCAGCTTTTGATCCCTGATCCGATACCAACTCGTAGGAATGGATGCGGTTAAACCACACACCGTCCGGCTCGTAGCCGTAGGGCTCCAGGTCCGTCAACGGGGCCATATGGCCGCTGGTGTTCCACTCCTTGCAGTTGACCGCGCAGGCGTGACAGCCAACACAGGTATCGAGATCTATGACGAGGCCAAGTTTTTTGGTCGTGGGCCGGGGCAGCGTGGTCATCTCAATTGCCCCTGCCTGGCTTGCGGAAGGATTCTCCGTACCGCAGCACATCCGGGGCGAGATTTAGGTCTGGCCGCGCAAGCTCATCAAACTGAGGTTGACTTTCCTCAATGTCGGATGCGGAATCGCCCTCCGCCCTTTCCACCCGAACCCGCAGATCATACCACGCCGCCTGCCCCGTCACGGGGTCCGCGTTGGCGTACCGGTAACCATTTTCCCGTGCGGGCAACAATTCGGATATGAGATGGTTGAGCAGGAAGCCTTTCCTGGCCTCCGGACTGCCCTGTTTTAATCCCCATGTCCCGGATCGTTTGCCGATGGCGTTCCATGTCCACACTGTATCGTCATTGACGCCATCCATCAGCCCGACTTGTACTTTGATCTTGCCATGATGACTGGTTACCCAGGCCCAATCACCATCGGCAATGCCCAACCGCTCGCCCAGACGCGTGCTCATATACAACAGATTGCGGTTGGTGATCTGGCGCAACCACGCATTCATGGAACCCCAGGAATGGTACATATGCATGGGCCGCTGGGTGATCGCGTGCAGTGGGAAAGTATCGAGATCAACCATCGTGCCTTCCATGGGTGGATACCACACGGGCAGCGGGTCGAAGTAGGTGTCCACGCGATAACGATCCTGCTCGGGCGGCTGAATGTCACCATGCCCACGGGCGGCATTTCTGAAACGCTGAATCGGTTCGGAATAGATTTGCAAAATGATCGGCTCCGGTACCGCAATGAAGCCCATTTCCGTGGCCCATTCCAGATAGCCCTTATTGGCCATTTTGTAGAACCGCTGCTCACGGGGAATCGGGAAGCTCCAGAAACACTGGTTTTCAATATAGCGTTCAAGTTGCTTCGGGTTTGGCGCACCACGACCATGGGATGTGCCATCCTCACCCCGCCAGCCCGCCAGTGAGCCAATGCCGGGGGCGCGTTCATGGTTGACGATGTAGTCGGGATAGCCACCCGGATATTTGGGCGAGCCATCCTCGTTGGTCAGTCCCGGCAGTCCTAACCGGGAGCCCAGATCAATCAACACCGACTGAAACGGGCGAACGTCCCGGTCCAATTCCAGAATTGGCTGACGAATGGCGTCCTGCACCGCATCGGCCTCGGAAATGGGGCGGTCCAGCAGGGAAATACAGTCATGTCGCTCGAGATACGTGGTATCGGGCAGGATCAGGTCCGCGTAGGCGACCATTTCCGAATAGTAGGCGTCGGAGTAGATAATCCGGGGGATTTTGTACTCACCGGATTCGCGGTCCTTGTCCGTCAACATCTCCATGATACCGGCTGTATTCATGGACGAATTCCAGCTCATGTTGGCCATGAACATCATCAGGGTATCGATCGGATAGGGATCACCCTTCCAGGCGTTGGTGATGACGGAATGCATCATACCGTGGGCAGCAATCGGGAACTCCCATGAAAACGCCTTGTCGATCCGTTCCGGCTTGCCGTCCTCATCAACCAGCAAATCCTCCGGCCCCATAGGAAAACCAAGAGGTGGGCCAGACAAAATCTGCCCAGGCCCAATCTGATCCGATTTTCCGACGGGTTTATTACCGGGGGGAATAGGTTTCGGAAACGGCGGCTTGTAACGGAAGCCACCCGGACAATCGATGCTGCCGATGAGAACCTGAAGCAGATGTAGTGCCCGACAGGTATGAAATCCGTTGGAATGGGCCGAGATCCCGCGCATGGCATGCATGGCCACGGGGTGCCCGATCATATGGTCATGGTGGCGACCGGCCCAGTCCACCCACGGAACATCCAGACGGATTTCTTCTTCGAACGCGGCATGGGCGATCTCTGCGGCGATACGGCGGATATCATCCGCTGCAACACCGGTTTCTTCTGCCACGTTGTCGGGCGCGTACCGGGCGTCCATGTAGCGTTCCGCCAGCAGATGGAAGGCCGGAACGGCGGTGCGACCATCGGCGAGGTTTCGTTCGCCCACCAATGCAGGCTTCACCGTTGCCAGATTGGCATTCTCCAGACCGTTGGTCGCATTGTCCCAACACAACGGGTTACCGTCCGCGTCCCTTGCAAAAAGGCCGTCATCGGCGGCACCCGGGTCATGGATCACCAGCCATGGCGCGTTGGTGTAGCGCACCAGATAATCCAGATCGACTTTGTCCGCGTGAAGCAACTCATGGATCAACGCCATGATGAACAACCCGTCGGTACCGGGCCGAATGCCGACCCACTCATCGGCAATGGCAGAATATCCGGTGCGGATGGGATTGACCGAGGCGAACTTGACGCCGCGCGACTTGAGCTTGCTCAAACCAATTTTGATGGGATTGGAGTCGTGATCCTCGGCCACGCCAAACATCAGGAAATACCTGGTGCGGTCCCAATCCGGCTCACCGAACTCCCAAAATGATCCACCAATGGTATAAAGCCCGGCCGCCGCCATGTTGACCGAACAAAATCCGCCATGGGCCGCGTAGTTGGGAGTTCCGAACTGTGAGGCCCACCACCCGGTTAACGCCTGGCTCTGGTCACGTCCGGTAAAGAATGCCAGCTTCTTCGGGTCAGTCTTGCGTATATTTCCAAGCCATGAGGCCGCAGTCTCAAGCGCTTCATCCCATTCGATTTCCTGAAATTCGCCACTTCCACGCGGGCCGACCCGTTTTAAGGGTTTTCGCAGCCGCGCGGGCGAATACTGGGTCATAATGCCCGCCGAGCCTTTGGCGCACAGCACCCCCCGATTGATGGGGTGGTTCGGGTTTCCCTGGATATAGCGGACTTTGCCGTCCTTCAGATGGACTTTGATGCCGCACCGACAGGCACACATGTAGCAGGTGGTGTACTTGACCTCGTCGGCGACATCAGGGGACGTGTCGATCCCGTCGTCCCATTGTGAAGATTTTTCAGACATCCTGCCTCATCGGTCTCATTGGTGTTGATCCCAGTTGCCCCTGGTTGATCCACCATGAATGTAGGGGATGAATATGGAATTTGGCATTTGAAGGAAATAGGCCAGATTGGAAAAATTATAGGTTCAGCGAAAAAATCGGATGGTGTGCGTCAAGAGGGCGGTTGCGATCCAACAGATGATAGAAACGCCGCCGAAGATGCAGAATGCAGAAAGCCAAGTGCGCAGGCCAGTTCCCGATCTTCCATTTCCGCAACCGGCTGGCATCTGGCAGCATCAATAACCGGTCCGACAGCATCGTTAAGGGCGGCGGCGGCGGACAACGCCCCAGACAAAGAATGTGGCAGGTCGGCCTCCCGTGTAATTTCCTTCCGCTCCGTTTCGGTCTCGACAGGTTTCAGAACAATATCCGGTCGGATTCCCGCCGCCTGGATCAGGCGCCCGGACGGCGCGTAATACAGCGCCGTGGTCAGGCGCAAGGCACCTTCCACGGGCAGCGGCGAGATGGTCTGGACCGAGCCTTTGCCAAACGATTGTGTCCCCATGACTGTCGCTCGGCCGTGGTCTTGCAATGCCCCGGCAACAATTTCAGAGGCCGAGGCTGAACCGCCATTGATTAACACAACCATGGGCACGCCCGACGCCATATCGCCCGGACTGGCACCATAGGACCGCAGGCTGTTCTCTCCCCGGCTCTTGATGGAAACAATCTGGCCATCGTTAAGGAACACATCGGCAAGAATAATGGACTGATCCAGCAAACCGCCCGGATTATTACGCAAATCAAGCACGACCCCAGCCAGCTTGCTGCCATGCGCGTTGTTAAGCGAGTTCATGGCCTCGACAATCCCTGGCTCCACCTGTTCTGTGAACCGGTTGACCCGGATATAACCGATATCGCCTTCCAGCCGCCACCGCACGGACCGTACGTTGATAATGGCGCGGACTATGGAAACATCGAACGGTTGGGCGATACCTTCACGAATGATCGTGATCATGACAGGATCGCCCGGTTCACCACGCAACAGGTTCACCGCATAGCCAAGCCCCTTGCCGCGAATATCTTCGCCATTCACATGGGTGATCAAATCACCTGCACTCATTCCGGCCAGCGACGCGGGCGTATCTTCAATAGGAGCCACAACCTTGATGGTATCGTTCTCCAGCATGATTTCTATCCCGAGCCCGCCAAACTGTCCTTTGGTCGAGACCTGGGTTTCCTGAAATTCTTTTGGGTTCAGATAACTGGAATGAGGATCGAGCGAGGCCAGCATTGCGTCCAAACCTCGTTCCACAAGGACGCGTGGCGTCAGCTCACTACCGGTCAGTTCGGTTGCCATGACACCATCAATGGCGGCATTGACAAGCATCCGGTCATCCACGGGCACAACGTAGTTCAGCCGAATGCGGCGGAAGGCGTCACGAAAATGACGAAGCTGCCCTTGATCATCCTCACTGCCTGCAATCTGATAATAGGCCGTATCGAAGCGTTCCAGTTCCCGTTCGGCCTCAGCCGACAGCGGATAGGCAACACCGGAACCGATTGACCCGAGAACCCGACCGAGAGGCGACTCTTCCGTTGCACAGCCGCTGAGCCCCGGCAGCACGGCAAGCATCATCGCTACGGCGATGAAGGCCGCAAGTGTCTCAGGGGTTCGCGGCCAACGTTTCATAGATGCGTCCTCAACCAGGCTGATCCCAGGGCTGTCACGAACCAGAGCCCGGCGTATGTCAGCCCGCAGTCGTGATGGCTTCAATCAGTTCACCAAGAACACGCTCGGCATCATCATTTTCGACCTGACATGTGCCGGCTGCTTCATGTCCGCCACCGCCGTACTTCAGCATCAACTCGCCGATATTGGTTTTCGACGTCCGGTTGGTGATGGAGCCGCCCGTAGCATAGACGGTATTGAGCTTGTTCAACCCCCACAACACATGGATGGAAATGTTGCAGTCCGGATACAGGGCGTAAATCATGAAGCGGTTGCCTGCAAAAATGGTTTCTTCATCCCGCAAGTCCAGAACCACCAGATTGCTGTGAACCTTAGCGCACCGCTCAAGCTGATCTTTATGCTTGCCCGCGTGGGCTTCATACAGCTCAACACGCTCCTTAACGTCCGGAAGGTTCAGAATATCGTCAATGGTGTGATCACGGCAGTAATCAATCAACTGCATCATCAGCTGGTAGTTGGAGACCCGGAATTCCTTGAACCGACCGAGACCGGTTCGTGAATCCATCAGGTAGTTTAACAAAACCCAGCCAGTGGGATTGAGAATTTCATCTCTGCTGAACTGCGCCGAATCGCTCTTGTCGACGGCATCCATCATATCGACTGACACATTCGGGAACGCGCTTGCCCCGCCATAGTAGTCATAGACAACCCGGGCAGCCGACGGCGCATCCGGATCAATGATATGGTTTTCGGGCTTGTCCTCAACACGGATTGACTCACTGGCGTGATGGTCAAACGCGATATGAACGCCCGGCACGTAGGGCAGGTTCGTGGTGATATCGTTGTCAGAAACCAGAATCGTGCCGTCCTGCATGTCTTTTGGATGCACGAATTTGATCTCGTCGATCATATCCAGATCCTTGAGCAGAACCGCACATACCAGTCCGTCAAAATCACTGCGTGTTACCAGGCGGAATTTTTCGTCACTCATTGCCTTGTCCCTTGCCCATTTCCTGCTAAAAAATATGCCTTAAGCGTTGGCGTACCAACGATAGATACCTAAATCGGGCTGCAAAGGCAACGGTCCTGACCAAGACTTTTCCCACGTGGCCATTGCCACCGCCAGCTACTTGCTCACATGACCCCACTCGATGGTATGAAGAGCGTAAATCGTCGCGCTTAGCAATACAACCGCTCCCGCCTGATGCATCGCGCCCAGCGCCACCGGAACCACCATTAAAAGGGTCGCAATCCCTAAACCAACCTGCCCGATGACCGCGAGAATCAACAGGTTCATTGCCCGCCGCTGCACCGAGCCCAGACGACAGCGCAACGACATGGTCCAGAAAATGCCGATAACAACCAACGTCGCGATGGCGAGCCAGCGATGATTAAACTGCACCGTCATTATGTCTTCAAAGGCACTCATGATCGCTGGTGAGCCATCGTACAATTGATCGGGGATCAGCATACCCTCCATCAGGGGGAAGGTATTATAGGTGAAACCGGCATCAAGACCGGCAACCAATCCACCAGATAGCAGAGTCAAAAATACGATGAACGGCAGAACCCGTGCTACTCGTCTCAGGCGAACCAGACCGGGGGCAACCATGGGGCGAACTGAATCGAAGCCCTGACGCAACCGCAGGGCAAATCGAAACATGAATGCATAGATCAATACGGCAAGCCCCAGGTGCGCCGTCAATCGGTACTGACTGACATCCGGCTCATCGACCAGGCCGCTTTTCACCATGTACCAGCCGAGCACCCCTTGCAGTCCCCCAAGAATGAAAAAGAAAGACAGCATGGGGATGATCCGGCGATCAAGCCATCCCCTGAACAGGAAAAACAGAAATGGGAGCAGGAACACGAGACCGATGGCACGCCCAACGAGACGATGAATGAACTCCAGCCAGAAGATGCTCTTAAAGCCATCCACGGTCATGCCGAGATTCATTTTGGCATATTCAGGCGATTGCTTGTAAAGCTCGAATACAGCGCTCCATTCCCCATCATTCATGGGCGGAAGCCACCCGGTAATCGGACGCCAGTCCACCATGGATAATCCGGAATGGGTTAACCGGGTCACACCGCCAAGAACCACCATGGCGAAGACCATGAAGCAGAGCGCCAACAGCCAGTTCGAAACGCTACGCGCCTGTACAAGCACCTTATTACCCGAGCCCGGGTTTATACCCGTACCCGGAGTCGCGAATGACGTGGATTGCTGATCGCTGCTCATAAATGCTTCGTGAGCCATAGATTGGCTGATGTCAACGCCAGTCCGTGCGACACCGACATATTTACCCCATGAGCGACAGAGCCCACCCGCACGGGTAGGGTGCTCCAACCCGTAAGAGTTTTGCGTGCCGCTCCCGTAGGTGTTGTCCCAAATGGGCTGCTTGCCGTAAACGATGTGTAAGGGCGGTGTTTCTTTCCAAGAATTCCAATTTAACACTAGGAAACATATTGCCTACCCCATGGCAGGTGGCAAATACGGAGAACAAGTACGATGTTCGACAACACGATTTTCATTCCCGGCCCCACCAATGTTCCTGAGGCGATTCGCCGGGCCATGAATGTTCCCATGGAAGATCAGCGCTCCCCCAAATTTCCAAAACTTACGCTGCCCCTGTTCGCAGATCTGAAGAAAGTCTTCAAGACGGAGACAGGCCAGGTGTTTCTGTTCCCCGGTTCCGGTACCGGCGGCTGGGAAGCGGCAATTACCAATACCCTGTCGCCCGGCGACAAGGTATTGGCGAGCCGCTTCGGTCAGTTCTCCCATTTGTGGATTAATCTGTGTGAGCGTCAGGGCATGGACGTGATCGCCATTGACGTAGAATGGGGTGAAGGGGTTCCGCTTGAGGAATACGCCCGTGTCCTGAACGATGACAAGAACCACGAGATCAAAGCCGTTCTGGCCTGCCAGAACGAAACCGCGACCGGCGTGACCAGTGATATCGCGGGCGTTCGCAAGGTTATGGATGATGCCGGACACCCGGCCATGCTGTATGTGGATGGCGTCAGTTCCATCGCCAGCATTGATTTCCGTATGGATGAATGGGGTGTCGATCTCGCCGTCAGTGGCTCGCAGAAGGGTTTCATGATGCCCACTGGCCTCGCCATTGTCGGTGTCAGCCAGAAAGCCATTGAAGCCTCCAAGAGCGCCAGGTGTACCCGCTGTTTCTTCAGCTTCGATGACATGATCAGGACCAACAAGGACGGATACTTCCCGTACACCCCGGCGACTACACAGTTCTATGGTCTGCGCGCGTCACTCGACATGCTGCTGGGAGAAGGCCTGGATAATGTCTTTGCCCGCCACAACCGCATGGCCGAAGGCGTGCGCCGCGCTGTCATTGATGGCTGGGGCTTCAAGCTCGCAGCAAAAGAACCCAAATGGTACTCCGACACGGTGTCGGCCATTTATGTTCCCGAAGGCTTCGATGCGGCTCAGGTTATCTCCATCGCCTATCAGCGCTACGGCCTGTCCTATGGCGCTGGTCTGTCGAAAGTCGCGGGCAAGGTGTTCCGTATTGGTCACCTCGGTCTCATCAGTGAAATTCAGTTACTGTCCGGCATTGCCGGGGCGGAAATGGCCATGCGCGATTTAGGCATTCCCGTCGAAGCCGGAAGCGGCGTCGCGGCGGCGGAAGAGCACTACCGTCAAACTGCCGTTCCCATGGCCGTGGCTAAAGCCGGCTAATCGGCCCCCGCCACATTTATCAATGCGACTTTCTCCTGGGGAGGAGAGGAAAACATGGATATTCACGAATATCAGGCTAAGGAAATACTGTCAGGCTTTGGCGTCCGCATCCCTCGGGGCGGGGTCGCCTATAGCCCGGAACAGGCCGCCTATCGGGCCACCGAAATCGGTGGCCGTCGCTGGGCAGTGAAAGCACAAATTCATTCCGGCGCACGGGGAAAAGCTGGCGGAATCAAATTGTGCGACGACGCAAACGCTATTCACGAGGCAGCCAGCAACCTGCTCGGAATCCGGCTGGTCACCGATCAGACCGGTCCCAGGGGGAAACTGGTTCACCGGCTCTATGTCGAAGAGGCCGCCGCCTATAAGTCAGAATACTATCTGGGTTTCGTGCTTGATCGCAAATCCGAGCGTGTGATGGTCGTGGCGTCGGCCGCTGGCGGTATGGAGATTGAAGATATCTCCCACGAGAAACCTGACAGCGTCATCCGGGTCAGTGTTGAACCTGCCGTCGGCATGCAGCCATTTCAGGCCCGTGAAATTGCCTTTGGCCTTGGCTTCGACCACGTGTTGATGTCGCAGGTCGTGACGACAATCCTGGCCTGTTACCGGGCGTTTCGTGATCTTGATGCCACCATGGTTGAAATCAACCCGCTGGTGGTGACAGAAGATGACGAGATTGTCGCCCTCGATGCCAAGATGTCGTTCGACGACAATGCCATGTTCCGCCGCCCGCAAATTTCTGAGCTGCGCGACAAAAGCCAGGAAGATTCCCGTGAGACCAAAGCCACAGACCGTGGTCTGTCCTACGTTGGTCTTGATGGCAATATCGGCTGCATGATCAATGGTGCCGGCCTCGCCATGGCAACCATGGATATGATCGAACACGCTGGAGGTTCACCGGCCAACTTCCTTGATATCGGTGGCGGCGCAACCCCGGACCGGGTCGAGAAGGCCTTTAACCTGGTGCTTTCCGATGAAGGTGTTGATGCAATCTTGATCAATATCTTCGCCGGTATCAATCGCTGCGACTGGGTCGCTGAAGGCGTGATCCAGGCAGTTCGCAACAGCGAGCCTGATATTCCTGTCATTGTCCGCCTGTCTGGCACCAATGTGGAAGAAGGCCGCAAGATGATTGCCGAAAGCGGGCTCGCCATTCTAAGCGCAACCACGTTAGCGGAAGCGGCTGAAATGGCAGTGGCAGCCCTCGCCGGTAAGGTCGTTGCCGCTTCGTCGAATGGTAAGGGGGAATTTTGACATGAGCATTCTACTCGATGAAAAGACCCCGGTGATCGTTCAGGGCTTTACCGGCAAGATCGGCTCCTTCCACGCCAAGGAAATGATCGAATATGGCACCAATCTGGTTGGTGGTGTCACCCCGGGAAAAGGTGGCGAAACACGGTTGGGTCGACCGGTTTTCAATACCGTCAAACAAGCCGTTGCTAAAACCGGTGCGACCACCAGCATCGTCTTCGTGCCGCCGCCATTTGCTGCAGATTCCATCATGGAGGCCGCCGATGGCGGGCTCGAGACCTGTGTTGTGATTACCGATGGTATCCCGGCCCAGGACATGATGCGGGTGAAGCGCTATCTGCGCCGGTACAAAAAAGAACAGCGCATGCGTCTTATCGGCCCCAATTGCGCCGGTATGATATCCCCCGGCAAATCCATGCTCGGCATCATGCCCGGTCATATTTATAAGACTGGCAACGTCGGCATCGTCGGCCGTTCCGGTACTCTGGGTTATGAAGCCGCAAGCCAGATGATGGACCTGGATATTGGCGTCTCAACCAGTGTCGGTATTGGTGGCGATCCCATCAACGGTAGCTCGTTCAAGGATATCCTCGAGCTGTTCGAAAATGATCCGGAAACCGTCGCTGTCATGCTGATCGGCGAGATCGGCGGGCCACAGGAAGCCGAGGCCGCCGAATTTATTCGTGATCACATGTCAAAACCGGTGGTCGCCTATGTCGCGGGCCTGACTGCGCCAAAGGGCAAGCGCATGGGCCACGCGGGCGCAATTATTTCCGCATTTGGCGAGAGCGCCAGTGAAAAGGTCGAAATCCTTGCCGATGCGGGTGTGCATGTGGCGCGTAGGCCTTCTGATATGGGCACCGCAATTCAATCCGTTCTGTAACCCTTTTTGCCAACGTCCTCACGGGTGCAGAACGTTTTAGGCTGATCGCTATCATGGCGATCAGCCTTTTTTTGCTTCCTTTCCGTTATGTGTTCATCGTCATATATTACACTTTAATTTTGTAATATATATTATTTTACATGATTTTATTGACAATTAACATAAACCACATATATGATGTTGGTAATCGAAAAACTCATTTCGTCCGCAATTGCGGAACACCAAGGGAACCGTGCCATGACAGTCCAAATCGTCACCGCAAACCGTCTGATTGATGGTGCCGTCGTTTATTTCACCGCAGACGGCATCTGGTCCCCGTGGATTGCCGAAGCCCGCGCCATGGATAGCGAACAGACGGCGAATGCCGTCCTCGCCCTCGGATATGCCTCGGTTGGGCGCAATGAGGTCATCGACCCCTATCTGATCGGCGTGGTTCAGGAAGCTGCGACCATCAAGCCGGTGCGTTACCGCGAGACCATCCGGGCGAAAGGACCATCGACCCATCCCCGGGAGGCTCGTGTCTCTGCTGAACAATTGCCCATGAGTGCGGTTGCAGCGGGTACGGCAGTCGCAATGGCGTTACTCAACGGTGTCTGACTCCCGGTATTTTCGTTGAAACCTGTCTGATTTTTGGAGCTACGCGGTATGTACCGTTATGACGAATTCGACCACACCTTTGTCAATCAGCGCGTGGCGCAGTTTAGCGACCAGGTGGCCCGCCGCCTTGAAGGTGCCTTGACGGAAGACGAATTCAAGCCCCTGCGCCTGATGAACGGGCTCTACCTGCAACTGCATGCCTATATGTTGCGAGTCGCCATTCCATACGGCGTTGTGTCAACGCACCAGATGCGGAAGCTGGCGCATATCGCACGCGTCTACGACAAAGGATACGGCCATTTCACCACGCGTCAGAATATTCAGTTTAACTGGCCGTCGCTTGAGGATATTCCTAGTATCCTGAAGGAACTGGCGGATGTGGAAATGCATGCCATCCAGACCAGTGGCAACTGCATCCGCAATGTGACCTCGGATCAGTACGCCGGGGTAGCCGCCGATGAAATAGGTGACCCCCGGATCTATTGTGAAGTCATCAGGCAATGGTCCACCCTGCATCCTGAATTCTCGTTCCTGCCGCGCAAATTCAAGATTGCGGTGGCGGGTGGCCAGACCGACCGCGCCGCCGTCAAGTTCCACGATATCGGAATCTATTTGCGCAAAAACGATGCGGGCGAAACCGGGTTTGAAATACTGGTTGGCGGCGGACAGGGTCGTACGCCCATGGTGGCACAGACCATTCGTGATTTCTTGCCGGAAAAATATCTGCTGTCCTATCTGGAAGCTGTCCTGCGCGTCTACAACCAGATTGGACGGCGCGACAACAAGTACAAGGCGCGGATCAAGATCCTGTTGCACGCCACCGGCATGGAAGAGTTCCAGCGTCTGGTCGAGGCCGAATGGCAGGTGATCCGCGAGCGTGACTACGATCTGCCGTCTGAAGAAATGACTCGGATCCGGACCTATTTCGCCCTGCCCGACTATGCGCATCTCGACGCCATCGACCGGACCTTCGAGACCCAGAAGTTTGAAGACCCCGCATTCGCCGCGTGGGTGGAAAGCAACGTGGCCGGACACAAGAAACCCGGTTACGCCATTGCCAACATTTCACTGAAACCCATCGGCGGTATTCCCGGCGACGCCACGGCAGATCAGATGGATGTCGTCGCCGATCTGGCTGGGCAATACAGTTTTGGGGAAATTCGCATCACCCACCGCCAGAATCTGGTCCTGCCTCATGTCAGACTGTCGGACCTCCACGCTGTTTTTACCGTGCTCCGGAAACATGGACTTGCGACCGCCAACATCGGTTCAGCTACGGATATTATTGCCTGCCCGGGCCTCGATTTCTGCGCCCTCGCCAACGCCCGTGCCATCCCCGTCGCCCAGCGCCTGTCGGAACGTCTGGCCGACATGAAGAAACAACACGAAATCGGTGATCTGCACCTCAATATTTCGGGCTGCATCAACGCCTGTGGCCACCATCATATTGGCGCTATCGGAATTCTCGGTGTCGATCGTCGGGGCGAGGAATACTACCAGATCACCCTGGGTGGTTCGGCCTTCCAGGATGCTGCCGTCGGCGATATCGTCGGTCCGGCATTTACCAGCGAAACTGTGGTCGATTCCGTGGCAACCATTGTCTTCACATACCTCCACACAAGACAGGGCGAGGAGCGGTTTATCGACACCTACCGACGGGTCGGTATCAGCCCGTTCAAGGAGGCCCTCTATGGCGTTAATTAAGGAAGGCCAACTGGTAAATGACCCATTCGTTTTCACGGCAGATGATGACCCGGCCCTGCCCGATGGCCGCGCGGTTCTTGTCACCGTTGCCCGTTGGCGCGCGAACCGGTCCATGCTGATTGCCCACAATGGACTGGTTGGTGTTCGTCTGGCTTGTGATCAATCACCCGACCTGATTGCCGACGATTTGAAGTACCTCGCCGTTGTCACCGTTGAGTTTAAGACTTTTAGCGACGGGCGTGGTTTTTCGGCAGCCCGCACCCTGCGCGAAAGATATGGCTACACCGGAGAAATCCGCGCCACCGGGCATATCATCCGCGATCAATATCTCTTCCTGCATCGCTGCGGCGTCAATGCGATAGAAGTTTCCAACCCCGATGATCTGCCGGAATGGGAGAAAGCCATGGCTGAAATATCCCTGTTCTACCAGACCACGGTGGATGCACGGACGCCCGTCATGTCGCTCAGACATCGGAGCGTGGCGGCTGCGGAATAGCGCCGTTCTCGTCGTAAAACTAAATACTCCCTGTTGCCCCGGCTCCGGTATATGGTGCCGGAAGAATATGACCAATGACCTTCAGGGACGTGGCGATGACGAATGCTTTATTACCAGTCTATCTGGTCGGTGCAGGACCGGGCGACCCGGACCTGTTGACCGTCAAGGCGCTCCGCCTGATCAAACAGGTCGATGTCATTGTCTATGACAGGTTGGTGTCCGATCCCATTCTCGAGCTGATTCCCGCAGGCACCAAACGGATCTTCGCCGGCAAAGCCGCCCGCGACCATTACATGCCGCAAGAAGAAATCAACGCCTTGTTGGTCACCTTGGCGAAGGCGGGCCATTCGGTGGCGCGTCTGAAAGGTGGCGACCCTTTCGTGTTCGGGCGTGGCGGTGAAGAGGCCGTTCATCTGGCGCAAAATGGCGTTCCCTTTGAAGTGGTGCCGGGCATTACCTCATCCGCCGGATGCGCGGCCTACGCAGGTATCCCGCTCACCCACCGCGATCACGCCCATGGCGTGCGGTTTGTCACCGGCCATACCCAGGACGGCGATGAGCCCGAACTGAATTGGGCCAGCCTTGCCGACCCGGACACGACGCTGGTCGTCTACATGGGTGCAACCAATGCCCGCATTATTGCGGATCGCCTGATCGAGGCGGGACTGGATGCAGAGACACCCGCCGCCGCCATCAATATGGGCACCCGACCCGAACAGAAGGTGATCCGCACGACCCTGACCGCATTACCCGAAGCAATTCAATTGGCGGGCCTGAGTGGAGCCACCCTGCTGGTTATTGGTGGCGTGGTCCAGTTGGCTGACATTATTGACTGGTTCAGCCCGTCGGGTTCCGAGGACCAACATGCTCACGGGTAACACCAAGGTTTGTTAGCCGGAAAATGCCATGGACTGACATCACGCGTCCTTACCCAGCGCCCTGTTCAACAGCATGAATAGCTTGCCCATGTCCGACGATAACAGGGTGGTGTTCATGACGTTTTCCGGGTCACGCTTTTTGGCTTCTTCCACCAAGGCATGGAACTGTTTCAGGTAGCGGTTCACATAGTCGCGGAAATCGCCATCTTCCTGGAAGTGATCACGGATAACCCCCAGTTTCGATTTTTCCCGAAAGCCCAAAACCTTCCGCACGAAGACGCCCCGCTCACCCCGATTATAACGGCGCCAGTCTTCATCGGTTACTTCGGTCTCGAGCAGGCGGTTCATGTCCACCGCCAACGATTGTAGACGTTCCATGACAAACGCAGCATGGCGCAGGAAGTCGTCCGTCGCGGCCAGTTTGGCGCGCTCACCCAGTTCGGCCAGCAAAATCGAAGCCTCGTCAGACACAGTTCTCAGATCCTTTGATCGACGCTGGAGGGCGGTCGACGCCTTCTCGGTCTGCTCAAGAACATCCTTCGACGTGACCTGTAACATCTCGGCATGGCCCTTAACTGTTTGATCCCATGCACTCAATCGCTTGATTGCATCATCCGCCGTAACAGCGACGTCTCCACCTCGCTTGAGGATTATCTCGCCCAGACTATCGAGACCCGTCTGCGCCTGCGCAGCGACGCTGGAGACCTCTTGCATCTGGTGTTGAAGCATCTGATTGGTCGCTGTCATCTTGCTCGCCATCTGGGTTGCGATGGCGTCGGCATTCTTGACATTCTCACCGAGCGCAGCCCCGGCGTGATTGAGTAATTTTGCATTCTCACTCACCACCCTGTCCGCTTCGCTTGCACGCATTGCCAGTGCCTTGCCGACATCACCCAGTTTTTCTACCGCACTCGCCGCCGCCCCGGTTATGTTGCGGGAGCGCGTTTCCACAATATCGGACACACTTTCGATCCCGCTACGGGTTCGTTTGGAGGCCTCATCGAGGTCCTGAATGCGTTGTGCAAGGGTTTGACCGATTTCGCGCAGGCTTTCCGAGGTTCGTGTCGCGGTTCCATTCAGTTCCTCGGACTGTTCCCGCAATTGATTGCGCGCCGCGATAATCTGTGACGATGACTTCTCCGATACAGCGCTCAAATCCGACGATTGTCGGTTCATGGCGGCATTGACGGTCGTCAGCAGGCTGGTCGCCTTTTCCACGGCGGCATCAACCTCGGATCCCCGTTCCCGAAGTGAATCGGCGACGGTGGCCAGTTTATCCGTAGCAGCGGTTGTCACATCGGTGATGCCGCTCGCCTGTTGGTGCAGTTGGTCACCGAAAGTACGCACCTGTTCCGACGCCCGGTGATAGGAATCGTCCAGCTGATCCGTTCTCGATTTCAACAGGCCACCCACTTCGTTCAGTTTGCTTTCGGACTGGCCAAGTGTGGATTCCATATCGGCTGAATAACGGAGTACGGCAGCCGCAATAGCTTCCAGCCGCTCACCCGCGTCATCAGAATGGCTGACAGCCTGTGCAATTTCCTCCTGCGTGGACCGGCCCACGTTGCCCAGGGAGTTGACGGCTTCCTCGGCAGCAGTCGATACCACCGATGAGCCGCCCTGTAACGCCTCGGCAACCGTATTGATCTGCGCTGCGGCACCGTCGCTGGTGTCACTCAGCCAATCCGCGCGGGATTTAAGTGTATCACCTGCCGCATTCAGACGATGCTCCGCATCACCCAGCCGCTCTTCCATGCTGACAGTTTCCGCCTGCAACTCCGCCGCCACCCTGGCCACGCGAGAGGACGCGTCTTCGGCGGCCATATTCAATCCCGTCGCCTGTCGATCAAAGGCATCACTGACCAGCGAGAGAAGTCGCGCTGCGCGGTCCGTGGATGATGTCAGTTCCCGGCTGGATTGCCGTAGTGAACTTTCCGCGCGTCCGACACCTTCCGTGGCAGTATCCGTCGCCTTGGCAATTTCATCGACACGATCACCGAGCAGGTCCGCCAGACTCGATACGCTCAATGACGCCTCATCCGACGTGGATAGCAGATCCTGCAGGTTTCGCTTTACCTCGGCACTGACGCCGTCGAGCCGTTCCTCGACCTTGTCCGTCATCGCAACCAGTTCATCGGCACGGCGAGCAAACGTCATGCTGCCGATATCGACGGACTTGGTGACACGTTCCGACAACTCACCCAGGCGTTTCCCTTCTTCGTGCAGGGTTTTGTGTACACCCTCGACTGATTCAACGGTGTCTGTGGAAACCTGCTGCAGATTGCGTGCACCTTTGTCCACGTCCTGCTCCAGTTCCTGCAATCTGTGGCTGACCTGTTCCGCCATCTGACCCATCCCGTCGAGCTGACCGCGGAAACTATCGACGGTTTCCCGGGTGTGACTGGATGTTTTTGATACAGCGTCCGCAGTGATTTTCAGATTACGCGCAGCCTTCTGCACACTGTTGACGCTGCTTTCCGTTGCCCCTTCCAGCGTATCCACCTGATGGCGGAAATCCTCATTCAAGGTCATCATACGATGGGCGGCACGTTCCGTCGCACTATCCAGGTCGGCGGATCGATCTCGCAGTGTATCGCCCACACCGGTCAGACGGCCTTCCGTTTCGTTGGCGATCCGTTCGATATCGCGCGCCTGCGTCGCCAGTGAATCCGTTGCACTGCGGACCCGTCCCGATGCCTCCTGCGAGGTGCCATCCAACTGGTCGGAGCGTTTCTGGAGCTCCTCGCCAACCCGCCCCATCTCCCCGATCACTTTCTCACTGACCGTAGACAGGCTGTCGGCGCTCATCTCGAGGGCCGTGGTCACGGATGTCACGCCGGTTTCAGCATCCATTGTTATGGCATTGACCTCGGTAATCCGGCGACGGAATTCATCACCGACCTCGCGAACCCGCTCGCTCGCCCGTTGTGTGGCACCTTGCAGATCACGGGTCGTCCGTTCCAGATCACCAACGGTTTCCCGAACTGTACCCGACACCACTTCTGACGATTCACGAAGTTCTTTGGTCTGGCGACCCAACGAACCCTCGATTTCCTCTGCCCGGCGTTCCAGGTTTTCAGCCGCGTTAGCCAGCAACGACTGTTGTTCACTCAACATGTTGCGGAGCGTCTCGGCCTGTTTCGACGCGGTTTCGGAGCGTTGTTCCATGGTGCCGGAATGTCGTTCCAGCATGTCGGTGCTGACCTCGAATTCCTGCGCCGCGCTACGGACAGTCGCCGCCAGTGAATTGGCGCGGTCATCCAGATGATTTCCAACAGCATCCGCCTGACGGACAGTTTCATTAACGACATCAGCAAACCGCGCGCCCCGTTCCACGAATATCTGCGTCGTGCGTTCCGTGTTCTCTGACGCTTCGCGGGCGCTCTCCGACAGATCCCGGCTGCGATCCCGCAAGGCAGCGGAAAGATCTTCGGCCCGCGCCGATGCCCGATCCGAAGACGTTACCAGTTCCTGGGACCGTTCATACAGCGTGTCGCCGACTTCGCGAGCCCGTTCAACCGCGCGGTCCGTAACATCGCGTAAATCTTCGGTCTGGCGCTTCAGGGATTCCGAAATGGCACGGGCACGGATATCCGCGTCTTCGGAAACCTGTGACAGCTCGATGGACCGGCGTTTCACCTCACCGACGACGCTCGCCGCTTGCCGGGCCGCAGTATCCGAGGCCCGGGTCAGGTCCTGCGCCTGCCGACGCAAAGATTGGGTGACATCACGCAAGCGGATTTCCGCCCGATCCGAAGGATAAGCCAATTGACTGAGCTGCCAGCGCAACGCTTCGGTCTCGTGGCGTAACGTCCGCCCGCGCTCGAAAAATGCGACCACCATCCACAACAGCGCGAGCGGCGTAACCACGCCCGCAGCCAGTCCGCCCAATTCGTGAGGTAGCAAGATGTCCAGATTGTTCCAGCCCAGATACAGTTCAACAACGTCATAGACCAGGTACCCCCAGCCAAAGGACGCCAGAACACCAACAATAATCGGGATACGGTACCGCAGGAAAAATGGCGGTTTCCAGTCATCGGGTGCCAGTGTCCCCATCACATCGGCGAACGGTAGTGCCGCGCCGCCATTGCCCTGATCATCATCAGTACCATGCAGGTTTCGGTCAATATGCGTATCCGCCACCATGCTATCCACGGAAGAGGGATCAGGACCGGAAGACTGCTGGCCGGAAATACTATCGGAATGGGTCGGTTTGTCCGCCATGACTGCCTCGTCGAACGTCTATCCACATGCACCCTGCATGCACCGCGGCCGCCAACGTCGTCTTTCGGACGACGCTCATGGGAATGGTGCGATCCGCAGAACAATTTTGTAACAAAAGCATACACCCAGTTGCCGCAGGATGGAACTGAATATGGCAGATATAGCGACTTATTTGTGGATAACTACAAGATATAGCACCCGCCATTGTAAAGACATCAGCCGTCCAAAAAGCCGCGCAACGCCGATACAGTACGACCTGCAGCGCGCCCGTCAGCGCCGACGCCGAACACGCCCGACCGCATGCGCGCCCGGGATTCATCGCAACTATCCGTGCCATCGAGCGATTTCAGGACCTGCGCGACCACGTCGGCAACACCGTCGGCGCAACTCGCGACGCTTTCGAGCAATTCCGCATGACTCTTACTCACGCAATACCGTTGCGGCGCATCCTCAGCCGGGCGGATCAGAACCAACGGGGCATCAAATGCCAGGAAGGTATACGCTGATATTGAAAAATCCGAGAGTAGAAGATCCGCATCCGCCATCAGTGACAGATAATCAACCCCTGCGGCCACATGGACCGTCAGATTTTCGCACGATGCACCGAAATCCATCCACCCGTCGATCCATCCCGGCTGACTCTCCAGCGTTACGGGATCGGGTCTAATCATAATATCCAGGGCACCGTCTTTGGCGTTGCACAAGGTGGAAAGCGCCTCTTTCATGGTCGGTGCGGCGCTAATTTCACGTCGCCAATCCGGCATGTAGAGCACCTGTTTGCGGCCATCACGTTCCGGGCCGGATCGGCGTTGTCTGTGCACTTCTCCATTAAATACTGGATCCATCAGGGGCAGACCGGTCAACCAGACATTGGGCTGCGACAGGCCTGCGGCGAGGAACGCCTTCTGTTCATCTTCCGTCACAACGCCAACCGCATCCGCTGATGTGCCGTGCACGATGCTATCGGGGCGACGGATGGCAGCAGACGGTATCTGGACAACAGAACACGCTGGCATCTGGTCACGCAGCCCGTTCAACCTCTCGGCGGTGGTTAGAATGGCGTCTGGGCGAAACTCGGAAATTTCTCTCGCGTCTGCCGAGAACAATGGCCAGTGATCTTCACTCAACGCATGGAAGATCGGTAGAAGCGCAAAATAATCCGCCTGATGGCTCATGTGCAGGGCAATTTTTCGGCCATATCGTTGATCCGAAAAGGCGCGCCCACCCGCCTCTGCTTCCATGCTCATGATAGCCGCCTGGACAAAACGATTTGTCGGATCGCTCGACAAGACCCTCTCAAAGGTCACCCGCGCATCATCAACGCGATCCATCGATCGACAGACAAGCCCCAGATGATACCCGGCCTCGGCGCGTTCCGGCTCGATTTCCATGGCAATGCGCAGACATTGCAGGGCCTCGTTGACGGCCCCGGCACGGCGTAACGCCGTTCCCAGCAGCAGGCGCGCCTCGCCATCTTCCGGAGCCAGCCGCACGGCGCGCCGGAAGCTGTGAATGCCTTCCGCTTCGTCACCCCTCAGGAACAATGCTTTGCCAAGATTTCGGTGTGCCTTGAGGTTGTCCGGATAGCCCTGGACAGCGCGTCTGAAGCACGCGATTGCTGCATCATACCGCTCACCGGACGCCAGCAATTCGCCCATCTGGATATTGATATCCGGATCATCCGGCACCAGTGCCGATGCCCGGTGCAGGCACGCCGCCGCCATAGCCACGTCACCCTCTGATCGGGCCACTGTCGCCCGCTCCATAAGTTCCAGGACAGAAATATCGGCCAGTCGATCCAGTAATTCGCTGGTCGCCGTTTGATTGGTGGCCTCGCCAACCGGAACCCAAGAAACATTCCGGCGTTCAATCATGTCCAGCGCATCATCAAACTCGCCCGACTCGGCCTGTGGTAACGAGTTTTCAGCGAAATCAGATCCATCTGGATCAAGCGCCGCCCCCACACCACTACTCAGATGCACCAGATACATCTTCGCCAGCCAGCCGATGGATAGCAAAACCTGGGAACGGTGCCCCGTGTCGAATACATCGACCAGATCCCGCACGCTCACCACGCCCCGCTCCGTCAGGATTCCGATGACCTGCTCCATCCCGTCGCGGTCCAGCAGGTACTTGGCACCGAAATTATTCATGTGCATGGATAGACGATTGTCCAGCCCCTGCATGTCAGCGCCATCAACCAGGCGGAGTTCCGTGGTATCGCTGATTACCGATGTGGGATAGGCACCAAACATGGCGAAAGGGTCACAACGCAGGGGGATATCAGGGACGGGGTGGAGATGGCGGGTTTCCTTTGCAGCCCGCGCTCGGCGGCTGTCAAGCTCATCCCAGACATCCTGATAGGCCTTGACCACAACGGACCACTCGAAGCTGTCGCGCGCATGGTTCCGGCCAGCCTCGCCCATGACATGGCGCTTGTTCGCATCACCGCAAAGAACGCTGAGCGCATCAATACAGGCACCGGTATCCACCGCCGTCGACTGGCTCACTGTCCCGCAATAGCGGTCATAGGCGATGTCATCAGTGGAACCCAATAGATCCAGTTCAGGCGCAAATGCAATATCCCGACCTTCCCCCCCGGCGGGCATCCAGGTCGGTATCGTGAATCCGTCGACACCATCACGAACCGTCTCCCGGTATCCATTCCAGTCACTGACAATCACCGGCAGGCCCGCCGCCATGGCTTCAATGGGGGTCAGACCGAAGGTCTCCTGAATATTATCCGAGAGCGACACGAACACATCCGCCGCCCGCCAGATGCGGCGGCGCACATCATCATCTCGGCCATCCAGGAAAATAGTATTCACGGTCGGACACAAGGCGCGGGCACCGTCACGGAACTCCTTCTCGACGCCATCACTGGCGAACCAGCCTGCCTGGATCAGATGAACCCGGCGACCGGTGTGGCGCGCGGCTGCCTCGGCGGCCATATAGAATGGCAGAGGATGTGCCTTGGCATGAAAACTAAGACGCCCGACAAACAGCAAGGCGACGTCATCGGTATCGATTCCCAGCCCCTGGCGCAATTGGGCCCGGTCGGCGCTCGCCCTCGCATCCTGGGCGAAGGCGGCGCAGTCGACGCCGAGGGGGATAACCGGCATGAGCAATTCAACAGGGGGGCGTGCGCCGATGCGCTCCTCCAGATAATCTGCATACCCGTCCATCACATGACGGATCGCTGACTTCGATGAGTGCGACGTACAGATCAACGCGTCCCACGGCTGCACGGGGGCTGTCAGCAGAGCACCGAGACGGCCCATGATACGTTCGGATGAGACGGTATGATTGACCCCACACAGGCTATAGGCGGCATTGCCGTGGGTCCGGCGTCGCCATGCCAACGGTGCCAGATCAGGACCGGGATAACTCAGCACCCCTGGCACATCGTGCTGCCCGATCATGCCGTGTCCGACGCGGCGGCAAGGTTGGGAGCTGCCGGCAAACTGCCTGATCCGGCGGGCAAAGTCGGCAAAATGATCCGGGCTCATGGTATGAGCATGATACTCGTCTATGTCGCCATAGTTGACGAAGCCGCGCAGGAACCCCTCACCGGCGGTATGCCGCCCCATAAGGTCAGTACGGTTTGTTTCCACACCGTCGGGGTGATGAAAGAAAACTGTGTTGCGCGCCATAATAACCCGTTATCATTGATTTTCTACTAGTAGATCAAAACCTGTTTAAAACAGGTGCTGTCCACCGGTAACCCATACTTCTGTTCCGGTAACATAGCGCGCATCGTCGGAACAGAGATAGTAGATAGTTCCAGCAACATCTGCGGGGGATCCCATTCGGTCCAGGGGAATACGGGGAATAAGCACCTCATATTCCGGCCCAACCATCTCGGTTTCGATTTCTCCCGGTGCAATGGCGTTCACCCGAACGTCCAATGCGGCAAATTCATTGGCCAGTTCCCGGGTCAGGGCGGAAAGAGCCGCCTTGGAAATCGAATAGGCCGATCCGGCAAAAGGATGAATTCGGTGCCCGGCAATGGAGGTGATATTAACCACTGAGCCCGTACCCCGATGCAAGGCCGCAGCAAACCCGCGCGACAGGCGCAGAGCCGCATAAAAATTGATCTCGAAGACCTCTTTCCAGGCATCCAGATCACCATTCAGGCATCCCAGACGTTCTTTGAACGGTGTTTTCGGCGATAACCCGGCATTGTTGACAAGCGCATGCAGCGGGCCATCCCCCAATAGCTCGTTCACCTTGCCGATAAAGGCAGCAACGCTTTCAGGATTGGCCAGATCAGCAGGGATATGGCTGGTCCAGTTGGGATCACGCAGACATTCAGCCGGAACATCATCGCGGGAACTGGTAATGATCTGCCACCCACGTTCCAGAAAGCACTTGGCCGTATAGTGGCCAATTCCCCGGCTGGCACCGGTGATGACGACGGTTTTACGCTGCTCGCTCATGGGGTTTTTCTTTGTTCAGTCATGGCCTCAGATTACGGCAATCCCGGCACCGTTGCCAGTAGCCTTGATCGAAAATAATTGAGAGATTGTCATCCGTCATCTATCCTAGCCCCATGTGCTCACGTTATGAACTGAATGCCAATCCTCGCCAGCTTGCCCGTCAATTTGGCCTGTCGGCTGACCCGGCACTACCAAACCAGGCGGAAATCAGACCAACGGATCAGGGATTGATCATCACGCCACAACGGGAGGGCGAATTGAGGTCGTGGGGGATTCCAGCGCCCTGGTCCGGTATGGGGGATGGCAAACCGATCTTCAATGCGCGGGCCGAAACCCTGTCCCGAAAAGCGACATTCCGCCCGTTCCTGGACAATCGTTGCGTTGTGCCTGCAACGACCTTTCCTGAATGGCGAAAGGACGGGAAACAGCGTTTCAAATACCGTATATCGATCTCGGGTGACACTGTAGCGGAACCGGAAATCATGGCCTTTGCCGCCTTGTTTGACGCCTCATACTACACCGTCATCACCTGCGCCGCCGCGCCCCGTATGGCCCCCGTCCACAGCCGGATGCCGGTTATCCTGTCTCCCGCCGCCGTGGCCAAGTGGCTTGATCCCGATTGTGAATTCCAAGAGGCCGCTTCTGTCATGGTGCCATATTTGGGCGATGATTTAAGGGTGGAGGAAGACATCGCTCTGGGAATCGTTGCACAATCTTCACAGGCCGATCTCTTTAACTGAGTATATTTCGTCGGTGCGAGGGTAAGAAAGACATTGCCGTGGACCTTATACCAAAGCTCAGTGACCCATAGAGATCGTCCGTGCGATTCGTCGGAGGGGGGAACGCGCAGGCGATGCGAGTGCATCGGTAATCGTTTCCGGCACCCTCCGACGGGTCGCAGGAACGACCGGAACGGCGGCATAGCAAGGCTTGTTCGGCCCCTGCCGAACGGTCGGCAATCAGCGTCGCGCACGTTTCGCGGTGCACCGCATCGCCACACCGCACGCTCCTTGCCGAAAACCTTGCTATGCCGTCTCTATGGGTCATTATCATTATCCATTTAGCTTTCGTATTAACTTCCGTCATCAAGCTCCTACGATCCGTTAGTACTTTTATGACCATGAAATGATCGACAAAAACTCCGAGGCGAGTGAAGCGGGAACATCTGCTCCCGGCATATCCCTGATGTCCGCCACGGCGGCGTGTTCCGCCCTGCTGTTCAGCATGGGCATCGTCATGCTCAGCAATGGCCTGCAAGGAACTCTGTTGGGCCTTCGCGCCACCTTCGAGGGATTTTCCACCGAGACAACAGGTTTCGTCATGTCCGGCTATTTTGCCGGGTTTGCCGCAGGGTCCATGCTCGCACCCAAGCTGGTGCAGCGTGTGGGTCACGTCCGGGTCTTCGCGGCCCTGGCTTCCCTGGCGTCTGTTGTCCCCCTGCTGCACGCCATGATCGTCGAGCCCTATTTCTGGTTCGCGGGCCGCCTGTTTACCGGCTTCGCCTACGCCGGTATCTACGTGGTGGCGGAAAGTTGGCTCAATGACCGGGCAACAAACGAAACCCGCGGCAAACTGTTGTCGGTCTATATGATTGTTAACGTAGGTGCCATGGGCGGTGGACCGTTGCTGCTGAATTTCTCGCATCCGTTCGCCGTTGACCTGTTTGTTCTGGCGTCGGTACTGGTTTCTCTGGCACTGATCCCCATTTTGCTGGCCGCCAGCCCGGCCCCCAAAATAGAAGCGCCGGAGAAACTCGGCATCATGGCGCTCTACCGGCTCTCGCCGCTGGGTGTCATCGGGATCGCGGCAACGGGCATGTCCAACGGCGCACTGGTGAGCATGGGGGCAGTTTTTGCCGATGGCCTGAGTTTTTCGGTGGCCGAAGTCTCCATCTTTATTTCGCTGATTTTTTTCGGCAGCGTCGTGTTGCAGTTCCCCATCGGCATGCTCTCGGACCGGTTCGACCGCCGGTTGGTGATCACAGTGGTGACCCTGCTGGCGGCTACGGTGCCCTTCATTGCCATAAGCGCCGACCTTACCTCGACACTGTCGCTGATGGTTGTGTTTTGCATTTTTGGCGGCCTGACGTTTCCCATGTACTCCCTATGTATTTCGCACGCCAATGACCGCCTGACATCCAGACAGATGCTGGCGGCCAGCAGCACACTGGTACTGGCCTGCGGTGTCGGAGCGGTAATGGGGCCACCCGGGGCGTCCTACGCCATGGCACATCTAGGTGCCGATGGCTTTCTCTGGTATTTCGTCGCTGTTCATGCAGGGATTGGGCTGTTTGCCATTTACCGGATGACGCGCCGTGCCCCAACTCCATTGGAAGAACAGGAAAACGTCGCCTTCGCGCCCCAAGCAGCGTCATTGGTGCCCGCTTTTTCATCGGAAACCATCATGGAAATGACTGACAGCGCGCCTGATTTAGATGCCGATGCGCCATCCACCGAACCAACAGGTTAGTGGACCATGACCACCGGTAAAGTCGCTTCGGCGAGGACATGCCGCGTGACGCCCCCAAAGATCAGTTGCCTGAGACGGCTATGGGTATAGGCCCCCATGATCAGCAAGTCGGCATTCCATTCGCCGGACTTCTTCAAAACGGTCTCGCCGACCTGTGAATCCGATACCGGTGCCGTTTCGATTTCCGCGTTGACGCCATGCCAGGCCAGATAATCGCTGAGCTGAGCCGCAACATTGGATGATCCATCATCTCCATTGATAGAGAGGATAAGAACTTTTTCGGCACCTTCGATCAGCGCCATGGACGCCGCCACGGCCCGTGCAGACTCGGCACTGCCGTTCCACGAAATCGCGACCCGCTTGCCAAAGTTACTGGCACCACTGGGCGGCACCACTAACACTCCCCGACCGGTCTCGACCAGCGCTGCATTCAGGGTCATGGTTGCCGATACGGCTGACTCACTGGTCGGCCGGCTGATCACGATCATATCCGCCAGACGTCCACGGAGCGCAACAACTTCATCCTCGCGGCCGGTTTCTTCAATCCATGTGGCAGTGGGGCCGCTTAAAGCAGGCGGTCCATCAACCCATGTAACGTTTTCGGCGGCACAGACTTCGTCAAAGATATCACGCGCCCTTCGAGCCCGCTCGACGGCTTCTTTCTCCGCCGCCGCTATGATGTCCTCGATCACCGCACCCGACATGCCCTCACCCAACAGGGGGACCGCATCTTTAGGGTTCGCCCGGACGTGAACAACATTCAGATGCGCGTCACAGTCACGGGCCATTGCAATGCCTGTCTGCAACGCAGTGCGCGACGAATCAGAGCCATCCAATGGTACGAGAATTGTTTTGATCGTCATGGTTCTCTCCTAATGCAAGAAGCCCCAGTCTCACTGCGCTCCCTTATCCGTAAGGTAACCTATTCAGCGTCAGGCTCAAGCCCCAGAAGCGCTAATCCCACCGATTCCGTCTGTTCTTTTGATCCGGAACTATCGACCCGTTGCCATTGAATATGGCCCAAATCGTAGCCGGACTGCGCTTCGATTACCTCGGGCGTAGCGTCCGAGGCGTTGTGTCGGCGTTTTTCAACACGCTCGCGCATAATATGCAGTGGTGCTTCCAGCCATAACCCATGGAACGGTACGCCGAGTTCCGCAGCAAGGGCCTCGGCGGCGGCGCGTTCTTCGGGCTTTGCGAATACCGCATCCAGCACGACTGGAAATCCGGTCTCCAATACCTGTCGCGCTTCCGCAAGACAGGCGTCATATGTGTGTGCCGATGCCATGGGCGTGTAGGATCCTTTTGGCAGTCTGTCGTCAAACTCCACACCGGCCAGGCGTTTTCGGACCGTATCGCTGCGCACCACGCGCGCGCCCGGCGCGCCATCCATCTCCCCCGCCACGACTCGTGCCATGCGGGATTTTCCACTGCCCGATAATCCGCCCACAGCAATCAGTCGCGGTGTAACGGGCTGAAAACAGGCAAATGCCCGATCAAGATAGCGCGATGCGTGACGCCGCAATTTGGTCGCCGCCACCGGATCCGCGTGGTGCTCTGCAGCCGAAGCGCTGACGTGGGCACGGATTGCGGCGCGAACCGACATGAAAAGGGGTAATACCGCCACGCTCGTTGCATTACCGCTGTGATCCAGATACCGATTCATCAACACCGTTGCCCGGTGTTTTCCGACCCGGTAGTCCACATCCATCAACAGGAAGGCAAGATCGTACAGAATATCGATCTGTGAAAACGCGTCGTTGAACTCGATGGCGTCAAACAGCACGGGGCCATCTGCACCCATGAAGATATTGCCCAGGTGAAGATCGCCATGACAGATCCGGACACACCCGGTTTCGGCTCTCGACGCCAGTATTGGTTTCAGGGAGCCGTAGGCCCCACGCGTCCTCTCGAACAGGTCCGCAACAGCGGGGGCATCAAACAGATCCCCCACATGGCAGGACATGCTCTGCTCGCAGCCATCAATGGTGGCACCCATTGCCGGGACAGATGTTTGGCCCTCACAGATCCCGGCGTTTGCATGAAACCAGGCGACACGATCCGCCAGCACCTCGAAATCACGACGTGCAAGGTGTCCGGCCTGCGCCAGCTTGTCCCACAGCATCGTGTCGTCGAACCGGTGCATGGCCACCAGCCACTCGACGGGCTCGCCGTCGCCACCCAGCGCAAGCTCTCCGTTTTGGTTACGGGTAACAGGCACAATACCCCGGTAGATTTCTGGTGCTGTGCGGGAATTGATCGACACCTCGCGCTCGCACAGGTCGCGGCGACGTTCAAGGGTGGAAAAATCGAGGTAGGGATAGGCGACCGCCCGTTTCATCTTGTAGGCGGACTGCCCTGCCAGAAATACAATGGAGATATGGGTTTCCCGGCGCTCCACGACCGAACAGGTAACACCCTCCATGCCCCCATAGGCATCGGCAGAGGACAGAAATTCGATGACGTGATCCTGACTGCTCATATCCCTCCACCGGGCCCTCAAATGGTTTAGCGAAACACCCGTATATGTTCCTCAATCCCTTCCGGGTCTTGATGAATAATCACTTCCGCACTGGGGAACGCGGCCATAATGTCAGCCTCCACCGCGTCGGCGATTTCATGTGTCCGGATCAACGACATTTCACCGTCCAGTTCGAGATGAAGCTGAATGAAAATCTGCTGACCCGAGGAACGGGTCCGCATGTCATGCACGCCCAATACGTCCTTGTGTGCCAGCGCCAACACCCTGATCTGCTGTCGGTCCTCATCACTCAATTCCCGGTCCATGAGGACATCCAGCGCATCCTGGGCGATCTCCCATGCGCCGCGAACAATATAGACGGCAATCAGCACGGCAATGGCGGGGTCGGCCCACTGCCAACCCAAGCGTGATACCAGCAGAAGTGAAATAATCACCCCCACATTGACCAGCACATCCATCTGGTAGTGCATCGAATCCGCACTGATGGCGGCGGACTGGGTTCGTTTGACCACATAGCGCTGAAATCCAACCAGGATAAGCGTCAGCACAATGGAAAGCCCCATGACAAAATAGCCGATTTCCGTGTTTTCGATATCGCGTGGTTTGAGCACCCGGTCCCCGGCCTCGATAAACAGGAACACCGCCGAGCCGGTAATAAATGCCGACTGCGCAAGCCCCGCCAACGACTCCGCCTTGCCATGACCGAACCGGTGTTCCCGGTCAGCCGGTTCCAGGGCATGACGTACAGCCAGCAAATTGACCGCAGACGCAGCCACATCCAGCAGGGAATCAATCAATGTCGATAACAGACTGACGGACTCAGTCGCCATCCATGCGGCCAGCTTCGCCACCACCAGCACCGACGCAACACTGACCGCTGCATAGGTTGCTATCCGCATCAGGCGCGCCGAGTCGGGCGATGGCACGCCTGTCAGTTTATCGGTATCCGGGTAAGTATTCGTTGATTGGGTCACGGGAACAGCCGTTGTGTTTTCCATTTATCGTCATGGCGATGATACACCAGACGGTCGTGTAAACGGAACTTCTGATCCTGCCAAAATTCAATCATCTCGGGAACCAGACGAAATCCGGACCAGAACGGTGGACGGGGAACCTTTCCGATATTGAATTTGGCGGTAAATTCGGCAATCCGCGCTTCCAGCACAAACCGGCCTTCGAGGGGTTGCGACTGTTTCGAGGCCCAGGCACCGATCTGACTCAACCTGGGGCGAGAGGCGAAATATTCATCCGCTTCAGCATCGCTGACCGACTCGACCACACCTTCAATGCGAACCTGACGCGTCAGGGATTTCCAGTGAAAACACATGGCGGCATGGCTGTTGGCGGCGAGCTGTCCGGCCTTGCGGCTGCCAAGGTTTGTATAGAAGACAAATCCCCGATCATCGAAGTCCTTCAGCAACACCATTCGCAAAGACGGTCTGCCGTCCGGGGTCGTTGTTGCTACGGCGACCGCGTTGGGATCGCTGGGTTCGGTTTTGCTGGCTTCTTCAAACCACTCGTCGAAAAGCTCAATGGGGTTATCGGCATCGCGGATCATAATCTGGTGTAACCTTGCGAATATAAATTGGGCGGATTAGGTCTATACTATATACTAGGGCTGACAAGATGCGAGCCAGGAGGACCAAAACATGAAGAAACAGGTATTGGCGATGGTTGCGGCATTCGCGTTGCTGGTGAGTGCCTGTGAGAGCATGGAAGAACGCCCCGGAGAAACCATGGGCACGCTGATTGGTGCCGGCCTTGGCGCAATTGTCGGCTCGAAAATCGGCGACGGAAATGGCCAGACAGTCGCCACGGCCATCGGCGCGCTCGCGGGGGCATGGGCTGGCAACCAACTGGGCAAGGCGCTGGACGAAAAAGACAAGCAACAAGCTGAACAAGTGGCGCAAGGCTCGCTGGAAAACAATGAATCGGGCGTGTCTTCTACCTGGAGCAACCCCGATTCGGGAAATTCCGGCTCTATTACCCCCACGAACACATACCAGACGGCCGACGGTGAAGACTGTCGTGACTTCGAGTCCACCATCACGGTGGACGGCAAGACCGAGGCAGCGCTTGGACGCGCCTGTCGACAGCCTGATGGCTCGTGGCTGATTGTTCAGTAACGTATCAGTGATCGGTCACCAGATGGTTGCACGGCGCATGTGTTGCGGGCAATCTTCGCGCCATGCGTAATCTTTATGACATTCTCGGCATTTCGGAACAGGCCTCCGTTGCAGACATCAAGGCTGCGTTCCGAAAACAGGCCCGCGACAAGCACCCGGATGCCAATCAGGGAACCCTGAAAGCCGAGAACGCCTTCAAGGAGCTTAATCGCGCCTATGCCATCCTGTCCGACCCGGATCAGCGTGCCCTCTATGATCGGGGTGAAATTGACGAATCCGGCACGACAGTTCGCACCGCCAGCCGAAAACGGGGCAGCCCCTTCGAGGACTTTATCAAACGGCGACGGCGCGAAAAACAGGGCACGGATCGCACCATCCGGATTCAAGGTGCGGATGTCAGTTACATCCTGAGAATTGACTTCATGGACGCCATGCACGGTGCGACGAAGCACGTCAGCATGACCAATGGCAGACGTCTGCGCGTCGCCATTCCTCCCGGTACCCGCCATGAACAGACGCTCCGGCTGAAAGGCCAGGGCATGGGAGGTGTCGGCGGGGCCAAGGATGGCGATGCGCTCGTGGAAATCCTGGTCGATAACCATGACCAGTTTTTTGCCGATGGCGATAATATCCTGGTGGACCTACCGGTCAGCCTTTCAGAAGCCGTTCTGGGCGGACGCGTCGAAGTGCCGACCGTTGACGGTCCGGTGAATGTCGCGGTTCCAGCCAACGCCAATTCCGGCACTGTGCTGCGGTTACGCGGCAAGGGCGTGGTCAAGGCAGATGGCACTCGCGGCGATCAGTTGACACGACTACAGATCATGTTGCCGGACAAGGGCGACCCCGAATTGACGAAATTCGTCCGGACCTGGAAAGCGGGCATCGGCCAGAAGGTGCGAAAACCAAACACCTAGAAACGGTTCAGGGCGATGGCACCACTGTCGCAGATGAAGACAAGCGCCGCACCGGCTGTAGATGACAGTGCCAGGACGCCTGATATTCCAACGTGAAACTTGTGAATCAAGACAGCACACAACCCCGACAGCACGATCACACGCCAATCCAGCGTCTCCAGTTGCGGTCGCCACAGGGTAACAACTCCATGTTTTTCTGCAGCGACTACCCCAAACAACACATGAAGCGCAAACCAGATCGTCAAGTTCAAAATTACCCCCACAACCACGGCGGTGATAGCGGATAGCGCCCCTCTGAGCCGCGGTTGGTGTGATATCCAGTCAATGTAGGGTGCGCCGACAAAAATCCACAAAAAACACGGCACGAACGTGGCCCATAGCGTAATAACTGCACCGGCTAGGCCAAACCCGAATCCGCCATCACGGTAGGTGGCGACAAACCCGACAAATTCGGTAACCAGGATGAGCGGCCCTGGCGTGGTTTCTGCAAGGCCAAGACCGTCCATCATCTCGCCTGCGGCCAACCATCCAAACTGATTGACGACATCCTGTCCCATATAGGCAAGAACGGCGTAGGCCCCGCCAAAAGTAACCACCGCCAATTTAGAGAAAAACACACCGACCTGAGGCAGCATGGTGTCCCCGGCGATACGCCCAATGAGCAGAAGGGGTATCCACCAGATGGCAAGCCATAACCCGGCGGTCGAGAGTGTACCCCATACTGACCGGCTGATAGCGTGAGGTTGTATATCGTCTCCAGCAACCGGACAGCCACGCGAAAATCCATACACTGCGGCGACCAGAATAATGAGTGGATAAGGCAACGTCAGAAAAAATATCCCGACGAAAGCCAGAAACGCGATAACCCAGTGTTCCACCCGCTGTAGCGCACGTTTCGACACCCGCATTAGGGCCTCGATCACAATGATAACCACAGCGGCTTTCACCCCAAGGAAAAGCGCATAGACCAGTGGAACAGTACCGAATATGGCGTAAGTTGTTGCCAACGCGAGAACGACTGCCGCGCCAGGCAATACGAAAAGCAACCCGGCAATCAATCCGCCCACTGTTCCATGAAGGCGCCACCCCGCATAGGTGGCCAGTTGCATGGCTTCAGGTCCAGGCAGCAGCATGCAAAAGCTCAAGGCATTCAAATACTGCTTCTCGCTCAACCAATTTCGCTCGTCGACGATCTCCCGGTGCATCAGCGCAATCTGTGCCGCCGGGCCGCCAAATGACAGAACCCCGATTTTGGCCCAGACCCGAGTCGCCTCGCCAAGAGTAGGTGATGAAACGTTTGCCATGGGCTCAACTCCGAAATGGTGTTGCCGGCCAGTCATGGGCAAGCGATCCGATCTGACTTTGGGCGCTGTCGGGTTACCCAAACAGTTGGCCCATGGGCGTTTGGTTTTGGAATTGATGCAACAGGTTTTAGCATTCCATCCGCGTCCCGCCACGCAAATTGTCCACCTTCCAGCGCTTCAGCCTGAATACCATGTTTGTGCAAAATAGCTGCCGTCTTACGGGGAATCCGCGAGGCCCATCGGTCGCGCTATGAAGAGATTGGCCACCATGATGTGACCCTGATCACCTACGGCCCGGAATTGATGAAATTCACTCGAACCATGAAAGTGTTTGCCCGCCAGAAAGCACGAAAACCCAGACCGGATTCGCAATAGAGTCTGCCCACCGCGCAAAATTTCTGTTCTGGCTGTTGTCTCGCTGTTGTCTGTCCGTGTAAATTGTTACCATGCAATCGAGTGGATTCGCGTATGCTGTCATGGGCATTGTCCGCCACGACTAAAAATTGAGGGGAAACATCACCAATGACCACGACAGGGCCTCTGATGAGCGGCAAAAAAGGGCTGATTATGGGGGTCGCCAACGACCGCTCCATCGCCTGGGGAATTGCCAGGGCCGCCAGCGAGCAAGGGGCCGAACTGGCTTTCACCTACCAGGGTGATGCCTTATTGAAGCGCGTTACACCCCTGGCCGAGTCCGTTGGCTCCTCCATGGTGATTCCCTGTGATGTCACGGACGTGGCCAGCCTGGATGCTACGTTCAATTCTGTGAAAGACGCCTGGGGCGGGCTGGACTTTGTCGTTCACGCCATTGCGTTCTCCGACAAGGAAGAATTGAAGGGCCGGTATCTGGACACCACGGCCGAGAACTTTCAGGCGACCCTGAATATCTCGTGCTATTCCTTCACGGCGGTCTGCCAGCGCGCGGCCCCCCTGATGAACAACGGCGGTAGTCTGCTGACCCTGACGTACTTCGGTGCCGAGCGCGTGATGCCCCATTACAATGTCATGGGTGTTGCCAAAGCGGCGCTCGAAGCCAGCGTGCGCTATCTGGCCGAGGATTTGGGCAAGGACGGCATCCGGGTCAACAGCCTGTCGGCCGGTCCCATGAAGACCCTGGCGGCATCGGGGATCGGTGATTTCCGCTATATCCTTAAATGGAACGAATACAACTCTCCGCTTCGCCGCAACGTAAACATGCAGGATATTGGTGGCGCAGGCGTGTATCTGCTGTCCGATTTGTCCAGCGGTGTGACAGGGGAAACTCACCATGTGGATTGCGGCTACAATATCGTTGGCATGAAAGCCGTTGATGCACCCGATATTTCGACCGTCTGAAAATCTATTGATGGAATTCCATGACAGATAATTCCTTCGGCCACCTGTTTCGCGTCACGACCTTCGGCGAGAGCCACGGCCCGGCTATCGGCTGTGTGGTCGATGGCGTTCCGCCGCTGATCGCGCTGAGCGCTGACGATATCCAGAAGTTTCTCGACCAGCGAAAGCCCGGTCAGTCACGCTTCACCACCCAGCGCAAGGAAAGCGACACGGTTGAAATCCTGTCCGGCGTCATGGACGGCAAGACCACGGGGACGCCCATTGGTCTTCTGATCCGCAACGAAGACCAGCGCTCCAAAGATTACGACGACATCAAGGACAATTTCCGCCCCGGCCATGCGGATTATACCTATATGGCGAAATACGGTATCCGCGACCACCGGGGCGGTGGCCGGTCATCGGCCCGCGAGACCGCCATGCGTGTCGCTGCGGGGGCGATTGCCTGCAAGGTACTGGATCATGTGCTGGAGGGTGGCGTCACCATTCGCGGTGCCCTGGTCCAGGTCGGCCCGCACGCCATCGACCGCGAGGCCTGGCAATGGAGTGCTGTCAACAATAACCCGTTCTGGTGTCCTGACGCCCGCATGTCGGCCACATGGGAGAGCTATCTGGACGATATCCGCAAGCAGGGTTCCTCCGTCGGTGCGGTGATTGAAGTCCAGGCGTCCGGCGTTCCCGCCGGTCTTGGTTCGCCCGTCTACGGCAAACTCGATGCCGAACTGGCCGCCGCGATGATGAGCATCAATGCGGTCAAGGGTGTCGAGATCGGCGCGGGCATGGGCGCGGCGTCCCTGCGCGGCGAAGAAAATGCCGATCAGATGCGCATGCAGGGCGACAAAGTCGGGTTCCTGTCCAATAACGCAGGCGGCATCCTGGGCGGTATTTCGTCTGGCCAGGACGTGGTTGTGCGCTTTGCTGTCAAACCCACAAGCTCCATCCTGACGCCCGTCAAAAGCGTCGATGCCAATGGCAACGATGTGGAGGTCTCCACAAAGGGTCGCCATGACCCCTGCGTCGGTATCCGCGCCGTTCCCGTGGGCGAGGCCATGATGGCCTGCGTGCTGGCGGACCAGGTCCTGCGCCACCGCGCCCAGTGCGGGTAAACAGTGCGGGTAAACTGTGTGGGTAAACAGTGCTGTAGAGACCGCGCCTGCCAACGGGGCGGTGGTCATCAACACGGATGGTTCCTACACCTATACCCCGACGGCGTCCTATAGCGGCGAGGACAGTTTTGTGTTTCGGGACACGGACACGGTGACGGGGCTTAGTTCCATTGCCACGGCAAAGATCGGCGTCGGCGTGGTGGTGCAGCAGACCGTGGACCAGGGCGTGCTCAGTTCTGATGCGGTGGCGTGGGATGGCGGCGCGGGGTGGGCAGCGAACGATAATGAGGAGGCCCTACCCGTGGCCTGGAGCGAGGCAATCTGAGTGGCCATATTATGGAAAATACGAACTCTCTAAGCTATTGATCTAACTCATTTTGTAGACATTTGTTCACATTTGACCACATTCATCGATCCGGATATTATGGAAAATCATGAACGTCACTATTATCAACGGGTTACAGGTGCTCGCACACGATTGTATTGTTTACATTTGTAACATTGAACCGGGTGCCGGTCCAATTTTCCCCATAAGGGAATCGGACGGTGTGTTCAGGCATATTCACGGTGTCAAAGAGCGCAATTGCTAAGATAGGAAATAAAGCATATTTCCCGAATTTTGTCAAGTTTTTAATTGGGTAAATGGGACGGCAACCCCGGCATTCCCGGTGCCGGAAACGCCTCGATGTACTTTCCGATTGGGCGAGTCGTGGACATTCCCTACCCGTATGAGGTTTATCCATTGGACTCCCTCGTGGGCTGGCGGTTACGGTGACAGTGCACTAAATTCGGGTTAGGTTACGGTGACAGTGCACTAAATTGATGGAATTACGGTGACAGTGCACTAAATTGACGTTTGGCCCCATCCCTGATACAGCTACGGCATGGCCCGTCTCGAACACATCGTTCTTGCACATATTCCCCACCATGTGAACCAACGCGCCAATGGGCGGTCGCAGACATCAATTTAGTGCACTGTCACCGTAACCACCTGTCACCGTAACCACACCGTAACCAATTTAGTGCACTGTCACCGTAATTGCGTAATTGCACCGTAATTGTGTCACCGTAATTGTGTCACCGTAATTGCACCGTAATTGCGTAATTGCGAGCCGTTTCCGTGGGCGAGGTCATGATGGCCTGCGTGCTGGCGGATCAGGCCCTGCGCCACCGCGCCCAATGCGGGTAAGCAATACGGATAAACAGTGCGGTTCGCAGAATCTTTCTTCTTCATTAAGTTTTTGTTGCCATAAGGGCATCTGCTTCCCATGTGCAGATTAGACGATTTATGGAGTATCACTGATGTCAGTCGAGCAAGCAGACGTTACCACGATCCGGGATTGGCTAAACAGTGATCAGGCTGTGCTGATTGATGTGCGCGAGCCGCACGAATTTGATGCAGCCCATATTCCCGGCGCGGTCCACATTCCGCTGTCGCAGTTTGATGTCAATGCGCTGCCCACTGCGGGTGGAAAGAACATGGTGTTTTATTGCGCCATGGGTATGCGGTCGCAGTCCGTGGCCGATCATCTGGTCTCAAACGGGATCATTGATGCCGCGACCAATATGGCGGGCGGGATTCAGTCATGGAGCGTCGCCGGTTATCCGCTGGAGTCCTGAAGCGCGACCTTCCTATATCCCTGCCTGGGGCTCACTTTTTCAATGGAATTGATATCGAACTTGCTGATCAAGAAGGCGTAAAATATACTACTAAGTAGGAATATATCGGCAAATTCGTTAGGAGATCAAAATGCCAATGGTCAAGAAAAGCATTTCGGTAACCGATCAGCAGGACAGTTGGATAAAGGCGCAAATTAAAACAGGCCATTACGGCAACGAAAGTGAAGTTGTCCGCGAGTTAATCCGGGAGCGTCAAATCCGGGAACAGGAAACCACCGCCAAAATTGAGGCAATTCGCGCCGCACTGATCGAAGGCGAACAAAGCGGTTTCAGTGATCGCACCGTGGATGAGATATGGGAAGAAGCCAGACAACGTCCCACCGCAAAACATTCCGGCGTAAAACGTGCCTAAGTTTCGGCTGTCACAAAACGCCAAAGAAGATTTGGTAGAAATCGCCCAGTTCGGAGATGAGCACTTTGACGTAGCCCAGTCGGACCGATACCGCGACCAGTGAAAGCGTCGATTTTCACTATTGGCAGAAAAACCGTTTCTGTATCCCGCTGTTGACCATATCCGCACAGGATACAGGCGCAGCGTCTGTGGTGTGCATTCGATCTATTACCGGGTCGAAGGCGGCACCGTGGAAATCGTCCGGATTTTGAAACATCAGAATACAGACAAGGCTTTCTGGCCATTAGACATTGTGTCTTGCAGGCCGGAACCCGGACACCCTATGCCTTCTCCGCCGCGATCAGAAATTCCACATTGCCTTCCGGTCCCTTGATGGGGCTTTGCTCAATGCCGATGACCCGCCAGTCCGGTAGCCCGTCGAGCCATGCCCGGATATCGTCACAGACTTGCCGATGCAGGTCCGGGTCGCGCACCACGCCACCCTTGCCGACCTGATCCTTGCCAACCTCGAATTGCGGTTTGATCAGGGCCACCAGAAAGGCTCCGGATTTTACCAGCGCCATGGCGGCGGGTAAAACGGTGCGCAGGCCGATAAAGCTGGCATCACAGACAACTGCGTCAACGGGATCAGGGATCAGTTCAGCCGTCAGGTGGCGCGCGTTGGTGCGTTCCAGAACGACAACACGGGGATCATTGCGTAGTTTCCAGTCCAGTTGCCCGTGCCCCACGTCGACGGCAAAAACTTTTGCGGCACCGTTGGTCAGCAAGACATCCGTAAACCCGCCGGTGGATGCGCCCACATCGACACAGACAGCCCCTGTAGGGTCTAGATTGAAATGTGACAGTCCGTGAGCCAGTTTGACGCCACCTCTGGAAACCCATGGATGGTCGCGTCCCTTGACCGTGATCTCGTCATCTGCGGTGACCATGATGCTGGCCTTGTCGAGGCACCGGGTTCCCCTGAAAACCAACCCCGCCATGATGATGGCCTGTGCCCGCGCCCGGCTTTCCGCCAGGTCCCGTTCAACCAGGGCCACATCGAGGCGTAATTTCTTTGATTTTTCCACCATCACTGAAAAAGCAGTTGATCAGGCCCGCACCGGGTGCGATATGGTGATTTCGTCACCGCGCCCGAGCGCCATCAACGCCGCCGCAACGATACCCGCCGCATCCAGCCCCGCATCAGCGATCTGATTTTCCGGTTTTTCATGATCGATAAACCGGTCGGGCATGGTCAGCGAGCGCACCTTCAGCCCACCGTCCAGCAATCCGGCATTGGTCATGTAGGCCAGAACATGGCTGGCGAAGCCGCCGATGGACCCCTCCTCGACCACCACAAGGACGTCGTGGCGTTGGGCCAGATCCCGCACCAGTTCCTGGTCCAGAGGTTTTGCAAAACGGCCATCGGCGACGGTGGTCAGCAGGCCTTTTGCCGCCAGTTCTTCTGCCGCTTTCAGGGAATCCTGTAACCGGCTTCCCAGTGACAGGATAGCCACTGCGCTGCCATCGCGCACAATGCGTCCTTTGCCAATTTCAAGCGCCTCGCCACGGGGCGGCAATTCGATGCCGACACCCTCACCCCTTGGATAGCGAATGGCACTTGGCCCCACATCATAGGCCGCCGCTGTCGCCACCATGTGCATCAGTTCGGCCTCGTCCGATGGAGCCATGACCACAAAGCCCGGCAGCGTCATCAGATACGTCAAATCAAACGCGCCACAATGGGTCGCGCCGTCTGCGCCCACGTAGCCTGCCCGGTCCAGGGCAAACCGAACCGGCAGCCCCTGGATGGCGACATCGTGCACCACCTGATCATAGGCACGTTGCAGGAAGGTGGAATAAATCGCGGCGAACGGCTTGTAGCCCTCGCACGCCAATCCGGCAGCAAAGGTCACCGCATGCTGTTCGGCGATGCCCACATCAAAACAGCGTTCCGGAAATTCGTCGCCGAACTTGTCCAGACCCGTTCCCCCCGGCATGGCCGCCGTGATGGCGACAATTTTTTCATCGTCGCGGGCTTCATCCATCAACGCCCTGGCGAAGATGGAGGTATAGGATGGTGCGTTGGGCGTTGATTTGAATTGCTCGCCGGTGACCACATCAAATTTGCCGACACCGTGATACTTGTCGGCGGATGCCTCCGCCGGGGCATAGCCATGCCCCTTCCTGGTCACCACATGCAGCAGAACCGGTCCCGGCTCCTTTTCATCGCGCAGGTTTTTCAAAATCGGTAACAGGTGATCCAGATTGTGGCCGTCGATGGGTCCCACGTAAAAGAACCCAAGCTCCTCGAACATGGTGCCGCCCGTAACGATGCCACGGGCATATTCCTCGGCCCGTCGGGCTGTTTCTTCAATGGTGCGTGGAAATTTCTTCGCGATCTCGGCGGCAAAATGACGGACCGAGCGGTAGGACTTGGACGAAATCAGGCGCGACAAATAGGCGCTTAACGCGCCAACCGGCGGTGCAATGGACATATCATTGTCATTCAGGATGACGATGAGACGTGCGTCCATGGCACCGGCGTTGTTCATGGCCTCGTAGGCCATACCCGCTGTCATGGCACCATCGCCAATAACGGCGACCACGTTTCGGCGTTCACCGCTCAGTTCACTGGCGACGGCCATACCCAGCCCGGCGGAGATGGATGTGGAACTATGTCCCGCGCCAAACGGGTCATACTCGCTTTCGCTGCGATTGGTGAAGCCGGACAATCCACCGCCTTGGCGCAAGGTGTGCATGCGCCCCCGTCGCCCGGTGAGAATTTTATGGGGATAGCACTGGTGGCCAACATCCCAGATCAAGCGGTCATGGGGGGTATCGAAAATATGGTGAAGGGCCACAGAAAGCTCCACCACCCCCAGACTGGCACCCAGGTGACCGCCAGTGATGCTGACCGTACGCACGGTATCATCGCGCAGCTCTTGCGCCAGTTGCTTCAACTGATCGGGTGAAAAACCCCGGATATCAGATGGCGCATTGACCGTATCAAGCAGTGGCGTGGTACTCTCATTCGTCACGTCGGTTGTTACTTTCCTTGTCATGCGTCCCGTTCCACAACGAAACGCACCAGTTGTTGTAGAAGGTCGCTCTTTTCCCCGAATATATCAAGGTGCTGGGCCGCCTGTTCGCTCAGCATCTTTGCCTGCCCACGGGCGCGCTCGACCCCCAGCAACGAGACGAATGTGGCCTTTCCGGCGGTCGCGTCCTTGCCGGTTTTCTTGCCTGTCTTTTCGACCGAGCCCTCCACATCCAGTAAATCATCAGCGATCTGAAACGCCAGCCCCAGATCATGGGCATAGGCATGAAGGGCATGGCGCGCATTGTCGCTGGCGTGCCCGAGGATGGCCCCCATTTCGCAGGCTACACTAATCAACATACCGGTTTTCATGCGCTGCATGCGGGTAATTTCCGGCATCCCGAATGTGGTTGTTTCCGCCATCAGGTCCAGCATCTGCCCACCAACCATCCCCCTCTCGCCACTGGCCTCGGCCAGCGCCAAAACCAAATCGGCGCGAACCCGGGCGTCCTGATGGGTGCTTGAGTCCGACAGCACCTCAAAGGCGCGGGTCAGCAAGGCATCGCCGGCAAGAATGGCCGTAGCTTCATCAAACTTCTTGTGACAGGTCGGCTTGCCACGGCGCAGATCATCATCATCCATGGCCGGCAAGTCATCATGGACCAGTGAATAACAGTGTACCATCTCCACGGCGGCGGCGGCACGCAAGGCTGACGAACGATCAACACCAAACATTGCCGCGCTGCTCAACACCATGAAAGGGCGAATGCGTTTGCCACCGTTCAGCACCGCATACCGCATGGCCTCGATCACTCGGTCTTCCGGGTCGCCACCAAGCTGCAACAACCGGTCCAGGGTGTCCTCGACCGCGTCTGCGGCATCCGCCATGCTGGTTTTCAGATCGTTCACGCAAGAGTTTCCAATTTTTCCGGGGACATTTTCAACCGCTGAAGAATACGGGATTCCGCATCATTCCATATTGACTTCAATCAATATCGACAAGCCATCTTGGCCTCAATCAATATCGGCGGGCTCGCTGGTTGTTTCACCGTCAGGGCCAATGACGACTTTCTCGACACGGGTCCGCGCTTCGGTGAGTTTCTGTTCGCAATGCTTTTTCAGCATGGCACCCCGCTCGTAGGCCTTGATGGCATCATCCAGCGCACCGGAACCTTCCTCCAGGGTGCGAACGATGTCTTCCAGTTCCTCCAGCGCATCTTCGAAATTCAGCTTCTTGATATCCGCCGGTATCTTGTCCTGTGATTTTTCGCTCAACTTACGTCACCAAAACTATCAATGAAATCAATTGCATGCATGAGAAGCACTTTCCCTAGTTTAGGACGTCATAAGGGTCAGCGGCAAGCGCGATTGCGGTGGATTACGTGCCCTTCATCAATGTCCGTACATGACAGTCGACGCTCGCCGCCAAAGCCTGCAAATCATAACCGCCCTCCAGACTGGAGACCACCCGGCCATCGCAACAATTGTCGGCAACCTCCATGATGCGTTCGGTGACCCAGCCATAGTCCTCGGTCTGAACCTCCAGATTGGCCAGGGGGTCGCGCGCATGGGCATCAAAACCGGCAGATATGATGACCAACTCAGGCGCAAAGGATTCCAGAGCCGGTAAAATCGTTCCTTCCCAGGCGCGGCGGAATTCCCGCGACCCTGCTCCCGGCGGCAGGGGCACATTGCAGTTGGTGTTATCCGCCCCGGTTTCATCGGCGCTACCGGATCCCGGATAGGCGGGCCACTGGTGGCTGGAACCAAAAAACAGACCCGCATCGTCATAAAAGGAATTTTGCGTGCCGTTACCATGGTGAACATCGAAATCCACCACCGCCACGCGGGAAAGCCCGTGCGCCGCGCGGGCATGGGCCGCCGCGATGACCACGTTATTGAAGATGCAAAATCCCATGGCACGATCCCGCTCCGCGTGATGTCCTGGCGGTCGTACGGCACAGAAGGCATTGTCCGCATCCCCTGTGATCACGGCATCCACGGCGGCGCACACACCGCCTACAGCCCGCAACGCTGCCTCGCCCGAGGCCGGGCACAGGGCAGTGTCGGGGTCAAGGAAGACCTGCCCTTCGCCCGGCACGCTTTCCAATACCTGCGTCACATAGGCGGAATCATGGGTGCGCTCGATGACGGAACGCTCGGCAATCGGGGCTTCATGACGATCGAGGGTGGCGAAATCATCGTTCTCCAGCACCGCCATGATGGCACGCAACCGGCCCGGACATTCCGGATGCATGGGGCCGGGATCATGGTCGATGCAGATCGGATGGGTAAACAGACGAGTTTTCATGAGCGAGGCCTTTTTTCATTTTTTTGGCGTTGGTAATAATACGCAGGAACTCTATCAGATGTTCCAGGTCTTCTGAATCGGTAACCCGCTGAACCGGCATTTTTGTGCCCGGCAACAAAACGTCCGGGCCTTTCTCAAACAGTGCCGTCAAGGTTTCCGCGTTCCATTGGAAATTCGCCCGCCGCAGGACTTCAGAATAATTATATCCCGCGACCCGCCCCACGACACGACCGAACAATCCTTCGAAATGCGGCCCGGAGCGACGCACTCCATCGGCACTGAGGTTGTGACACCGGACACATTTTGTGAACAACCGGGCACCAGGATGATCGCTGTCTAGCCAGGGTTGCGGCTCGTCGGATGTGATCTCCACCGGCCCAATGCGGTCACCTGTATCGAGATGCCACACCCGCACCGTTTCGTCAGAACTGGCCGACAGGGCGAACCGTCCGTCCGGCGTCACAGCTGTTGACCAGATTATGGCATCATGAGCGGCGATTCGACGCGGCTCGTTCGTACCATTCAGCGCCCACACGATCAGGTCTCCGTCGCGCCCGGCAGACACGGCAGATTGCCCGTCAGGCGTGAACGAAACCGAAAAAACCTGTTTTTCATGCAACTCGAACACCCGCAACTGGGTTTCCGCGTCCATGTCCCAGAGGCGAACGGTGCCATCAATGCTCGCCGACAATAATCGCCCGTCTGTTGGCGATGCTGCCAGACGGGTAATCCCCATGGCATGGCCTTCCAACACCGCGCCGAAGCGATCATGATTGCGATCCCACAAGCGTATCCGACCGTCATGGCCGCCTATGGCCAGCCACCGGCCATCGCGGGAAAAGGCCACGGCGTTGACCGGTGTCCCCGTTTCAATGGTACGCACCTCAAGGCCCGCCACCGGGTCCCACAGGCGGACAGTTTTATCCCATCCGCCGGTAGCGATCTGATCGTTGGTTAGCGATACGGCGACGGCCATGACTTTGTGGGTATGGCCCTTCAGGCGGTGTACGATTTTTGGGGTTCCTGGCTCTACCAGCGACCAGACGATGGCGGTGCCGTCGTCGCTGACAGTAACAGCCCGTTCACTGTCACCAAAGAATGCAGCGTCGTTTACCGGTGCATCGTGACCGTCAAGCACAGCCCGTTCTGACTGTTCACCGAAATTCCACAGAATGGCCGAAAAATCGAAACTGCCGGAAAGCGCATACCGACCATCGGGTGACATGGTGATGGCGCGTACCATACCACCATGGCCCAGCAAATCACCACTTGCGGGCTGCGACATGATCAATTGCATGACAGCAAAAGCCACCGTATATATGTGCCGTCGCACCCTATTGAACGAGACTTGGGCCATTTCGCCTCCCTATGATATTGTCCCTTCCGATGACGTTGTAACTGTCTTACGGGCGGGTATCCGCTGTCAATTCGCTCGCCAATTCTATGGATTGGAGGCTATACCAAGGTGCAACCATAAAATAACCACGAAATCCCGGAAACGGGGTACTGCGAGACGGAATTCAGGACTATACCGTGACCTATATGAATCTGACTGACTTGAGGTATGCTTTGACGCCACGACGGGACCTGTTTAACCATTTTCGTTGTCTGCTGATTGCCCTATTTGCCCTTTCGTTGCCTGGAACATCGTCCCGGGCTCAGGATACGGCACCGGAAGCGACCCCGGTCGGTGTCGACAGGGTCATCGAAGAACCCCTGAACCAGACCATGCCGGTGATCGGACGACTGGTGGCAACGCAATCCGGCGTGGTCTCGGCACGCACCGGCGGACCCGTGGGAGAATTCAGGGTTCAGGTCGGCGACCGCGTCAAGGCAGATCAGATCATCGCCGTTTTGGTCAAGGATGCCCTGGAAGCGCGTCGCGACCTGTGGCTGGCAGAGGTTGCAAAAGCCAGAGCCGCCATGGGGACCAGTCAGGCGGAGTTACAACTGCGCGAGCAGGAACTAAAACGCCTGGTTGATCTCGAGACATCAGCGGCATTTAGTCAGGCCAGACTGGATGACAAGATGCAGGAAGTCGTCGTTGCAAAGAGTGCCATTTCCGAATTGCTCTCAGCCATGGGAGTTGCCAACGCCAATCTTCACCTGGCACAAATTGATCTCTATAACGCAGATGTTCGGGTTCCTTACCATGGCGTTGTAACGAAGCGGCATACCGAAGCAGGTGCCTTTGTGCGCGCAGGCGACCCGCTGGTGACACTGATTGATGACAGCACGCTCGAGATTGACGCCGACGTTCCAACGGAGCGGATTTCCGGCCTGTCGACAGGGAGTGTGGTGCCATTCACGTATGGTGATGGCACGGAGGGGATCGCCGTCGTTCGCGCCGTTATCCCCGACGAGAATCCGTTGACACGAACCCGGTCGGTGCGTTTTACCGCAACGCTCGGGAGCAGCGCGCCACTGGCCGCCAATCAGAGTATCACCTTGCAAATACCGGTGGGGACACCGCGTACGGTTATTTCCGTTCATAAGGATGCCATCCTGAACCGTGGTGGACGCCGCCTGGTTTACCTTGCGCTGGACAGTAAAGCTGTCATCAGGCCGGTTGAACTGGGTGAGGCCGTTGGTGCGCGGTTTGAAGTCCTGCAAGGACTGGTGTCCGGCGATCTCGTCGTAGTGCGGGGCAACGAACGGCTGCGTCCCGAACAGGCCATTTCATTCAATAATCCAGAGAGCTGACCAACCACCCATGGATTTAATAAAATCTTCCATTGAGCGACCGGTCGCCGTTATCGCCGCCGTTCTGATGACGGTCATGTTCGGACTGGTCGCCCTTGATGCCATCCCCATTCAATTGACCCCCGATGTGCGCAAACCTTTAATCAGTCTGCAAACCAACTGGCCGGGCGCTGCCCCCGCCGAGGTGGAGCGCGAAATCACCACTCGCCAGGAAGAAGTCCTGAAGGGACTGGAAGGTCTGGAGCAGATTACCAGTCAATCCGAAGACGGCAGGTCCTCCATTACCTTGGAGTTTGGCGTCGGCCAGAATATGGACAAGGCGTTACTGCTGGTAGCGAACCGCCTTGATCGCGTTGGCGGGTACCCGGATGAAGCTGACAAGCCAACAATAAAAACCTCATCCAGTGACGACAACCCGGTCGCGTGGATTGTTCTTCGTCGACTGGCGGGCGTCGAAACTCCGATCCACAGGTTTGGTGACTTCGTTGAAGATATTGTCAAGGAGCAGATTGAACGGGTCGAGGGCGTATCCAGCGTCAACGTCTACGGTGGCAGTCAGCGAGAAATGGAAATCGTTGTAGACCCCGGCAGCATGGCGCGCTACGGCCTCACCGTGACACAGGTCGTCAACACACTCCGCGCAGCCAATGCCAGTATTTCCGCAGGCGACGTGGAAGAAGGGAAACGGCGCTACGTGGTGCGTACGGAGGGTGAATTTGAAACCCTGGATCATGTTCGTAGCGTGGTGTTGCGGTCGGTGGTTGATCCACAGACGGGACGCATTGCCCGGGTCACGGTCGGCGATATCGGGCAGGTTTCGTTCGGCTTCAAGGAGCCAACTGCCCATATCAGGTTCATGGGAGAGCCCGCGCTTGCCATCAACGCGGTCCGCGAGACCGGTTCCAATGTGATTGATGTCATGACCGGAATCCGCAAGGCGCTTAGTGAACTCAATGAACAGGTGCTGCCTGACGCACAGTTATATCTGACCCAGGTCTATGACGAGACGGTCTATATCGACTCATCCATTCAGCTTGTCCGGCAGAACATCTTTGTTGGCGGTGGGCTGGCCGCCATTATTCTGCTGTTGTTCCTGCGTTCCGTGCCCGCAACCTTGGTTGTCTCTCTCGCCATTCCCGTTTCTGTCATTGGTGCCTTTGTTGCCATGGCTGCGCTGGGCCGGTCACTGAATGTGATTTCACTGGCCGGGATTGCTTTCGCCGTGGGCATGGTTGTCGATGCGGCAATCGTTGTTCTTGAAAACACCTATCGCCTGCGCGAGAAAGGAATGTCCAGTCGGGAATCGGCCTACCTTGGTGCCAAGCAGGTATGGGGTGCCGTGTTCGTGTCTGCGTTAACGACGGTTCTGGTGTTTGTTCCTATTCTCATCATGGAATTGGAGGTCGGCCAGTTATTCCGTGATATCGCGGTCGCCATTTCTGTTTCCGTCATGCTGTCGCTCATCGTCGCGGTCACCGTCATTCCCGCGCTTTCAAATCGACTGCTGACCAAATCCATAGAAAAGCCCGGAAAGTTCCATATCAGCGCGCCGTTGGTCATGTTCGGCAACCTGTTCGTAAACCTGATTTCCCGAACCACAGCGCGGGTCATTACCAACCGGCTGCTGTCCATCACGGTAGTGGCTCTTCTGTGTGGTGCCGGGGGACTGGCGACATGGGCTTTTCTGCCCAAGCTTGATTATCTGCCCAATGGAAACAGAAACCTTTTGTTCGGTGTAATCCTGCCTCCGCCCGGCTATAATCTTTCCACCACGGAATCGATCGCCAGCGACATAGAAGATACCATGCGCCCCTTGTGGCAAGGCTCCAAAGGCGAGGTCGATACCAGCCTTGTGGCCTCGGAGACTGAAACTCAAGACAAAGACTTGCCTGCAAAGGTGAAACGGTTTTTCTTTGTCGCCACTCGCGCGACGACGTTTCTCGCTGCCGCCGCCCGCGACCCCGGTCGCGTTAAGGAACTGATTCCGATTCTGAAGAATGCCGCCTACAAGGAGCCCGGCACCTTCGGGCTCATCAGCCAGTTATCCCTGTTTGGGCGCGGCATCGGCGGTGAGAGGTCCATCGAACTGAATGTCACCGGCCCGGATCTAGAAGACATCCTCAATGTCGCCCTTCGAGCCATGGGCAAGCTGACTCAGCACTTGCCGCTGAACGCCGGAACCCAGATACGACCGAAACCGGGCCTCGAACTGGGTGCGCCGGAAGTACGCGTGTTTCCAAACCGGGTTAAGCTTGCCGATAACGGTGTCAGTGCCCGAGAACTGGGCGATACACTGGATGCCTTCAATGACGGGCTTCGCGTCGCAGAAATCACTATAGACGGTAAACGCCTGGACCTGATGCTGAAGGGCCCCTATCACCAGATCACGTCAACGCAGGGCATCAGCCAGATTCCCGTGGTCACGGCATCAGGGCAGATCATCCCCACCAGTTCACTCGCTGATGTGGAGGTCACCTCCGGCCCGACAGAAATTCGCCATCTGGAACGCACACGCACCGTCACACTGGAAATCCGTCCACCGGAAGACATGGCCCTGGAAGCAGCGCTTGATATTGTCCGTGACAACATCATTGCGCCCTTGCGCACGGAGGGCATGCCGAACGGTATCCGTCTGCAGTTGTCCGGCACAGCCGATAAACTTACCCAGACATGGGACGCCATGGTTATCGAACTGATGGTCGCGGTGGCAATTGTCTATCTGGTCATGGCGGTGCTGTTCGAGAGTTTCATCTATCCTCTCGTCATCATGTTGTCGGTTCCACTGGCGACGGCCGGCGGCGTCGGCGGTCTGGCACTGGTCAATCTGGTAACCTTCCAGCCACTGGACATGCTGACCCTGCTCGGGTTCGTGATCCTGATCGGAATTGTGGTGAACAACGCCATTCTGCTGGTGCATCAGACCCTGTTCCATATTCGCGGTGAATCCCTGAGCGTCCAGGATGCCATCATGGAAGCCACCCGCAACCGCATCCGCCCGATTTTCATGTCCACGCTGACCAGTGTATTTGGCATGCTTCCGCTGGTGGTGTTTCCCGGCGCGGGCTCAGAGCTTTACCGCGGCCTGGGATCGGTGGTTGTCGGCGGATTGGCCTTGTCGGCTATTCTGACACTGCTGATCATTCCGCCCCTGATGGCCCTGGTCGCCGGTGCCGCAGAAAGCTCGCGCAGCAAATCCGCCGGATTAGTCGACGCCCCCGCAGAATAAACCAAGCCACCCAACACTATGTCCGGAATTTGTGTTTGGCTTGTCTAAGCTATTGCCGGAAAGGTAAGAATCCGTATGCCAAAGATGGTCTACACGAAAAAGTTCAAGGCCGGAAAAGAGATTTCAAGGATGGGCGAATGTGGACGGAATGCCTATATCATTGAGTACCGAATAGTCGAAGTTTCGGTCACACGCCATGGCCAAAAAGTATTTATCGCAGAACTCAGTGACGGTGAGGTGTTCGGCGAGATGTCCATGATCGACGATGCCCCGCGTTCGGCGACAGTAACGGCCACCTGCGAGGCAGAAGTGGTTGCTATACAACGCTCGAGATTCCAACGCCCCCTAAAGGCGTGCCTTCGTCACCAACATTGACCAGTCGGAAAACAGCAGACGGATCGTCAACAGCATCGCGCAACTCGCCCTTTCACGGGACATGAACATTGTCGCCGAAGGTATCGAAGAAAAGGCGCAGATGGACGCGTTGCGGGAATTGGGGTGTCAGTACGGTCCGGGCTACTACATGGCAAAACCCGCATCGGCCGAGAGCATCATAGAATTGATAGAAACCAGACCTACCTGGTAGCGACCATATTCTTCTTGCGCACTTCTGCCAGTGTGCTCTCCGCCTTGGTGATTTGATCGAGCCCCATGCCATTAAACGGACGGGCAGAAATACCGGTGCAGGAATGCCAACTCCCGTATGATGCAGGCCCGAATATTACAGAAATGTGATTTGCGTGATTATCGGAATCGGCGTCATGTAACCGGATGCTGGTATTGTGCGCTGTGGATCGGACGCATGGAGTGGGGAACGTGGAGAATGAAGCCCGTAGGTGGTGAACAGTTTGAAAAGAACGTCTGGAGCGCCAGCGTCATGCTGAAAGCCATGGGCAATCCCCATCGGTTGATCATTTTGTGCCGATTGTCCGAGGGCGAGTGCTCCGTTGGCGAGTTGGAGCCCCTTGTCGGGCTGAGCCAGTCGGCCTTGTCACAACACCTGGCACGACTACGCCGCGACCAACTGGTCACCACCCGGCGCGACGCACAGATGGTTTTTTATTCCCTCGCCAATGAAAATGCCGCAATCCTGATCGAAGTGCTGTGCAACATGTACCCGACAGGAAATGCCGCGATGCGGTAGATTTCTCGGCAACTGATTATCTGTCGCATGAGAAAATCGCGAACCGGCACCATCACTCTTCCGGATGCCTCGTCCGGGCGGATCATGTCGGGTCAGATTGTTGGGCCGGAAATCAGGGGTTCCTGGGCGACGATCCAGCGGATTTCTTCCTTCACCATATCGATGTGATGGGACGGTTCCGCGTTCAGCACGGCGGCCAGAATGGCCACGCGGACTGCGTTCGGCATGCGGTGGAAGTTCTCAAGCACCAGAAACTTGACGCTGGGGCGAACATTCTCGGACAGCAACAGGCTCAAGACCAGGCGTTTGCGAATATCATTTCGAAGATTCCCGGCTTCCGTCAACTCGAAGAATTCACGAACGAATTCACGCGGCGCAATGGTTCCATCCATCAGACCACGCAGATTTTCCCGCAAGGCCACGGTAAAATGCTGACGGGTGCGGGCGATAAACTCGTTTGCGTGGCGGCGAATGCGCGAAATCGCATCCGGATCGAAGGCGCTTTCGGTAATCAGGGAGACACATTCTCGCACCAGTGGATGCTTGCTCGATTCTCCCACCACCTGAATCACGCCCGAAATCAGCTTGTTGGTCCGCCCCAGTGGGCTGAGACGGGTGGTCGCGGCAATAGCCATGGGCGCTTCCGGATCTCGCGTCGCCAACATGGCCAGTGGCAAGGGGTCCTCCATGGCGCTCAGATCGAGGCCATTGTTCAGCAGATACTCGGGCAGCAAGATACGGTCTGTCTCACCCGGCATGCAGACAGGCTCGCCGTCATGGTAATTTTTCTTGATGCGGAGTGCCGCCTGCAACCCTTCCTGGGTTACCCCTAGGACCTTGCCATCCATCTTCTAACTACCCTCTCAAATCTCTTGAGACATCACCCTGTCTCGTCGTCTGAACCGACCTGGGCGCCGCCCTGTTTGACTGCAACCAATCGCGGTATAACCGGGCTCCCGCATGGACCACATCCGAGGCCAGTGTTGCGGTCAACACTTCCTGTTCGTGCAACAGCCGCCGCATGGTCGTCAATTGCTCATCCAGTGCACCGTCCCAGCGGGTGCCAATATCATTGAACCGTCGTTCCATGGTCTCCGCGTCTTCAATCAGATGCGCCAGGATCAACGTCAAAAAGACCAGCGACGCCGCTGGGATTTGCGCCTTTCCAGTGCGCCACTTGCTCACCGTGGGCGGCGAGACGCCAATCATTTCGGCAATCGTCTTGGCCGCAACGCCTGCGCAATTCAAACCCTCAAACACCGGCTGACGCACTGATCCTAAAATGGGAGAAAAGCCATCCATGGGTCAAATCTCCTCTGCGCATAAGGGCTAATACAACCAATGTACTTTTACCCTGCCAGGGGGCTCGATCACAAACTTTGTGTGGCCCGGATGCCCCTACACTAGATATAGTAGAGACGATTCCCCGGTTTTCCGGGCAATTCCTGGATGAACCCCTGATCGCGGCTGTGAGACATGCGCATTGGAATAGACCTCGGCGGCACCAAGATGGAAGGAATCGCCATCGATTCGGCAGGACGGGAAATCGCGCGAAAAAGAATCCCCACCCCGACCGGTGGATATAAGCAGACCGTTGAAGCGGTGTGTGACCTGGTTCTTCTGCTCGAATCCGAGACCGGCCAACAGGCCAGCATCGGCGTCGGAATTCCCGGCACCATTTCGCCCCGGACGGGTCTGATCAAGAACGCCAACTCCACATGCCTGATCGGCCATCCCCTCGACCGCGATCTTCAATCGAAATTGCAACGTCCGGTACGGATTGCCAATGACGCCAATTGTTTTGCCGTTTCCGAAGCAACCGACGGCGCGGGTCACAGTTCCGCCATGGTATTCGGTGTGATCCTCGGCACCGGCGTCGGCGGCGGGCTGGCGATCCGGGGAGCCGCCCATACCGGCATGAACGCCATCGGTGGTGAATGGGGACACAATCCCCTGCCCTGGCCCCGGGATGATGAGCGACCCGGCCCCCTGTGCTATTGTGGCAAGCGCGGCTGCATCGAGACCTACCTGTCCGGCCCCGGGCTGCAACTGGATTACCAGCACCATAGCGGCGCGACATTGAGCGCCGAACAGATCGCGCAACTGGCAAACAACGGCGATGATGTGGCCTCGCGGGTTTTGGCCCGGTATGAAGAACGCCTCGCCCGATGCCTCGCCACAGTGATCAACATTCTCGACCCTGACATGATTGTTCTTGGCGGCGGCGTCAGTAATCTGGACCGGATCTACACCTCCGTGCCGGACCTGTGGCAAAAATGGGTGTTCTCCGATCAGGCCGACACACCTTTGAGAAAGAACGTGCATGGCGATTCCAGTGGCGTTCGTGGAGCCGCATGGCTGTGGCCACCAGACGTCAACTGACCCTGTTACTGACCCGGCACTATTTTCCGAAGCGGCAATTATTTCCTATCTGCAATCATGGTTAACGCGACGTAAATCATTGATTTATAAATCATTAATATTTGGCATACAGGTTGCTTGAGTACCTGCGCGAAGAACAACTTGCCCCAGGACATTTAAGTCATTGTGGCACCACCGCGCAGGAGAAGAATTCATGCTCATCAGGCGAAAAGATCCGGTCTTCCCGTCCTCTGGTCCCGACAGCTTCGACTTAACGGAAGCCCTTCAGAGTCTGATGGATGCACTCCGCGACGGCGCGGACCCCCGCATAACCACGCAGATGCTACAGAAAGCCTTAACCGCGTCGGAACACGCGGAGCGGCACCTTCAGGAACAGGGCCGTGAAATCGCGGCTCTTGAACGTGATGCCGTAACGGACCCCCTGACCGGTGTGCTGAACCGCCGTGGATTCGAAGTTGAGCTCCGCCGTGCCCTGGCCGAAGGACATCGATACGGCGAACAGGGTGCCCTGCTGTATCTGGACCTGGATGGCTTCAAGCAGGTCAATGACACATTGGGGCACGCCGCCGGTGATGCCGTGTTGTGCAAGTTTGCCAGTATCCTGACCAATAATGTTCGCGGCACGGACCGCGTCGGCCGTTTGGGCGGCGATGAGTTCACTATCCTGATGAGCCGCACCAGTCTTGAGGATGCCAGAACGCGGGCGGAAACCATTGAATGGGCGATCAACACCACAACGTTTGAATGGAACGGACAAGCGGTCTCCATCCAGGCAAGTCTGGGGGCAGATTATTTTGGTCCCAACGATGACCGCATCGGGATCATCCTGCGCGCCGATCAGGACATGTACCGCCGCAAGCAGGAACGCCGGAAAACTCCGCGCCCGGACTTCAGGGCCGATGGTATACCGATCCCAATTTCGCCAATGGTTCGCCAATGTTAGGACCCGGCGGATAAATGCCAGGGTCCCCCTCCCCTGGCCTCCGCCCCTTTGCCGCATCACTTTTACCCCTGGCGGCAGGGGGCGGCCCTCCGGAAAGAATTAGTCAATAAACAACAGGACACGCGGCATGAAAATGGACACCGGGCATCACAAACATACCGGGCATTTCGAGCACGAAGAATTTCACTTCTCTCCGATTCCCCGACAAACCGCACAATCCGGTGGGAAAGCCGGTGGGGAGCCCGACCGACCGTTTCATCTTGACCACGGCCCATGGAGCGATTCCCGTGACGTCATTCCGTTTTATTTTGAACGCAACCTGCCGGCACCAACGACCGTTGACGCCGACCGCCGCCAACAGCATGCCCGCGCCCTGATCGAAAAAGATATCGATGTCAGGTTTGCCTCCGCACGGGAAATGGCGTCTGTCTCTCTGGAGCTCTATGTTCGCGGCCTGATTTCATGGGATGCCTACGCACGACTGGCGTTTCAGCCGGAACTGCATCCCGATTATGATGCAACCATCGGCGCACTATTGGGCGAACAGGCCGACCCGGACAAGCCCCGCGATTTTGTGCGAATCTGGGAAGAGCGGCTTGCCTATGAACGCCGGTACAACGTGGCAGACGCCAAGCGGGTCCGCGCCACGGAACGCATCACCCTGATGATGCGGCGGATGGCGGGTATCACGTCCATTCGGGCGTAAACACTTTACAAATCCCAAATAACCCACAACTGTCGGGAAATAGTCATTTATGGCACACTCACCAATGTATCTGGCCCAGCTGAACATCGCGGAAGCTCTGTTTGATCTGGATGACCCGCGCATCGCTGATTTCGTCAATAATCTGGACCGCATCAACGCGGTCGCGGAACGCATGCCGGGTTATGTATGGCGGCTCAAAGATGAGAGCGGCAACGCGACGGCCTTGAATTGGGATGACAACCCCCGGATGATCGTCAATATGTCGGTCTGGAAACGGGCCAAGGACCTGGAAACATTTGTCTTCAACACGGTCCACCGCGAAATTTACAAACGCCGGGCCGAATGGTTCTCGGCCATGAAAAGTCATCACTTCGTCTTGTGGTGGGTGGCCGCTGACCACATTCCCGATTTAGCAGAAGCACGCGAAAAGCTCGCCCACTTCAACGCCAACGGCCCCACGCCGACAGCCTTTGGCTGGGATAAACTGCTGCCGGAAGATTCCTTGTGGCGGGAATCGCGTTGCGCCTAATGGATGATCAGATAACCTTCGGTCGTACCAACAGAAGTTTTATGATGTCTTTATAGAGGAACTTCGTTTCCACCAGTTCCAACCCGGCAGCTTCCAGGTATTGTTCGGTATTTCGGTCAAACTCGGCACCGTAGGCATAGCGCACCCAAGGTGCCCAAAGTTTCATAATAAATCTCTGCAAGGGTTTTTCCGAAATCGCGTATTCCAGAATGTGGATTTTACCCCCGGGCCGACAGACCCTGCGCAATTCTTCAAGGGCGGGCTGCTGATGTTCGGCGTCGAGCACGCAAAACAGGAAAGTCGAGACGATGGCATCGAAACTGTCATCGGCGAAATCCATCTCCGTCACATTCATTTCCTTGAGATCGACCACAGTGCCGAGCTTGTCCCTGCGCCACCGGGCGCGACCCAGCATGGCCGGACTGAGGTCGATACCGGTTACTTTGGCATCATCAGGATAGTAGGGGAAATTACGTCCTGTGCCGACCCCGGCGTCGAGCAGAGTACCCTTCAGTCCGTCGAACAGGATCTGGCGCACGGGCCTGTAACGAACATTCTCGAACGGCAGATCGAGAATGTCATAAAGTCGGGCAATGCGATCATAGGTTTTTTGTTTGCTGATAAGAGCCTCCTTGGACCGTTGCTAAATGAGCAATGCAACACTGGGCTGCCATAGAAAAATCGTCTCCAACACGGTACACCGCGAAATTTACAAACGCCGGACCGAATGGTTCTCGGCCATGAAAAGTCATCACTTCGTCTTGTGGTGGGTGGCCGCTGACCACATCCCCGACTTAGCAGAAGCATGCGAAAAGCTCGCCCACTTCAACGCCCACGGCACCACACCGACGGCCTTTGGCTGGGACAAACTGCTGCCGGAAGTTTCCTTGTGGCGGGAACCGCGCTGCGTTTGAGCCCGATCAGGCAATCCGGCCGAAAAAACCCATCCGGTCCTCGGCGCTGAACATGGCACCCGGCTGCTCGTAATACGACAACACCGCAATGATGCGTTCGCGGGTACCCCGAACGGGGGTAACCCGGTGGACCGTATTGGTGCCCCTGAAAACATTCAGCGTCCCCGCTATGACCGGCAAGGTGTGGATCTCCTCGTCATCACCGCACAGCAAACGAACGACGCCATCGTAGTTCGGATCCGTCTCGGTTCTGAGGTCACTGCGGTACTGGAATTCGCCCCCGGCCTCCGGAGCCTGTAGCAGCAGGGTGGTGGTGAACTCGGACCGGTCGAAGTGCCAGTTGAGGGCATCCCCATGGCCATAGGCCATGACATTCACCCGAGCCAACGGATCGGGCATGGTGTGGAGCACGGGTTTGTCCATGGCGTCGGCCAAAAACTGCGCCAACGGCGGCCACTCATAAATCGCGCAAACAAGACTGTCCGGAATTTGATCCGCACAGACGGTGTGGTTGATGGTCTCGACTGTCGCGAGGGCGGGGTGGTCTGGTGCCAGACCGTCAATGTGGTCCTTGAAGTACACATTGTGTTTGCGCTTGTGGGTGAACGCCGAGGTTTCGCGTACCGGGATGACGTCTGCGAGGCATTGCGCCAGCGCCTGGGGACGCACCAGTCCCTCAAGATTGAACATACCCCGCTCAGCCAGATCATTCCGGCACGTTTCGACCAGCGTGTTGCGTTCGCTGCTACCTAAATCTTCAAGGGGGAAGCAATCGAGATCAAGGAAATCTTTCATTGATTCCATTCAGGAATCAGTCAGATACCGGAACGGACGCCAGTTCCGGCGATGAATTGGAGAACCGCCACGCCATTGTATTTCTGTCCGCAGGAACCCGCACCGCCCAGATATCTTCGATACCGGCATCTCTGATATTTCGCCGCAGACTGCTCTGGCTGCCTTCGTTGTAGGGACCGACCACGATACGATATACCCTGTAGTCAGCGATATTGGCTGCCAGAATTCGCGCGTCCAGTGCCGGGTATTTCTCCATATACCGCTTTGCATTTTCCCAGACGCCAAAGCTGCCGATGACGAAGTAATCGCCCGGGATGGCGTCATAGGAGTCAACGCCATTGATGTCCGACGCAATTGACGCGACTTCCTGGGAAACCAACTGCCAGTGCAGGGCGTGATCTTCTTCGTGTTCTGCCGACATGGAATCCAACTGTGGTTTCACTGGTGGTTCTGTCAGTGGCTCCGACATTCCCTCAGAGGCACCGCTTGAAGCCACCTGAACCTGTTCTGCCTCGCCCACATCGGAGGCAGCTTCCTGATCGACCGACCAACTGGACGGGGCCGGTTGTGTCGGCTCAACACTCGATGATGTCAGCATTGTCTGAAGGGTTGTGAATGCCGATCCTGTTTCCGCCCGGGTTTGGGATTCACCATCAACCACGTCGCCTTGTGCCGCGATAATGGCCATGGGATCGTCCTCACGACAGACGGCACCTTCCGTCACGCCGCGCCACAAGGCACAATCTTGCTGGGCGACCAGGGAAATTCCGTGATCCGTGATGGATTTATGCGTGGTGAGTAGCGAAAACCCGTCCAGCGCCCAAGATGCAATTTGCAAGGGAACCGGTAATGCGCATCCACTAAGCAACAGCCCGCCGACAACGACGGAAGCGACCCTACTCATCTCACCTCTTCTCCTCTTTGGCGCTTATTTTTTGTGTGCGCTCAAAGGCCTTGTGAAACCGGTTTGTTTCGGCTTTTCTCGTTCCGGCTTATCCTCAAGGTCAGCATTTTTGTTATTATGCTGACCAAATCGTCCGAAGACAATAAGAAACCGCCGACCAGACAGCCATCGGATGGCTCCAATTCCCGTCCAAACAGAGAAAATATCCGTTGAATCAATTCTCTATAGGCGTGTCGGACCCGTTGTCAGATTGTCCGGTTGAGTCGCCGGTTTTCACGACTTTCGGCATCACAACACGCAGACTGAGTTCCTTCAGGCGGGATTCGTCCACCGTGCCCGGTGCCCCCATTAACAGATCCTGGGCCTGCTGGTTCATGGGGAAGGCGATGACTTCCCGGATATTGGGCTCGTCCGCGAGCAGCATGACGATCCGGTCAATACCCGGCGCGGAGCCGCCATGGGGCGGGGCACCGTACCGGAAGGCATTCAACAGGCCGCCAAACTCCTTCTCCACCACATCCGCACCATACCCGGCGATCTCGAAGGCTTTCATCATGATATCCGGACGATGATTCCGGATCGCACCGGAACTTAGCTCCACGCCGTTGCACACAATGTCGTACTGATAGGCGAGGATGCTCAGGGGGTCGTCGTTTTCCAGTGCCGCCATGCCGCCCTGTGGCATGGAGAACGGGTTGTGACTGAAATCGATTTTCCCGGTCTCCTCGTTGATCTCGTACATGGGGTAATCGACGATCCAGCAGAACTTGAACCCCCCGACCTCGCACAGCTCCAGGTCAGTTCCCACCTTCATGCGCGCCGCGGCGGCGAAGGCCGCGAATTCCGATGGCACACCGGCGACAAAGAAAATGGCATCACCGTCTTCGAGGCCCAGTTCACCCCGCAATGCCTCGACCCGGTCCTGGCCGATGTTCTTGGCAATAGGGCCAGCGCCCTCACCGTCCCTGAGGAAGATATAGCCGAGACCCGGCTGGCCCTCGCCCTGGGCCCAGCTGTTCATGCGGTCGCAGAATGCGCGGCTACCACCCCCCTTGGCTGGCATGGCGTAGACCCGGACATTGTCATTCTTCTCGATCATGCCGGCGAAGACTTTGAATCCGGACCCCCGGAAGGTGTCCGTGGCATCGCTCATTTCGATGGGATTGCGCAGATCAGGCTTATCCGAACCATACTTCTGCATGGAGTCCGCATAGGCGATTTTCGGGAATGGTGCGGGCGTCACCGTGCGCTCACCGCCGAATTCACGGAACACGCCTTCGAGCACCGGCTCGATGGCTTCGAAAACATCTTCCTGGGTCACAAACGCCATCTCGAAGTCGAGCTGGTAGAACTCGCCCGGACTGCGGTCGGCGCGACCGTCCTCGTCACGGAAACACGGTGCGATCTGGAAGTACCGATCAAAACCCGACACCATGAGCAACTGCTTGAACTGTTGCGGGGCCTGGGGAAGCGCATAGAACTGACCCGGATGATTACGGCTGGGGACCAGATAGTCGCGGGCACCTTCCGGCGATGATGCCGTCAGGATCGGCGTCTGGAACTCGGTAAAGCCCTGATCGGTCATGCGGCACCGGATCGACGTAATCACCTGGGCGCGTAACATAATATTGTTGTGCAGTTTCTCGCGGCGCAAATCGAGAAACCGGTGGCGCAGGCGAATTTCCTCGCCATATTCCGCCTCACCCGCCACCTGCATGGGTAGAACCTCGGCGGCGCTTTCCACCACCAGATGATCAATGCTCACCTCGATCTCGCCGGTGGGCAGGCCTGCGTTGATGGTGTCGTCGCTTCGCCTTACCACCTTGCCCGTCACCGTGATCACGCTCTCCACGCGCAGGTTTTCCATCTGCTCGAACAGCGGGCTGGACGAATCGATAACACATTGCGTCATGCCGTACTGGTCGCGCAGGTCGGCAAACAGCAAATTGCCGTGGTCGCGTTTGCGGTGAATCCAGCCCGATATACGGACTTCAGTCTCGGCCTGTTCGAGCCGAAGCTCACCACAGGTATGGGTGCGATAGCGGTGCATATATCAGATTCCGGCGCCAAGTGTTCTCAGGGCCGTGAAAAGCCACGATGCCCCGTTATTGTCAAGACACGCGTGTACGATGAACCGACAAGATCAGGCCGCGTGTAGCCGCATAACCTCCACCAGGCGTGGCCGCGCCGCCACCAGTTCACGGCACCGCCTGATCGCCGGAAAGCGTTCATAGAGCATCTCCGGATCGGGGTGCCAGCTTGCCAGCATGACCACATAGATATCCGCCAAACTGTAGCGATCACCCAGAACCCATGGCCCGGACGCGGAAAGATCGTCTTCCACCACCTGCCAGCGTTCGAGCAAGAGTTCCAGCGACCGCGCCTTGATATGGGGTGCTTCTGCCGCTTCGGTGGTAAATCGTTCGGGGTAGTAATAATGTTTATAGGCTTCCTGCACGGTATTGGTGAGGTAGAACAGCGAGCGCAAAAACCTGGCCCGGCCCGGCTCGTTGAACCCCGGTGCCAGATCCTTCAAGCCGTGATGATCCGCCAGATACAGCATGATCGCCGCCGCCTCGTACATCACAGAACCATCTTCCAGCTTCAGGGCCGGAACATATCCGGGCGGGCTGATTGCCAGATACTCCGGCGTGTGGCTGTCGCCACTTGCGATATCCACGGTCTCCAGGGTGTACGCCAATCCGGCGTCTTCCAACACCGCCTGCGGGCCGAAGGTGGCAGATTCAGGGCATCCATAAAGAACATACGTCACTGGTCTCTCCTTTGGGTTCGGATCATGGACAGGCAGAGCACGAAGCCGCCCATGCTCATGACCGCCATGGCAAAAAACACCGCCGCGCCATACGCTTCAAACAGATACCCCGATAGCAGGGTTGTTGCACTCAAGGCAATGCCCATGACGGCACTGGAATAGAGGCTCTGCGCGGTCGCCGAAAATTTCTGCTCGATCTGCTCGGAAATGAAATACATGGCCCCCAGATGCGACGCGCCGAAGGTGAATGCGTGTAATAGTTGCAACGGAAATAACGCCGCCAGCGGCAGGTCCAGTGGCATCAGTGACCACCGGATGATGCCGGCCACAGCGCCACACAACAGCAAGCCCAGTGCACCGATGCGCGCCACTGCCCGTTTGGAGAATACAAACAGCGCAATCTCGGACAGCACACCGGCCCCCCACAACAGCCCGATGGTCAATTCGGAATGGCCCAGCGCTTTCCAGTGCAAGGTGGCAAAGGCGAAATAGGCGCTGTGAGAGGCCTGTATCAGCGCCGAGCAGATCAGAAAAATTACGAACCTGCGGTCCGAGAGGACATGCAAAACCGTCCAGCGCCGGGCCTCGGCCCGAGGCGGGGCGCTGTGGGGCAGTGCCATGCACGTCAAACTGGTGAGGATGATGGCCCCCGTCACCATCAGGTAGATCAGATCGGGGACCTGATCTGGTCCCTGGCCCGACAGGATCAACCCTGCCCCCACGGAGGCCACAATAAATCCGATAGAGCCCCACAACCGGATGCGCCCGTAATCAAGGCCGCGTTCGCGGACCAGCATCATGGTCACGTTTTCTCCCAGTGGAATCAACGGTGACCACAGGGCGAAATAGCACATGGATATGAGTACCAGCACCACAAAGCTGTGGGCGAACCAGAAACTGCCATAGGCCACGGCCGCGCCCATGGACAGGACGATCATCAGCGAGCGTCGTCGGCCGGACCGGTCGGCCAGATGCCCGACCAGGGGGTTGGCGACGACTTTCATGGCCAGGCCGAAGGAAACCACCATGCCGATCTCCGCCGCACCAAGACCGCGTGACGACAACCATATGGGCCAGAACGGCATGTTGACGCCAATGACGGTGAACAGGGCGGCATAGAACATCGCCATGCGCGCGCCAGCATACCGGCCTGCCGACCCGTCCCCGGTTCGGATCGATTCGAACGATTCGTTCAACATTGCCCTTGTGACATACCCACTCGCTTCCTTCCCTTCCCTCTCCATCATCCTAAAGTATTGAAAATAAACAATTAACCATATTGGCAAGCAATGTAATAATCGTGCCTTCCAAGTTTATTGGTAAAGTACTTTAAGTATGTCTGTTGATGAAGGGTTTCTTGATGACAGAATCACGCCCCCTAGAGGATAAGGGGGTACTCAAGCTATTGATCCAGAGCAGAGTCTTCCGGCGGACTTTGTTTTTGATGTTTGTCTTCGTTCTGTTAATCGAGGGCGTGTTCCTCCATGCCCTAAGCCAGGAATACGAAAAAGAAAACCTGAAAGCGCTCAATGATCAGGCGCAATCCGCCTTCACGTCCATTTTTCTGACCCATCCTTACGTTATGTCGGACAAGATGTTGCTGGCCACCACCGAGATGTTGTTGTCCGGCACCCGGATTTCGGGCGGTATTTTTTATGGAGACGCCGGCACCATGATCGGCCGGTTCGGGGAGCCCCCTGCACCCACGAATATTCAGGGTCTGGGCGACGAAGCCTTCGGCCACCTGAGCACCGAAGGTGACCGCTATGACGTGTTGTGGGGGACCATCGAGACCGGCGCGCCCTACACCGCTCACGTCCGACTGAACGCCACCGCCGTGCAACTAAGGACCGAGGTCTTCATCGTCCGCGCCGCAGTCGTGGCCGTACTGATGGCCCTGATCATCACTATTGGCGTCAGCTTCCTGATCACACCGACCGTGCTGGCCCCGTTCGCCCGATTACGACAAAGCCTTGGGTTGACACCCCATGTGGCGGATACGGCGGCAGAGGAGTGGCGTGAAGTACATCAATCGGTTTTTCGTCGCGAGTCACCTTTAGGACCGGATGACCTGGCGCTGGATGAACGGGTCGAGGAGCGCACAGCCGCCATGCGGGGCGAAATCGAACGATTAAAGGAAACCAAAGGAAAACTCGGACGCCTCGCCGAACTGACCGAAACGGCCAAAATACCAATCCTTCGGGTGTCCCATAAAGGCATCATTCTCTATGCCAACGAACCTGCCCGGGGTCTGCTGCACCTCTGGGGCTCCGCCATTGGTGGCCCACTGCCCCAGCCATGGGGGGATCGTATCGCCGGATTTCTGGAACGCGGCGTATCTGGAGAACTCGAAGAAACATGGGGCGACCGCACCTACGCCATTAACGTGGTACCATCACCTGCCAAGGACGCCGTCGATATCTATGGCTATGACGTAACCCAGCGAAAGATCATCGATAAAAACCGAGCTCAGGCCCGAGAAGGTATCCAGAACGGACAGGCTGCTCTGGATACCTTCTCGGGTGTCAACGGACGCGCCGTTCTGGAAGAGCGCCTGGCCCATGCCCTCTCCATGTGGCGTTCGACGGGTGATGGCGGCTCACTCCATCTATTAGAAGTTCACGACTTCGAACAGATAGCCGCCACAGTCGACCACGACGCAACGAACGAGCTCATGCGTGATGTCATGGCGCGCCTTCGCACCGTAGTGGGGACAGAGAACGGCGTTATCCGGTATAGTCGCGCCCGGTTTGCCATTGTGCGCGAAGGCACCGGCAATCCTGCCACCGCCGTTTCCGTTGCGATCGATCTGGCGGAAACCCTGCTCGCGGCCATGGCCGCGCCCTTTCATAATGGCACCCAGACCATTCGCGTCGATGCCTCGGTCGGCATCACACTCTACCCGGACGATGCCGATGACGCCGAACAACTGATCCGGAATGCCCTGATGGCGCTGGACCATGCAGTGGGTGACGGTCCCAATACGCTCAGATTCTTCATTGCCCGGCTCAATGAAGAAGTTCACAAGCGCCATTCCCTGGCCGCCGACTTACGTCAGGCCCTGGCTAACAACGAACTGGTCCTGCACTATCAGGCCCGCCTCAGTCTCAAGACCTGCCGGATTGCGGGGCCGAAGCCCTGGTGCGGTGGCCACGCCACGGTGAGTTGTTGCTGCCCGCTGACTTTATCCCCATGGCCGAGTCCTGCGATGTGGGCGTGGCGCTGGGACGCTGGGTCCTGAACAAGGCCTGTCGCCAACACAGGTTGCGGATCGACAGCGGCACACCGGCCATCGGGCTATCGGTAAATGTATCGGCCGCCCTGGCCCTCAGTGGCGATCTGTTTGATGCGGTAAATGATGCCCTGAGGCTGTCTGCTCTGCCTGCCGGTCTGCTGGAGCTTGAGTTCCCGGAGGGCCTGATTATGACCGACGCCGGCACGTTTTCATCGTACCTGATGCCCCTGCATGACCTGGGCGTCAAAATTGCCATTGATCGCTTTGGCACGGGGAATTCCAGTGTTGAGCACCTGTCCGGCCTGCCCATCAACCGCATCAAGATCGACCCGGTATTTGTCTCCGCCGTGGGAGGGAACGCCCAGGCCGCCCGAGCCATCCGGGCGGCGGCGGCATTGGCGCAGGGCCTGGATATCAGCGTCACCGCCGTCGGTGTGGAAACATCGGAGCGGGTGGACTTCATTCAGACACTGCCCATCGAGGAAATACAGGGCTTTGCCTTCGCCAAACCCATGGACGCCCAGTCCTTCGATGCCTTCGTCAACAATTTCACGGATGCGACGCTATCTTTCCCTGGTGCCAAAGGGCGGACGAGGCTCGGGATTTAACTGCCGGGATGCAATTAGATTGACAGACAACACTGTCGCTCTGTGGTTCCGTTTTCAAAACGTAATGCGAGGAGCATGACAAATGTCACACCTCATTGAAATTCCCGCCCGCCGTGGCAAGGCCCATGCCGTCGAGGCTGGTCAGTCTATCAAGCTCATCAACACCCATGGCCAGCAGGTGGTCGATACCTGGGCCTACAATGCCCATGATACGGACGAGTACATGTCCATGGAGGCGACGCGGGCGACGATCACGAAGCTGATTCCCGCGGTGGGCGACACCCTCTATACCAACAACCGCCGCCCCATCCTTACCCTGACGGAAGACACCACCCCCGGCATCCACGATACTCTGTTGGCGGCCTGTGACCGCTACCGGTACGGGCTGCTGGGCTGCATTGATTATCACGATAACTGTTCTGACAACCTGACAGCGGCCATGGATGCCCTGGGCCATCACATCAGCCACACGCCCGCACCCTTGAACATGTTCATGAACATCCCGTGGACGCAGGACGGCAGCCTCAGCTTCGAAGCGCCGACCAGCGAGCCGGGGCAGTATTCGGTCCTCAAGGCCGAAATGGACCTGATCATCGCCTTTTCGACCTGCCCCCAGGACATGCTGCCGGTGAACGGAAAAGACCAGACACCGACCAATGCGCATTTTGAGATTCTGCCGTGACGGCATATACCGTGATGTAAGGCCCTGCCCCCCCCCCGCACGGCGGGATGGCAAGGTCGGCCAGATGCGCATCTGTCGTGGATGGCACCTGGCTCTACAATTTGCAATGGAGGACCAGTGAATGCCGGAGCAAGGAAAGAACGGACGCGGGGTGACCCGCCTGAACGCGAATGATGAGGCCCTGTCACCATGGACCGCCATGCCCCTCGTCGGGGACATTCTCGATGGCGAGCCGGAAGAACGGTTTCACCGTGTGTTTGAGACAATCATCCCGTCTGCGACGGAAGTCCGCGCCGGGGTGTGGGAAGCCACCCGATATTCGGAAAAGCTGACCGACTATCCCTACAACGAGATCGTCTTCGTGGTCGAGGGCTCCATCTCCATCATCAATTCCGAGGGCGAAGAGTCGCTGTTTTCCAGTGGCGACTGCTTCTTTCTGGAGAAGGGCTTCAATGGCATCTGGAAGCAACATGAAACCATCAAGATATTTCACATGACCGTTGATCCAAAATGATCCCCGAAATGAAGGTGGCAAAAATGAGGTGGCGAAATGAGATTTGAAAACAAGGTCGCCCTGGTGACCGGCGGGAACTTTGGCATCGGGCGCGGCATTGCACATAAACTTGCCAGTGAAGGTGCCAGCATCGCCATCGTCGCCCGCAATGAAGAACGCGCAGCCCATGTTATTGTGGAGCTCACAGATGCGGGTCACACGGCGGCTTTCTTCAAGGCGGACGTTTCCGGTGAAGCGGCGGTCACGGGCATGATCGATGCCGTCATGGAACGCTTTGGCCGCCTTGATGTGGTGGTGAACAACGCCGGATGTGGCAGCCAGCATTGCGGCATCGAGCCGGAAGATCCTCCTGCGAAAAGATGGGAGGTTTTCAGGGGTGCCAATCTGGATTCAACCTATTTTGTCAGCGCCCATACGTTGCCCCATCTGGCCAAAAATACGGGCAGCGCCATCGTCAATATTTCCTCCACAGGAACATGGCACGCCAACTGGGGGCTCTATGGCGTCGCCAAGGCAGGCGTTGAGGGGATGACGCGGTCCTTTGCCGCAGAAGGCGCACCCTATGGCATTCGGGTGAACTGCATCAGCCCCGGCTGGATTGAAACCAGCCCGGAAGAAACTGCGGCGGCACAGGGCGACGGTGGCGGATGGGATATGCCGCCTTCCCTGCTGGACCGAATGGGAACGCCGGAGGAAATCGCCAACACCGCCGCCTTCCTGGCATCAGGCGAAGCCTCGTTCATCACCGGCCAGACGATACAGGTCGATGGTGGTCTGATGCTGGTGGACTATCCCTCGCGCCCGTCGCTTGAGACTGTGGGGCACAGATTGTTCTCCCATTCGGTCCCGTTTGACGAAGGCGGGGGCGTGACGTAAGCCCTGCCCTCTCGCGTGGCGGGATGGCCCGGTAAGGCACTGCCGCGTTTGGTGCCGATGTCGCGCTGCGTGGGGATGGCTGGGTTGCGCGTGCCTGTTTCTGCGTAGCGGGATACAGCCTGGTGAAATGCTCCGTGATTGGTGCCGATGTCACACCTGTTGCGATGGATGGAGGTGATTGTCTATCCGTCATTAACATATATACGCCATTGACGCACTATGCTTGCATGACAAGGTTGGTAACCATTGTTGGCGTTGAGAACTACGCCGTCAGAGCAAAAAAGCTGCTGTCGGAATCCGAACGGCAGGACATCGCCGTCATGATCGCCGAAAGCCCTGACTGTGGCGCACCCATGATCGGTACTGGTGGATGTCGCAAGGTTCGCTTCGCCCTTGCGGGTCGCGGTAAAAGCGGAAGCGTTCGCGTGGTTTACGTTTTTTGCGGTGATAAAATACCAATCTTCCTGCTGGCCCTCTGACAAATGCAGAGGAAAACCAAATCTCAAAAGCGGTGAGGAGACTAAAAACTGCTTATGGAAATTAAGTACACGGTGTGAATGCGTGCATAGAGTAACAAAGGAATCTGGAATAATGACGAAAGCATTCAACAATATTATGGCGGGGCTGGATGACGCTCTCGCTTAGGCAAAAGGGGATACCTCTCGCGGAACCAGCCGCCTCATTGATGTTGTGGACGTGAAAAAAGTCCGCGCCAAAACCAGCCTGTCACAAGACAAAATTGCCACCCTGTTTATGATCCCGGTCGGAACCCTCCGAAACTGGGAGCAGGGTCACCGGGAGCCAGATGGACCAGCAAAGGCCCTGTTGACCATTATCGACAAGGAGCCAGAGGCTGCCGTGCGGGCGTTACATGCCTAGCCAGGCATCCGAATAAATTGCGTTGCTAACAGGTAGCACCACGCGCATTGGAATGGCTGGGTTGGTCCATGCCCGCATCTATCGTGGGCGGCACTTGACCGCCGGAATTAAGTCTAGTGTCCCTAGATATCGAGTGTCCCTAGATATCGAGAATGAGAAGTTGTCATGGGGAAAAAGCTGACCACTGAATCGCGCCTAATTTTTTAGACGCCTTGCACATTCAAATCGTAACTACATTTTAATTGACTCAATATGTTTTTTGTAGTAACACTTAACCATGATACGAACAACCAAAACCCAAGGAGGCCTAAAATGCCCCGGACAACCGACGCTCCCAAAATATTTGAACAGTACCGCCGCACCCGCGGGCCGCAGAAGGCACCGAAGAAGGTTTCGACGACCATCCGGCTTGATGCGGACGTGGTTGAACATTTCAAAAAGGGTGGAGAGGGCTGGCAACCCCGCATCAACGGGGTTCTGAAACGCCACATGGAAATGGAACAACGGCCCAAGAAACGATAAGCCGTTTAGGTTGCTCAGGCCTCGATAGCGGAGGAAGCCTCCAGCCACTTCTCCTCGGCTTCGGCCACCGCATCTTTCAGGTTCTTGTGCCGGGTCTGCACAGCGATGCGATCTTTGTCGTCGCCGTCATAGAGCGCCGGGTTGGCCAGGGCGGTTTCGATCTCGGCCAGTTCTTTGTTCAACTTTTCCAGCCGCCGTTCCGTCTCCTGCACCGCGCGGCGAAGGCTGTTGCCCTGCTCGCGTTCGCGGGCGCGTTCCTTGCGCTGGTCTTTCTTGTTGCCGGAGCCGTTGCCAGTTTCCTGGCGTTTCTCACTGCCCTGGCGCTCGGCACGTTTCTTGTCCAGCAACAGTCGCTTGTATTCATCCAGATCACCATCGAAGTCCCTGACCGTGCCGCCGTCCACAATCCACAATCGGTCACAGGTTGTTTCCAGCAGGTGGGCGTCATGGCTGACCATCACCACAGCGCCTTCATAGGCGTTCAGGGACTGGATCAGGGCTTCACGGCTGTCCACATCGAGATGGTTCGTGGGCTCATCGAGCAGCAGCAACTGCGGTGCTTCGCGGGTCATGATGGCAATGACCAGCCGGGCCTTTTCACCCCCCGACAGGCTTTGGGCGACCACGTTGGCGCGCTGGCCCTGAAAGCCGAATTTGCCCAGGTGTGCCCGCACCCGCACTTCCGGCTCCAGGGGCATGAGCTTCATCATGTGCTTATAGGCCGTGTGGTCGAGGGTCAGTTCTTCTAGCTGATGCTGGGCGAAGTAGCCGATTTTCAGTTTGGATGATTTCCGCAAAGTCCCGCTTAGAGGCTTCAGGCGGTCGGCGAGAATCTTCACCAGCGTCGATTTACCATTGCCGTTGGCTCCCAAAAGCCCGATGCGGTCTTCCATGTCGATGCGTTGATCCAGACCCTGCAAAACAGGCTTGCCGACCTCATAGCCTGCTTCCACCTCATCGAGGCTAATGATCGGTGGCGACAGGGCCATGGGCTTGGGGAAGTCGAAATTGATGGTAGGGTCTTCGATAGCCGCGGCGATGGGCTCCATCTTCTCCATCATCTTGATGCGGCTTTGCGCCTGTTTGGCCTTGGAGGCCTTGTAGCGGAAGCGATCAACGAAGGCCTGCAAATGCTGGCGCTGGGCCACCTGTTTGGTGCGCATCTTGGCGTCCAGTTCCTGACGCTCGCGGCGCACCCGCTCAAAATTGTCATAGTTGCCCGCATAGCGGACCAGTCGACGCTCTTCCAGATGAATGATCTCTTCGGCCACGGCATTCAGGAACGTGCGGTCGTGGCTGATAATCAACATGGTGCCGCGCCAACTCTTGAGATGGTTTTCCAGCCACATGGCGGCTTCCAGGTCCAGATGGTTGGTGGGCTCGTCCAGCAGCAACAGATCCGGGTTGGAAAACAGCGTCGATGCCAGGGCCACACGCATGCGCCAGCCGCCGGAAAAACTGTTCAGGGGGCGTTGCTGGGATTCCTCATCAAAACCTAAACCACTGAGGATGGCGGCGGCACGGGTTGGTGCGGTGTAGGCATCGATGTCGGTCAACCGCTCATGGATATCGGCAATGCGTCCCGGATCAGTGGCGGTTTCAGCCTCTTCCAGAAGGGCGGCGCGTTCCGTGTCGGTAGCCAGCACACAGTTGATGAGGCTGACAGAGCCATCGGGCGCTTCCTGAGCCACGCAGGCGATGCGCGCACGGGGGCGAACCGAGATGCTGCCCTCATCGGCGTGCAACTCGCCGAGGATGAGTTTGATCAGGGTCGACTTGCCCGCACCGTTCCGCCCGACAAAGCCCGCCTTGTGATTGGCGTTCAGTGCCACCGTGGCCTTTTCGAACAGCATGCGACCAGCGATCCGGTATGTGAGGTCATTAATGTGCAACATGGCGCGCTACATATCACAGCACACCAGAGAGTAAAACGGCTTGTCAGGGGTCAGGGCCACGCGGCATATAGAATACTGTCTCAGGGAATACCGAACATGGAAAAAGGCACAAATCACATCGCCGTCATTGGCGCGGGCATCGTCGGGATCAGTTGCGCCTGTGTTCTGCGCCAGCGCGGCTTTGCTGTCACCCTGATTGACCGGGACGAACCCTGCACCGGCACATCAAGGGGCAGCGCCGGAGCCATCGCCACCTCGGAAATCCTGCCGCTGGCATCGCCCGGCATTCTGGCCAAGGCACCCAAATGGCTGCTCGATCCGGTTGGCCCCCTGTCGGTGCGGCCCTCCTACCTGCCAACGCTGGTTCCCTGGCTGTATCGTTTCTGGCGAGCCAGTTCCATGGCACAGGTGCGCGGCAGCACCGAAGCCCTTGCCTCGCTGATGGCCATCTCCATGCCCGCCGCAGAGCGCCTGTTCGCCGCCGGGGAGATGTCCCATTGCCTGCGCCGGGTGGGCGCACTTCATCTTTATGAGACAGAAGGAGAATTCCAGCGATCCCAATGGGGTTGGGTCTTGCGCCAGGACCATGGTGTCCGGTTCGAGCACCTGGATCAGGCTGCGCTGCGGGACCTGGAGCCTGAAATATCCCCTGCGTTCACCCGTGCAACCTTTCTGCCGGACTGGACACTGGTCAGCGATCCCTACGACGTCGGTCGCGATCTGGCCACCCACGCCATGGCAAACGGCGTCAGTTTCGTCAGGGCAGCCGTTCAGGGTATTGCTGATGAGAGCGGAGAACTCAGTATCCAGTTGGACACGGGTTCTTCGGTCATTGCCTCTCAGGTCGTCCTGGCCGCCGGGGCATGGTCGCACCGTCTGGCAGCGACGTGGGGCGAGCGCATACCGCTGGAAACCGAACGGGGTTATAACACCACCATCGCCGATCCGGGCATTTCGCTGACCCGGCAGTTGAATTTTGGCGAGCACGGTTTTGTTGCCTCGGTATTGTCCTCGGGTCTGCGAATCGGTGGTGCTGTGGAACTGGGCGGGCTGGACGCGCCTCCCAACTACCGGCGTGCAGAAGCAATGCTGGCAAAAGCCAAACGGTTCCTGCCCAATTTGCAAATCAAAGGCGGCGTCCAGTGGATGGGCTACCGGCCGTCACTTCCCGATTCGAAGCCGGTTATCGGGCGATCCCGCATTCGACCACGAATTATTCACGCTTTTGGCCATGGCCATCTCGGGTTGACCCAAGGCCCCGCCACGGCGGAACTGGTCGCCGATATCGCCAGCGACACCGCGCCTGCCATCGATCTGTCACCATTTCGGCCTGATCGTTTTTAACTTGGGGCGGAAATTCAGAGAATGTTTTTTTGCGAGTGCGGTTGCATGGCCGGGGTGATGTGGGTATAACCCCGTCCCGCGCAGTGATCGCCATCATTTGATGGTCACTCGCCACCGATTTTATCTACATGATTTATCCAAGGAGATCAGCCAATGGCTGTCGAGAGAACCCTGTCCATACTGAAACCCGACGCAACGCGCCGCAACCTCACCGGACAGATCAATGCCCGGTTCGAAGCAGCAGGCCTGCGGATTGTCGCCCAGAAACGCCTGAAGTTGACCCGCGAACAGGCGGAAGGCTTCTACGCTGCGCACAAAGAACGCGCCTTCTTTGGCGACCTCTGCACCTTCATGTGCTCAGGCCCGGTGGTGGTTCAGGTGTTGGAGGGTGAAAACGCCATCCTCCACAACCGTGAAATTATGGGGGCCACCAATCCGGCCAATGCCGACGAAGGCACCATCCGCAAGGACTTTGCCGTAGACATTGAAGCCAACTCGGTTCACGGCTCCGATTCCCCGGAATCAGCCGCCGAAGAAATCGCCTACTACTTCAGCGCTTTGGAGCTGGTTGGCTAACTAAGCAGGGCTACGCCCGTCACGCCACCGCCGGACTGACCAAAACCTGGTCCGGCGGATTGGCCCCATCGATCAACACCCGTTCGCCGGAAACCCGCACACGGCCTTCCGCAATCCATCGGACCGCCATGGGATAAATCCTGTGTTCCTGTTCCAGAATACGGGCTGAAAGGGTCTCGGTGTCATCACCGGGCAAGACTGGCACCACGGCTTGCACGATGATCGGTCCGTCATCCAGTTCGGGGCGCACAAAATGCACCGTGCAGCCGGAAAACCGCACCCCCATCTCCACAGCCTGGGCCTGAACGTGCAGCCCCTTGAACGCGGGTAACAGCGACGGATGGATATTAAGCAGCCGGTCCCGCCAGCCATGAGAGAAGCTTTCGCCCAGCAACCACATGAAACCGGCGAGACAGATCAGTTGGGCTCCGGAGTCCTGAATACGGACATTCAACGCCTCTTCAAACTCTTCGCGTGACTCGAAATCCTTAGGTTTGATAACCGCCGTCTCGATCCCGGCAGCGGTGGCAATTTTCAGCCCCCCGGCATCGCCGCGATTCGAAACCACAAGACAGATTTCGGCCGGGTAATCCGGCTCCGACGTGGCCTTGATCAACGCTTCCAGATTTGATCCACGGCCCGAGATCAATACGGCGAGCTTCATGCCAGCCATTCGCCCCCCAGATTATCAATCACCACAGCAGGGGAACCATCGGAGCAATCGGTGACACAGCCGATCCGGCTGACCGTTTCGCCCGCCCCGTCAAACACATCACACGCCGTATCAGCGTGCGCCGGATCAACAATAACCACCATGCCAATTCCGCAATTGAAAGTGCGCACCATTTCTTCACGCGAGACGCCCCCTGCCGTGGACAACCAAGGGAATACGGCAGGCAAGGCCCAGCTTCCGGCCTCGAGACGCACGCCGGTGCCAGCGGGCAGGATACGGGGAATATTTTCAGTCAAGCCGCCACCCGTAATGTGGGCGAATGCCCGGATACCCCCCTGATTTTCCCCGGACCGGAGCGCCGCCAGGCAGCTTTTCACATAAATCCGCGTCGGCGTCAGCAATGTGCTTCCCATGGTCGAGCCCGGATCAAAGGGCGCGGGATCATCAAATGACAGTTCGGCAACCTCAATAATCCGACGCACCAGGGAAAATCCGTTTGAGTGGACGCCGCTTGAGCCGAGCGCCAAGACCACATCGCCGACCGCTACCTGCTCACCGGTCAAGGCCCGACCGCGTTCGACTGCACCGACACAAAACCCCGCAAGGTCGTAATCGCCATCCCTGTACATCGTGGGCATTTCGGCAGTTTCGCCGCCAATCAGGGCGCACCCGGCCTGCTGACAGCCATCGGCAATCCCCGCGATAACCCCCCTGGCCGCGTCCACATCGAGTTTTCCCGTGGCATAATAGTCGAGAAACAGCAACGGTTCCGCGCCCTGGACGATCAGATCGTTGACACACATGGCCACCAGATCAATCCCGACGCCATCATGATGCCCTGTTTCAATGGCAATCTTCAGCTTGGTGCCGACGCCATCCGTGGCAACAACCAGGATCGGATCTTCATACCCCGCGCCGCGCAGATCGAAAAATCCGCCAAAGCCACCGAGCCCCGCCATGACGCCGCTACGGGAGGTTGCCTTGGCCAGTGGCTTGATGGCATCAACCAGCGCGTTTCCCGCGTCAATATCAACACCCGCGTCACGATAGGTGAGGCCATTGGGATTGCGGGGGGAATTACTGGTGGAAGAATTGGCCTTGGACATTCGCATTCTCCGGAAACGATCCTTGTTTTCACTTGCCTCAGGCCCCCGGAACAGGGCACCTTGACCCAATTCCCGAACAACCCTCCATCCGCAGACACCCGCCGATTGGAACGCAGAGGATAATGAGTCCACACTGGTTTGCAACACACCTTGAACGCGGATTTTCAGCTAGAATAACATATCTGGCTGTTCTTTTGGCCTGCGTCGTGATTTTGGCCGTTTCCAAGCCCGCCCTCGCGAACAGTGACGTGTTTGAAGTCACCGACGTTCCTGTAGACGCGACGGCGGAATCTGCGGCCGCGGCCCGTGAATCGGCCCTGGCTGCTGGACAGCGCGAAGCCTTCGCACGGTTGCTGAGACGCCTAACGCTCCGCGAAAATCACGCCGTCCTGCCAATCCCGGATGCAAATACCGTATCAACGTACGTCCGCGATTTTTCCGTGTCCGATGAAAAAACTTCCAGCGTCCGATACCTGGCCAAGATGCACGTCCGGTTCAAAAGCGCCGATATACGGGCGCTACTGACCGAGTTTGGCCTGCCCTTTGCGGAAACCATCAGCAAACCTATCGTGATCGTGCCGATACTCGAATATAATGGTGCCTTGATGCTGTGGGAGGACGCCAACAGGTGGCGGAATGCATGGCTCTCGCAACCTGCGGCTTCCGGCCTGACCCCTCTGGTGCATCCCTTAGGCGATATCACCGATATTGATACCATTGGTCCGCGTCATGCCATCAACGGCGATCGTCAGCGCCTGAGCCAGATCAGCAAACGATATGGCACGACCTCGGTTGTCGTGACCCGTGCGGTCTTGGGCTCAGACGTGTTTTCCGACCTGGTATCGCTGGATGTCTATGTCACCCGCTACGGGATGGGGGATGAACCACTGACACAGGTCATGACGTTTTCCGCCCCGGCGACTGACTCTGTTGAGACACTGCTATCAAACGCCGCATTGCGCACGGCCGAGTTCATTGAAGATAACTGGAAACAGGAAAACCTCATGCGGGCGGGGGAACAGGGTATCCTTGCCGTGGCCGTACCCATTTCCGGCCTGCCCAACTGGTTGGCCGTACAACAACGAATTTCCGGAATTGCCGTGATAAAACAGATGGAGATCGTGCTGATATCACGCGATGAGGTACGCCTGAATCTGCATTTCATGGGCGACGTACGTCAGCTTGTAACAGCCTTTGCCCAGGCCGATCTGGATTTAATCCAGACCGAAGGCGGTTGGAATGTCACGCCACTCCCATGACACAGCAAATCTTTCATAACGAGTTAATCGCATGAACATCCCGAACGCCATCTCCCTCGGCCGGATATTTATCGTGCCGCTCAGTGTGTGGCTGATCCTGCGCGGGGCCATTGCCCCGGCATTCTGGCTGTTCATGGCCGCCGCGATCAGTGATGCGGTGGACGGATTTATTGCCAAACGTTTCAAGTGCGTCACGGTCCTTGGCAGTTATCTTGATCCGCTGGCAGACAAGGCCCTGCTGGTATCTGTCTTCGTTTCCCTGGGCGTAGAGGGTTACCTTCCGTCGTGGCTGGTCATTCTCGTCGTGTTTCGCGACATGTTAATCATTGGCGGTGCTGTTCTCTATCAGACCATGACACACGCACTCACCATGAAACCGCTGATGATCAGCAAAGTGAATACGGCCGCACAACTGACGCTTGCGGTTTCCGTGCTGGGTGACACCGCTTTTCAGTTTTCCTTGGGGCCGGTGCTCGATTTGGGTATCCTTGTTGTCGGAGCGACGACATTTCTCTCAGGCGCGGTCTACGTTTGGGAGTGGAGTCGCCGCGCATCGGAAATGGAAAATCCGACCAACCGGGACGGGGATATATCATCGTGACACGCACACAACGCCTCCTGATCTGGGCTGCGGGCTTTATTGTACTGTTGCTCATCGTTCAGTCACTCCGAGACATCCTGCTGCCGTTTGTTGCCGGAATGGCGGTCGCCTATTTTCTTGATCCCCTGGCCGACCGGCTGGAAAGGCGGGGCCTGTCGCGTGTGCTCTCCACGGTCACTATTACCCTGACGTTTTTCCTGATCGTCGCGGGCGGATTGGTCGTGCTGTTTCCCCTGCTACAGGGTCAGGTTCTGGCAATAGCCGAACGCCTGCCGGACTTGCTCGCGCTGATAGAACGGCTCGCAGGCATTGCCCTCGAGCGTATTGCAGCCGTATTGCCCCCCGATGCCCTGCAACGCGCCAGTGACGCGGCGGGTGATTATGCCGGTGACTATGCGGGTGTCGCTATCGGATGGATGAAAATGCTCGCCAACCGTTTGTGGAGCGGTGGCCTGGCGCTGTTTCAGGTCGTTTCGCTGATCCTGATTACGCCCATCGTGTCGTTTTACATGCTGCTGGAATGGGATCGCATCGTCACGAAACTGGATCGCCTGTTGCCCTGCAGACAGGCCGCCGTTATTCGTGAACAACTTTCCCGGATCGATGAAACCATCTCGGCGTTCGTGCGAGGGCAGGCCAGTGTCTGCCTCGTGCTGGCCACCTACTACGGCTTAGGGCTTAGCCTGATCGGACTCGAAACCGGCATGTTGATCGGCCTCGCAGCCGGTCTGGTGTCATTTGTTCCCTATGTGGGCGCACTTTCGGGCATCGTCGTCGGTGTCGGCATCGCCTTTGTGCAGTTTGATTCCCTGGCACCGGTGTTGGGCGTTGCGGCGATCTTCATCGCTGGCCAGCTGGCGGACAGCTATGTCCTCACGCCCCGCCTTGTTGGCGATAAAGTCGGGTTGCATGACCTGTGGATTATCTTTGCCCTGATGGCGGGGGGTACATTGTATGGCTTTACCGGCGTCCTGCTTGCCGTTCCTACCGCAGCGGTCATCGGAGTCCTGATCCGGTTTTCTGTCGGCGAGTATCTGAAGAGCCCGCTCTATACGGGTCATATGGCTGATGGCGGCAACGGGGACCGTGCCCCGTGAGTCAGGCGCGCCAGTTTGCCCTTGATTTCGACCACCGCCCGTCATTTTCCGGTGATGATTTTCTTGTGGCACCTGCCAATCGCGCCGCTATTGACTGGATCGATCTATGGCCCAACTGGCCCCATCCGGCATTGGCGATCTCCGGCCCACGCGGCAGTGGAAAGACACACCTTTCCCATGTCTTTATATCTCTCTCAAATGCCACGCCAATTGATCTGAAAACCCTGAACGCGGCCGATATTCGATCCGTGGTGAGCGATCACCCCGCGCTGGTGCTTGATGATATTGAGGAGATCGCCGGAACGGACGCCGAAGAAACCCTGTTTCATCTCCTGAACGTGACCCGTGAGGAAAACCGCTTTGCCTTGCTCTCGTCCGGTAGTCCCCCCGCACGTTGGTCCGTTCAACTGCCTGATCTGCGGTCTCGTCTGAACGCCATCCCCCACGTCGGTATCGAGTCACCGGATGACGCCCTGATGGCGGCCCTGGTGGTGAAACTATTCCGTGATCGCCAACTCCGCATTGATAGCGGCATCGTCGAGTATATTCTCGCGCGTATAGAACGCTCCTTCGACGGCATTCGGGCTACCGTAGCGCAGATTGACGACACGGCACTTCGTGAGCGCAGGAATATCACCATTCCCCTCATCAAGCGTGTTCTTGATGACATGAGCCAATCTGCCGATCAGTAGTTTCTCCCCCGGCATCCATACTCCCCGTCACCCATACCCAAAGAAAAGCGGGCGACACCTGGGTGCCGCCCGCTTTTGGAACTAACCTGTGGTCACGAGATTTTACTGGGCGCGGACCTTCACCAGGAAGTCGTCCACTTCCTTGCCCAGGGTCTCGGACTGTTTGGACAGCTCGTTGGCAGCCTCCAGCACCTGACCGGCCGACTGGCCCGTCTCTGCCGACGCCGTGGTCACACCGGTAATATTGCTGGCGACCTCGCGCGTGGCAGCACCCTGTTCCTCGACCGCCGATGAAATCGCCGTGGAAATCTCGCTGATTTCACCAATCGTGGTGGAGATGGAACCGATGGCGGCCACAGCACCTGCCGTGGCTTCCTGGATGGCACTGATCTGACCGGAAATCTCTTCCGTCGCCCGTGCCGTCTGATTGGCCAGGTTCTTCACCTCGGCCGCAACAACCGCAAAGCCCTTGCCCGCCTCACCGGCGCGCGCCGCCTCAATGGTCGCGTTCAGTGCCAGCAGGTTGGTCTGGCTGGCGATGTCGTTAATCAGGCTGACAACGTCGCCGATCTTCTGCGATGCCTCGGCCAGCCCCTGAACATTCTCGTTGGACTTCCGGGCCTGCTCCACCGCCGACTGCGCAATGGTCGCCGAGCGCGTGACCTGTTGCAAAATCTCGTTGATGGACGCGGTCAGCTCTTCCGACGCCGTGGCAACCGTCCCGGCTTGGCTATTGGTTTCCTCCGCCGTCGCCGCCATGGATTCAGAAGACGACTGAAGCTCCGTCGATGCCGCCGCCACCGTCTCCACCACACCCTTCACATTGCGCTCGAAGTCATCGGCCAGCTTGACCTGTGCCGTGATCACCGACCATGCCAGCATGGCACCGATGTAATTGTGTTCATTGTCGTAAACGGCACTGGCCTGCAAATCGAGCCACTCTTCACCCAACTGGATTTTGGTGCGGTAGGGCAGGTTTGTCGGATCACTCAACAAACGACGCTGATGGGATGGGTCCTTGTGGAAGATATCCACGCACTGGCCGACAATATCCGCCGCCTTGCAGGGCAGCAGATGTTCGACCGTTTTCAATGTCGTCGCGCTGGTATCATTGATGTAGGTGATGGTGAAGCCTTCAAGCTCCAGGAACATCACGTTGACGGGCAACTGGTTCAACATCTGACTTTGGCGGAAAGTTGCTTCCGCCGCCGCCTTTTGCTCGGTAACCACCGACCAGGTCAGCAACGGGGCAACGTATTTGCCGTTTACGTCATTGATCGGCGAGACCAGTAAATCAAGTATCTCGGGGCCAACCTGAATTTCCGTATGGTAAGGAAGATTGGACGGGTCCTTCAGCAAGCGCCGCTGATGAGCCGGGTCCTTGTGGAAAATGTCGATGCAGGTGCCCATGATCTCGTCGGCATTGATCGGCAGCAGGGACTCGATCTGCTTCAGGGTCTTGCGGGTATTTTCATTGACGTACCCGACCTTGAACTCTTCCAGGTCCGCGATCATCACATTGATCGGAACCTGATCCAGCATCTGCTGCTGGCGCAGGGTATCGGCTTCCGCTTTGAGTTTATCCGTAACCACCGACCACGTCAGCATGGGCGCAACATAGTTGCCGTCCTTGTCCTCAACGGCGGTGACCAGAAGATCGAGTGTCTCCGCGCCAACCTGGATGTTCGTCCGGTAGGGAAGGTTCGACGGGTCCTTCAAAAGTCGGCGCTGATGGGCCGGGTCCTTGTGGAATATATCAATACAGGTCCCCATGATTTCATCCGCCCGGATTGGCAGCAAATCTTCGATCTGCTTCAGGGTCTGGCGGGTGCTCTCATTTACATAAGTGATCTCAAAGCTATCGAGGTCGGCAACCATGACGTTGACCGGCATATCCTCAACCATTTGAGAGAACATCGTGTTATCCAATTTTCCACTCCTCATCATCCGGCAATATCGTGGTCACCGAAATCATTAAAAACTAAGTTGAACAGTAGATTATACGGCATCAAAATATACTGATGCACTTGGGTTTTCATGCCCATTTGTTATTGAATGGTCATTATTCCTTGGAGTACAAATAGATGCACTCATACATCACTAGGCTAACGTAGGAACTCCCGGAAGGTATTTCCACAATTAAACGCAGTGGATTAGTTGGTTAATCGAAACCCTGACATCTTCCTGTATGATACCGAAGCATTCTGACCGGAACCTTACAGAGCCGGAGCAAGGAAGGCTTTGCCGCTGTTGTGGATGTTCGGGATAAAAGGAAAAGAGATGGCGAGTCTCATCGTATGGCCATCATAGCATCAAGAAAGGCGTTAGCGCTCGCCAGCATCAGGAACATCCACCAGAATTAATTTTCGCCCATTGAGGGCAAACGCGCATTGCCCATTGCGCAATCGAAGCGCATCGCGGCCAAAGATGTCGAAGCGCCAGCTGCGCAAGGCCCGAACATCCGCCTTATCACCAAAAGCCGCGATCTGGTCGATATCATCGGATGACGCGACGAGTTTTTGTGCCACATCAAACTCGTTGCACTTCATCTTTAACATGACCTTTAACAGGTCCGTCGCCGAACCAATACCGTTCGGCAGGTCCGGTTTTTGTGATGGTTTCGGGCAATCTTTTTCAGGTACGGATACGCCGCGCGCGACAGCCTTCAGAATATCCTGCCCCTGACTGCCTTCCGCCAATCGCTTGCCCAATCCCCTGGTGCGCTCCAGCGACGAAACCGAGTCCGGAGCATGATGGGCGATTTCCAACAGGGCCTCGTCACGAAGAACCCGGTTGCGTGGCAGGTTCCGGCGACGCGCCTCCAGTTCGCGCCATGCAGCGAGTTCGCGCAAGATGGCCAGCGTGCGGGGTTTGGCATTGCGCGACTTGAGGCGTCTGAAGGTGCCCATGGGGTCCACATCATAGATTGATGGGTCCAGGAGGCCGCTCATCTCTTCTTCGATCCATGCTGTTCTGTTGTTTTTTTCAAGCTGATCGTGGAGTTTTTCATAGGCCGGACACAGATAGACCACGTCCGCCAGGGCATACTTTATCTGGCGGTCACTGAGAGGGCGAATAGACCAGTCCGTAAACCGCGCCCCTTTATCGACGCTGGCCCCGGTCAGTCGCTGCAACAGGTTTTCAAAACCAATGGAATCGCCGTAACCACACACCATGGCGGCCACCTGTGAATCAAACACCGGATGCGGCAAGGCACCCCCTTCATGGTGGAAGATTTCGAGATCCTGACGCGCGGCATGGAACACCTTCAGCACCTGGTCATTGGCGAACAGCTCGTACATGGGCGACAGATCAAGACCGCCTTCCACCAAGGGATCGATGATGGCGGATAGCTCTCTCTCGTCTTCGCCGTCTCGGCAGTCCCCGCCGATGGCTATCTGTACCAGACACAAAATTGACCAATAGGTGCTTTCGCGCATGAATTCGGTGTCAACGGCGACGTAAGGCGCCTCCGCCGCTCGGGCGCAAAATCTTCGCAGCGTATCCACGTCCGTAATAACCTGCGGGTTATCAGGCAGGGATGTATGTCGCTTAGCCATTACTCAATTTGCCTTCTGTTCCCATCCGCCGCGCTCTGTCTGCTGCCAGTATGTCAGGCTGTGCCCGGCTTCTTTGTATTTAGCCCAGCGTTCACGCGCGGCTGCCACGATGGCCTCGTCTTCGCCGTCAAACATCTCGAAACACCGCTCAAAATCACCCACTCGGTCCGATACCGCGCCGTCGGCCAGAAACAGAAACTCGGCCTGATTGAGGTTTTCGTCCTCAACACTCAGCCAGATCGGCTGATCCTCAGGCGCGCCGTCCTTTTTTGTACCATGGGGCAACCACGAATCCTGATCATAGGTCCACAGATGTTGTGCCAGGGATTCTGCCCGGGCATCTGAACCAACCAGCACCAATGCCCGTTTGCTGGCATCCAGGGTGCGCTCCAGCAACTTGGGCAGGACGCGCTCCAGTGGTGAGCGTTGCAGGTGATAAAACGCGATGTCGGTCATTAAGAAACCAATAACAGATCAGATGTCATTTGCCCTCGTAAAAATCAGCAACCATGCGGTCCAGCAGGCGCACACCAAACCCGGTGCCCCCTTTGGGGACCGTCGGCGCGTCTTTCTTGGACCAGGTAACACCGGCAATATCCAGATGCGCCCAGGGTGTGTCGCCGACAAACCGTTGCAGGAACTGGGCCGCTGTGATGCTGCCGGCACCCCGCCCGCCGGAGATATTTTTCATATCCGCAGCGTCGGACTTCAGTAACTTATCGTATTCCTCGCCCAAGGGCATACGCCACACCTTTTCGGCGACGCTGTCGCCTGCCGCTGAAATCGCACTGGAGAGCTCGTCGTTGTTGGAAAACAGACCCGCCCTCTCATCGCCGAGGCAGATGATGACTGCGCCCGTCAGGGTCGCCAGATCAACCATCAGACGCGGCTTGAAGCGCTCGTTGCAGTAGTGCAGGACATCGGCCAGAACCAGACGGCCCTCGGCATCGGTGTTGAGCACTTCAATGGTCTGTCCTGACATTGAGGTCACGATATCGCCGGGTCGCTGGGCGTTACCGCCGGGCATGTTTTCAACCAACCCGACCACACCGACGGCGTTCACCTTGGCCTTTCGTCCCGCCAAGGCCTTCATCAGACCGATGACCACGCCCGAGCCACCCATATCCCACTTCATCTCTTCCATGCCAGCGGCCGGTTTTATGGAAATACCACCGGTATCGAACGTCACCCCCTTGCCGATGAAGGCGATGGGGCCATCCTTGTTTATGCCCGGTTGTTTGGCCGCACCATTCCACTGCATGACAACAACGCGAGGATCGCGAACACTGCCCTGTGCGACGCCCAATAGGGCACCCATGCCGAGTTTTCTGAGTTGTGTGCCGTTCAGGACCTCGACTTTAATGCCAAGACGGCTCAGCTTGCGGGCTTCCTTGGCCAGTGTATCCGGGTACAGGATATTGGCCGGCTCGCTGACCAGGTCGCGGGTGAATAGGACGCCGTCCGCGACTTTGTCATGAGAAGCGAACGTCCGGCGGGCCTTCGATGCCTCGGCACCACGGAAGGTCAGTGTCTTGATGGTCGGCTTGGCCGACGCTTCTTCCTTTGTGCGGTATTTGTCGAAGCGATAGGACCGCAGGCGCGCACCCAGCGCCATCTCTGCCGCAATGTCACCCGCGCCAAGTTTGCATCCACGAACGGCATCCACACAGATCGAAACCGCCGCTGAGCGCGCCGTGGAAACGGCCGCGTAAATACGCCCGCCCATATCCTGACACGCCAGCGCATCAAGGGACTTGGCCTCGCCCAGCCCCACCACCAGAACCGCGTCCAGATTGCTGCCGCCCGGCGCGGGTATGGACACCGACTGTTCACGCTTTCCCTCGAACTGGCCAACTTTGACCGCACGCGCGATTGCGCCCTTCAGTTGTTTGTCCAGCGCCTTGGCCGAGTCCGTAAGTCTAAGCCCGCTCAACACGCCGACGCAGACAATGCCGGTGGTCGGCAAACCAGGGTTCGCAAAAGCAATCTTCATGATGGGATGTCCTCGTCTTTCAATGTTGAATTGGCAAACTTGTTATTTGTTCAGGCAACTGCCATCTGTCTTAATTGGGCAGTTCCCATTGGTTTGTTCAGGCGAACACTCTACTGAAGACGCCCGTAAAGGGAAAGATAACTTGGCCTTACGTCCCGGAATTACGTAACCGGACAAATGCAATCAGCAAAATGCGAGAAATATCATGTCAAACCGCACCCTGCCCCTCGATGACCGCCTGCACGAATATTTGCTCGACGTTTCTCTTCGCGAGCCGGGCATACTTGCGGAACTCCGTGCCGAGACCAGCCGCCATGAGATGGCAAACATGCAAATTTCGCCGGAACAGGGACAGTTCATGGCCATGCTGGCGCGGCTGATCGGTGCGCGGCGGTACCTGGAGGTTGGGACCTTCACCGGCTACAGCGCCACCGCTATGGCCCTGGCCATGCCCGGCGACGCGGAAATCGTTTGCTGTGATGTCAGCGAAGAATTCACGGACATCGCCCGGCGGTATTGGCACAAAGCCCGCGTGTCGGATCGCATCACGCTCCATCTGGCCCCCGCCGAGACGACCCTCGACCGCCTGCTGGCAGATGGCCACGGCAACAGCTTCGACATGATGTTCATCGACGCCGACAAGGAAAACTATGACCGATATTATGAACTGGGCCTGGGACTGGTCCGCTCGGGTGGCCTGATTATGATCGATAACGTGCTTTGGGACGGCGCGGTCGCCGACCCCGCCATGAACGACGAAGCGACCGAAGCCATCCGTGCCATCAACACAAAGATTTCAACGGATACACGGGTCAACCTGTCCATGGTCCCCATTGGCGATGGACTGACGCTGGCACAGAAAAAATGATGGACCCGCAGCCCTGGCTGGTTCAGGCGGGGGTCAGCCAGGATAAACCTGGAATCGATATCAGGTCTGGTTTCCGAACCGCACGGGAACCCGCTTGCGCCCCCAGTCACCGGGAGGGCCATCGAACACCCCCGATACCGGCTCGCCACACGCGCCGCAGCGCCCTTCCCGGTTACCGCCCATGCGGACCCGCCAGTCCGATAACTCATACCAGTCGCGCCCGATCAACGTCTCGCCACAGGACGGGCAATAGGTCGAGCCACCGGATTTATCGTGGACGTTTCCGGTATAGACGTAATGCAGCCCGTTACGGATGGCGATGTCACGCGCCCGCATCAACGTCGCGGGCGGGGTATTGGGCTTGTCCATCATCTTCCAGTCGGGATGAAAGGCGGAAAAATGCAGGGGAACATCGGGGCCTAAATTTTCCGCGATCCACGATGTCATGGCGTCCAGTTCTTCGTCCGAATCATTCTCGTCCGGGATCAGCAGGGTGGTGATCTCAAACCACACATCGGTTTCGTGCTTCAGGTACCTGAGCGTATCCAGCACCGGTTCCAGATGCCCGGTACAGAGTTGCTGGTAGAAATCCTCGGTAAAGCATTTCAGGTCCACATTCGCCGCGTCTATGTGGGCGAAAAACTCCTTGCGCGGCTCCGGGCAGATATAGCCCGCCGTGACCGCCACCGTCTTGATATCGCGGGCATGGCAGGCCTTGGCCACGTCGATGGCGTACTCAAGGAAAATCACCGGATCGTTATAGGTAAACGCCACACTGCGCGACCCGGTTTTCACCGCCGCCTCGGCAATCATCTCCGGCGTCGCCTGTTGCGCCAGTTTATCGAACTCGCGGGATTTCGAGATATCGTAGTTCTGGCAGAACTTGCACGTCAGGTTGCAGCCCGCCGTACCAAACGACAAAACCGGCGTACCCGGCAGGAAATGATTGAGCGGCTTTTTCTCGATCGGATCGACGCAGAACCCGCTGGACCGCCCCCAGGTGGTCAGCACGATTTCGCCACCCTCACAGGCGCGCACGAAGCACAACCCCCGCTGCCCGTCGCGCAATTTGCAGAACCGGGGGCACACGTCGCACTGGATGCGGTCGTCTTCCAGTTTGTGCCAGAATTTGGTTGGCGTGTTTTTCATAGTTTATAGTAGCACAGATGCAGTGATGCCATCTTCCCTGAAACAGCGTAGACTGGAATGATATCAGGAGGCGACATTACCATGACGGCCATTCGCCGCCCTGCGGTCGCAGGCACGTTCTATCCCGGATCAGCCGTGGAGCTGAGCGCCGTGGTCCGTGATTTCATGGATCATGCGCCTGAGTCCGACCGTCCTGTGCCGAAAGCCATCATCGCGCCCCATGCCGGGTACAGGTATTCCGGAGCCATCGCGGCGGCGGCCTATGCGCGGTTGAAACCGGCCCGGGACGTGATCACCCGGGTGGTTCTGCTGGGCCCCTGTCACCGGGTTGCCGTCAAGGGACTGGCCGCGCCCAGTGTCGATGCCTTTACCACGCCTCTGGGTGACATCCCGCTGGACCGCGACGCCATCGCCGCCATCAGCCATATGCCGCAGGTCTGTGAGTTCGACGAGACCCATGCTGAGGAACATAGCCTGGAAGTCCACCTACCGTTCTTGCAGGAGCTTCTGGGTGACTTCATCCTCGTGCCGTTAGTGGTCGGCTCTGCCACCAATGCCGAAGTGGCCGACGTGCTCGACGCGCTTTGGGGTGGCCCCGAGACCGTGATCATTATCAGCTCGGACTTAAGTCATTTTCTGGATTACGACTCTGCGCGCGAGATTGATCAGCGCACCTGTGATGCCATCGAACACCTGGACCCGGATTCCATTGGCAACGATCAGGCCTGCGGGCGCGTCCCTCTCAAAGGCCTGCTCAGTATCGCGGCCAGACGAAACATGCGGGTCGAGACCGTGGGCCTGAAAAACTCCGGCGATACGGCAGGAAGCAAGGACCGGGTGGTCGGATACGGTGCCTGGGTGTTTGAAGAAGATGAGGGTGGCGAGGCGGATTCGAGAGGTGATGCGGGCGTGGACTTCGAAGCGGCGACCACAGCGCTGCTGGTAAAACACGGATCGATGTTGTTGAAACTGGCCGCCGCCAGCATCGAACACGGCCTTGCACGGGGCAACCCGGTGAACGTGGATGTCGCATCCTTCCCGGATGAGTTACAGAGAGATGGTGCATGTTTCGTGACGCTTTATAAGGACGGGCGGTTGCGCGGCTGTATCGGGTCGCCAGAGGCCCACCGTCCGCTCATCACCGATATTGCACAGAACGCCTTTCGTGCCGCCTTCCACGACCCGCGGTTTCCCAATCTGACCGCAGAGGAAATTCCCGCTCTGCACCTCTCCCTGTCCGTCCTCAGCCCGCCCTCCCTCATGTCTGTTAAAAACGAGGAAGATTTACGGGCTCAACTCCGTCCTGGCGTGGACGGCCTGATTATCATGGACGGAGGCCACCGGGCGCTGTTCCTGCCGTCGGTCTGGGAACAGTTACCGAAGCCCGAGGACTTCCTCACGCGGTTAAAACTGAAAGCCGGCATGAGCGCCGACCACTGGTCCGAGGGCTTCCAGGCACAACGGTTCATCACCGGCGATGTGAAACAAAGCCAGTTGCCGGAGCCCCGGAGCATCTGGACGCAAACCGCGGATCAGACAGCAGATTCCTGACAAAACACACAAAACTTCCTTCATCGCGCCGCAATATATTTTTCGGTACCAGTTGATCTGGATTAATTCGCTCACGGTTCATTTGCGATAGAATGCCGAAAAATCGCATTGGTTTCTTCCGGGCGCAACCGGAGGAATGAGGGTGCGTATTGGTCGCCGGACAGAACAAGGAGACAGTCATGGGTAAGAAGCCAAAACAGCAGGCAAAGCCGCCAGCCGCTAAATCTGGAACCAAGGTTAAGGCAAAGCCGTCGGCCGCTAAATCCGAAACCAAGGCTAAGGCAAAGCCGTTCGCCGCTAAATCCGGAACCAAGGCTGAGGCCGAGCCTCAGGCTAAACCTGACACAAAGGGGGCAAAACCGGTGCCGAAAAAAGCGGCACCTGCACACCAGACCGGGCATTTGGGGGTCGACATCAAGGCAGATAAAGCCAGTATCCCTAACAAGATTTATGAAAAAGAGTTGGTCAAACTACAAATCGAACTGGTCAAGTTACAGGAATGGGTAAAGGCTGAGGGACTCAAGGTCGTTGTTCTGTTCGAAGGTCGAGATGCCGCCGGCAAGGGCGGCACCATCAAACGGATCACCCAGTCCCTGAACCCAAGAATTTGTCGCGTGGTGGCGCTTGGCACCCCGACGGAACGGGAAAAGGTCCAATGGTATTTCCAGCGCTATGTGCCGCATCTGCCCGCTGCTGGCGAGATCGTGATGTTCGACCGTAGCTGGTACAACCGGGCCGGCGTCGAACGTGTCATGGGGTTCTGCACCGAACAGGAATACGAGGAATTCATGCGTTCATGCCCTGAATTCGAGCGCATGCTTGTGCGCTCCGGGATCATGGTTATCAAATACTGGTTCTCGGTCAACGATGCGGAACAGGAACGCCGCTTCCAGGGCCGCATCACCGATCCAACCAAACGCTGGAAACTGAGTCCCATGGATCTGGAATCACGCCGCCGATGGATCGAGTATTCCAAGGCCAAGGATGTCATGTTCGCCCATACGGACATCAAGCAGGCACCATGGTATGTGGTCGAAGCCGACGTCAAGAAGCGGGCCAGGCTGAACTGCATCAAACACTTTCTCAGCCTTATTCCCTACGAGGATTTGACGCCGGAACCGATCGTGCTGCCGCCGCGAAATACAGACAGCGGCTATGTACGATCACCGAAGGGCGACCAGACTCTGATACCGGACCACTATTAGAGTCTTTCCGCCTGGGATATATTTTCAGGTGATTTCGACGATGCTGTCCACGCGTCGCCGAACGCTGGGGACATAGTCCATGTCGGACTGAAGGATATGGCCTTGCAACCAGAATATCAGAAACCCCATGAAGTCCTTCATGTCGAAGGTTTCCGGGTGGTTTTCATAGGACTGTCGGCAGGTCTCAAGCTGGCTCTGTAATTTTCGGTGGGCCACTTTGTGATTTTCGATGTCGGGATAGGCGCACATATCCATGAGCCCCTCTTCCCGGGAAAAATGGTAATCTACGTAGTCATCCAGGGCTTCGATGGTCGCTTTTATGGACGGCTCCGCAGAACCCGTTTCAACCCTGTCATAAAGGTCATTGATGAGCGTAAACAGCATTCGGTGTTCCTTATCAATGTCAGGAATCCCGGTATTATAATTGTCCGACCACTCAATGACGGGCACCGTTTGTCTCCGGATGTTAGTAATATGACGAGGCCCAGGAAAATGCTGGGATGGTATATCCATAATCGCAAATCTGGTAATTTTGCGAATTGATCAGGATCATCTACGAACAGAATTATTTTCTCTTTGACTTCTCCTCCCTCGCGGCGGATTTTCAGCCCGCAATGCCCTGATTAACACTCAATTCAAAAGGATGCCGCCTTGGTCACGACTGTTGATATGGATTTAATGATGCGCGTAGCGGAGATCACGCAACGCGCCGGCGCGGAAATCATGAAGATTTACGCAACGGATTTCGACGTCGAAACGAAGGACGATCAGTCCCCCGTCACCGCAGCAGACAAGGCGGCCGAGGGCATCATCCTAGCCGCGCTACAGACCGAACTGGCTCTGTCTTTTCCCATCATCAGCGAAGAGGCGGCATCCGAAGGCACCATCCCGGATGTGGATAACACGCCGTTCTGGCTGGTTGATCCGCTGGACGGCACCAAGGAATTCGTCAGCCGTAACGGTGACTTCACGGTCAATATTGGCCTGATCGAGGATGGAACACCCATCCTGGGCGCGGTTTATGCTCCAGCCCATGACACCACGTATATCGGCGGTGCGCCGGGGGCATTTGTGAGCATCAAGGGCTCCGGATACAGCGCCATTACCTGCCGGAAATTCCCCGATCTGGGCCTTACGGCCCTGGTCAGTCGCTCCCACCGGTCACCGGAAACTGACACCTATCTGGAACGCTTCACCATTGCGGAAGACATATCCGCAGGCAGTTCGCTTAAGTTCTGCCGGGTTGCCGAGGGCAAGGCTGATCTGTATCCCCGTCTCGGTCGCACCATGGAATGGGATACCGCTGCCGCCCACGGCGTGTTGAAATATGCAGGCGGGCATGTGGAGACACTGGATGGCATGCTGTTGAGCTACGGCAAGCCGGGTCTCGACAATCCGCATTTCGTCGCCTACGGCGATGGTCAGCTACCCGCCGGATAAAAAAATGGCGACAACAGCACCGCTTATCCTCGCACCGGATCATCAGGGTGTGCAATCCGCCGCAGATTTACTCCGGGACGGCAGGCTGGTGGCGTTCCCGACGGAGACCGTCTACGGACTGGGGGGTGACGCAACGTCTGACACCGCCGTCGCCGCCATATTCGGGGCCAAGGGTCGCCCGGCCTTCAATCCTCTGATCGTCCATTTTCCCGACACCGAGGCCGCCTGGTCTCATGTCAGTGCCAATCCACAGGCCGAAAAACTGGCGAATGTGTTTTGGCCCGGCCCCCTGACCATGGTACTGCCGCGACGGATGCAATCGCCCCTGTCGCTACTGGTGAGCGCCGGGTTGGATACCGTGGCCATCCGGGTCCCGGCCCACGGGATCGCCCATGAATTATTGGTGGCGGTGGGTCGCCCCATCGCCGCCCCGAGCGCCAATCGCTCCGGGAGCATCAGTCCGACGCAGGCCGCACATGTCTGTGACTCGTTGGGGGACCGCGTCGATGCCATCATTGACGGCGGCCCCTGCGAAATCGGCATTGAGTCCACTGTCGTCGCCTTTGACGGCGAACGCGGCCTGCTGCTACGACCCGGCGGCCTCGCCCGCGCCGATCTGGAAGCCGTGATTGGCCCGATTGAATGTGCTACTGGCGACGATGAGGCAGCCGCACCTCGCTCACCCGGAATGTTGAAACGCCACTATGCGCCGGACATACCCGTCCGCCTGAACGCGGTGAGCGCCCGTGCCGGTGAAGTGTTGCTGGGTTTTGGTGCCGATACGCCTGACGGGGCTCTGAACCTGAGCAAAACCGGAGACGTCCGGGAAGCCGCCGCCAATCTGTTCGCCATGCTGCGACAACTCGATTGTCTGGGCACGGAGGGAATTGCCGTCATGCCCATACCGGATACCGGGCTGGGCATCGCGATCAATGATCGTCTGCGTCGCGCCACCACACCCGAAAGTCCGTGAGTTCCATCTGCCTATACGGCTAAAGTGTTATCTGAACTCTTGCCAATGGAAGTCGATCTGCCGATGACCACGCCGTCCTTGAACAATCGTCTGCAAGATCTGCTCGGCCCCAAAGGATGGATTGATGCACCGGATGATCTCGAGCCGTTCATTACCGAATGGCGCGGCCTGTGGCGGGGAAGCTGCATTGGCGTGGCGCTGCCGGACTCTACCGAACACGTCGCGGCCGTGATCCGTCTGTGCGCCGAGACCGGAACGGCTGTGGTTCCTCATGGTGGCAATACGGGACTGGTCGGTGGTGGCGTACCGGACGGCGGTATCGTGCTTTCCACCAAGCGTCTGAACCGCATTCGCGACCTCGACGTGGCGAATCAGACCATGACCGTGGAAGCAGGCTGCATCCTTGCGGAAATTCAGACGAAAGCCATGGAGGCCGGGTTGTTTTTCCCGCTCAGCCTTGGTGCCGAAGGCACCTGCCAGATTGGCGGTAATCTATCGACGAATGCCGGGGGCGTCGGTGTCCTTCGCTATGGCAACGCCCGCGATTTGACCCTGGGGCTCGAGGTCGTCGTGCCACCCGGCGATATCTGGGATGGCCTGAAGGGCCTGCGCAAAGACAATACGGGGTATGATCTGAAACACCTGTTTATCGGCGCGGAAGGAACCCTGGGGGTTATCACCGCTGCGGTGCTCAAATTATATCCCTACCCCCATGGTCGGGAGACTGCATTGGTGGCCCTGCCGTCCGCAGAGGCCGCACTGGCACTTTTCGTTCAGATCCGTGCTGTTGGCGGCGACAACTTGACCGCGTTCGAGATCATCAACCAAATGGCCATGGGACTCGTCGGCCGCCATATCCCAGACGGGCGAAGTCCGTTTTCGGCCCCCCACGCCTATTACGCCCTGGTTGAGTTGACATCGCCGCGAACGAATGATGATTTGCGGACGATTATGGAGACGTGCTTCGAGACGGCACTCGAAGAAAGGATTATCGACGATGCCGTCATAGCGGAAAGCGCCGGACAGGCTGCGAGCCTGTGGCGATTACGCGAAAGTATTCCGGAAGCACAGGTGATCGAAGGGGCCAGCATCAAACATGATATCTCTGTCCCGGTCTCGAAAGTACCCGACTTCATTCAACAGGCCAATGAGCAAATCGCGGCGACCTTGACCGGAGCCCGCGTGGTCGCCTTCGGTCACATGGGGGATGGCAATCTTCACTACAATTTATCGAAGCCCGAAAATGGTGATGATCAGGTTTTTCTGGACCAATGGGACATGTTCAATCGCCTGGTACACGACATCGCGGTGAATATGGGTGGCAGTTTTAGTGCCGAACATGGGATCGGGCAGCTAAAACGCCATGAACTCGACCGTTACGGCTCTCCTGTGGCTATTTCCATGATGCGGGGGATCAAAGCAGCACTGGACCCTCATGGCATCATGAATCCGGGGAAGGTTATTCCAGAGTGAACACCCTTGCACGGATCACGACTAACAGTCGTAATTTCAACCTTAGTCCTTGATTTTTTTCAATTTTTCTTCCAGTTTGACCAAGATTTTCGGGCGTGGCTCCTCTTGATTCAGGTCGGGCCGGGTTTGGTGCGTGGAAATGCTCCCTATCCCTTCCGTCCCCCGTTTATCGGAAGTCCGTCATGCCCCGATGAGGAGACATTAACGTATGCGCCTATCCACCACGTTATCCATCTACATCGGACGGCAATTTTTCTGGAATTTCATGGGCTTGTTGCTCGTCATCCTGCTGATCGTATTGCTGTTTGATATCGTGGAACTGTTGCGGCGCGCGCATGGTGAAGCCGGTGTCTCCTTGACGCAACTCGTGGAAATGGCGTTGTTGAAAATGCCCTATATGTGCCAGCAGGTGTTTCCCTTCGCTGCGTTGTTCGCCGGTATGCTGACGTTCTGGCGACTGGCACGCCACCATGAGCTTGTGGTAACCAGGGCAGCCGGAATATCCGCATGGCAGTTTCTGCTGCCCGTCGTGACAGTTGGGTTCCTGCTTGGCGTTCTTATGACAACGGCGATAAGCCCTCTTGCCTCCGCCAGTCTTTCCCAGTTTGAACGCCGCGAGGCGCTCATGTTGAAGGGCCATCAAAATCTTCTGGCGCTTGGCGAGTCGGGGATCTGGTTGCGCCAGGCAAATGCCGAAGGACAGGCTGTCATTCGGGCGTCAAGGATTTTGACCGGGGGATCGGATATCACCCTTTATGATATTTCGGTGTTTCGCTACCGTGGTGCCGATGAGTTTTATCAGCGAATAGACGCTGAACTGGCAAGCCTTGAAGATGGTTTCTGGCACGTCCGAAATGCGCAAATTCAGGAACCGGAGTCCCCGCCAAGGTTCGAAAAAACCGTATGGTTGGAAACTGACCTGACGCTCGCAAGTATCCAGGACAGCTTTGCGCCACCCGAAACAATGTCGTTCTGGTCACTCCCAGGATTTGTAACAAAGTTGGAGGAATCGGGATTTTCCGCAGTGCGGCACCGTCTTTATCTCCATGCATTATTGGCATCGCCACTCTTGATGTGCGCCATGATCCTGATTGCCGCGACCTTCACCCTGCGTCATAGCCGCAGGGGTGGTGCCACATACGTAATTGCCGGCGGCGTCCTTACCGGATTTGTCCTGTATTTCTTTTCTGATATCGTGTTTGCGCTTGGACAGACCGACAGTATTCCTGTTGTCCTGGCCGCCTGGACGCCATCCGGTGTAGCAACGCTATTGGGGCTAGCCATGCTGCTCCACCTGGAAGACGGATGATGCTGTGATCACACAATATCAGGCCCCTATTGACCGGCCCCGGCTGGTGTTGATGTTCATCGCCCTGGTTATGGCGTGGTGCGTTGGCGCGACCCAGGTTGGTGCCGCTGAAACAGGGGTATCTCTTCCGGTTAATTTTAGCGCCGATCAGATGGATGTTGACCGCGAACTCGGTATTGTCACGGCGCGGGGAAGTGTAGAGGTCATATACAATGACCGTACCATGTCCGCCGACACCATCAGTTACAACCAGAAAGCCGATGTTCTGACGGCGAGCGGTAACATCATTCTACTTGAGCCCTCAGGAGTTGTTTCCTTTGCCGAACACATGGAAATCACAGGTGATTTCAAGAATGGCATCGTCAAAGACATTCGCATTATCCTGACGGATCGGTCCCGGATCGCCGCCAATGGCGCACGCCGTATTAACGGCGATCTCGACTTCCGCAAGGCCGTATATTCTCCCTGCAACTTATGTGCGGACGATCCGTCAAAACCACCGTTTTGGCAGCTAA
>FLOH01000371.1_pt1 | contig 105409 bp, 96 predicted proteins | sample 756751 | NCBI WGS metagenome assembly FLOH01 (sample SAMEA4026879, study PRJEB14308) | marine metagenome | biome: coastal water; material: water | depth 74 m
TCTTTAAAGTATTTCCCATCTCTAAATTCTCCACATATTATATTTGGAAAACTTAGGGTTTTTTGCTCTAAAGGTGGTGCATTTTCAACTGCCCCTAAGTGGTGTATTTTGAGTGCCCCCTGACAATATACATATTAGTCCTTTTGATCTGCTTTGCGTTTCCTCAATCCAATCAGTGTAAAGCTCTAGACCAAATAAGCAACAACCGGACCCATTATTTAGTCGGTGAAACCATCTCGATTGAAGATCAACAGATGGAACATGATGTTTGCTATGGGGAATATCCCAATGACACATTTCGATTTGCCGATGTGAATGGTGATCTCAACGGTGGTGATTATAAAGTCATCATGGCTCGATTGAACGCATCATGGTGAGACACATGATTTAATACGATCGTAGGTTACGATCAATTATTGGGACAATGGCAAGATGACGATCGGGTTTTCTTTGTAAATAATCTGGATGATCCAGGTGATTTATACACCTGTGATGAATGGGGGATATTTCACGAGAATAATCCATTAATTCTCGATGATTCGGAATATACACTTCATAATTGGCTTCACCTAAACTGGGTATTTCCAATACATGTTTTCATTGATCACAATATGACGGTAGTCAGCAAGATGATCGATTTGGATGTAGATTCTGCGTCATTTCAAATTCAGATGATGCTGGATTCTCTCGAAACAGCAAATCTGGATCCGGACAGTGATGGATATGGCAACTGGTCTGACAATTGCCCGGAGGATTATAATCCTGATCAATTGGATAGCGATAATGACGGAATTGGAGATGTCTGTGACGATTGCGTGAATTTCCATGGTGACGTAAATAGTGACCAGATCATCGATATTCTCGACATTGTGATCATCATTCAGATTATTTTATCAGAAGACAATAGTGAATTCACTGATTGTCAATTGGCGAATGCAGATTACAGCTGCGACGATATCATTAATGTTCTTGATGTCATTCAAATATTAAATCTGATTTTGAATTAAAAACTGGTGGTATAAAAATCAATTAACAGATATTTCGTTCTCCGTCCGGCTCTATAAAGAATTCGACCTGATCCAGGAGAAAATACTCGATGTGATTGGTTTAATTTAGATGATTGCACTGATTTTAGAAAGGTCTTAATTATGAGAAATGTCACTTTATTATTTACTTTGTCATTATTATGTTTCTCTTGCAATAATAATACAATAGGTAGTCCGAATACGAGTATTAATGAGAATCCTGATGCTATCATTCCCATCGGAAATTGGAGCTTCGATGGGTACCAGGATGGTATTAGCACCTATTTATCCGTAGCAGAATTTGAACCGCTTGACGATGGCTTTTCCTTTCATGTGGATGGGCTTTACCTGTACAGATTCATTTTTTGCGCTACACCACCCGGATCAGCAGAAATCCTCGAGGGTACCTGGGAAAGGATTGATGAAGACCTGTTCACTGTGACATATCAAATGCCTTCATCGGAGATTGTCCACATTGACACGATGGAAGTGATCCTGTTTGAAGATGATGAATTGCAAGTAATTTGGATATACCAATAATTGAGTGGTTTATCCCTTTACTCGTCGATGCTCCTTTAACAAGCACTTATCCTGAACCGCTAGTAAATCAGCATTTTCGGCGATCACAATTGCTTCATCATTGATCACACCTTCCTGAAGCCATAATGCCTTTGCACCGATTTCTACTGTGGATGTTGCGATAGGGATACAGGCGTCAGGCGAACGAAAGACATCAACAATTTCCACTGGCACCGGTATGGATTTCAAATCTGGGTAACAGGTGAGTCCTCCAATTTCTTTCTGACCCGGATTTACAGGGATGATGGTATAGCCCTGACTTTTCAAATACATGGCTACCTGATAAGACGGGCGATCTGGATTTGGAGACATCCCCACGACAGCAATGGTTTTCATTTCAAGTATCTTTTCAATGGTTGTGTTCATCGTAATTCCTCATTATTACACTGATTTCGATATTAAATAACGGATAAAGTTACAACTGCATCAAAGGCTGAAAATAATCATGTAAGTGAGGTTACAATTTGAAGTGATTTAACGTTGAAACAAATTGGTATGGCAGGAGGAATAATCCTAAATTTCATGTCATGAAAAAAATTGCAGAGTACAAGAAGAATGCCTGATATTACCAAAATTTATACGTTTTGCGCTGCACACCAGTATCATAACCCTGCTTGGGATGATGATAAAAATTACCAGGTGTTTGGCGATGATGTGAGAGTACATGGTCACAATTATGAATTGAAAGTGACTGTGGGCGGTCCTATTGATCCGGGTTCCGGTTTCATTATCAATTTGGCAGAATTGAACAAAGCAGTTCAGGATAAGATCATCGCGGTATTGGATCACTCTCAAATTGAGAAGGATATCCCTTGGTTTAAAGGTAAGCAGCCGTCTACCGAATACCTCACAATATTTATCTGGGATAATTTGGTTAAGCATATCCCATCACCAGCATTTCTAAAACGAATTCGAATCAAAGAAACACCAACGATTTACACAGAATATTTCGGTCCCCAAGGAGAAACCAATGACCCCCGCTAATTTGAAAAAACTCGAAAGCCTGACCTTTGATTTGCTAACGGAATTGGGCGAAGATCCCACTCGTGAGGGATTAGTCCGAACTCCGCATCGAGTTGCAGAAGCCTGGAAATTTTTAGCTGGCGGATATAAGCAGGATCTGGATTCCATCATCAACGATGCGATTTTTAATGAGAAATATGAGGATATGGTGATCGTTCGGGATATCGATTTTTTCAGTTTGTGCGAGCATCATCTGTTACCATTTTTCGGAAAAGCTCATGTAGGATATATCCCTTCAGGAAAAATCATCGGGTTATCCAAAATCCCCAGAATCGTAGAAATGTTCGGACGCCGTTTACAGGTTCAGGAACGTATGACGCATCAAATTGGCGAAACCTTGAATTCCGTATTGAATCCCAAGGGTGTTGCAGTAATTCTGGAAGGGCAACATATGTGTATGCAGATGAGAGGTGTGGAGAAGAAAAACAGCTATGCCACAACATCCTGCATGACGGGCGTATTCCGAGAAGATGCACGCACCAGAGAAGAATTTCTAAATATCATTTCCAAACGAGTTTAATCAGTAGAATTGGATAACACTGGTATGTCGAAAACAGAATCAACGCAACATAATGACGTAATCATCATCGGGGGTGGACCCGGTGGTTATGTGGCAGCAATCCGTGCAGCACAGTTGGGGAAAAGTGTGGCAGTGATTGAAGCTGACAGTCCAGGTGGCGTGTGTCTGAATTGGGGATGCATCCCCACAAAAGCGTTACTTCACAATGCGGAAGTCCTGCACACCATGCAAAATTCGAGAAAATTCGGCGTTCAGGCAGATTCCATTACCGTTGATTGGAGCAGAGGTATTAAACGATCTCGAGACGTGGCCAATCGGTTAAGCAAAGGGATTGAATATCTGTTCAAAAAAAATAATATTGAATTGATACGGGGTAGAGGAACTCTCATCGATGCCACTCATGTGGAAATCAAAAAAGATGATACCGTCGAAATTCGATCTGCAGATAATATCATCATTGCCACTGGCGCCAGAGCGAAATGGTTTCCAGGAATGGAACCTGATGGCGATAGGATCATCACAGCCCGTGAAGCCATGGTCCTTGATCAACAACCGGCAAGTATCGCTATTATTGGTGCTGGCGCAATTGGTGTTGAGTTCGCTCATTTTTTCAACAGATATGGGACTAAAGTTGATCTCATCGAAGCCTTACCGCATATTCTGCCTATCGAAGACGAAGAAATTTCAATCGAACTTGAACGAATTTTCAAAAAACGAAAAATAAAACTCCATACCGGGACGATAGTGGAAGCAATTGAAAAATCGGAAGATGGGGTAGTTGTACAGTTTAACAGTGGCGATCAGATCGAAACTGAAAAAGTTTTGGTGGCTGTAGGTGTTCAAGGGAATATTGAGAATCTGGGTCTTGAAAAATTAGATATCATCGTTGAAAACGGCTGGATAAAAACCGATGAATTCATGCAAACGAACATTTCAGGTGTCTATGCAATTGGCGATGTGGCAGGACCACCCTGGCTGGCGCATATTGCATCCGCTGAAGGGATCACGGCTAGCGAGCATCTGTGTGGGAAATCTCCTGCACCTATGGCTTACGACAATGTCCCTGGATGCACGTATTGCGAACCGCAAGTAGCCTCGGTTGGTCTTACTGAAAAAGCAGCGATTGACGCTGGATTTGATATTAAAGTGGGCCGATTCCCATTCAGAGCGTTGGGTAAAGCCATGGCCACTGATAATACTGACGGATTCGTTAAAGTGATTTATGAGAAAAAATATGGTGAACTGCTGGGATGCCATATCATTGGTGCTGAAGCCACCGATCTCATCACTGAAATGGGTGTTGCACGAAAATTAGAAACCACCTGGCATGAAATTCTCCATACTATCCATCCGCATCCAACATTATCAGAAGCATTGATGGAAGCCACAGCCGATGCGCTGGGGGAAGCGATTCATATTTAGCTGATGGCGAAAATGATGTTTAAAATACCAGTTCTCGAATCTCAACAGTGTCATCATGTGATACAGAAAATAAATGGTGACCCAATCCCTATTTATAATCAAATCCTGAGTTTATGTGACGAGTCTGTAAACTATTTTTGGCTGGGACGACAGTCGTTTCAACCCGTTTGGGAATTACAGAAGATGATTCACAATGCCCGAGTAGAAAATCGAATTCCTGATGTGGTTTTGCTTTTGGAACACGATCCTGTGTACACTTTTGGAAAAAACGCCAATCGCGATCATCTATTACCATCCTATTCAAAAGATGCAGATGTGATATCCATCGACCGCGGTGGGGATGTGACCTTTCACGGTCCGGGACAATTGATAGTATATCCGATCTTAAACCTGCGGGATTATCGGCAAAGTGTTTCATGGTACATGAGAAGTCTGGAAGAAGTAGTGATCCTGACACTTAAAGAATTTGGTATTGAATCCCACATCCGAGAAGGCATGACCGGTGTGTGGATAGACGATGAAAAAATTTGTGCTATGGGTGTAAGGTTATCGCGATGGGTAAGTATGCACGGGTTGGCATTGAATCTGGACACCGACTTGGCATACTTCAATGGGATTATCCCTTGTGGTATCTTTGAATGTGGGGTAACATCGTTAAATGAGCAAACGCGACATGACATTTCCATGCCTCAATTGATGGAATCATTTATGAAGGCTTTTAAAGCGGTTATTCAACCAACACTGGCAAAGTGCGAGGAATTATAAGTGTATGAAGTTGTACGGTTTTAACAAAAAAGAATTATTTGCCTTTTTTCGGACGATGGCATTATCCAGACAACTGGATAAAAAACAACTCATCCTTCTCAAACAAGGGAAGGGCTTTTTTCATATCGGTGCGGCGGGGCATGAAGCGGCACAGGTGGCTGCGGGCTCCTGTTTTATTCCCGGGCAAGATTATGCCTTCCCATATTACCGTGACCAAGGTTTATGTTTGCAGTGGGGAATGACTTCCCGCGAAATTTTGCTCAGTTTTTTATCCAAAGTTGACGACCCCAATTCAGCTGGACGACAAATGCCACAGCATTATGGTCACAAATCTCTACGAATAGTTACGCAATCCAGCCCTACGGGAACACAATACCTTCAGGCAGTTGGATCTGCTTTTGCATGCAAGCGAGCTGGTAATAAAGCAGTGGTTTATGTGTCATCAGGAGAGGGGACCACAAGCCAAGGTGATTTTCATGAGGCATTAAATTGGGCCAGCCGCGAAAAAGCACCGGTAATTTTTCATATCGAGAACAACGGTTATGCTATCTCGGTCCCAGTAGAGGATCAAACCGCTGGTGGATCCATTTATAAAATTGCTGCAGGCTATGAATCCCTTGCTCGGTTCAATGTGAACGGAACAGATCTGTTTGAGACCCGCATGGCATTTACAAAAGCAATCGAACGGGCGCGACGTGGGAAGGGGCCTGGGATCATCGTATCCAATGTGGTCCGCCTAATGCCTCATTCTTCTTCGGACGATCAACGGAAATACCGCTCCAAAGAAGAATTGGATGCAGATGTTTTAAAAGACCCATTACATCTATTCAGGATAAAATGCATCGAATCGGGAATTTGCACTGATAAAGATTTTGATATGATTCTTGAGGACGTAAAAAGTCAGGTGAATGAAGATACGGTATGGGCAGAATCACAGGAATCCCCGGACCCAAAACAGATAGAAGCCCATTTGTTTGCTCCTGTTGACATTCCAATTGATACAGTTTCTGAATCTCCAACCGTCGGGGCCAAAACTGTTCTTGTGGATGCCATTAACCATGCCTTGGATGAAGAATTAACCGCCAATGAAAAAATGGTGGTCTATGGTCAGGATGTTGCAGGACAGAAGGGGGGAGTTTTTACGGCGACCCGAGGACTCACAGAAAAATTCGGTAAAAGCCGGGTATTCAATTCGCCTTTAGCGGAATCTTCCATCATTGGTACAGCCGTCGGTGCAGCCTTATGTGGAATGAAACCCGTAGTAGAAATCCAGTTTGGCGATTATATCTGGACAGCAATGATGCAATTACGTAATGAAGTGTCAACCATCCGATATCGGTCAAATGGCGAATGGTCATGCCCCATGGTGATCCGTGTCCCGGTGGGTGGATACATTCACGGCGGTTTGTGTCACAGCCAAAGTATTGATGGTTATTTTACTCATCTGCCTGGTATTTATATTGCGTATCCATCCAACGCTGCTGATGCAAAAGGGCTTTTAAAAATGGCATGCCGGATGGATGATCCGGTTTTATTCCTGGAGCATAAAGGACTCTACCGTCAAGGATATGCTTCATCGCCTGAGCCTTCTGAATCATATTTACTACCATTCGGGAAAGCAAAACATTGTTTAACAGGAGATGACTTGACCATCATCACATGGGGGGCTTTGGTCCAAAAATGTCTCGACGCTGTTCGGAAAACACAAGTTTCAGCCGATGTGATTGATTTGCGTACATTAAATCCATTGGATATGCAGACGATATTGGAATCTGTCAAAAAAACCAGTAGAGTCCTCGTCGTTCACGAAGATAATATCACCAACGGATTTGGTGCAGAAATTGTCGCCCGGATTGCAGACGAAGGATTTGAACTACTTGACGCACCTGTAAAACGAGTCGCTTCAAAGGATCTGCCTATTGCTTATGCTCCGGTGTTGGAAAGTGCAATCCTTGTACAGACAGAATGGATAATAGACGCCATTAACGAAGTTATCACATACTAATTAATCAATATAATCAAGGTATAAAATGAAATTGTTAGGACTGGATTACACAGATATCAGCCATGCATTCAGCGAAGAAGAGTTGATGGTGCAAAAAACCGTCCGTGAATTCGTTGATTCGGAATTGGCTCCGGTGATCGACGACCATTTTAGAGAAGGGAGCTTCCCCTTTGATTTTGTAAAAAAATTCGGCGAATTGGGATTGCTTGGCATCAACCTGCCTACCGAATATGGTTGCGCGGGGATGTCCAATCTGGCATATGGACTGGTCTGTCAAGAGTTGGAACGCTGCGATTCAGGTATCCGTTCATTTGTATCCGTGCAGGGATCACTGGTCATGTATCCCATTTTCGCGTTTGGTTCGGATGAACAGAAAAATAAATATCTGCCTGCCCTAGCATCCGGTGAAATGATTGGATGTTTCGGACTTACCGAACCCGATTATGGATCAAATCCATCCGGGATGATCACCCGTGCCACCAAAACTACAGGAGGTTATTTGCTAAATGGGGCAAAAATGTGGATTACCAACGGTTCTATAGCACATCTTGCTGTGGTCTGGGCAAAGACCGAAGATGGAAAAATCCACGGTTTTCTAGTAGATACAGCAAGCGAAGGATTTTCAGCGCCGATGATGAAAAACAAATGGTCTTTGCGCGCATCGATCACCTCTGAATTAATTTTTAATCAGGTATTCGTTCCGGAAGAAAATATACTCCCGAACGTCAGTGGATTAAAAGGACCGCTGAGCTGTTTGAACCAAGCTCGATACGGCATTGGTTGGGGGACTTTGGGAGCTGCCATGGCGATGTATGAGACCGCTTTGAATTATGCCAAAACGAGAATCCAATTCGACCGGCCGATTGCAGGATTTCAACTGACTCAGGAAAAACTAGTGTGGATGTTGACAGAAATCACGAAAGCTCAATTGCTTGCTCTTCAAGTTGGGAAAAATAAAGATTCAGGGACACTTCGTCATCAGCAGGTATCCATGTTGAAGCGAAATAATACCTGGGTCGCCCGAGAATGCGCCAAACTCGCCCGCGAAATCATGGGCGCTAATGGCATTTCAGGAGAATATCCAATTATGAGACATTTGATGAATATCGAAAGTGTGTACACTTACGAAGGCACTCATGACATGCACACCCTCATCATGGGCGAAGATATTACAGGTACGTCGGCTATCCGATAAATTTATATGAAAAAACTAGCAGAATTTATCATACAAAAAAATGTTCCGGTTGGGGAAGATGCCACCTCCATCGAACATCGAAGCCAAATTGGCAAGGTTCAGGGCTGGATATCGGTTTGGGGAAATGCCATTTTGTTCATCCTTAAATTCGTGTTGGGCATGTTTTCCGGTAGCATTGCGTTACTTGCAGATGCTTTTCACACACTTTCGGATGTGATCACCAGTGGAATTGTCATATTTGGGTTCCATATTGCGAAAAAACCAGCAGATAAGGAACATCCTTTTGGGCATGGCAGAGCCGAAACCATTGCCACGCTAACCATCGCCCTTCTTTTGGGATTTGTAGGTTTTGAGTTTCTAAAAACAGGTATCCAAAGGATATTAAATCCCTCCGAAATTCAAGCAAATTGGTATTTAGTGGGCGCTGTCATTCTCACCATTCTGGTAAAGGAATGGATGGCGAAACTGGCATATCATCTTGGGGATATCATCGATTCAGATACACTGCGGGCAGATGCACTCCACCATCGAAGCGATTCATTGTCTTCAGTTTTGGTGGTAATCTCGCTAATCTCTGTACGCTTTGGGTACACACTCGTGGATGGATTGATGGCAATTGGAGTGGCAGGTTTTATGCTATATTCAGGATACTCTATCGCTCGGAATGCGATTGATGATCTGCTGGGTAGTCCCGTGTCTAATGATACCATTGAAGATATTCGCCAAATGGCAAAATCTGTGGATAAAGTTTATAATGTACACGACATCATTGTTCACCGGTATGGGATGCATAATTTTATATCAATGCATATTGAAGTGGATGAAAAATTAAGTGCCTTCAATCTGCACAATATCGCAGATAAGGTGGAAAAAATAGTGGCGCACAAATTAACCGCTGATGTTGTGACTCATGTTGATCCAGTCATTATTGAAGGAGAGACGGTTGAAAATATCCGGCAGATCGTTCAAAATGAAATGAAAACGTATTCAGTACCCGGAATTATACAGGACCTTCGTTTCGTCGAAGATAAAGAAGTGGAATCTATTCTGTTCCAAGTCCCGGTCCCTGTCAATTTCCCAGATGTGGTAATACTTGAAGAAAACATCCGGCAAAAATTGACAAGTGAGTATCCTTCCAGTGCGATCATGATGGATTTTGTCACTCAACTGACGTAAAGATTGATGGAAAACATGAACCATAACCTTTCGCCGCAAATACGAACAATTTTGAATCTTTGGATAAAAGGAAGCTGAATGATTGATGTTATCATGCCAAAAATGGGGGAGTCCATTACAGAGGGCACCATTTTAGAGTGGAAAAAGAAAATCGGAGATCTGATCGAATTGGATGAGCCATTACTTGAGATATCCACCGATAAAGTTGATTCTGAAATACCATCCCCGGCTGCAGGAACAATATCTGAACTTCTGTTTGGTATTAATGAAGTAATCCAAGTGGGAACCGTCATTGCCAGAATCAGTATCGACGGTGACATCGCTGCCGTTGATACAAAAGTTGAATCATCCAGTAAGCTGAATAACGAAGAAGCACCCGCTGTAAGCATGGAAATCAGCACTGCATCAGAAACTAAACCACAGAAGACTACAATGTCGGATAGTGAACGGTATATTTCACCATTAGTCCGGTCTATCATGTCTGAAGAAGGGATTGCGCCAGCAGAATTGAAATTCATTTCCGGTAGTGGACATCAAAGTAGAATTACCAAAAAAGACATACTCACTTATCTTGAAAATAGAAGCAAAAGTGACTTGAGTTCAGAGTCTGTATCTTCTCAATTACAGGAAGTTATCTCATTATCACCATCAACTGGCGATCACTATAAAAAGACATCTGGGCAACCTGAAGCCTCTCTTCGTGATCATCGGTACCCTATGGATAGAATACGTAAAAAAATTGCAGATCATATGATCGCTTCTCAACAGACATCCGCCCATGTGTATTCTACTTCGGAAGCAGATGTGTCTAACCTTGTGGATTTACGTCTTTCGCACAAGGACCGATTTAAAGAAAAGTATGGTATAAATCTCACCTATACGCCAATGATCATGTTTGCTACGATCAAGGCAATTCAGGAATTCCCCATGATGAACAGCTCTATCATGGAATCCGATATTGTCTCTCATCAGAATATAAATATGGGGTTAGCCGTAGCACTGCCCGATAATAATCTGATTGTTCCGGTTGTTCAACGATGTGAAGAAATGAACTTTTTGGGGATGGCTCGTCAATCCGCCATCCTTGCAGAAAAGGCTCGAACCGGAAAACTAGTGCCCGATGAGATCTTCGGATCTACCTTTACCATAACCAATCCCGGAGTCTTTGGTGGATTATTTGGTATGGCCATCATTAATCAGCCCAATGTGGGAATTTTGAGCGTGGGTACATTTCAAAAACGCCCGGTAGTGAAAGAATCTGAATTTGGGGATACGATTGCTATTCGAAGTATGGTCTACCTGACACTCAGTTACGATCACCGGATCATCGATGGTGCGTATGGCACCAAATTTTTATCACGGGTATGTGAGCTACTTGAAGCATTTGACGAATCGATCATTGTCTGACATTATGCCTAAAGTCATGGAAATTCCTTTGAAATCTCGACGACCTGAATGGTTGAAAATCCGCATAAAAACCGGCAAGGGATTTACCGATACCAAATTGCTGCTTCAATCCACTCGATTGAATACGGTTTGTGAAGAAGCAAAGTGTCCCAACATATACGAATGCTGGGAACGGAAGATCGCCACAATTATGATTCTCGGAGATATTTGCACTCGCGCTTGCGGTTTCTGTTCCGTCAGAACGGGAAAACCGGGCGACGTGGATTTTGAAGAACCGACTCGAACTGCCGACGCCGTTAAAAGAATGGGGCTTCGACATGTGGTGATTACCTCCGTTGATCGGGACGATCTGAAGAATGATTACGGCAGTACGATTTGGGCAGAAACCATTCGGAGGATTCATAGTGACGTACCGGATTGTTCAGTTGAAGTCCTGACGCCTGATTTCAGAGGATATTTACCAGCATTGCAGAATATTTTTAACGCGTGTCCTGAAATATTTTCGCATAACATGGAATGTGTTAAACGGATATCTAAACAAACTCGTCCGCAGTCGAACTGGGATACTTCAAAGATGGTATTGGCGGCAGGAATCGACTCAAGACTGGTAACCAAGACCGGCATCATGGTGGGTTTGGGTGAGACCGATGTAGAAGTCATCGAAACGATGAAAGAGATGGCCGATTTGGGGATTGAAATTTTTAATATCGGGCAATATCTTCAACCCACATCCGAGCATCTTCCCGTTGATCGGTATGTCCATCCCGATATCTTTGCATATTACAAACTTAAGGGGCTTGAATTTGGATTCAAAGTGGTTGAATCCGCACCATTGGTGAGATCCTCATATCATGCCGATGAACAAGTCCATCAATATCGATACCGAAACAAGGAAAACGATGAACAATAAAAAAGAGACACTAGTATTTTCAATTATTTGCATTTTAGGGTTACTTCTGGTATTTTCAGTTTATGGAGATGATTTATTTCCCGGATCACAAAATACCGGAGACATTGATCCTCCACAATTGACGGATCTGTTTCCCGATCGTCCTAATGGGCCGCATCAAAAATTCGTATCCAAGGAAAGTTGCTTGAAATGCCATGGCGAAGGTGTGGAAATACCCGGAATGGGAACTGCTCCAAAGATCAAACATGAAGTTCGGGAAGATTGTACGTCCTGCCACAAACCGAAACACTCATAATGGAACGACCGGAAAACAAAAGATTCGAGAGACAGGATTCGAGAGACCCCCGCTCAAATACAGATAAAAGGCATGACGGAGACCGGGCATATATGCCTGGCTGGGTTCGAGATTTCAGAAAGAATCCAATCCCCAGACTTTTGCATTGCAATAATCCAGCGATTCACTATAATGTGTACTGGGATGTAATAGGGCTGGATAAAGAGCAACCATTAATGCTCGACAGTCTTGACAAAGCGAATTCTAACCCTGCGGCATTACGTTTTTTGGGTCAGACAACCAGTTCAAATGATGAGCAACCCGCTGAAACCGTTATGCATGGACTTGAATTTCTTTCGCATTTAATTAGAATGAATAAACTTGTGCAGTTCAGTTTGAATAAAGAGAATCCCTTAATTCAGGCTGATATTGTAAAACTGATGGGGTACATTAAGGATGACGGTCGTTTTCCGTTATTATATCACCATCACGCCCATGCTTGCTGGATTCTTCTAAAGCTTGGACTTGGAGGAAACCGATTATTGGAAAAATCGATTTACTGGCTTGCAAAAAAACAGCGGGATGATGGTGGATGGCTACATCGGAGCATGGTTCCTGATGGTGTGGATTATTCAGCTGCTTCCTCATGTATTTGGACAACTATGGAAATCATGAACATGTTGATTAAGCGTCCTGGTATGCTGAAAAAAATAGATATGACAAAAGCGTGCGAATTTTTAGTTAATCATATTGAGCAACCTAACCACACACGGTTTCTGCATCATCAAAATGCCTGGAATAACATTTCTATAGGTACCGGTGAAGAATCCATGTTTGCAGGTGGAACACTGAAACTATTGGAAGTTCTTGCTGGCTGTCGTTATAACATGTCTGACCATCGAATACAAAAATTGATCAAATGGTTAAAAGCTATTCAGCTCGACGATGGATTATTCCCCCGTGAAGTAGGCAAGCTTTCCATTGGGGATGAATGGGTGACAATCCGAGCATTGGCAGTTTATAAAAAGCTGAAGTTTCAGAGGTAGTTTCTGACATTCCTGCATGAATTACTTGACAAATCGGAATATGTGCAGAAAAACCAATTCGGCATAACTTTTGCCAGAAAGATTGAAAATGATAGAAAGAAATTTTAAATGCCAGATTTAGTTAGTGTAAAAGGTGATGCTTTACCGATTCTTCCTTTGAGGAATACGGTTCTTTTCCCGCAGCAGATCATACCCATCTACATTGGTAGAGACCAATCATTAAAATTAATCGAGGACCTGCCTGAAAATGGCGACAAGAAAATCATAGTTGTAGCACAGCGTGATGGGTCCATCGAAAATCCTACATCAGACGATTTGTTTGAGTGGGGCACCCTTGCAACTGTAATGAGGGTGTTCAATATGCCTGACAAACAAAAATCCGCGATTGTACAGGGAATCGCCAGAATTAAAATTGTTAAGATTACACAAAGCGCTCCATTCTTTATTGGCAACGGAATAAGATTTGATGATCCTGAAGATCAATCTGTTGAACTTGAAGCGATGATGTCTAATCTTCACGGCATCTATCAGAAATTGGTGGACGTTGCGCCCTATCTGTCGAATGAACAATACAAACAGGTAACGAGCATTACACATCCAGGAAAATATGCTGATCGTGCCGTATCGGTTATGAACATTTCGACAGAAGAGAAGCAGAAAATCCTGGAAAGTATCAATGTTCATGATCGTCTTGAACAGGCAACCGTCGTTATCAATAGAGAGCTCCAGAGGATTGAACTAAGTGAGAAAATTCAGTCTGATGTTCAGGATGAGATTTCCAAATCACAACGTGAATACTATCTCCGTGAGCAAATGAAGGCTATTCGGAAGGAGTTAGGCGAGGATGAGCCTGCAGTAGAACTGGTAGAGATGGAAAAGAAGATCACCGATGCTAAAATGCCGAAAGAAGTTGAGAAAGTCGCCAAAAAAGAGCTAGAGAGATTAAAGCGGATTCCGTCACAATCTCCTGAATATACCGTCGCCAGAACCTACGTGGAGTGGTTGGTGGACCTTCCATGGAGTAATACTACCAGCGATAATGAAGATATTGAGCAAGCCAGAGAAATTTTAGATGCAGATCATTATGGATTGCAAAAAATCAAAGAACGGGTGTTGGAGCATCTTGCTGTTCGTAAACTTAAACGCGCCAGAAGCAAAAAGGGTGAGCGATTAAAGAGTCCGATCCTATGTTTTGGAGGTCCTCCTGGAACCGGTAAAACATCTTTGGGAAAATCAATTGCCAGATCAATGGGTCGAAAATTTGTGAGAATTTCTCTTGGTGGTGTCAGAGATGAAGCAGAGATTCGTGGACACAGACGGACGTATATCGGAGCACTTCCCGGTCGTATCATTGCCAATTTGAAAAAATGCGGAACCAACAATCCCATTTTTATGCTGGACGAAATTGATAAATTAGGGATGGACTTCAGAGGTGACCCTTCTAGTGCACTATTGGAAGTATTAGATCCAGAGCAGAATTTTGCGTTCAATGACCACTATCTTGAAGTTGATTTTGATCTTTCGAATGTGATCTTTATTACAACTGCCAATCGGATTGACCAGATTCCCGGACCGCTACGTGACAGAATGGAAGTTTTGGAATTTAACGGATATATTCTGGATGAGAAACTGAATATTGCAAAAGACCACTTGTTAGACAAACAGATCAAAGAGCATGGTTTAAAAGAAAAAAAAGAGATTGAGTTTACCGATGAAGGGGTTACAAATATTATTGATTCCTATACCCGTGAAGCAGGAGTTCGAAATCTTGAAAGACAGATTGCCAACATCTGCAGAAAAGCAGCTATGGAATTTGCAACAGGCAAAGTAAAAAAGATTATTATCGATCCCGAAAAGGTTGAAGCATACCTTGGTGCGCAGAAATTTTATCCCGAAGTGGCAGAGCGATGCGAGAAACCAGGTGTGGTTGTTGGATTGGCTTGGACCGCTTTTGGAGGCGATATACTATTTGTTGAAGCTTCAAAAATGCCAGGCAAGGGCGAACTAAAACTCACAGGGCAATTGGGCGATGTGATGAAAGAATCTGTTCAGGCAGCTTTTAGTTATGTGCGAGCGAATGCAGAATCAATTGGGATTGATCCCGATTTTTACCTAAAATATGATATCCATGTGCATGTTCCTGCAGGAGCTATCCCCAAAGATGGTCCGTCGGCTGGTATTACCATGCTAACAGCGATCTCTTCATTGTTATTGGACATCCCTGTGAAAGATCGCGTTGGGATGACGGGGGAGATTTCCCTTAGAGGAAATGTATTGCCCATCGGAGGCTTGAAAGAGAAAGCAACAGCAGCACACCGGGCAGGATTAAAGCACATTATTGTGCCACGTCTTAACAAAAAAGACCTCGATGATATACCTGCAAAAGTAAAGAAGGATCTGAAAATTACCTTTGTTTCCGATGTGATGGAAGTTCTAAAATTTGCGCTCGGTTTAGAACCTGTTTCTGTTAAAGGAAAGTAGAAAATTGGGCGATTAACTCAGCTGGTTCAGAGTGCCTGCCTTACAAGCAGGAAGTCGGGGGTTCGAGTCCCTCATCGCCCACAGAAAAAACCCGGATTAAATCCGGGTTTTTTCATTTTCGATTCATTTGGATGGAAAAATGGTATGCATATTCAATAGAATCTTTAAACCTGCGATTTCCATACGTTGGAATGAGCCGGGATTCTTGAGAAAGATTTGACCATCATAATGCTGAAAAGTAAAATCTACCACCCATTACAAGCCCTTTAAGATCGTTACATAAACACAATTCTTTTCGTTCAGTTTGTCTGATGAAATAATAATAAATTATGACGGACGACTTTGATATTCCCTCCATGCGAATCCGATGAAAGGTGATTATGCTCTGAGTATCCAGTTTGATAAACTGGTACTTGTCAATGGATGGGTCTATCTGCAAATTCTCCTGGGTTTACGCACCGCAGTGTATAATCCAGTTATAAATAAGAAAGATAAGTATGCAATTACCAAAAATCATACAAGGCGGTATGGGGGTTGCGATTTCCGACTGGAAACTTGCAAAGACCGTATCCAATCTCGGATCATTAGGAGTAGTCTCCGGGACTGGTATCGCTAACATCCTGATCGCTCGTCTCATGTCCGGTGATGCAGGCGGTCATATTCGTCGGGCAATGACTAATTTTCCCATTCAGGAGCCTATCCTTAATATTATCAATAAATATTATCGTCCATCGGATGATTCAAAGAAAATCACATTCAAGCGCCCTCAGATGTGGCAGTTCAAGCCTTCAAAAGCATTGACTGAGCTTACAGTGGTCGCCAATTTTGTGGAGGTTTTCTTAGCCCGTGAGGGACATGATCGTCCGGTTGGGTTAAATCTCCTGGAAAAAATTCAGTTCCCTACAGTGGCTTCACTTTATGGAGCCATGTTGGCAGGTGTAACCGTTGTTGTGATGGGAGCAGGTATTCCCGATCAGATTCCGGTGATATTGGATGATCTCTCACAACATAAATCAACAGAACACCGGATTTTCGTACACGGTGGCAGTGCTGCTGATAATTTTCATATTTCGTTTGAACCTGAACAATTGTTCCCTGGGATAACCAAACTTACAGGGCCTCTTCAACGTCCTTATTTTCTGCCAATTGTATCTTCAGATATTTTAGCCAAAGCACTGATTAAAAAAACGAACGGTAATCTGGATGGATTTATAATCGAAGCTCCTTGGGCAGGTGGGCATAACGCTCCACCCAGAGGACAGGTGCAATTAAACGATCGAGGCGAACCAATGTATGGAGATCGGGATACTATTAATCTTACAAAATTCAAAGATTTGGGCTTACCTTTTTGGCTGGCCGGTGGATATGATAGTCCTGAAAAGCTAAAGTTCGCTTTGGACAGTGGAGCCTCCGGGATCCAGGTTGGGACGGCTTTTGCATTCTGTGATGAGTCTGGGCTCATTCCCCAATTAAAGCAACAGGTCATTGATCAAGTGTTGGCTGGACAGATTGATATTCGTACCGATCCACGGATTTCCCCAACAGGTTTCCCTTTTAAAGTGGTTCAGCTTTCTAATACGGTATCTGATAAAAACATTTTAAATGAGCGTGATCGATTATGCGATCACGGTTTATTACGACAGGTTAAAAAAGATGCTGACGGAAAGATGATATTCTTTTGCCCCGCAGAGCCTGCAAAACAGTATTTGTCAAAGGGTGGCGAAGAATCAGATTTGTTGGGACGTTCATGTCTGTGTAACAATTTAATAGCCAGCGCAGGATTCCCACAAACCCGTCCTGATGGGTATACTGAACCCCCATTGGTAACTGCGGGAGATGGTATCACCGGTATCGGAAAATTTATCCCATCTGGGAAGACTCATTACACAGCAAAGGATGTTTTGAATTATATCGAGTTGGTCTAGCAGGTCAATGCCGTATCGAATCTTCTTGGTTAAGTTTATATTACTAGCAGGGCGATTCTATTTCAAGATATAATTAGGTGATTCACTGCAGATCTTTATTTTTCGAACAGGGAAAAGTGAAGAGAAGATGGCATCCCTTACCTGGTTTAGATTTTATTTCAAATGAGCCGCTCAATATGTTGGTTCTTTCTTCCATGCCCATGATACCCATACCCGGTTTTCTGTTCTGATAATCCCTAATTGAATGAACATCAAATCCATTTCCATCATCAATAACAGATAAATGAATGTTGTCATCGAGTTTTTCCAACAGCACTTGAGCGTGTTGTGCGTTGGCATATTTAGCAATATTTGTCAGTGATTCCTGAACAATTCTAAAAATATTAATATCTAATTCCGGAGAAATCCGTTCCTTGATTTTATCGATTTTCAGTTTAGTATCAATGCCAAATCGTTCCCGAAATTGTCTGGTGTACCAACTTAAGGTCGATACTAGACCAAGCTCTTCAAGCATCATAGGCCTTAAGTTCAATGACATTTCATGAATCTGGGTATCTGTAGTGCTTACTAAATTAATTGTGTCGTTCAGAATATTTCTCATTTGATCCGTGAGTATCGGATCAATTTTCGATTTGAGATTATCAAGATTGAGAATAATTCCGATCATTGAGTGACCCAGCTCGTCGTGCAAATCTTGGGCGATTTTCTTTCTCTCTGTTTCTTGAGCATCAATTAAGCAATTAGAGAGAAATGCTAAATCCTCTTTTTGTTTTTTTATTTTATTTTCAATTATTTTTTGTTTTGTGATGTCAAGAAAAGTGACCATTACAGCTGTTTTTTCCTCAAATGTAATTGCCTTGGCCAATACGACAACATCAATTATGTCACCATTAAATTTGATGAATTTTTCTTCAATAATTCCCTGATCAGCAGTCTCTTTACTATGGAGATCGGACATTCGCTTTATTGCGGTATCTTGATAATCGGAGTGGACATAGTCTAAAACACGTTGTCCAATTAGTTTATCAGTTTCACGAGCGCCAATGATATCTTTAGCTGCGGAGTTGTGAAATACGACGATACCATCAATATGAATTATAATCCCGATCATTGAATTTTCCACAAGAGACCGGTATTTCTCTTCACTTATTCGGAGGGAATGTTCGGTTATTTTTCGTTTTTCAACTTCAGTATTTAGGTCTTCCAATAAATTTTTGTGAACAACAAATTCATATAATAACTTCTCTTTTTCTTTCAAAATATCTGTGACTTTTTCTCTTTCAACCTGAATTTTATTATGCAGGTCAGGTTCCAGAGACCACACATCTGCCATATCCTTAACTAAAATCTGAATCATTTTTTGATTACTGATATCAAGAAAATTGACGGTAATAAGCGCTAAAAAGCTGCTTCCATCTTTTTTATACTGAGTACGATTTTTAATCTGCAATACATCACCGATTTTCCCCGTTTTTAACTTTGATAAAATCGAAAAGGATTCATCACTGATTCTCACAGGGAATTTTGAGAGAAATTCCGCTCGATTGTATCCGTATAATTGTAGCGCAGTATTATTAACATCAACTCTTTCAAGTGATATACCGTCCAATATGAAAATGGCTTCAGAGCTGGATAAAAACAAATCTTTATATTTTTTCTTATTTTCTTTCAATCTCCTGATTACATTTCTGCGATCTGAAAAAACACCACCTAAATAAAGACTGGTTACGAACAGTTCAAATGTAAGTAACATTTCTAATTTAAGAATATTGCCTATTTTATCAGGAGATAAAAAGTCTGAAATGACATTAAATACCAACCCCCCGGAAAAAATGATGACAAATGCAAGAAAGAAATTGACCACTGTAAGTTTGTATAGATCAAATCTTGAACTGACAAAGAGAATATAAGGCAGTAAAATACTATAAATTACTATTCCCAACGTTGCGCTGGAGTTGATAAAGAGAATGATCCCGGTTATAATTAACGCGAAAAGAAGAATCGCCAATAAAATATCTTCGAATTTCTTTCTGATCATTTGCGCTCCGGGGAATACGCGCCACACCAGTATAAATGAAGAAAAGGTCACTATTCCCAGACTATTTCGAAGTACCCAATAATAATATTCCGAAACAGCATCATTTAGTGATAGATCTCTAAACAGCACAAAGGTTAGTATCCCAAGAATACCTCCAGCGGCGGGACCTAAAATGGCAGCTGCTACCAATCCATTTATTTCCTTTAAGGTGGAAAGAAATCTTTTATTATCGGTGATATAATAAAATATACCGGTTCCAACAACCACTTCTAAAACCTGTGAGGCAGCATTTCCCAGAATAACCGGGAGGGGAAACCCCATGCTGTATCCAACCAGAGTAGAGCCCACAAATACCGCTGGGAAAAGATTTCTTCCGTATGCGATGCACAATGCCATCGCAATACCGGAAGGAGGCCAAAGTAGTATAACACCGTAGTGAATTCCTGCTGCATATAGACCGAAAAAAGCAAAAGTAAAGTAACTCAGGATTAAAATGATGGAAGTACCCCACCAATGAAACGAATATAGAGGTAGGGAAACTTGGCCAGATGTTTTGGAAGTAAGTTCCTCTATTTTGTGATTAGTCATCATTTTTGGTGGGTTCAATAGTGTCAAAAGGGCTTGTGTATTTTTTTGGTAATTCCAGTTTCTCAAGGAGAGAGTTGATTTCTTGTTTTAATTCAACCATTTTATGTTCACGGTTCATCATCAATGAATTAAAATTTGAAAGCTCGTAGTTTTTTTTATTTAAATCGTCAATAATGTTTTGTCTTTCGACTTGCAATCGAATCCGATCCACAGTAAACGCTAATGTAGAGGCGATAGAAATAAAATATTGTTCCTGCTGTTTTGTCGGTAATTGCACGCCTTCATCACCAAATGAACCAATGCCAAGGGAGCCCAGTAATTGATCAGATAGTTTGACAGGGACATTAATAATCGTACGATTCCCAATTTGGTTCACAATCTCCTTATTCGTACGGGAATCGGTTTGTGCATCTTCAATAATAGCGATGTCAGTTAAAGATGCGACCTCTTCCATATAAGGATCACCTTTCATTGGAATTAATGGAATTTGAGTCATAATACTTTGTCTAGCTTTACCGGTTGCTGCAATCAACCTGGCATATTCTCGTTTTTCATCAAAGATATAAAACCAACTGCTGTTATATCCTGTGATCTCTTTGATTTCATTTCCGATAGAATCCAACAGTTCATTATAGGAATCGGTACGAACCATAGTACGAGATATTTTAGCCAATGAGAGAGCAAGAATCTCGTTTATTTTTTGTAGTTTTTCATGCGTAACTCGTTCTGAAATATCACGGAGAACCCCTTGAATACCACACATTTCACCATTTTCATCATATAAAAATTTTGAGTTGGCAGAAACAAAAATAAGCTCTCCGCTCTTTTTAATTAACTCCATTGTATAATCTTTGGTGGAACCGGTTTTCTTTAATTCTGCGAGAAATCTTCCCTGTTCACCCGAATTATAATAATAGTTTGATGCTTTTGTACCGATGACTTCTTCGGGTTCGTATCCAAAATTTCTGATTAGTGGATTTATAGTCGTCATAATCATGTTTTTATCTGTGCGATAATAAATATCAGGAAACGACTCAAAAATCTCCCGATAAAGTTCTTCGCTGTCTTTTAATTCGGCAATCAATCTTTCTTTATCATTTTTCAATTTCTGTTTTTCAATGGCAGATAATATGGTTTGAGGTAATTTACTAATATGCCCAGGTGATTTGATCACATAATCCGATACGCCCATTTTCATAGCTTGTATCGCAATTTCCTCAGAGCCTGTACCGGTAACAACGATAACAGGTATTTTGGAATCTCTCTCTTTAACTTCCTTTATTACATCCAATCCCGTGTATCCCAAAATATTAAAATCAGTCAGGACAAGGTCGTAGTTAAGTTTTTCCAGATGGGATAAAAACTCATATTTAGAATTAGCAATTTCGAGGTGAACGTTCATGCCGTTTTTTTTCAGGGCATGCCTAATTAGCTCAATATCGTGTGGATTGTCATCAATATAAAGTATGTTCAATGTATTGTCCATTTTGTCTCCCGGATGCATCTATTGATTGTTTTTTCCGAAACAGAAAGATATTTTATCTTGGATCCGGATAAGATCATCAATGTAAAGAAATGATTTACACTTCATTTTAAAAATTTAATTTTCAGATTGCAATTTTATGAAAAAGCTACTTCCTACTCCGTATTCGGATTCTACCCAGACTTCACCTTTTATGAGTTCAACCATTTTTTTTACGTTCGCCAATCCGATCCCGGTGCCTTCATATTTTTTACCATTGTATAAACGCTGGAATGGATTGAAAATAAGTCCGAGGTTTTCTGGCTCAATTCCAATCCCATTGTCCGTGATTTTCGTGATAACCCAGTTCTCTTTTCTTTCTGATGAAATTTCAATTTTTGGATCAACATCGCTCTTTCTGAAAATCATCGCATTTTCAATTATGTTCATTAATATTTGTTGAAGTAGGGTGGCATCTGCATGCACTTGATGAAGTGGATTATGCGTAAATAATTCACATTGTTGCTCTGACATCCGTTCTCGAAATATTTGGCGCAAAGAATCAATTAAAGCAGTAACATCAACAGGTTTCATGCGAACTACTTTATTCCTTAGCTTTGCATGTTCAAGAAGATCGTTAATGAGTTTATTCATATTGACACATGCTTCATTAATAATATTCAAAAAATTTAGACCTTCACTATTCAGTGATCCTTTATGCTCATCGAGTAATATTTTTGAGAAACCTGTAATCGCTCTTAAAGGTGCTCGCAGGTCGTGAGATACCGAATATGAAAACGCTCCCAGGTCAGCAGTTCGTATTTCAACCTGTTCCTCCAAAGACTTTTTAATTTCCAGAAGTTCGAGTTCAGTTTTTTTTGAGACTGTAACATCCAACAACGAAAGCAGAACTGCTTCGACTTTAGCATCTTCAGATTTTATGGGGTAAAGAGACCAATCCCAATATGTGACTCCCCATTCAGGATGATCAGGAAATTCAAATGGTTTAGCAACTATGGTGAAAATTTCACCGGTTTCTATTACATTTTTAAAAATAGTCTCGTTTTCTTCATGCGGATATAATTTGAAGTGGTTTTTTCCAATGAAATAGGAATCAGCGTGACCTGCTCCCTCGGCATAAGCTTTGTTTACACGAATAAAATTAAAGTCTTTATCCATATACGCTAAAGCCATGTGCGTAGTATTAAAAATGGTTTCGAGTGTCTGTTCTTTATTCATGTCTTATCTTTTTATTAAAATATTATTATAAGCAGTAGCCAAGAACAATTAAAAAAGCAATTTCATCTTGTTGAGTGATGTCATATGTAGAGTAAGCAGTTGGGCGTTTGAATATTTATCTGAAGAGGGTGGATGTGGAGTCGCATATTTCGACATATTAATATTCGGTTTTGCACATAACTATATTGATTTAATTTCATTTAAAACTGTTCTCATTTTGTTATATTTTAATCTCCCGAGTCTGTATAAAAATTACAACAATTTTCACCGAGTTTGATTACACATTCATGTATTAAAAATAATTGAGAATAACCCCAAATTATTAATTATCCGAGTTGTGTATCAGCGGGAAACGATTCAGATACTTTGGTAAATTATATTTGAAAATTGATTTTTCTCAATGGTAGCATCATTTTTATTCAGTTAGAAGATACGGTTATAATCCGTTATTTTATACTTCAAGGATTATTAATGATAATCCAATAATAATTTATCTAGAAATTAAATATTTAAGAATTTCAATATGGACCAATTTGACAGAAAGTTCAGAAAAAACAAAAAAACACTTCTTTGTGGTGTGGACGAAGCAGGTAGAGGGCCTCTGGCGGGACCCGTGGTTGCTGCTGCAGTTATTCTAAATTCTGATACAATCATCGAAGGTGTAGACGACTCAAAAAAATTGACTCCCAAAAAACGAGAACAATTATATCACACTATTACTGATAATTCAATCTCAATCGGCATCGGAGTAGTCCATGAACGTGAAATTGATGACCTAAACATTCTTAATGCCACATATAAAGCAATGGCAACCGCAATCGATAATATGAAATTCAAACCTGATATAATTTTGGTAGATGGCCGCCCCGTACCGTTAACATATCCCAATATCAAAAACATTATCAGAGGAGATTCGCTTTCACAGTCCATAGCCTGTGCATCCATCATAGCAAAGGTCTATCGAGACAGAATGATGATTAATTACAGCAAAGTATATCCTGAATATGGATTTGATTCTCATAAAGGATATGGCACAAAACAGCATCTATTAGCTCTGAAGGATTTTTGGGCGACACCTATACACAGGAGATCATTTGCCCCGGTTAAAAAGTTTATCCCTGGATCAGAGCATTATCAAAACCGTCAATGGCTCGGTAATCTCGGAGAGCAATATGCAGCAAGTGCGATAGTAAAGCTAGGATACGAAATTCTTGCTATCAAATATTCAGTTCAAGGGGTTGGTGAAATTGACGTTATCCATAAAGAGAAGGATGAAATTATTTTTTCGGAAGTTAAAACTGGATATTCATTCCAAGATGATAATCCGCTATCCAGAATCGATCATAAAAAACGGGACCGTATTTTAACAACAGCCGGTAGATATCTTGATAAAATTGGTTTTTCGGGTCATCCTCGGTTCGACGTAATTTCCGTGCAATTTTCCGGGGGGAAACCCAAAATTAAACGAATTAAAGGAGGTTTATCTTTTGATTAAACAGTGGCTGGGAATTCTGATTATTTCCATTTCTTTTGCCAGAGTACCTGATGCGACCGGCAAATACGGAGCAGTGACATCATCCAATGAATATGCTTCCCGAATCGGACTTGAAGTTTTAAAAAATGGTGGGAATGCCATTGATGCAGCAATTGCTACGGGATTTGCACTTGCAGTTGTTCATCCTGCAGCCGGAAATATCGGTGGTGGTGGATTTATGCTCATTCGGTTTGCAGATGGTACGGTAACATCCATTGATTTTCGTGAAACAGCGCCTGCTACTGCAACCAGAGATATGTTTCTTGATGAAAATGGTGACGTCATTCCCGGAAAAAGTTGGAATACCTCATGGGCAGCAGGTGTCCCCGGTAGCGTTTCTGGTTATGGATTGGTTCATGAGAAGTATGGATCCATGTCCTGGAAAAAACTATTAAAACCGTCTATCCAATTAGCAAAAAAAGGGTTTAAACTCGATTACCAGAGCTCTAAATCATTTGAAGGCTATCGTCAATTCCTTGGTGCCGATCCAGTGTCAGATGCCACCTTTTTATTCAAAGAACAAATATCGGTGGGAGATCTGTTTGTACAGTCTGATTTAGGACAAACGCTTAACCGAATTTCAAAAAATGGACCAGACGAATTTTACAACGGTAAGACAGCAGACATGATTTTACATTGCATGGACCGAACCAATGGTCTAATTACAAAGGATGATCTAAACAATTATCATGCAATCGAACGAGAACCTATAAAATTTGAGTACCGCGGATATTCTGTTTATTCAATGCCTCCACCCTCATCTGGCGGGATCGCCCTTGCTGGAATTCTCAATCAACTTGAAAACATAAATTTATCAGAAATATCATATCACAGCGCAGAACATATTCATTATATGACAGAAGCTGAAAGAAGAGTTTACGCAGACAGATCAACAATGCTAGGGGATATGGATTTTGTACCCGTCCCTATCGAGGAGCTGATCTCACAAGACTACGCGAATGAAAAATGGTCATCCATCGATTCGGTATTAGCTACACCCAGCACCGATATCCATCCAAAAGAGCAGGTGGAGTATAATGAATCAGGAGAGACAACTCACTTTTCGGTAGTTGATAAATGGGGAAATGCAGTCAGTGTGACCACTACGATCAATGGATGGTTTGGTAACGGGATCACTGTTGATGGCGCAGGATTTTTACTAAACAATGAGATGGATGATTTTTCTTCCAAACCAGGTGTACCAAATGCATACGGATTGGTTGGATCACGAGCCAATGAAATTGCCCCAGGAAAAAGAATGCTCAGTTCAATGACACCTTCAATTGTCGAAAATGCTGAAGGTAATCTATTTTTAGTAACTGGTTCACCCGGGGGATCAAAAATAATCACCACAACCATGCAGGTAATTTCAAATGTCATCGATTTCGAAATGAACATCGAAGATGCAGTGGAGGAGCCACGATATCATCATCAATGGCTTCCTGATGTGATTTTTGTTGAACCTAATGGATATTCCGTTGAAACACTTGAAAAAATGGAAGGCAATGGATATCACTTTGCACTCAGCGGTGTCATGGGGGAGGCAAATTGTATAATGGTTGACCCAACATCAGGCCTGATACATGCGGCCGGAGATAGCAGACGTGGTGCATCTGCTTTAGCATATTAAATCTTATGGAACAGTTATCCATCCTATTCATTAACAATGCAAAATATTACGGATTCACATTTGAAAAATAAGAAAATATTGGGTTTATCCAGAAATTTTTGGCGAGAATTTCGAATACTGCTAACACTCATCATCATCGCTCTGACTATAAAAGCTACCATCGTTGAAATATATGTTGTACCAACCGGATCGATGGAAGATACAATACTTACCGGGGATATGCTGGTAGGGAATAAATTCATCTACGGTTTGCGTACTCCAAAACAGATCAGCCTAATCTGGACAAGAATGGGATTTAGTATTCCTTGGGTTAGACTGCCCAAATTTAAAGAAGTAGAAACTGGTGATGTAGTCATCTTTGAATTTCCCAGAGATCCATTCCAGAAGTATGTTAAGAGATGCATCGGCACTCCGAATGACAAGGTGGAAATTAAACAGGGAGATATTATTATTAATGACCAAAAAATGGAATTTCCTGTAGAAGGGAAATTCACCAAAGATCAATTCTTCCCTCCTGATAAGGATCAGACAATTTTCCCATACTTTACTGGAAATCAGGATAATATTCAGTCATTCACAGTACCTTATCAAGGAATGAATATTGAATTTTCAGAAGTTACAGACTGGGTGTCTACGATAACATTATTGCTTCAGGATGGGAACGAAGTCACACTTGGTGATAGAAGTTTTACACTTATCGATCCTTCAGAATTGGCCAGAATGGTAGGGTTTTTAAAATACAAACTGCTTGAGATCCTAAAGCCCAGCTCTAAAAATAAAATCAGATCTGATCAACTTACGGCTCAACGAAATTACATGTCAAAAGTAATCCAAGAAAATCATAGCAATAATATTTACAATCCGTGGGAGATTAGATTCAGAGATTCAGATCATGATCTGGTAATGAGCCATCTAAAGATAAACGATGTTTCACTGAGTGAGCTAAAAAGTTATACGCTCAAACATAACTTTTACTTTTTCATGGGAGATAATCGGGATAACAGTTCGGACTCCAGGTTCTGGGGATTCGTTCCAGATCACCAGATTTTAGGTACTCCTTTATTTTCTGTTGTTAATTTAATGAAATTTAAATTCAGGCTCAGGTTTGTATCATAATGATGGAGTCATAAATGATTAACATTATTTCTTATATCTTTAAACTACTTTTTTCTGCCATCCTTGGCGGATCAATGACATATTCTCCATCGATTGCTCATCAGGATACTTCAGTCATTAAAACTGCCATTTTATGTGTGATTTCCGCGGCAATATTTGGAGGAATTATTCTTACTCCTGATCATCTACAAAGCGGATTGGCTTTTGGAAGTCTCGTAATGCTTTCTGCTATTGTTTATAAGGTTGATGTACCCATTATTAAAGCAGTAGCAGCAATTGTTGCTGGAATGCTTACCGGGTTGGGATTTCCGATTTTTGGGATACTATTTACAATACTAATGATTTTCTTAAATCGTTATACGTTACGATGAAGTTTTGTAGTATTATTCAAAAGTGTCGGGATATTATAAAATAATATGATAATTTATCATTGGAACTTTCCTAAATAAATCAAAAAATTACCGTCTCAAATTTTAGGTAATATTAAGTAGTTGATAGTGAAAGCACTTGGCGATATTGAAAAATTAAAATTATACGGACAGGATTTCGATAACGGATTGAAATCCGTTTTATTAGAAGTAAATAAAAAATATGGTGACATACTTTTTGAAGAGCTAATAAACCGTATTGAACTAACCATCTCACTTTTTCAAGATGAGATGGGTTCTATCAGAACAGAAATCGATAATTCATACACTGAAATTCCCAGGATATCCGAGATTGTAAATACTCAGGAAAAGCATATTTCGGATGATTCTTCTTCCGATGATATTCCGGAGTGGGAATACAGATTGAACAACAATTAAATAATAAGGAAAACCATGCAAAGAGCTATTTGGATTGTTACATTTTTCATCATACTTGCCGGAGCCTATTTCTGGCTTTTTGTACATGAAAACGAAGTTCTTCAAGTAAAGGATATTATTACTAATATCGATGATCAAAGCCAAAGAATTAATGTTATCGATGAGCAGGAAAGACGACTCGAGTTAAAATACATTGGACATGGTCAACATTTGAAGGACATACAGGACGAATTTAAAAAACACTATCGGGATTATCTTGCAAAAATTGATTCTATAAATGGTGTGTTTGGGGATGTTAAATACACAATAGACCAATTAGAAGAAAAATTGAATAGGGATATAATTAGTGTTAAAAGCGATATTACAGATCTATCGGATACTTTTGATAGCTATAAACGATCTAATCAAAGAAGTGTGATGGATTTGATGAATGATGTGACAACTATGAAAGATGATATCACAGCAATTCAAAATACATTAATTGAACAACAGCCAGAAAAAGACTAAAGTTTGATGATGCAGTTTTATAAAAGGGAAGCCCTGACAGCTTCCCTTTTTTATTGTTTTAACTATTGATATCTTGCTAAAATATTTAGTTTTTTAAATTTATTCAAAATATTTATGCAAATCAAACTCGGTATTTACCTATTAGAATGATCTCTATGAAAATAATAATATTCGTAAATTAACCGGGAATACGAGATCAGAAATCCGAATAAAAGAAATAATATTCAGGGAGAATAATTATGATGAAATTAGATGAGATTATAGGCGATGTAGTTTTTATCGCATTTCGAGAAGGTGAAAGATACTCATCTATCGGCATGGCTGAAAATAAAGGTCATTTCCTTATTAAAGGATTTGATGAATTTGGAATTTGGGTCTCACATCCTGGTCTCGTTATTGTCACTACGGATGCAGCCGATAGCAAGCCAATCCCACCGGATAAAATAAAAAAAGAAGTGATAGCTGCTAATTTTTTAATTACCTGGGATAATATTCTTACAATCATGCATTATCCTGATCGGAAAGGATATGATTTTCCAAGTGAGTTTGAAAAAAGCATTGGATTTGAGATACCCGAAAAAAGGAGATAATGAATATGAAAAATGGATTTGTGAAAATCTGGAAAGAATTTGATGGCTGGGGATTTATCGAAGATGAGGAGGGCTTCGATTATTTTTGTTTCCAAATCCTAATCTGCAGAAAAATCAAAATATATTGAGTATTAAAAAGGAGGGGTGCCCTCCTTTTTTTAATTCTAAAGTTAACTTATTTAAATCGAGTTTGTCAAAACGTTGAATGGTAGATGATCTAAAATTGATAGAGCGATTTAAACAGGGCGATGAATCTGCTTTTAACGAATTAGTACTGAATCATAAAGACTGGGTTCTCAATTTCGTTCTACAGTTGTCTTATAACAAAGAAGACGCACAAGATTTAGCGCAGGAAGTTTTTGTCAAAGTTTATTTCAATATTAGAAAATTTCGGGGTGATGCGAAATTCAATACATGGCTGTACAAAATAGTCGTAAATCAGATGAATAGTTATTTCAAAAAGCAGAAATTGCTTTCTTGGTTTCAACATGATTATGAAGATCAAATCGATCATGCCAGTGATGAACCGAATAGTAGTAAAGACCGAAATAGACTGATTCAAAGTGTTAAGTTGTTGGCGAAAATGCAAAGAAATGTTGTCCTGCTCAGAGTATTTCAAGATATGACTTTTAAAGAGGTATCGGAAGTATTATCAATTTCAGAAAACTCAGCAAAGGTTTCGTTTTACAAAGCAAAACAGAATTTGAAAGGACTAATAAATGGATATAAATGATACAAATTACTTTCTTAAGGGATTACATCTTAAAATCAAGAAAAAGAAAAAAATGAGATTCGGACGAACATCTGTACTATTAGTTCTACTTGCCACAACCATTTCAGTACAGTCTACAAAGATGATTTATGAAACAAAATTGGATGATTTATGGATGTCTATCCCATCATTTAGCATGACATATGAATGGGAAAATATTGAAGAAATTGGTGAAATGGAATCACTGGAATATCTGATTGATGCAATGGAACTGGATGAATTAGTAGAGTTCATCGATGAAGAATACGATGCAGCTACTTGGTTAAAATCAATTAAACTAGAGGGATAAACAATGAAATATTTAAGTATCATAATACTGTTATTTATTTCCACTTTTGGATGGGCTCAACCTGCTCGACCTGATGGAAATGATGCACAGATGTTAAAAAAATGGAAACTGGTAGAATATCTTGAACTTTCCGAAGATCAATCCATCAGATTCTTTCCTAGAATTGAAGAATTTGAAAATACAATGGAAGATATCCGCAAGGAAAGGCGACGTCTGTATGAAGACATTGAGAATGATCTGGATAGAGGAAATGACATCGAATTATCAGAACTGAATGAATTACTAGAGAAATACAGAGATTTGGAACAAAAAGAATTGCGACTAAAACATGAACACATTTCGAATATGAAAGACATTCTCACTCCAACTCAAATCGCAAGATATTCTATTTTTGAGCACAAATTTAGAATCCAAATGAAGGAAAATATTAACAAACGAAAAAATGATCCTCCAAAAAGATCAAAAAATAGATTTTGAGAAAGATGAATATCATGAAAATAATAATTACCTTACTTTCGATTTTACTCTCACTATTATTAGTGAACTGTGATAACACACAATCATCTGAAGCAAATCATAATTTAGAAGAACTCCTCACCGACTTGGTTGTTTCTGATGGCGATTTAAGCCTTGATGCATTATCCGATGAGGAAGTTGCAAATGAACTATTTATAGATGGTGACGCCGATGAATTAGGCAGATATGAACTCGTTGAGAATTACGAATTTCCAATAAAGTGGGGGAGGTTTATTCAATCTATCGAAGGCAACATCGTGTTTGATCAGTATGACCTTGAAACCGATACCATATATGCTTCGATTGAAAGAGTGATCATTGGTAACCTCGTTGTCGTAAGTGGAGATACTTCTACAACTGATTCAGGTTTTGTTTTCACACCAATAGATACAACCTCAAAGCCATTTGAAATGTTTTCGACAAGGAGAGTAAGATTCGTCAGAATGTTCGGAAATGAAGATCCATTTCATGGGTGGAGAATCAGGGGTAAAACTCCGGTGGTCATCAATTCTGTTGCATCCACGGTTGGAATTTCATCCATTTCTCTCAATCGACAGACGGCAGTATTTGAGTTTGAACCGATATTTTCATATTCACCTTCGGATAGTACAGTTGATCCTTTTTTAACAATTCAAAACATACCACGCTTGTTTAATCATGAATTTATCAAAGCATTAACATTGATTGATAATACTAATCCGGATATGGGTGAGTATCCTGGTTCCGGAGAAGGTGTATTTTTGCATTATGGTAGGTTCCACCATTTTAAAGGCAGGCATCCCATGTTTGACGATGGCGGGATTATCAGCTATAATGGGCACTATTCTTTTGATGAGACAGAAAATGATAACGAGTTTACTCGCATATTCAAGGTGCGGAGGTCTCAAAATAATCAAAATGGACCTGCTTATAAAATGTATTTTGATACCATTGACTACGAAACATTATTAAATCCCGAAGGTGAATATCATTCAACTATTATTGGAATCCCGTATATCATCCAAAATTAAAAATCTGTCAATCGTAATCTTCGGAATTTCCCCGTGTGTAATTCATTTCCAATTGCACCGGGGAATTTCCTATTTTTAGAGGATAAAAACGGACAAAATCCTTATAAATTAAATGGTTGATCAAATAGAAGATAAAGTATCCAATGCCCATTTCTGGGACCAAAAATACCGCTCGGGTGAAACCAGTTGGGATTTAAATGGACCTACTCCGGCAATTTCAAACTGGATTGATCAATTTACTTCTGAAAAAAAGATATGTCTGTTAGGAGCAGGAAACGGATATGATGCTGTGGAAATTTCAAAACATGGACATCAGGTGTACGCTGTTGATTTTTCAGAAACAGCTATTTCAAATATGATGGACTACGCGAGAATCCTTAACAAACCTGTACACCCAATTTTGGCAGATTTATTTGATCTACCAGAAGAGTACAATGAGTACTTTGACATTGTAATAGAATACACCTGTTTTTGCGCAATCAATCCCGGTAGAAGGGAAGAGTATCGCGATGTTGTTTATCGGATTCTAAAACCTGGTGGGATTCTAATGGCGTTATTTTTCCCAATTAATAAGCCACTTTCTGATGATGGTCCACCATTTGGAGTTGATTTAGCACAAACAATCTCATTATTTGAAGAGAAATTCTTATTGAAGTTTAAACAATATTCTCCATTAACGATTCAACCTAGAGTTGGGAATGAAGTATTAACAGAATTACAGAAAGTTTGATTTGTACAAAATAAAACTAAATAATATTGTACTTTTTGGATACCATGGCTGTTATCCAGAAGAAAGAAAAATGGGGCAGCGATTTGAAATTGATGTAGAAGCATTGTCGACTAACAACGAAGTTCTTCAATCAGATGATGTCAGTCAGGTTGCTGATTATACAAAATTATTTCAATTGATTGAACACGAGTTCAAAAGGAAGAAATACAATCTTATCGAAACACTAGCGAACGAAATCTCTAACTCTTTGTTGACCGTACGGAATATTTGTGAAGTCACTGTCAGAGTAAGGAAACCGCATGCACCAATTGATTCACATTTCAGCGACATTGAAGTTGAGGTGACGAATAAACAATGATTTTTGAAACAGCATTCCTAGGCCTTGGTTCGAATATCGGTGTAAGAGAAAACCATCTCGAAAAGGGGATTGCTGATTTAAATGCTTTCGATTGCATAGTTGTCGAACAAGTATCTGTAATCTATGAAACAACCCCGATGTACTACGCAGATCAGAATCTATTTTTAAATCAGGTTATCCGGATCCAAACGTCATATTCTCCTTCTGAATTACTGGATATGATAAAAAATATTGAAATTTTGCTTGGCAGAAATCTTAAAGGACTTCGATATGGTCCACGGGTTTTGGACATTGACATTTTATCTTATGAAAATACCATTTGCTCTTCAGAAATGCTCACGGTGCCTCATACAGGCATAGCAGAGCGAAAATTTGTATTATTCCCATGGTCAGATATTGCACCTGATTTCATCCCTCCGGGATATAATCTGACTGTGGCAGAGATGCTTTTGAATATCCACGATCAATCAGAAGTTACTCCCTATATCCAACCAGAAAAGGTTCTTTTATGAAAACGACGTATCACATTGCTATTGAAGGCACGATTGGAGTGGGAAAAACCAGTCTGGCTAGAGTCCTGGCCGAAAGACTTGATGCCAGATTAATTAAAGAAGAATTCGAAGAGAATCCTTTCCTTAGTGATTTTTATCGTGAACCTGAAGGGTACTCGTTTCAAACCCAGTTGTTTTTTCTTCTATCTCGATATCGTCAACAGCTTGACCTTCAGCAAGTAGAGCTTTTTACAAAAAGGATTGTGTCAGATTATATGTTCGCTAAAGATCGTTTATTTGCATCTCTGAATCTGAATGATAAAGAAATGTCGCTTTATAATTCTGTCGCTAATCTTCTTGAGAAAAATGTCATCAATCCGGATTTAGTTATTTTCCTTCAGTCTGACACGTCTAGGTTAATGGATAATATTAAAAAAAGAGGTAGAGAATACGAGATGTCAATAGACTGGAACTACATTGATGCATTGAATCAGATATACAATGAATATTTTTTCAGATATGATAAAAGTCCGCTATTGATTATCAATACAAATGATATCGATTTTGTTCATAAAGACGAGGATTTGAAAGAAATCCTGGAGTTTATCCGTAAACCGGTTATGGGCACAAAATTTTATAATCCATTAAAAAGTATGTAAATGCCTATTTCGAAACTAATATTATACCTAATCATAGGTTGGATCATTTATTCCTATTTCATTCGTAAATCACGAAATAAGGATAAGAAATCTGGTGTAGAAGATCAAAAAAAACCAGAAAACGGCAAGAAAAAAGGACTAGATATTAAAGACGCTGAATACGAGGAAATAGAATGAAAGCGGTTAGAATCCATGAACACGGTAGCGCAGACGTTCTTCGATGGGAAGAAATCCAGAAAATTGAATGCCCTCAAAATAAAATTAGAGTAAAAATCAAAGCAGCTGCATTGAATCATTTGGACATTTGGATTCGTAATGGATTACCCGGATTTTCATTACCATTACCGTTAATCATGGGATCTGATGGGGCAGGCATCATTACCGAAGTGGGTTCCCAAATCAATGATTTTAAACCAGGTGACGAAATTGTTGTACAACCAAATCGGTTTTGCGGACAATGTGACGCTTGTGTCAGAGGACAGGAGAACTATTGTCAACAGTATGGAATTCTTGGAGAAACTGAAAATGGTGTTCAAGCATCAGAAGTTATTTTAGATCCGATCAATATTTATTCAAAGCCCCATCATCTTACTTTTGAAGAGGCTGCGTCTATGCCTCTCGTATTTCTAACAGCCTACCAGATGATCGTAAAACGAGCTCAACTGCAATCAGGCGAGACAATGCTTGTTTATGGAGCAACATCCGGCGTGGGTTCTGCAGCTATACAAATCGGGAAATTCCTGCATGCAAATGTGATTGCAACAGTGGGCGACAATAAAAAGATAAAGCATGCTGAAAAAATGGGCGCAGATTTGGTTATTAATCATCATCAAGAAGACTGGCATAAATTGCTTAAAGGGAAAGAAATTAATGTAATATTCGAGCACATTGGACCGGCTACATGGCCATATAGCATGAGATTGCTCGCCAAGGGTGGCAGACTCGTGACATGCGGAGCCACAACAGGTCCGAAGGTGGAAATTGACCTACGTCATCTGTTTTCAAAACAGCAGAGTATTTTAGGCTCAACAATGAGCGACCTTAATACTTTTAGAGAAGTCCTTGATTTAATCCATGTAGGGCATTTTTTTCCATTTGTTGATAAAATCTTTCCGTTTTCCCAAGTTATACAGGCGCATCAGAGGATGGAAAGAAGAGAACAATTTGGGAAAATCGTGTTATCTTCCGACGCACAAGATTTGACTTAGGATGTTTGAAAAACACATATTTATTTGCAATAATGAACGCGCTCCCTCCGCCAACAGAGATAGTTGTGGAAGCGAAGGGAACCAAATCAGAGTTGAATTGGCGAGGCTAATACATGAATATGGTGTTAGAGGTAAGGTTAGAGCCAATAAATGTGGTTGCCTTGATGCATGTGAATTAGGACCTGTCGTCGTGATTTATCCTCAAAATATTTGGTATGGAAATGTCAAAGCTGAAGATGCTGAAGAAATTTTTAAACAATCTATCCAACAGAATCAAATTGTTCAACGACTTTTAATCAAACCCAATGATTGGGAAAATCGAAAATGAAAAAATATCTACTCTTATTTATCATCATTATTTTGCAATTCAGTTTTGCTCAATATCATCATGGAATATCATTTCGAAGAACGAATAAGGGTACAGCTATTAATTATTCCTTATCAGCATTGGCTAAACAGGATTTTAAATATATTTTTAGGACGGGTTTTCATATCGAAAATTCAGGTTCAGGATTTACTTTTGACTCCAATAACTATGACCTTGTTGAAGTTCCACTCAAACAAATCACATACATACCTGTTTCTGCAGAATTAAATTACACGCTGTTCAGAGATTCGATGGAAAATAGCTTCTTGCCACTGCTTTGTGTTGAAATGGGATCTTCAACAGGACTGGGCAAAATCAAAGATACATTCTCACATCAGTATGAATCTCATCTTTTTGGAGCAGTTGGATTGGGGGCAGAATTTTCACATGATCAGCAGAAATTTCAAGTGACACTCAGATATTATCAGTCAGAAAAACTGAATGGAAATGTTCTGCTGGATTTCACTTTTTATTGGAAATGAGAAACCAATTCGTTCCTACAATTAATATTAAGGATTTGATATGAGTGATTGTTTATTTTGCAAATTCGTTAATAAAGAAATCTCTACAAATATTATCGCCGAAAATGAAACTGTGTTGGCATTTAACGATATTAATCCTCAAGCGCCTGTTCATGTTCTTATTATTCCAAAAGAGCATATTCCAACAACACTCGACTTGAATGAAAATAATTACCAAGTTCTGTCAGAAATGGGGAAAATGGCTAATGAAATCTCTAAAGACCTTGAACTTCAAGGAGGATATCGTTGGGTGGTAAACACAAATAAATATGGTGGGCAGGCAGTTTATCATATACATTTACATCTTCTTGGAGGGAGACAGATGTCCTGGCCTCCAGGATAGACTATTGTGATTACTCATTATTGAAAAATCAGACTATGCAAAATATGAATAACTAATTAAATGTACATATCCAATTTACACATTAACGGATTTAAATCTTTCATGACTAAGACAGACCTCAAATTTGGGGAAGGTATTACTACAGTTGTGGGTCCAAACGGATGCGGGAAAACCAATATCGTGGATGCGATCCGATGGATATTAGGTGAACATAAAAATTCATTACTCAGATCCACACGGATGGAAGATGTGATTTTCAACGGAACAAAAACAAGAAAACCACTTGGATTTTGTGAAGTATCTTTGTCTATTCACAATAACAGAGGTGTACTCCCAGTAGAATATACAGATGTGGAAGTCACCCGTCGGTTATTCCGGAGTGGTGAAAGTGAATATTTACTAAATAAAGTGCCTTGCAGACTAAAGGATATTTACGAACTATTTGTCGACACTGGTATGGGAGCACATGCTTACTCTGTGATTGAACTTAATATGATTGATTCGATTTTATCATATAATCCTGAAGACCGACGAAGGATGTTTGAAGAGGCAGCCGGAGTTAATCACTATAAGCAGCAACGAGGGTCAACCTATCGGCAGTTAGACTCGACACTCATGGACTTGGATAGAGTTAATGATATCATTAGTGAAGTTGAAGATAAAGTAAATCATTTAAGACTACAATTGAAACGGTTTGAGAGGCATAAATCTCTCGTTGAAAACTTGAAAAATTCCGAGATCTATTTATCTCAGATTCAAATTCAAATATTGCGAGAAAAAAATAATCCGGTAGCAAGTAGACTTCAGGCACTGAAATCAAGTTACTCTTCAATTGCAGGACAACTCTCTTTTGACGAGGCCTTGATAGGTAACGTTCAGAAAAAGTTCGAATTGCAGAAATCATTATTCGTTGAAGTAAATCAAAGGTCTTCAGAAATTGAAAAGAACCTTCGTGAAACAAACGATAATATTTTAATCTCGACAGAAAAAGTAAAATCCAGCGAATCCCGTCTTCTCCAATATGGAGATGAAATGAAAATCGCCGAGGGACGAATTCAGACACTTACCGAACAAATAAATGAAATTGATTCAAAAATTCATGATATTCAACCACAAATAACCACTTACGAATCAAATTACGGCGAGAAAAATTCTCAACTCACTCAAGTTAATGACCAACTCCAAAATAAGAGCGCAGAATTCCAAAGGATAAGAAACAACATAGATAATGCTTCAAAATTGCTTTATAAAAATGAAGCAAGATTTTCCCAAATAAAAAATTCCATTGAAGAAAAAAACGTTTCGATAGATAAAATACTAACTCAAAAATCTGCTATGTTAGACAAAGTGGGTAATTTTGATTTTGATATTAATGAAAAGGCATCTCAAATATCAGGACAAGAAAAAAAGAATAATACAATTTCTCTTGAATTTGAAGAGATGAGGGAAAAGAGATTAGCTGTTGAAGATGAATTATTATCTTTAAGGGAGAAGAAGTTATCAGTTCAGTCTCAACTAAAAAGCGAGCAATCTCGATTTCAATTTTATACAGATATTCTCCAAAAATTTGAAGGCCAGACTGATGGAGCAAAATATATCCTTTCAAACCCATCCGTTTTTAAAGGTGTGCTTGGTCCAGTAATTGACTTAGTAGATACTGAAGAAAAGTATCGTCGTGCGATAGAATCCGGGCTTGGTGAGTCAACAAATTATTTAATTGTCGACACTTATAAAAATGCAATTAATATTATAGAAACAATTCGTAAAACGCAGGACTTGTCAATTTATCTAATTCCATTAGATCGAATTCCTGTGACAGATGACCACAATGAGAATATTCCAAGTGGGCTTTTTGCCGATACGGTCATCAATTGTGAAAGTAAATTCAAGAATCTGTTTAAATTTCTTTTAAAAGAGAAATTGATTGTTGAATCTCTTGGAGACATCAGAAAAGAATTAAGTGTTAAGTACGATATAATAACTTTAGATGGTGATCAATATCGTAAAGACAGTCTAATTAAAGTCAATTCAAAGAAGAACATTGCTTCAATTGGCAGACGAAAGCAAATTGAAGATATAAAAAAGAAAATTTCCACACTCACAAACGCTGAAAAGCATTTACTATCAGACACATCAGAAAAGGAAAAATCAGCAAACCAGCTTCGCGAAATTATCAAGCATAAGAGCCTTGATCTTGATTCAGGTCTTAAATCACTACACGCACTGGAATCTAAACGTTCAGAAATTATTTTCCAGCAAAAGCATGCACAATCAGTTTTAGTTAACTTGGATAAAGAAATATCAGATACAAAGAATAAAATCCTTGAGCTTTCATCTGAACATGAAGATATTAGATCGAAAATTGAAGATTGTAAAGTCATTATTAAAGAAAATACTCATAAACATAAACTATCCGAATCGGAAATCAACGAATTAAGAATATCATATAGCAAAATCCAACAAGAAGTGCAAGATGCGCGGGTGAAAATGATAGAAATTAAAAAGGAAATCGAAGGATTGGAATTCCGATTTAAGTCGGGATCAGACCAAATCTCTGAATTAGAAGCCAGAAAAAACTTCATCTCTTTAGAACAGGTTAAGTCGACAGAATTCATAAATAAACTTTCAGATGAACTGATTAAAGCACAAGATAATAAACAGAATCTAACCCTCCTCCAGGAAGATCAATTAAAAGAAAAAAACAAAATTGAGATCGAATATAATCAATCACTTGAGGAGTTGCAGGAGGTGCAACGTACCGTCAGAGATCAACAAAAAGTCAAAGAAAAGAATATGTTGGAAATTCAAAATTATGAATTGCAAATTGTTGAGAGCACAAAAGAAATTGAAATTATTCAACGTAGAATTAGAGACATGTATAATTGTGAAGTACCAAGCGAACTTTTAGACCTTTCAGATGTAGATCCAAGCGATATTAGTTCTTCAATCGATTCTGTCAATCGTTCAATACAAAAAATTGGTCCTATAAATATGGAAGTAAAGAATGAGTATGAGAATGAATCAAATCGATTAACTTTTTTACAGCAACAACTTAAAGACCTCATTGATTCTGAACATACGCTTCGTGATACGATTAATCGAATTGACGGCGAAGCTCGCAATCAATTTATGCAAACGTTCGAAGAAATTCGTAAGAATTTTAAAATCACCTACACAAAGTTTTTCAGCGGGGGCGAAGCGGATATCCGGCTAATAGGCGATGATGACCCTCTTGAATCCGATATTTCAATTATCGCCAAACCACCAGGAAAACGGACGCAAACACTACGAATGTTGTCTGCAGGTGAGAAATCTTTGACTGCCATTGCCTTGCTATTTGCTATTTATTTAGTAAAACCTAGTCCATTTTGTATATTGGATGAAGTTGATGCGCCCTTAGATGATATCAATATTAAAAAGTTCACAGATGTGTTAAGTGAATTTTCTGATAAAACACAATTTATTGTCGTCACGCATAATAAACTGACTATGGAAGCATCCGATTTTTTATATGGCATCACACAAGAAGAAGAAGGTGTCTCTAAAGTAGTATCCGTAAAATTCAAAGACGATCATGACACTGCAGCAGTCGCATAGAAAGCAAATTAGTGACGCGATATTTTGTAGTTTCTGAAGAAAATATGGCAATAATTACTAGAGCGCTGCTATTTACTTTGAGATGTTAAGACAGTTTTATATTTCTGTAGAGAATCTTCTCTTCCCACAATACTGCGTAAAGTGTTCAGTAAATATCTCTGATAATGATATTTTTATTTGTCCTGTGTGTATTAAACAATTCAGTAAGTCGGGGTTAGGGAATTGGGTGAATGAGTTAACCTGCAATGATCAGCTAGATTTTGCTTTTTCCCCTTTTTGGTTTGATGAACTATTAAATCAGTGCATTCATCGTGCGAAGTATAATCACTCTAAACGATTGTTAAAGAGTATCGCTCTAAGTACTAAAGATATTCTGTATCCCTTACTGGCCACATATCACATTGAAGCGCTGATACCCGTACCACTTCATCATGTAAAACGAAGGGAGAGGGGTTATAATCAATCTGATATAATTGCATTCGGCTTTTCGCAATTCCTCAAAATTCCAGTGGATACTAAAACACTAAAACGATCGAGATGGACAAATTCACAAACAAAATTAAATACTCATGAACGCAATGAGAATATCAAAGATGCGTTCCAACTCAAAGGTGAATTACCATTTAAACGAGTTGCCATTATTGATGATGTGCTGACAACAGGTTCAACTACAAATGAGTGCGCTCGGATTTTGAAACAAGGAGGAGCGGAATTTGTTGGTGCGATATCTCTTGCAACACCCAAAATGAGGTTAGAAAATCAAGATTAATAGCTTGTAATCGATTTTGAATCAAATGGAAATTACATGCTAATATTTTATCAGAAATAAATGAATTTATTAAAAAATATCAATATTGAAGGAAAACGTGTTCTGATCAGGGTAGATTATAATGTCCCTGTATCTGAGGGCAAAGTCGTCAATAATTTCAGAATAACTCAAGCGATTCCGACTATTGAGTATTGTCTCTCACAAAATTGTTCGATCGTGCTCATGTCTCATTTAGGTCGTCCAAAAGGAATTGCAAATCCAGAGTATTCTCTCAAGCCAGTTCAACTTGAGATGGAAACACTTTTGGGAAGAGAAGTGTTATTTTCTGATGATTGCACTTCTCAGAGATCCATCAGTACATCGAATAAATTAAATCCGGGCGAAATTCATTTACTTGAAAACCTAAGGTTTCACAAGGGCGAGACGGGAAATAGCGATAAGTTTTCAGCACAACTTGCTCAACACGGAGATGTGTACATCAATGATGCTTTTGGAACTGCTCATCGTGCCCATGCCTCTAATGTGGGCGTCGTCAATCATTTTACTACCTGTTCCAGCGGATTGCTCCTCGAAAAAGAACGAAAATATCTATCAGGGACTATTGAATCACCAAATCATCCATTCGTTGTTGTATTGGGTGGAAGCAAGGTTTCTGGCAAAATTGAACTTATCTCTCACTTAATGTCATTTGCAGATACTTTTATAATTGGTGGGGCGATGGCATATACGTTTTTGAAGGTTCAAGGGAAAAACGTTGGTGCTTCTTTGGTAGATGAAGAAAATATTACAATAGCAGAAAATATTTTGAATGAAGCAAAATTAAAAAATATTAAAATTATTCTCCCTCTGGATTCAGTTGTTTCGAAAGAAATCTGTGAAAACGACGATTGGCGGATATCCAACTTTGATGATATGACCGATATGGAACTTGGTGTAGATATTGGACCTGAATCAGCCGCGCTTTTTCACGATATCATAGCGCAATCAGAAACGATTTTGTGGAATGGTCCAATGGGTGTGTTTGAGAGTCCATCTTTTTCAACAGGGACGCATTCGGTGGCTTCTTCAATTTCAGATAGAACTCGTTCAGGGGTAATTACAATTGTGGGCGGAGGAGATTCAGCAACAGCCGTTGAATCATTTAATCTGATGTCCGGATTTTCGCATGTATCCACTGGGGGTGGTGCATCTTTAGAACTATTAAGTGGGAAATATCTCCCCGCATTTAAAGCATTGGATGAACATGTCTAACCGTAAATATTGTGTTGCGAATTGGAAAATGAATATGACTATCGAAACCGCGGTTTCGTTTGTGAGAGAGTTTCAACAATTGCCAATGCATAATAAAGCAGAACTTGTAATTTGTACCGACTTTGTTTCCCTCGCGAAAGTTGCAGATGAAATTCATAACAAGTATGTACAATTAGGCGCTCAGAATGTATACTTTGAAAAAAGCGGTGCTTACACAGGCGAAATTTCAACTGATATGCTATTAAAAGCAGGCGTTAAGTATGTCATCATTGGGCACTCCGAGCGTCGACATATCTTTAATGAATCGAACAAAATGCTGATTAATAAAGTTCAAACCGTTTTATCTGCAGGACTGATTCCAATTTTTTGCGTAGGCGAAAACCTAGAAGATCGTGAACAAAATTTGACAAACGAAGTTTTAACTTCACAAGTTAACCAGGGACTTGATCAAATTAGATTTACAGATTTTCAAAAAATTGTGATTGCCTATGAGCCAGTGTGGGCAATTGGGACAGGTTTGAATGCTGACAATAGTCAGATAGAAGAAGCCCATCAAATTATACGATCTGCCTTGAAATCGAAAGGGTATTCCGGTGATGGAACATCCATATTGTATGGAGGTAGCGTTAATACTAAAAATGCTGATGAGCTTCTCAAAGTCCGTGGTGTAGATGGATTTTTAATTGGTGGTGCATCATTAAAGGTCTTAGATTTTTTTACTATTTACCAGAATTTTAATAAGGAAATGAATTAATTATGTTATATACTTTTCTAGTAATTGTTTTTGTAACTGTTTGCTTAATGCTTATTGGGATAATCCTTATCCAGTCCAGTAAAACTGGTGGAATGGGCACTGCTATGGGTGGAGCGGCAGTAACAGCTGCTTTCGGGGGCCAAGGTGCAGATAAGCTGTTAACAAGAATTACAACAGGATTTGCAGTGACATTCATGGTTTTGGCGCTCCTGCTAAGCTGGTTGGATACACCGGGATCAGAAAATGGTACAGGATCCGAAAGCATCATCAGTCAAAAGGCAGACTCTGATATGCAGGGAACAGCCCCAGCTCTTGATATTATCCCCGAACCTGAAGCGACCCCAGCTTCTGAAGAAGAAAATTAATTATTTGCTGAAGTGGTGGAACTGGTAGACACGCTGTCTTGAGGGGGCAGTGGGATCACTCTCGTGCGGGTTCGAGTCCCGCCTTCAGCACCAATAAAAAAGGAGTTTAGTTTGAATAGAATTTATCCAATAATTCTTTTAATTTTCGCGTTGGCAATTGCAAATGAAGATTATACTGCAGCCTCATCGTTATTTGATGCTGGAAGTTTTGGAGATGCACAATCTAGAATTAATGTAGCAATCTCTGCTGAACCAGAAAATGCTCAATTTTTCTTTCTGGCATCTAAAATTGCATTTAAGTTAGATAAATTAGATGAAGCGTGGGATCATCTATTAAAAGCCATTGATTTAGATTTGGACAATACAGAGTTTCGTGAAGAATCCACACGTTTGACTACAATCAAGAATTCACTAAGTGATGCAAAGAAATCATTTGATAATGGTTATTACGATGAATCTATTAGTGGATATGAAAGAATTAACAATCAAATACCTGATTTTGCAATGCCTTACTATCTTAAAGGAATGGTGTATTATACGCAAAAAGATTATGATATGGCTGCCGAAAGCATTAAAGATGCGATTAAGCATAATCCTTTTGAAGATAAGTATAAGGCTGCTTTAAGCAATGTCGTTGCTATTCTATACAATGAAGGTAATGATTATTTTGACAGAAATGATTTTGAAGAAGCAACAAAGAAATATGAAAAGGCTTTGGTAATTAATCCTCAATTCACCGAGGCTCTATTTAAACTTGCTTATCTTAATTATAAATTAGGAGATTACCAAAGTTGTCTCAATTATTTAGATAGAAATATTCAAATCGATCCCACCTCATATAAAGCATTTAAGCTGATGGGGGACACTTACAATAAAATGGGTGATGTTTCGAATGCGATAGCTAGTTACATTAATTCCACACAAGCTAACAGCCAATATGATAAAGCATATTACGCATTAGGACAGACGTATCACACAAACGGTGAGAATGATAAAGCTATCAAAGCGCTTTCGCAATGTGTAGAAATTAATCCAACCTATGGCAAGGGGCATGAAACACTCGGTGCAGTCTATCAGAGTGTTGACAAACTAGATGAAGCAATCTCAAGTTTTGAGTCTGCGATATTGAATAATTCAAAAACAAAGTCTGTTTATTACCGTCTGGCTTCAGCTTATAATATTAAAAAAGATTATGAAAATGCACGTGCTGCAGCAAAATCATCTTTGAATATTGATCAAAACTATCCTGCTGCCCATTTTGAATTGGGAATGGCTGAAAAATGTCTGGGGAATAAGCCAGCAGCAAAAAATGCGTTTGAGCAGGCTGCAAAGAATAAATCCTGGCGCAAAAATGCTGAATTTGAACTAAAGTATATCGACCAGAAATGTGAATAAGATATCCACTGCGCAAAATTAGTAATAAAAAAAGGGCGATTAACTCGCCCTTTTTTATAATTTTACCTTATGATTAACGCTGTTATATTTGATATTGATAATACCCTGCTGGACTTCACCAAAATGAAGAACTATTCCATCAATGCCGCTGTTCGAGGCATGATTGAGGCGGGGATGAAACTCAATCCAGAAAAAGCTTACACCGAAATATTCGAAATTTATGATTCTAAAGGGTATGAATATCAGGAAGTATTTGATGATTTTATCACCACGAAATTAGGGCAAATAAATTATAAATTCCTCGCATCTGCAATTGTCTCATACAGAAAAGCACGCGAAGCATCTTTAGTACTTTATCCTAATGTCAACCGAACTCTGATTAGCTTGTCAAAAATGGGATTAAAATTAGGCGTCGTCTCTGATGCACCAAGCAGAGAAGCATGGATGAGAATCTGTTTTTTGCGAATGCATCATGTTTTTGATGCAGTGGTCACTTTTGATGATACCCACGAACGGAAACCATCCTCTAAACCTTTTAAATTGATCTCCCGATTATTAGAAATTCCAGCTGAAAATTCTATCATGGTTGGCGACTGGCCCGAGCGAGATGTTATTGGAGCTAAGGAAGTAGGAATGAAAACTGCGTTTGCAAAATATGGTGATACATTTGGAACTCAACACTCGGGTGCAGATTATGATCTTAATGATGTTTCTGAACTTCTGGACATAATTCAGGCAGAAAATAATACATGATATTCGTTGGTAACGATATTGTCGAGATTGATAGGATTAATACCTTCATTCAGAATCACAAAATCAAAGGGCTAGCACACGTATTCACTCAAACCGAAATTCAGTATTGTCAATCTAAAACTTCCCCATCCACGCATTTTGCCGGACGTTTCGCTGCAAAAGAAGCAGTAAAGAAAGCATTGCTTTCTGCATTTCCAGATCTCGTTCTTCCAATAAACTCCATTTCAATTATGAATAAGGAAAATGGAGCACCTTACGTAGTTTTTGAACACAACGCCAGCATACAAAATAAATCACTTCAGGTTTCAATTTCTCATTCGGTTTCACATGCAACTGCGGTAGCTATTCTGGAGATCTAATGAAACCGGTTATTTCTGAATATGAGGCAAAATGGCTTGATGAAATAACGATCAATTCCGGTTTTTGCGATGGTCCAAAATTGATGCATAATGCAGGACGAGAAACCGCAATCTGGTTTTTGGAAAACATCCCAAATCCATTTAGATGTAAAGTCATCGTCGTTTCCGGCAAGGGAAATAACGGTGGAGATGGTATCGTCACTCATCACTACTTAAAATTGTTTGGAGTTCAATCATTATTGATGCTCATGGACAAATCCCAATTTGATAGACAACTTATTTCAGATTACCAAATAAAGAAAAATGAAATTGTTTTTTTTCATCCAAATATACACTTTAATGACTTCGACTGGATAATTGATGCTCTATTTGGAATTGGTTTGTCACGAGACATTACTCACGATTACAAATCCATCATAAACAAAATAAACGAAGTACCCAATGTGATATCAGTAGATATTCCATCCGGTGTGTATACGGATACTGGTCTTGTAGCCGGGATATCCGTAAAGTCAAATCATACAATTACCATGGGATATAAAAAATTAGGTCACTATTTGAATAATGGAAAAACCCAATCTGGACAGATTCATGTACTGGAAATTGGTTTTAAACCCATTCCTATTGACGAATTCAATATCATCGAGTATGATAAAAAAGATATTCGTTTGTTAATCAGAGATTATGAGCATAATGCGCATAAATATTCACGGGGGAAGGCGCTGATTATTGCTGGTTCTAAAGGAATGACGGGAGCAGGTATACTTGCTGCAAAGGGAGCGAATAAAATTGGGTGTGGATTGGTTAAATCCATAATACCTGCGTCACTAAATACTATTTTTGAATCCGAATTGACAGAAGTAATCACAATCCCTGTTGAAGATGAGTCTACTGGCTGCTTATCCAAATCCTACATTTCAATCATAGAAAATCAATTAGATTGGGCAGATGCAACACTTGTTGGACCGGGATTATCTTGCGATGATGACAGTATAAAACTGATAACAGAGATTCTCAATAAAAAGCCAAATTCACTCATCCTTGATGCAACCGGATTTGAACCGTTGATAAAAAGGAAAATTACAATTGCGGATCTTCCTGAAAATTGTATTCTTACACCTCATATTGGAGAATTTTCAAAAATATTCCATTTGGATTCCGAATCTGTAAAAAATGATCCGATATCAGCGATACAATCCATCAAACCAGAGTTAGGGAATAGAATTCTTGTATTGAAGGGATCACCAACCTTTATCACAACGGGGAATGGACATTTATACATGATTTCGAATGGCTCTCCACTTTTAGCAACTGCTGGAACTGGTGATGTACTGGCTGGAATGATAACCGGATTGATCGCACAAGGATATCCTTCATTTGAAGCGAGCATCCTCGGTACATATATCCACGCACAAACTTCAATTGAGTTTAGAAAGGCAATAGGCACAAAAGGAATGATTGCAACTGACATTGTGGATTTGATACCTACAACTATATCCTGGATTATGAATGAGAATTAACTCTCTGCAGTTCTGGCTCATGGTATTTTATGTCATGATAATATTTGGATTAACTTCAATCCCGGGTAGTTCATTCAGTCGCTTGACATTTTTAGCACTCCATGATAAAATTGTCCACTTCAGTGAATATCTGATTCTCGGATTTTTGTTTTATAATGCATTGAAACCGGAATATCAAAATACAAAAGGGTTATTTATTACATTTGTATTTTTAATTATCATTCCCGTTATTGACGAAAATATACAGAGATTAATTCCCGGAAGATTTCCTGATTATATGGATGGTGTAGCTGATATCTGTGGTGGAATATGTGGTGCTTTCATACGATCCCGGAAATAACATGCTGTCAAACCTGTTTATTAAAAACTTCGCAATAATAGATGAACTCAACATTGATTTTAAATCTGGTTTGAATTTAGTGACTGGTGAAACAGGTGCCGGGAAAAGTATCATTGTTAATGCTGTAAAACTCCTTTTAGGAGGGAAGTTTTCAAAAGAGTTATTCCGCACAGGTGAAGATAGAACCACCATAGAAGGGTTATTTAAAAATGGTGATAAAGATCTATTCTTACGTCGAGTATTCCTTTCTAATGGCACATCAAGAACTTTTTTAAATGATGAACCTTCCTCTCTTGAAAAGGTAAAAAATATCACTAAATTTATGGTTGACCTTCATGGGCAACATGAGCAACAGCGATTAATGGACCCTGCTCAACATATCGATTACTTGGATTCCTGGGGATCCTACCAGCAAGAACTTATAGAACTTTGCCAATTGTATTCCACAATGGAAACAATTATAAAAAAAATACGAATTCTGAAAGCAAAAGAGAAAAAGACGTATGAGAAAAAAGAATTATACGAATTTCAACTTCAGGAAATTAGTTCATTCAATTTATCCATTGAAGATGAGTTAAAACTACAGGATACTTTCAAAGTAATAACCAATGCCAATACATTGCAAGAGGCGATGACAACTATCCTCCAACTTGCTGATGAAAATGACCATTCTATTCATGATTCACTTTCACAAATAGAAAAAATATTGCATCGCTCCATTAAAATTGATAGCAGTTTAGAATCTTATTCCCCCCGTATTGATCAACTCATAATCGAAACTGAGGATATTGTCAGTGAATTGACTCAATATGTTAATTCCTTATCATCAAATGAACAGCTAATGGAAGATATCAACCAGAAAATCAGTTATGTAGAGATGCTCAAAAGAAAATATGGTGGTAGCTTTGAAAAAGTAATAGAACATAGAGAATTTCTTCGGGGATGGCTACAGGAAAAAGATAGCTATACAAATGAAATAAAATTACTGGAAGAAAAATTAGTAATAACCCGTCAGCAATATTTGGAAGCAGCTCACTTTATATCGCAAAGTCGAAAAACGACTGCCATTTTGTTCGAGGGTGAGATAATCCGCATTTTATCTATGATGGATATGAAAAATACAATTTTTACAGTCAATTTTATACCTCTGAGTGAAAATCAATTCAGTGCAATTGGGATTGATAGTTGCCAGTTTTTTATTTCCACAAACATTGGAGAAGATGTGAAACCATTAAACAAAGTGGTTTCTGGTGGAGAAATTTCGCGGATTATGCTTGCCATAAAAATAGCCTTACAAGGAAAGGACAAAACCTCTTCTTTGATTTTTGATGAGGTTGATACAGGAATATCAGGAGCTACTGCAGAAAAAATTGGGGATATGATTTATCAGCTATCATCACATCAACAGATTATTTGTATCACTCATTTACCACAAATTGCTTCTAAAGGTAATTATCATTTAAGAGTTTATAAAGGCGATAGCAAAGGAACTACTTCGACAAAAATACAATTGTTGAATTTTGACGAGAGAATACTTGAAATTGCCGGACTGATCAGCGGTAAGACAATAACTGACTCAGGAAAGCAGCAAGCCATAAAACTATTAGAGGAATCTCATGGATAAAATAATTATCAGGGGTGGCAAACCACTATTTGGTGAAGTAAATATCGGTGGCGCAAAAAATGCTGTTCTTCCTATCATGGCGGCAACTGTTATTAGTCCCGGTCATTATAATTTAACAAATGTTCCCAATTTACGGGATACCCGTACAATGGCAGAACTACTTCGGGTAATTGGCGCAAAAGTGGAGTATAACAATCACAAGATGGAGATTGATTCCACGACATGCAATAATCCAGTAGCGCCATACGACTTGGTCAAAACAATGAGAGCCTCATTCGATATATTAGGGGCTTTGATAAGTCGTTTTGGATATGCAGAAGTTTCTATGCCAGGTGGGTGCGCATGGGGTCCCAGGCCTGTTAATTACCATATTGATGCACTCAAAAAATTAGGAGCGCATTTAAATTTAGATCACGGAAATATTATTGCTTCAGGAAAATTAACTGGTAATGAAATTAAATTTGAATTCCCGAGTGTTGGAGCGACAAAAAATGCTTTGATGGCAGCAGTTAAGGCCAATGGAAAGACAATCATCCGGAATGCAGCCAGAGAACCTGAAATTGACACTCTGGTTGATTTTTTGAATTTATTGGGTGCTGTAATTACAGGCAAAAGCACAAGTACCTTGATGATTGAAGGAGTTAATACTCTTAACGATAATCTTGACTTTGAAATTATTCCAGATAGAATTGAAGCAGGAACTTTTTTGATTGCCGCGGCATTAATCGGAGGTGAGATCACGTTGACAGGTGTTAATCCAAATCACTTATCAGCTGTAATTAATAAATTGAAAGCATCCGGAACTGAAGTTATTATATTTGAAAATAAAATTAAAGTGTGTGCTTCAAAAGAAATCAAAGCCGTAGATATGACAACTGCACCTTACCCAGGATTTCCAACCGACTTGCAAGCGCAATGGATGGCGTTGATGACAAAATGCACATCATCAGCCACAATCATTGATGAAGTTTATTTTGACAGGTTCACACATGTAGCCGAACTCTCCAGATTGGGAGCAAATATAAAATTGGAGAGAAATATAGCAACTGTAACTGGAATTGATACACTTATCGGTGCTCCGGTAATGTCAACTGATATCCGTGCCAGTGCTTCATTAATATTGGCATGTCTGGCAGCTGATGGCGAAAGTGAGATTTCAAGAGTTTATCATATTGACAGAGGATATGAAAATATTGAGAAAAAATTCCAAAAGCTTGGTGCTGATATCAACCGAATCAGTAATTAAATATTATAATGTAATGTTTTGTTACATCATTTATTTAAAGCATATTGCAAATCATCATTGAAGTGTATTAATTTTTTCACATAAATCGAGGGAAAATAAAATGAAACAATTACTCAGCATAATCGCATCAATCGCCATAATCAGTTTTGCATTTACGGGAAATGCAAGCGTAGGTATGGTCAAATCAGCCTTACCAAAGGGTGATAATAACTCAGCAGTAAACATCGTTATCAGTTCTGATGAAGATGTTTTTGGTCTTCAATTCGATATTCTTTTCAATGACAGTGAATTACAGTTTGTTAATGGTGAATCCTTGTTAGATGGATTCTCTTTTCACTATAAAGATAAAGAAAATGGGGTTGTCAGAGGACTGCTTTTCAGTTTAGAAGGCACCAAATTAATAGAAGCCAATGGTGTTGCAAACATGGTTGAACTTGTGTTTGAACCTAAAAATAACTTTTCTGGTTCAAGCTTTGTAGAATTCCAAAATGTTATTCTTGCAGGAACTCATGGACAAGAGATTTTGGTATCAAGTTCTGGTCATGAAGTTTCTTTCGGTGACAGTCTAATACCTGAAAAAACATCGTTATTTGACAATTTTCCAAATCCATTCAATCCTACTACAAATATTCCATTCAAACTATCCGAACCAGGGTATGTTGCAGCCGTTATTTATGATATAAATGGTGCTGAAGTACGTAATCTGGTAAGCGGCTACAGAGAAGCAGGAAGTTATAGTTTAGTATGGAACAGTCTTAATAATGATGGTCTGTCAGTTTCAAGTGGTCGTTATATTTTGAAAATAACAGCTCCGAATTATTCTGATTCAATAACCATGACTTTATTGAAATAACAGTATTCCCGCATCTAACCAATAAAAAAACGCCTCCGTCTGGAGGCGTTTTTTTATAGAGTATGTTTTTCTTCAATTGTATTTCTTAAATAACTGTAAGTAGTTTTGATAGGTTTAAAATTCTAATTAGTATGGACTTAAAAATTGTAATTATTGGTGCAGGGGAAGTCGGATATAATCTGGCTCACACACTTGCTAAAGAAGACTATGATATCACTGTTATTGATATTAATCCCGAAAAATGTAAGCGGATCAGTAATAGTATTGATGCCAGAGTCATTGAGGGGGATGGCGCTTCTCAAAGAATCCTGCAAGATGTTGGTATGGATGATATCGATTTCTTGCTTTGCCTTACCAGAATTGATGAAGTTAATCTTGTTGCATCCCGGATTGGTAAAAAGATGGGGGCAAAGAGAGTAATTTGTCGTTTGAGGAATACAGAATATCGCCATCGCAATGCCGTAATTACACCTGAACAGTTCGGCATTGACATGGTTACTTATCCTGAGAAGGCAGCCCAGGAAGAAATTGAAATGCTCATCCGACAGCCCTCATCTGTTGAAATTCAAGAATTTTACAATAACCGATTAAAGATGATAGGTATTCAGCTTGAATCCTCGTCTCCATTAATTGGAAGAACAGTTCAGAATGTCGAAATATCAAACCCTTTCATTCATCACAAACTCGTAACAGTTATTCGTGATGAGCACAGTTTTATTCCCCATCAGTATACAAAATACAAATCTGAGGATATCGTGTTTTTTGTGGGAAAAGAAAATGAAATATCCGATATTCAGCAGATGGCAGGGAAACCCGGAATCCCAATAGAAAACATCATCATTTTCGGTGCCGGAAAAATTGGACGATTACTTGCAAAATCACTACAGAATGATTACAATGTACGACTTGTCGATCATGATGGCGAAAAGGCAAAACCGATCAGCACCAAACTTTCAGAAACATTAATGCTTGTTGGAAGTGCTACCGATCTTGAATTTCTTGAAGGAGAGAATGTCGGTAAAATGGATGTTGCAATCGCCGTTACTGAAAACGAGCAAACAAACATTATGAATGGCCTGATTTGCAAACATCTTGGTGTTAAGCAAGTAATTATTCATATTACGACTACGAGCCATCTTCATGCAGTCAGACGGTTAGGCGTCGATGCGATAGTTAGTAAAAACATATCAGCAGTAAATGAAGTTATCAGATTTATTCGAAGTGGACAGAGCGTGTTTGTAAAACGCTTTGAAGATATTGATGTTGAATCCATCCAATTGACTGTTAGTCCAACCTGTAAGTTCCTACGACGTAAGTATACTATTGAAAAAATATCCGGAGAAATTGCGATTGGAGCAGTTCTAAAAGCCGATGGGGGAATTGAAATACCCAATCGCTTTACGGTGATACATTCGCAGGATGAATTACTTATGTTTGCAAAACCTGCCCTCATCGAAAAGGCACAAGAGTTGTTTATTTAAAAAATGCATTATCGTGCTATTCTACATATTTTGGGAGCGATACTGGTCTTTCTTGGGCTATCCATGTTCCTCAGTCTCTTTTGGAGCGTATACTACCAAGAACCCGATTTTTATCCAATACTAAAGTCCATTTTAATAACCGTTAGTTTGGGCGTTCTTCTATTTGTCTTTACGAGATCAAAGCATATTGAACTGAGCACAAGGGATGGTTTTGCCATCGTAACTAGTGCATGGTTTATAACCGCAGTTTTTAGTGCCTTGCCGGGATTTCTTTCGGGTGCGATCCCAACATATACAGATTCCTTTTTTGAGGCGATGTCGGGGCTGACAACGACTGGAGCAAGTATATTGGGACATCCCAGTACAAACCTCATCGAAAACCTACCACATGGGATTCTATTTTGGAGAAGTTTTACCCATTTTATTGGAGGTATGGGTATTATTGTTTTCAGTATTGCAATATTGCCACTGCTAGGATTCGGTGGGGTACAATTATTCAGAGCTGAAGTCGCGGGTCCCGTCGCTGATAAACTCACTCCACGAGTTAAACAGACTGCCAAATATCTTTGGGGTATTTACGTTGGTTTTGTCCTCGTTGAAACTTTGATTTTAAAGCTTGAAGGGATGTCGCTTTTTGACTCACTGTGCCATTCATTCGGGACCATGGCAACGGGTGGGTTTTCAACCAAAACTGCGAGTATTGGTTATTTCAATTCCCCCATGATTGAGTGGACGATCATATTTTTCATGTTTGCCGCTGCCACAAATTTTTCGCTCCATTTCAGTGCATTGTCATATCGAAAAATAAGGTACTTTAAAGATGCTGAATTCAAGTTCTATTTCGGATTGATTCTATTCTTATCCATCATAATTACATTAAATATTTCACAAAATATTTATGGTTGGAAATTAGAAAACTTCCGCCACGCAGCTTTCACGACGGTTTCTTTGATAACATCAACTGGATTCGGTACAGAAGATTTTGAAACCTGGCCACCGCTTTCAAAGACGATCGTCTTTTTTATGCTTTTCATTGGAGGTTCAGCAGGCTCTACCACCGGAGCGCTTAAAATTATCCGCACAGTGTTGGTTTTAAAATTTCTTGCAGTGGAAATTAGACGCCTGATTCATCCAAAAGGTGTTTTTTTGCTAACAATCGGCGGAAATGTTGTGCCTGACAATGTAGTGAACAATACGCTCGGTTTTTATTTATTTTATATCTTTATCTTTGTTGTCACATCATTTTTATTCTCATCGATGGGAATTGATCTGGTATCGGCTACCACAGCAAGCGCATCTGCATTAGGTAATATGGGACCAGGTCTTGGTAGTATCGGGCCATCAGAAAACTGGGGTCATTTCCCGGTATTAGCAAAATGGATTGCCAGCTTCTGCATGTTACTTGGTCGATTGGAAATATTTACGATTACTGTTTTATTTAGCAGAAGTTTTTGGAGACAATAAAATGAAGTATTTGGGCTTGAATATTAAATATGGAATTTCGTTAATATCCATCAACCGAACTGATCATTTAAATGTCCTAAAAAATGATGACATTGAAGAACTCTTTTTTCAGTCACTTTTTCTGCAATCTCTCGAACCTTATGGATTTGAATTGAGATTAAGTTAAATCGAAGGATCTTCCAAATTATCCTTCACATCGTTCTTTTATCTTCTTTTAGTACCAGTCTCACTTATGAATGAATGGAAATGAATTAATAAATTCGCCCCCGTGAATATTAACAAAATTCGTAACTTTTGCATCATCGCTCACATTGACCATGGAAAATCCACTTTGGCGGATCGTCTGTTGGAGCAAACTCATACCATCAGCTCTCAAGATATGAAAAACCAGGTTTTGGACGACATGGACTTGGAGCGTGAGCGAGGGATTACTATAAAATCTCATCCAATTCAGATGGAATATACTCATCATGATGGTGAATCATATCTGCTAAATTTAATCGATACACCCGGGCATGTAGACTTTACCTATGAGGTTTCCAGAAGTCTTGCTGCATGCGAAGGAGCCCTCTTGTTGGTTGATGCTGCTCAGGGAGTTGAAGCTCAAACTGTAAGTAATGCATATCTTGCCATAGATGCCAATCTTGAAGTCATCCCAGTTATTAACAAAATCGATGTAAAAGCTGCTGATATTGAAAGTGCTGTACAGCAAATTAGTGAATTATTGGGTTGTGATCCTGATAGCGTGCTTAAGATCAGTGCAAAGGTGGGAATTGGGATTCAAGATGTTTTCGATGCTATCATCGACAGAATTCCCACACCGAGACCCTCTCAAATAGATGAAACCCGTGCATTAATATTTGATTCTTCCTTTGATCAATTTCGAGGTGTAATTCCTTATGTTCGAATATTTGACGGATTTTTAAAAAAAGGAATGACTGCCCGATATTTTGCGAACCCTCATTTAGTACATGAAATTACTGAAGTCGGTGTCCTCAAACTGAAGAAACAGCCTTGTGAAGAACTTCAAGCAGGTAATGTTGGATATATCATTACTAATATTAAGGATGTCCGCCAGATAAAAGTCGGTGACACTTTAACGGTAAAAGAAAACAAATCAATTACACCATTACCCGGTTATCGTCCTATCAAACCGATGGTTTTTGCCGGATTATATCCTGTGGATACAAATGACTATGAGAACCTTCGATTAAGCCTTCAAAAATTGGAATTAAATGATTCAGCATTAGCTTTTGAACCTAATACCTCTGCTGCTCTAGGTTTTGGATTTAGATGCGGATTTCTCGGTCCACTGCACATGGAAATTGTACAGGAAAGACTTGAGCGTGAGTTCGACATGAATCTGATTACTACTTCTCCAAACGTACGCTACAAAATACTGTTGCGATCCGGAGATTCATTAATCGTGGATAATCCTGCCGATATGCCTGAAATTGGAAACATTGATAAAATATTAGAACCATACATTAAAGGTGAAATTATCACTCCGCAGGAATACATTGGGGCAGTGATGAAATTGGGAATTGAGAAAAGGGGAATTTATGTCTCTACTCATTATCTCACACAGACGAAGGTACAAATAGTTTTTCAACTTCCGTTGGGTGAGGTAATCTACGAGTTTTTCGAAAAATTAAAATCAATCAGTAGAGGGTATGCTTCTTTTGATTATGAATTGATTGATGACCGTGTAGGGGAATTGCAGAAACTTGATATCCGAATTGCAGGCGAACCGGTGGATGCACTTAGCCTAATTGTACACAAAGACAACACTTACAGTCAGGGTTCGCTACTGTGCAGAAAACTAAAAGAAGTGATCCATCGACAGCAATTTGAGATCCCAATACAAGCAGTTGTGGGTAGTAAAATAATTGCCAGAGAAACTATCAGAGCATATCGTAAGAATGTAACAGCGAAATGCTATGGAGGAGATATCTCCCGGAAACGGAAATTGCTGGAAAAGCAGAAAAAAGGTAAAAAAAGAATGAAACAAGTCGGGAATGTTGAACTTCCACAGGAAGCATTTCTGGCTGTACTAAAGATTGGAGAGGATTAGTCAATCATTCTCTCGAAGCATTTTTCAAACTCTCAAGGTTATTTTCAGGTTAGTCGTTCTCATTATTATGGAATGCTTTCGGTCGTACCGCTTTTACTTATTTATACGTTATTCGGGGTTTGGATCAATTGGGGCAGCACTTTTGAATTACGAAATGGTGCTGATGTATTAATCCGGAGGTTCTTCTATTTCATGGGTAGTTGGGGAGAGGTTGGATACATCCTATCGCTCAACATGATGGTTTTTGGTGTTGTTATTTATTACAGAAAACTGTTTGCTAAATCTTTAAACCCATCTGTATTGACGGGTATTGTTATTGAAGGTGCAATCTGGTCGTTTGTATTACTTTCAGGTTTGCATTTTGCTGGTGAGTTCCTATTATCTTTTCCCAACGGATTCTCGATGGTGGAACAATTTTATCTTTCGGTTGGCGCAGGAGTTTATGAAGAGTTTCTATTTCGATTTTGTCTATTGTCAGTTTGTAAACTGACTCTGTTTAAAGTGTTGGGATTTACTCCGGTATTGTCGTTGATATTAGCGCTTATACTTTCAAGTATTGCTTTTTCGGGCATTCATTATATGGGGGAATTGGGTGATTCTTTCACGATGAACTCTTTTCTCTTTCGAACGTTTGCAGGAGTGCTTTTAGGCAGTATTTTTGTTTCCAGAGGATTCGGAATTGCGGCTTACTCTCACTTTTTTTATGATATTTTAGTTACAGGATTATAAAGTTACATTAAGGAAATATGATATGATTCGAAAAATGTTGGTTGTGTTTATAGCTGCTGGTTTCTCTTTTGGTCAGGTAGCTCCATTTGAAAATTTTGCGATCGGATTCTGGCCTGAATATGACCATCCTGGAGTTTTGGTACTCATCCAAATTGAGATTTTGCAGGAAAACCTGCCTTATGACATCTCTCTGGAATTACCCGCAGGATCAAAAATGGCACTCCAAAGAAAAATTAATTCGATGGGTGAAAAAGAGATGATAACACAGGAAATTATTGAAGCTGACGGAAAAACTATAATGCCGATTCATATTACTCAAACTCAATATTTCGCACAATTTTATTTTAATCCGTTCGATGAAACGGATTTGCGTAAACTGGATTACAATTTTAAAGCTGATAAAGAACTCGGGCATTTTCATGTACTCATACAGGAACACAAACTCGCAGAAAACTTCTCAACGAATTTTACAGATGCCGAGATATTTCAAAATGATTATCGACTCACATTTTATCGACAGCATTTCGAACAATTGAAAAAAGGGGACGCCTTAAACATTCAGTTTAGCTATGAGAACCCTACGCATCGAACAACAAAGGATGTTTTGCAGAGCAGTATGGCTGATCACCCTGACACTGAACAAAGTTCCACATCAAACCAAGGTACATCAAATTTACCAGGCCAATTTAGCAATGTTAAACTATATTTAATACCGATCGTTGTATTGCTAGTTATAATCCTTGGAATAATTATTAGAGGAAATCTAAAACCAAACACCATACCAGTTTCAGATTCAACAAAAAGTTTTTGTACAGGATGTGGTGCGCAAATAGAAACTGGGAATCAGTTCTGTACCGGATGCGGGAGAAAACAAGATGTATCCTGAATTACTGCGATTTGGTGATTTTGTAATATCATCCTTCGGGATGATGATGGTGGTAGCCTTTCTGACGGGAAATTATCTTCTACGAAGAGATATGATGATTATTCACAAAGACGCCACTCTTGCAGATGACCTTACATTCCGTGCAGCAATCGGTGGTATTTTAGGTGCTAAAATTTACTACATCATCGAAAATCTACCTTCTGGAGATGGCCTTGAAAACCTGAAAGGTCTGGGGGATATATTTGCAGGTATTTTTACATTTAGTCTAAGTCGCATTGCCGAGGGTATCCAGAATTTCGGTGCCGGCATGGTTTTTTACGGTGGATTTATTGGCGGTTTACTGGCTGTCTCATTATTGATTAAAAAGAAAAAACTAAATTGGAAATCCGTCGCAGATTGGATGGCACCCTATCTTGTATTGGGTCATGGTATCGGCCGGATTGGATGTTTTTTGGTGGGAGATGATTACGGTATCGCTACAAAATTACCGTGGGGAATAGCATTTCCAAATGGAGTACCTCCTACGGCTGTTCCTGTACATCCAACTCAGTTGTATGAAATGGCTGCATATTTTTTAATTTTCGGATTCTTATACAGAAATCGACTGAAGAAAAAGTTTGAAGGTGAAATCATCTTTATGTATATGGTACTGGTAGGAATAGCACGGTTTGTCATCGAATTCGTCAGAACGAATCCAAAATATATTTTCTTTTCTGGAGCTCAGTGGATATCTCTGATTCTAATCGGTGTTGGCATATTTATGATAAACAAACACAGTAAAGATACTGTATCAGCTGATTAGAGATTATGGAATCCATCAATTGTCCGTTGTGTCAACAACCATCTCAATCATCATGGATTAAGGTTTTCGATAGATTAAATCCTGATCCAGATAAAAAGTACAATATTTCAAAATGTGAATGTGGATTTATTTTCCTGAATCCAAGGCACAATGAAGATGAAGTCAGCAAATTCTACCAGTCTGACGAATATGATCCCCATGCTTCAGATTCTGCTAGTTTATATCGCCAAATCTATAAAATGGTGATGAAATTAGCTCTGTTTATAAAATTCAAAACGATTAATCAATATGTTCAGAATGGAGGATTACTTGATATTGGCGGTGGAAGTGGAGATTTCTGTCGATATCTTAAAGACAAGGGTTGGAATGCGACAATGCTGGACACAAGCGAAAATGCCAGACGGAATGCAGAAACACTGGGAATAGCAACAATCAGTACATTTTCCCAAATTCAGGATGATATTCAGTATGATTTGATTACAATGTGGCATTCATTGGAGCATATTCACGATTTAGAGTCTCTCTTTGAAAATATCCGAACACACTTGAAACCAAATGGGTATTTAATCATCGCTGTCCCCAATATTCTTGCAAATGAACAAAGTTATTATGCTGATACTTGGGCGCCATTTGATGCCCCCAGACATCTCTACCATTTTTCTCCCGAGACCCTTAAACAGTTGCTTGATAAGAACAATTTCAAGATCATTCAATCACTCCCCTTGTATCAGGATACTCCATACAATATTTTGCAAAGTTTGCCAGACAAATCTGTTCGTCAAATTTTAAAAGCGCTTTATGTGTGGATGAGTTCATGGGCAAAAATATTTTTCAAAGGAAATTATTTCTCATCTTCAATGGAGGTTGTATGTACTATAAAATCTTAATTATTTCTATTCTATTATTTGTCGGTTGTGATACAAAGAAGGTAGCAATCGGTGAAGCAAATATGATAACCATTTTTTGCTCTGAAGAAGATTTGGTATTTGTTCAACCGGTGTTCAATGAATATTTCTCTAAATCCCTTAATCTTCCACAACCTGAAAGACTCTATGAACTTCAATGGAAAGATCCCATAGAATTCTCTTCATTTAATAATCGCCATAATCTTGTGGTAGCATCACTCAAAAATCCAATTGACGAGAGTGGAGATTTGCTCTACAAAAAGTTGTTCCAAAACTTTTCTTCAGATGATTCGCTCATCGCAATATTCGACTTGTATAATAAAAACCAATTGTTGTTTGGGATTTTTGCGATGGATGTTCAGCAATTGCAACAACAGTTGGATTTAAACACTGAATTTATTATGGATAATCTGAACAAGAATCAACGTAAATCCGTTCTCTATTCTGCATATGATACCGGGAAAAACAAAGAGCTATCCTTAAAAATTCAAGAATGGTTTGGATATGACATATTTATCCAGAAGGATTTTAAGTTGATTAAGGAAAATCCACAGTTGCCTTTTTTATGGATAGGCAGAGGCTATCCATACCGGTGGTTGACATTTCATGAAATCGAGTTGGAAGACATTTCCTCTCCTGACCTAACGTGGAATGTTATCGATGCACTTCTCGAATCTACATTGGAGAACATTGAAGTAACGAAAGATTTCAGGTCGAATGAGTTGGTTACAATTGACGGTAGATTGCTCCCAATCTTACGAGGGAATTACTACCATAGTGAAAGCGAATCTGGTGGACCGTTTTTTACAATTCTGTTTCACGAAACAGACACGAGATATTTGATTGTCAGTGGATTTGTCAATTATCCTGGCCATCCTAAAATATCCCTGATTAAACAGCTTGAAGCATTAATATTGGATGGAACGTTTTTAGAAAGGGGTGACCAATGAAAAAAATTGCTGTTCTTATTGGAAGCGAATCAGATAGAGATACCATTTTTGCAGCTGCACCCTATTTTGAATATTTTGGATTGAACTGGGATCTACAAGTTTTATCTGCGCATCGTAATCCTGCTGAAGTTACTGAATTTTCCAGAACTGCCAGAGAAAATGGTTACGCTGTTATTATTGGAGCTGCTGGTATGGCTGCTCATCTTGCTGGCGCGATTAAAGCTCACACAACTCTACCGGTTATTGGCGTACCGTTGTCAGGTGGCATTTTAGATGGTATGGATGCGCTTCTGTCAACCGTCCAAATGCCAAAAGGGGTTCCTGTTGCAACATTTGCTGTGGGAAAGGCAGGAATTATAAATGCTGCTATTTTTTCAGCAGAAATACTCGCTCTGAACGATGATGAATTGGCGACAAAACTGAACCGCTTCAAGGAATCTGGCTGCACATTGAAATGAAGAAAATCCTAATCACGGGTGCCAATGGTCAGCTGGGTAGATCCTTGATGATTACTCTGTCAGGAAAGTATCAGGTAATAGGTACGAAAATTAAAAACGAACCTATTGCTAATCCCGGGATGCCATTGATTCAAATGGATATAACCAATCGGACAGAGGTTGAAGCCGGAGTAAACTTATTTAAGCCGGATATCATCATCAATACTGCCGCTTTTACAAATGTTGATCGCTCTGAAATTGATCAAGATCTTGCATGGTCAGTAAATGTCGGAGGGATTGAAAACTTAATTCATGCAAGTGATTCTGATACAAAATTCATCCACATATCCAGCGATTATGTATTTGATGGAGAGAATGGACCTTACCGTGAGTCAGACGAAGTGAATCCCACCTCGTATTATGGTAAATCAAAATTATGGGGAGAACAAAAGTTATTGGATTCAGAAAGAAAGTATTTGATCCTGAGGCCTAATGTTTTATACCAGACAACTACACATGATCAGGCGAGTTTTTTCGCGTGGGTTTATACTTCACTATTAAATAAAAAACAGATTAAAGTAGTCACCGATCAAACAAGTAACCCGACCTGGGTACATCCATTTACAGAAGTCCTTTTGAGATCAATTGACTCCGATCTGTGTGGTCTCTTTCATTACGGAAGCGCAGATTATATCTCAAGATTTGATTTTGCACAACTCATTGCAAATATTTTCAACTTAGACTCATCACTTATTGCACCAATCATTACTGCAGATTTAAACCAGGCCGCACCCAGACCAAAACACAGCGGACTGATCTCGGATAAAATTCAAAACAAATTGGACGTTGAAGTCCTTACTGTAGAACAGTGTCTGCTCCAGATAAAACGGTTATGGGAACGTGTATCTGATTGAACCATTTCAAATAATCCTTCATAAAGGAAATTGTTTGTCCGGTTTTGCAGTTGTCATTAAATTGTCATCTCATACAGGAAAATTATTTTGAAATCTCTTATAATATCCCCTACATATAACGAATTAGATAATATCGAAGAGTTGATCCGAAAATTCCACCATCATGCTTCTGATTGCGATATTTTATTTGTGGATGACAATTCTCCGGACGGTACTGCAGACTTGATAAAAAGAATCCAAGAAAAAGACCCACAAATAAATCTTATTGTTCGAGAGAGAAAACTGGGTTTAGGCACTGCATATTGTCGTGGATTTGAATGGGCATTGGAACATGATTACGAAAGAGTTATCCAAATTGATGCAGACCTCTCGCACAATCCGGAAGATATTCCCAGATTGTTAGAAAAATCCATAAGCTACGATGTGGTTATCGGTAGCAGATACATCAATGGTGTAAATGTTGTGAACTGGCCACTCCGTCGACTCATACTCAGCAAATTTGCGAATATTTACGCGCGTATTTTAACCGGTTTGCCTATCGCCGATTCTACTGGCGGATTCAAATGTTTTAATACAAAGGTATTGGCTGCCATTGATTTGAAATCGATTAAATCACAGGGATATGCCTTTCAAATTGAGATGAATTATTTAGCCTGGATCAAAAAATATACCATATGTGAAATTCCCATCATCTTTGCTGACAGGACAGTGGGGAAATCAAAAATGTCAAGGAAAATAATCTATGAAGCTGTCTGGATGGTTCCTAAGCTTGCATTAAAACGGTTGTTCCGAATGATATGAAAATTTCCGTTATTATCATCAGTTACAACGTATGCGCCTATTTAAGACAATGTCTGAAGTCAGTGTCCAAAAGTACAGGTAATGCTGAATATGAAGTCATTGTCATTGATAATAATTCCATTGATACATCTGTTGAAATGGTCCAACAAGAATTTCCACAAGTTAAATTAATCGGCAATACCGAAAACACGGGATTTTCAAAAGCAGTCAATCAAGCAGTTAAAATTGCAAACGGTGATTTTATCTGTCTATTAAATCCAGATTGTGTCATCAAAACTGATACTTTGTCAGTTTTATCAGATTATCTCACTCAAAACGCTGATGTGGGTGTAGTAGGATGTAAAGTTCTAAATTCTGACGGAAGTCTTCAACTAGCATCTAGACGAACATTCCCCAAGTTAGTGGTCACATTACCCAGATTATTTGGCTTACATCGGATATTTCCTAAAAATCGCATCTTTGGTAAATATAACCTGACACATATCGACGATAACGTTATCCAGGATACCGATGCTGTTAGTGGTTCATGTATGATGTTCTCACGTACAACCGTTGAAACAGTGGGGCAATTTGATGAACGATTTTTTTTGTATTTTGAAGACACAGACTTCTGCTACCGTGTCAAGAAGAGTGGATATCGCGTAGTATATAACCCAGATACTCAAATCATCCATTATAAGGGGGAAAGCACAAAATTCGCTCGATCTGTATCAGAGGAAAACTTTCATCAATCCGCTTATTTATTTTTTAAAAAATATTCTCATGAATTTCCTTTGTGGAATGTATTCAGACTTTTTGTGTGGATTGCAATAGGCTTTCGAAAAGTTGGTAGTCATTTATTTACCCATAAATCTTCAATAATATCATGGTTTTTGGACAGTTCACTCGTGCTAATGGCGTTTTATGGATCTATGGCATTTTGGTATCCGCACCATTTTGGCATACCTGTGTCTATTAGTTATGTCGCTGAACATTGGAAGCTGTGGACAACATACCTAATCATCTGGCATGCAGTTGCTATTTGGCTTTCGCTTTATAAAAAAAACAATCTTTCATACGGGCGTCCTTTAGTGGTTAGCGCTATTTCATTTATCGGTGTATCCACCGTCACGTATTTTATTTCGGTATTTGCATATTCCCGCGTAGTATTGTTATTTACATTCTTAATTTCTGCATTTTTACAGGCGATGTGGCGAATTATAGTTCATTTATTTTATAGACAGCAATGGATCAGAGTATCACACGTTCCGCCATTTTTTACTCGTAATGCGATCATATTGGGTAATCCTGCTGCTGCTGCCAATATCTCTAAGCTACTGGATCAATCGCCCTCATTGTTTTACAAAGTACTGGGAGTAATCTGCGATCAGTTCGATGGCAAAAGGGATCCAAAGATCAAGTACCTAGGACCGGTTAGACAACTTTGTGCTATTGCCAAACAATATCAGGTCAATGAGATTATCATTTTGGAGGAATCCTATTCTGTCAGCGATATTATTGAGCAGATCCAGGCACTTTCCGGGATGAATATTGTTTTCAAATTCGTACCAGACGGACATCATTATCTGATCGGTAAGGGCGTGGTTGATAATATCGGTGGGATTCCACTTGTTGGAATAGATTTTCCGTTATTTGACCGACTGCATTTGTTTGCTAAAAGAATATTTGATACGATTCTTTCTTTATTGATGATCTTGTTGACGCTACCAATTCATATCTACTTATGGATATTGATGAAAGCTAAAAAAGTAAAAATTTGGTCACCAGATCATATCGGAATTCAACTGTTGGAATTTGATGTAGCAAACCCATTGCTTCAGAAACTTCCTTATTTGTACTCGATATTTGTGGGAAAAATCAGTTTTGTAGGTAGCGAGGTTGTTGATTATTCTAAGCCTGATCCCGGGATCATCATTAAGCCAGGGATAACTGGATTATCACAATTGAAAAATGGTTCCGTTCAAGATGCAAACAATCATTTTGAACAATATTATATCCAAAATCAAAATTTGGTTTTTGATTTAGAAATTTTACTTAAATCTATTTTGAGGATCTGATGTCTAATTACATTCTAGATTTCGAAGCACCTTTAAAAGTGATTGATGAAAAAATTGATATGCTCCGTTTAACCGGTACAAAAACGGGTGAGAATGTTTCATCTAATATCAAAAAATTGGAAGCTAAACTTGAACAAAAGAAAGCGGACATATACTCTAAATTGTCAAGATGGGACAGAGTTCAGCTCGCCAGACATCCAAACAGACCTCATTCTCTGGATTATATTAGAATGATTTCGGAAGACTTTTTTGAACTACACGGAGATCGTTATTTTGCTGAAGATCCGTCTGTTGTCTGCGGTTTAATGACAATGGAGGATAAACCATATATGGTGATCGCTCAGCAAAAAGGCAGAACCACCAAAGAGAATCTGTACCGGAATTTTGGAATGTCTAGACCGGAAGGATATCGAAAAGCGCTTCGTATTATGAAACTTGCTGAAAAATTTAATGTGCCAATCCTCACGCTTATTGATACAATGGGTGCGTATCCCGGGTTAGGTGCTGAAGAACGGGGACAAGCAGAAGCGATTGCACGAAACCTATTTGAAATGCCTTTATTAGAAGTCCCGATCATCAATTTGGTTATAGGTGAAGGAGCATCTGGTGGCGCTCTAGGCATCGGAGTAGGTGACAGGCTATTCTGTCAGGAAAACACATGGTTTTCGGTTATATCGCCTGAAGGATGCGCTTCGATTCTGTACAGAGATTCTTCAAGAGCATTTGAAGCGGCTGATGCTATGAAAGTTACAGCTGTAGATCTCTTGGAAATGGGAATTGCTGATAAAATTATTCCTGAACCAAATTATGGCGCTCATTATGATTCTGAAGGGGCAGCTAAAGTTGTAAAGGAGACTCTCATTAAGGAATTCCAATATTTGTCGAACATGGACAAAGAAGAGCTCCTCCGGCAAAGATTTGTGAAATATGAGCGAATTGGGAGTTGGAAAGAATAACAAATACCGTATCAATTAACTTTGTATCTAAATCCTAAACGCATTCAAAATATTGAAGTTCTAAAGGAGATATTTTTTTATGCCGATTACCTCACTTACAGCATTATTGATTTATGAAGTGAGCGAACCCGTATCTCATTGGGAGTGTTTTCAACTTAAACGTAAATTTTCATCCCATTATTATTAGAAATATTATCGTTAAAAACATTGGAATAATTATAACATAAGGAAATCCTATGATTACATTTAGTCAAAAACAACTCAAAATTCCTCAAATGAGTAAACCGGTATACCTGGTTACCGGTGGAATGTCAAAATTCGGCAGAGCAATTCCCGAAATGAGGACAGAAGAGTTAGTAGTCGATGCCTTTACAGAAGCAGCCGAATTTATCAAAAAATCCCCTGCGGAGTTAAAGAAATACATTCACTCCTGCTATTATGGTCATTTTGCAGACCACTTTGGAGATCAGTTACTTGGCGAGGCGTTAATCCATGATCGTTTAGGCCTTGACCCATTGGGTAATGTGGGGATCAAAACAGGAGGTGCTACCGGAGGCTCAACTCTATGGGAAGCATTCAAGGCGGTAGCGTCTGGATATTCCGATTGCGTTTTAGCAATGGGTTGGGAACGAATGGACGAAGTCCCAACTGACGAAGGGAATAACTACATCGCATGTGCGGCAGATAAAGATTGGGAAACGCCATTAGGTCACATCTATACGGGCTATTACGCCGTGATGGCTCAAAAGTATTGGCAAGTTTTTGGTAAGTCAGAAGATTCCTTCAGGAAGACAATGGCAGAGATCGCAGTTAAAAACCGTGGTTACGCTCGAATGAACCCTCATGCGCAGGGTCCAATGAAAATTACTGTTGAGGATGTTTTAAAATCACCGGTGGTTGCATATCCGTTAAGGGCGTTGGACTGTTGTCTGATGAGTGTGGGCGCAGCGTGTGCTATCTTATGTGATGAAAAAACTGCATACGAGCTAACAGATAATCCATTGCTGGTCTATGTTACTGCAGGAAGTCATACGCTTCGTGTAGCAGACCGTCGAAACATGGAAATTCCTCTATTACCGAACGAATCTGCAGACCAATACAAAGACCTTGGTGAGCGATTCCCGGGTAGTGACAGATATCCAGGATTTACCGGTTTTCTTGCTGCAAGAATGGCGGCTTATTATGCATATGGGATGGCAAATATTTACGATCCTACAGAAGATCTGGATCTGGTGGAATTGCATGATGCGTTTACGATTAGTGATATCCAGACATATGAAGACGTGGGAATTCGACCCTACGGCGAAGGCAGAACTTACGTGGAGTCCGGCGATTGCTATCACACGAATCCAAACACCGGCAAACCGGGAAAACTTCCTGCTAATTTATCCGGTGGCTTGATTGGAAACATGCACGCAGTAGGTGCAACGGGAATCATGCAGGCTGTCGAAGTGGGGCAGCACATCTGGGGACGTTGGGCAGAAATGCATGAAAATCAGAAAAAATGGGATGCATATGGACGCACCAAACCCAAAGATTGGCAAAATCTTCAGGTGGATAACGCCAAAAGAGGAATGGCCATCAGCCATGCTGGCGTCGGATCGCATGTAACTGCTACTATTTTAGTCCATCCTGACCATCAATTAAAAGGAAGAAACTCATGAGTAATTCTAATAAACGCGGAACGGTCAAAGTGATCAATGGGCGATACCGACCAGACGGATCATTTCATTACAACTATCCCAATACTCCAATTTATGATGAAGCTGGGAAGCTCATGGGAGTTACCAATCCAAGAGACCTCACACACATACACGCATATGGAGGTGAATCTCAATTTTTTAGCTCTTTGAAGGATGGAGAGATATGGGGTACAAAATGTGAAAATCCCGATTGTGAACATACTGGCACAGTAAATCTTCCTTACAAAATCTACTGTCCTGATTGTTTAAAAAAGGCAATACCGGTTAATTTGACGGCCACAGCCATTAAAAGTGCAACTGTGCATACTTTTATGGTCACCGAAAGAACTGGCGCATTCAACACGCTGGAAAAGCCCATTCGATTTATCAATATTGAGTTTGAAGGTGTTGATACAATTTTGATGAGCTATCTTTTCGTTGGTGAACCTAAAGTAGGGATGAGGGTTGTACCGATCTTTAGAAAAGTAGAACCGACTTTCACAATTCTCGATCTATCGTGGGTACCACTGGGAACATCGGTGGAAAAATTGCCTAATGGCTTTTCATTCTCTAAATAGATGATTATTTAATTACAAAAAAACAGGGGTATGGAAACATATCCCTGTTTATGTTTAGGAGTAACATGTCAAAACTAATCAGATTTACGTGTCAGGATGATGGAATTGGATTCTTAACTTTAGCCAATCCGCCAGTTAATGCGCTTTCCAGTGAAATGGTGTCCCAGCTATCAGAAGTTATCAATCGGATAACTACCGATAAAGACATCAGGGCTCTGATCGTCATGTCGGCGGAAAAACATTTTTGTGTGGGATTGGACCTCAAAGAACAATCAAACATCTCTAAAGAGCAATCCGTAGCAGATGTTGACCGAATGAGGAATACATACACCCAGCTTTCAGAACTATCCATCCCTACCATCTGTGGTGTTAGCGGAGCCGCATTGGGTGGTGGTGCTGAATTAGCGTTGAGTTGCGATTTTCGTATTCTCGATGAATCAGCAACAATCGGCTTCCCGGAAGCACAATTGGGGATCATTCCCGGAGCAGGTGGTACTCAGAGACTTCCCAGACTGATCGGACCATCCAAAGCCAAATACTGGATATTTTCCGGTAAAATATTCTCGTCTGAAGAAGCATTAGGTGATGGAGTAGCTGATTTTCTCGTAGATGATGGCACGGTGCTGGAATCTGCAATTGAGTTAGCTGTTGAGTTGCTCACGTCTGGACCTATTGCTCTGAAAGCAGCGAAATACTGCATCGATTCAGGACTGGAAGTTTCGATTGCGGAAGGATTGCAAATTGAGCAAACTCATTTTAGCGCTCTTGTGGAAACAGAAGATCGCGATGAGGGACTTAAAGCCTTCCTTGAAAAAAGAGACGCGGATTGGGAAAATAAATAGGCTCCCCCAAATATACTTGCTCTATAAACTGTCATAGAAAAGATCTAATATAAATCGATAGGTACCCTATGTTTAATAAACGCCATGGATTAATCGTTATCCTCATTTTAGCTTGGAGTTGTTCCGGAATTTCACATCGGTATGTCCCAAACTGGAATACGGTCAACATTCCCGAAAAACCGGGGAAATATCCAAAAGTAACGGAATCTGATCTTTTGCGGGGCGAATTGTCCAAGTTTAAATCCTGCTATGATGTAACCTTTTACGATCTGGATATTGACGTAGACATCGATAATAAAAGCATATCAGGATGGGTTGATTTTCATGTCAACAGCATCACCACTTTAGATACCCTCCAATTTGATCTTTCTGACAAACTCAAGATCGTTTCGATTACGTTCATGAAAAACAATATCCCATTTTATCGTAAGTTGAATTCAGTATTCGCAGTGTTTCCTCAAACCGAAAAAGGCAGTCAAATGGTATTCCGTGTGACTTATGAGGGGAAACCGGTGGAGGCTAAAAATGCGCCCTGGGATGGAGGATTCGTATGGACAGAAGATAAAAACGATAATCCATGGGTAGCAGTGGCTTGCGAAGGAGAAGGTGCTTTGTTGTGGTGGCCCAACAAGGATCATCCCACAGAAGAGCCTGACAGCATGCAAATTACAATCCATGCCCCTTCTGATCTTTTTGCTGTGGCAAATGGCACGCTCGAAGAAGTGAGAAACAGCTCAAGTGATGGAAAAATGGCTTACAGATGGATGGTTCGGAATCCCATAAATAATTATAATGTGACCTTAAACATCGGTGATTACGTCTTGGTGGCAGATACACTTATCAATCAGAGTGGTATCCATCAAATGGATCACTACGTATTGTCTTATAATCAAGCTGTAGCACAATCGCATTTCAAACAGGCAAGAGATGTGATACATGTATTTGAGAAGTATTTCGGTGAATTCCCCTGGTGGAATGACGGCTATAGATTGGTAGAAACACCCTATCGAGGCATGGAGCATCAGTCCGCTGTGGCATATGGCAACGAATATAAAAACAATAACAACTATTACATCTACGATTTGGTGGATTACATCATCCTTCACGAATCTGCACACGAATGGTGGGGGAACAATATTTCCGCCTGTGACGGCGCTGATATCTGGCTCCATGAGGCATTTGCCACTTATTCCGAGGTGATTTATCTGGAAGAAAAATTAGGCAAGTTGGTTAGTGTTGACTATTTGATGAATAAGCGTCGATACATCCGAAACTCGTTGCCGATGGTGGGGCCCCGTGATGTGAATTATTGGGGCTTTGATGATGTGTATTGGAAAGGTGCCTGGGTGCTCCATACCTTGCGAAGTGTAATCAATGATGATGATACTTTTTATGGTATTCTGTATGAATTTCAAACTCGATTTGCCAAAAGCATTGTGTGCACAGAAGATTTTATCAATTTGGTAAATGAAATGACCCATACAGATTATACCTATTTCTTTGATCAGTACTTGTATGATCGAAAACCCCCAATCTTTGAATACAAAATAACAGATACCAATCTTGAGTACCGATGGACAGACGTTCCCAATTCTTTTATCATGCCACTTTACATCAGCGTAAATGAAGAGCAAATATGGTTGCAACCCACAACAGAATTTCAAACTTTTAATCTCCCGCTTCATTCTACAGTTGACATCCCCGATCGGTATTTTTATATGGCGGTGAAAGAATAAATAGATCATAATTATAATTATGATATACAATTTATTTAACTTGGTGAATTGATTTTGCAAGGCGTTAAATTTTTGGAGTAATTTTTATCAACAAACTTTAAGATAATATTATCGATTTATAACGAAGGAGAAAAAATGATGCAAGTATGCCCCTACAAAAAGCGGATCTATTTGTTAATTATAATTATTTTACAAATGACATTTGGATACGGTTTAGATAGATGGGTTAGTGGCCAAATTGATGGAGATTGGGGCACAGAGCACCAAATGTCAGCAATCTCCTATGGTGGTACCAATTATTTATATTATGGTATGACAGCGACGGGAAATTATTCTAGTGCTCATTACCTATTCCAAGTTGACGGTTATTATAATAGATGGAATGATGTTACTTCTGATGCCAACTCCTTAAATAGTTATATATTCAATGCAGCTAACGGTGGAACTGATAATATTCTATCAACGGTAATTTCAGGAAAATATTATTATTTTAAACTTGTTGATAATGGCTATGCAACAAGTAATGGCGCAGTACTTGAATTTGATTCCACACCCGTATCAATCTCTCATTTTGATGATTCTGGTTCTGGTGGAGATAATACACCTTTTGATTTTGAGAGTAGTAGCAGTTTACAATTCAAAATTGATTGTGGTACTAGCCAACCGCCAGCGGATCAAAAGTTTTATGTACGATATCATTTTGATGCAGATATAGACAACGGATACACCAATTTCTCAAATGCAAACATTGTGGGCACAACGGTTACTGCATTAGATGGTTTGAATTATTATGTCCTGATCACCGTAAGCAAACCCAGTAATGCTTCAACTGTCACTTATTATTCGATGACAACAGAATCTAACATTGCTTTAACAAATTCAAATGTTGATTTAGCAACTGTTTATTTCGATAATAATGGTGGTTCAAATTACTCAAATTCAATTAATGGTGGTTCTTTATCGATCGCAGACCCAATTGATTTACCATCAGATTTTCAAATCTCCAGTATTTACCCCAATCCGTTCAACCCTGAGACGACCATTCAGTACAGGTTGGAAGTTGCATCCGATATTACCATTGAGATATACGACATCAGTGGGCAGCTTGTTGAAACATTGATCAATGGTTTTTCTATGCCGGGTGAACATCAAATCATCTGGAAACCGAAAGATATCTCGTCTGGCATTTATATGGTTCAGATGACACTGGGGAGCCAGAGATTCAAAAAGCAAATCACATACTTGAAATAGACAAATCGAGTTTCAGATTAACCCCGCTTTCGCGGGGTTAATCTTATATTTATCACCATGTCTGAATCTTTGGCACAAATATTCTCACCCTTTTATTTTATTCTTTGTGCCATATTTCCTGAATTTAACGTAGTCGCATTATTGAGTATTGGCAAATTATTTTACGAACCCAGACTGTCAATTATTTATCCCTTTAGTCTGAATCACATAAATTTGCTGATCCTGATTTTCCACCTGATACTGTTTGGTAGGAGAGTCGCTTTCCGCCAATTAAAAATACCCCATTTCATGCCCTTTCTGATTTTCATACTCTGGTTAATTGTGTCGAGTCTGCTATTGTCCCACTTCCCGGATTATGCGCTGGAAAAGCTCATTAGCTTGCTGGTCTTTTCGGTTCTTTCAATCATCTTGATTGCAATCCGTGTTGAACTTAAAGGAACGATTGTTCTTCAAAATGTGCTATTATCGCTCTTATTTATTTCCTCAACGCTGGCAGTATTCGCATGCATCAAATGGATTCAGACACCTGGGATTTACCGTCTGTCCGTTTTGGGTGGGGGGCCTATCGGATTAGGACGAATGGCTGGAGTTGGGCTCATTATTCTCATGTTATTGAAACGCAAGCAACTGGATGGTTTGCTTAAGTACCAGTCGATATTTTGGGTATTGACCGGGGCGCTTTCGTTTTCATTACTTCTTACTCTCACCAAAGGTCCATTGATTGGGCTCATTTTGACATTACTCATGGCGGGGAGAATAACTAAGCACGCATGGCTCCCCAGAAAGAGAATCATTATATTAGCAGTTGGATTGATATTTCTTTGTATTTTGATCGATTTTTTTCGGAAATCGATCGATCCGGCAGTTAGTATATGGTACGGGAGTTATGTGATCCGAATTGAACACACCATTCATGCGCTGAATGCTTTCATTCATAATCCAATTTGGGGGATAGGACTAGGTAATTTTTCAGAATGGGGGAATGGATGGTTATACCCGCATAACCTGTTGATGGAGGTCCTTTCTGAAACCGGTGTGATTGGATTTATTTTATTAGGGATCGTCTTGTATCCGATGTTTACCAGATTTATTGCGAAAAAAAACACATATCAGACGGTGTTTATCGTTTTAACCCTATTTATGTTTTTGAACCAAATGGTCAGTAGCGATATAATAGGTGCACGGTTTTTATGGTTCTATTATTACTTATATATGATTGCGATACAATACGGCGATCAGAAATTGAACTCGAATTCACCCGCAAACGTAATGACAAATGTAGGAGAAATTAAATGAAAAGACGGAATTTATTAGTAATTGCATTAACTATTTTTACAGCACTGTGGTCACAATTGTCCATTACCAATGTTGATGGTATCATACAATATGTTATTGATTTTGATACAACAGTTCCGAGTGTAAATAACGGACAATTTGATGGTACTTTTCCATATCCAAATCCACAAACGGGTGATTTAGATGCAGACGCATGGACCATTAAAAGATCAGTCACTCTAGAGGCTGATAGTACTTATTATATGGGGACGAGTCAAGGTGGTGTTTCGGGAATCGGTGTATATGGATTTGATATTGGCACTGGTGATTTTGCCTTTGGTCTTCAACCTGGTACAAGTAAATTTTGTCCAGGATCTATTGCCCTGGAAATTATCAACAATCTTCCTGACAATGCAACAATCACTCATATTACCTTAAGTTATGAGATATGGACCTACAACGACAAAGACAGGAGTACAGTACTGACATTTTCTCATTCATATACTAATGTAAATGGTGATTTTGTTTCAATACCAAGTTTAGACTTTGCAACTCCTACTACAGCAGATGGTGTACCTTCATGGACGCTAACTTCAAAAGGTATTTGGATAGAAGGGTTGACTATTACAAACGGCTCATCTTATTTTCTCAGGTGGGACACAAATGATGGAATCGGGAGCAGTACTCGTGACGAAATTGCCCTCGATGATATCACCATATCAGCGGGGAATACACTTGATATTGATGACATCTATCTACCCAATGGCTTCGGGCTATTGAATGCCTATCCGAATCCATTTAACCCTTCGACAAACATCCAGTATAAATTGAATGAAATGGGGAATATCGCTATTCGTTTGTTTAATCTAAACGGTGAATTTTTGGAGGAATTATCCAATGCGGTACAACCATCAGGCGATTACACCCTTCGCTTTGATGGCTCGCAATACCCCAGTGGTATCTATCTGATAGAATTAAAAACCGAAAATTATCGCGACACTCAAATCATAACCTTGCTCAAATGATCTCTATGTAAGTTCATGTTCCATCGCCAAATTTGCTGTCTGTTAGCGATCTTAACCGGATTTCTATTTACCCAGGATAATCTCAATTATCTGATCCTGACATCGCCTGAATTATTATCGTCTGCGAGTATAATTTCTGATCTCTACGAAGAAGAAACAGAACCTGAATTTCACCTCAATACAATTGTTATTACAACAGATATCATTTACGACCAATATCCCGGAGTAGTTGAATCAGAAGCAATTCGAAATTTCGTAATTGGTATGATCGATGAAAATGACAGTCTTTCATACTTATTAATTCTTGGCGATGAAACCGTCGTCCCTCCTTTCTACGATATCTATGGGGTTCCTTCTGATGACTTTTATTCATCTCTACAATTGACAATTCCACAATCGCAATTATCAACCGGACGAATACCGATATCAGATGCGCAGGTTGCTATCCAAATTGCTAATAAAATCAGAAATTATATAATTAATCCACCAACAGGACATTGGAAAAGTTCTGCTCTGTTAATTGCTGACGACGCACATAAAGCCGGAGGTGGCGATATAATGGTGGAAATATCTCACGTAAGTAATTCAAATAATATTTTTGAACAGATTAAAGATGTACTTGAAGTGAATTGTCTTTATGGCACTGAATATCAGCTTTTTTATGGAGGTGGTATTCCAACACTTCCTGAAATGACATCAGATGTTTTAGATGCCATCAATTCAGGAGTTGGCTGGATCAACTATATTGGGCACGGTAACGAAACCACTTTGGCAGATGAATTGATATTGGATATGGAGAGGGACCTCACCTTCATGTCGCCACCAGAAGGAAAATTACCCGTTTGGGTTGTTGGTTCTTGCGATCTTGGACATTATGACGATGCAGAATGTCTAACTGAAGCATTAATCTCCAAACCCGATGGAGCCATTGCTGTGATCACCACCACACGACTTATCCTTTCGCAGCCGGTTGGTGCTTATCTTGACAGATTGTACTCTAATGTTTATAATTACTCCATTGGTGCATTGAACTTCCGACTGGGTGACTTGGTGAGGGAGTCCAAAACCGGGAGTTCAGATTATGTGTTTCAATTGTTTGGCGATCCAGCGATGCCTATCATTCTACCGAGGCAGGGGAATATCATAAATTCATACCCTGATACCTGCGAAGTGCTTACACAGAATTCGGTTCATGTTCTTGAAAATTATCAAAATGATTTTTCACATTTAACGGTTTACGGACCACCTCGATTTATCCACCAAATTTATGATGGATGGGTTAATCTTGATTATCAGTTACCAGGGGAACGTATTTATTCCGGTGAATTTGTGGGAAACGCACAATTTTACTTACCTTTGGATTATCCTCTATGCGAATCCTCCCCCGTTGAATTAAAGGTGTTTAGTGAGAATGTTGAACAACCCTTTAACAATAAAATTGAGACCATATCGGGGATTCCAGTCATTCCACCTGGCACCATTACGGATTTTTTTCCTCCCTCTATAATTCTTCGATATGAAGGGAGTGAAGTGATGGAGAACCAGGTGATAAACTCACCATTTCTTTTTGAAGTGATAATCCAAGATACCTCAGGAATAAATCTGATGAATCTTCCGGGCCATCAAATCCAATATCAGATTGATGCTTCGTCACCAGTAAACATCACAGATCAGTTTACGTACAATTCAAATGCGATTGTTGAGGGTGTTATAAATTTGTTGATATCAGATGTCCTCTCTGGATCCCATATCTTACAGATCAAAGCGTGGGACAATGCCAACAACCGGGCTGTCTTCAGTAGAACCGTCTGTTTTACCAATTGTGATTTTCCTGAAGTTAACGAATCCTCTTTATGGACATCGATCACATCATTATTGACGCCCAACGGACTCACCGGTTTTTCCAATGGTGATCAATACGCAGCGACTACGGGAGGATTGTTGAAACTTTCGTTGTCATCAAATACTTTTGAGAATATCCTCCCAGGCGAAACACTCAAATATTCCAATTTATTATCGGTCAATAAAGATAGTTACGGCAATTTATGGTTGGGCTCTGGGTATCCGGGAACATTGCAAATATATCATCCTAATGAGGGGCTCCTTCGGATTATTGACAATCTTAATTTTGATGAGATATCATCTATTTATTATCACAACAATTCTGTATACGCTATTGGAAAAATAGATGGCGAACCTTGTATCATAGAATTCCGTTTGGATGACAATGACCTGCCATATTATCAAGCGACTTACCAGAGTTTCCCAGTGATACCAAATAGCATTTCACATATCAGTTTCGACGGTGATACCATTTATATTGCCACATCGGCCGGTATTTTCTCTGGTTCGATTGGCGAAGGCATGCTTTCATTTAGCGTCAGTTGGGATCAAGTATTCAACGGTTGGCAACCGAAATTATTTTTTCCTGGCGAAAATCCAATTATGGTTACTGCGACGGAAATTCTGGTAGAAACAAATAGCTCATGGAATTCAATTATTACCAATCTTCAGGGCACAATATTAGATGCTGGATGGACCAGTGACGGTCATTTTTACGTCTTAAGCTCAACACGGTTTTATGAATTTGATAATACTTTCAGTCTAATTACCGGATACCCGTTATCACCTCCATCCGAGGCAACTTTTACATCATACTATTCTGATATTGATCATCACATTCTCGGAGTAAATAAACGAGGCATTCGGGTAATTAACCGCGAAACTTTGTCTGCGACTATGTACATCCCCAATACGCTTTTCAGTAATGAAATGAATGCGATTACCTATGCCACCGATGGGTCAGTCGCAGGTGTGAGCAGGAAAGGAATGTTCCATTTCGCAGAAAACACAATTACCAATTTTATCGCATCTTCACAAACGTCGGGATACGTTTTAGATCAATTGGAAGAGACAAATTTTTCGGCAATAAGTATGAACTACTCACCCGGGTCCAATTTGCCATGGAGTATTGTGGAATCGTCTGATGCGAATTTTTTGTTTAGTAATAGTGGAATCAGTCCAAATCAACCCGGATTTAGGGGTGGGGTCATAGAGATTGATCCGATAACCTTTGAAATAGCAGTTTATGATACTTCAGACGGAATTTTAGATGGATTAAACGGCATTTATAATCCGTATTGGACCAATCAGTACCTTACCATTAATCAGATCAAAAAAGACCACCAGGGGAACCTCTGGGTTGTAAATCCTTATTCAGAGGTGTACAATCATATCTCTGCGATTAAACTTGCGGATGGATCAGGATGGGCACATGTGACCGGGCCTGATGACACATCTTACCTTCCGCAAGAAGTGGCATTCGATGGGTTTGGTAGAGCGTGGTTTGCCATTCAGTATGATGTACCCATGAATAATAATATCAGTGAATATTCCAACGGAGGTTTGCGTGTTTTAGATTTTGGGCAAACTTTTGACGATGAATCTGATGATGTGTGGATATCGGTTGTGAATGAAGATATCTTGCCATCCAGCAGTGTTTGGTCAATTGAAATTGATCTAAATAACCATGTGTGGGTGGTCACGAGTGGTGGCATTCAGGGATATGAGATTGAGAATTCCGATGAGGGCATTGTCCTAATAGAGCTTTTAGATTGGCCAGCATATACACAAATTCCGTTTCATATTGGAGATCATATCCGGGTTGACGCTGAAAATAATAAATGGATAACCACAAGGCATCATGGTGTTTTTGGAATTCTTTGGGATAACAGCTTACTAGAGAACGGAGCAGGATTCAACATCCAAAACAGCGGGATTTTATCAGATCTGGTATATGATGTCAGTTTTGACGGACAAACAAATCATGCTGCTTTTTCTACGCTCAATGGTATTTCTATTTATGATATGAGTTTCTTGCATGAGTACACTTTTGTGCCGGTAGGAGATGTTAATGGCGATAATCAGACGGATGTAGGTGATGTGGTTATCATCGTTTTTTATATCCTTGGATTGTCTGAACCCGGATCCTTAAACCAATTTCAGGCAGATATGAACATGGATGGGATGATTAATATCATTGACGTTGTATCCGTAGTTGATTATATCCTTGGACCTTCTTTATTGAAAATTCAATATCCAGGAAAAGTTCAAATACTCATAGATCAGAATGAAGTGACCATTATACCGGATGGAGATATAATCGCCTATCATTTGGTTTTGAATTCTGATTCATTCGATCAAATAGAGGTTTTATCAAAGGATTGGATGGGATTTCAAAACGGTTCAGAATTTATCGCTCTAAACTTAACCGCGTGCGAAGAATCGAGTTGTGATAATAATCTAAAGCTTTCCATGCATCAAGATAATTTTATTGAAAGTGGCCGCGGATATACTCGGGATGGTTATTGTATTGATGTACTGGCTCCTGAAAAGTGGTCTTTAAGGCCACCTTATCCAAACCCATTCAATCCAACTGTCACCATTGCTTATTCCATCCCTGAACAGGAAGAATTAAGTATTTGCATTTATGATATTCTAGGCAGACAGGTGGATGAGCTATTTAATGGAATTCAGCAACCGGGGGAGCATTCAATCTCCTGGAATGGGGAAAGATACGCATCAGGATTGTATCTCGTTAGAATCAATTATATGGGGAAATCCAAAATTAAAAAAATAATGTTGCTGAAATAGGGCTATGTTTTGAATTTAACTATAAGTTTAATCATTTCCTCAATTATGACACTTGTATTCTGGCATAATCCGTTGATAACGTCAAATGGCACTAATCAGGTTGAACCCGGGTTTGCTTTGACATTTGATGACGATACCATATCGGAGTGGTATGAGATTCGACCGTTGTTGAAAAATAATAATATCAAGGCAACATTTTTTATTTCTTCGAAAGGTAATTTTTCTGAAACTGAAATTGCCATGCTACAGGAACTCATTAAAGACGGACACGAAATTGGAGTTCATGGATGGTCTCACGAAAACCCGATTGAAAGGTTAAAATATCAAAACACCGAAGATTATGTAAATGATGAATTGATAAAGTTGAAGGAATATCTTCAGCATGTTGAAGTAGAGACATCAAGTTTTGCATATGTTAATGGATTCAGAAACAAAAGATTGGATAGGCTTGTTGCTGAACATTTTACGCATATTCGAGCAGTAAGTGAATCTCAACGACATGTTCCCGTAAAAAATATCCAAACGGTAGATGATATTTATTTTGAAGGTAGGGGAGAAAAAACTATTAATTCGTTATGTATCGATTCTTTGCAAAAAATATCGATTGAAGATATCAATTTCATATTCGACCGGATTACGAACAAAAACGAAATTGTTACTTTCTACGCCCATAAACCGGTTTACAAAAACACAGATTTGACATGGGATGTTCAAATTAATTTTTTGCAGGAAATATTTGACTTGGCGAATCATTTCGGTTTGCGCTCTTATCTGTTTAGGGAAATCCCTCATGCTTGAATCCATTCAATTTTTAGGCTATTCAGGAGGCGTCCCAACAACTAACTCGAGTACTTCCTCATGTGTAATTGATATTGGTGGATCTTTTGTCCTTGTGGACTGTGCCGAGAACACTTTTATCAATCTGATAAAAGGAAAATACCCATTAGGAAAAATACACTCCATTTTCATCACTCATCTCCATCCAGATCATGTGGGAGGATTGATTCCTTTTTTATTTTATAAACATGTGATTCGAAATCAGAGCAAGATTACTTTATACGGCCCGGAAAACCTTGAATCATATTTAAAAACTAATTTTGAATATCAGGGATTCAATCCTTCTTATCCCATAAATGTCATCAATCTCTCCCGTAAGATGGAATATCAGATCCAAGATGATTTTACAATCAAAGTGTCAATGGTAGAACACGGGTTACCCTGTTTTGCATATCGATTTTATGATGGCAACAAAAGTCTCACGTATGTGACTGATACTCGGAAATATGATGAATTGTACAAATTTGCGCAAGACACAGATTTATTAGTTTTAGAATCAACTTTTCCCGATGGTATGGAGCAAAGGGCACATGACAAATTCCACCTTTCCATTTCTGATGCACTTGAGATTGCCAAAACTGTAAACGCCAAACGATTGATCTTGACACACTTCAGTCCCAGAATTGGACAAAATAGCCTGTCTAATGTTAGTTATAATGGACATTCCTGTTTTATTGGTTTACAGAAAACCAAACTGAATTATTAATTTCCATATAAATATTATTTATTCACCACGCACTAACTGAATTTTCAATAAATTATACAGGCGTTTCGCATTTGATATCTTTTTATTAACGAAAATTATTTTATGACCACTGAAGAATTGAAAAGATTGGAACAGGAATACTCTAATGCTGCGGGCATTGATAGAATTGATCTATTGCACGACCTTTCAAAGGGCTATTTACATTCCAATCCACTAAAAACTGTCAGGTATGCTGAAATCGCTCTTGACCTGTCAAGTGATTTACAGAACGAAGAAAAAATTGCCTTATCGTATAAATATCTTGGTAGTGGAAACAATCTGCTCAATAACTACAATAGATCATTAGATTATTTTAAACAATCGCTGGCCATCCAAGCCGAACTGAATGACAAAAGCGGTAGTTCAGCCTCATTAAATAATATTGCTGTGACGTACTCTTTGTTAGGGAATAATGAGAAAGCATTAACTTACTATTTACAAGCCTTAGATATTTTTGAAGAAATAAATCATACAAAGGGTATTGCTGCCTGCATTAGTAATATTGGAATATTATACAAAAAATTTGGCGAACTTGATAAAGCTAAATCTTATTATGAAAAATCTCTGAAAGTTGCAGAAGATAATCTTAACGAATACGGTATTGCAGCTGCGCTTAATAATATTGGTGAAATTTACAATATGTCTGGTGACTATTCATTGGCATTGGATTTTTTCAATAGATCAAAAACAGTTGCGGAGAAGATTGACAGTTTCGAATTACAGATTAGTGTGAATAATAATCTTGGGGTTATTCACATGGTACTTGAGGATTACTCCACAGCTATAACCGTTTTACTGGATTCTTTTCGGTTGAGTAATGAAGTATCAAAGACCGATGGAATGATCTCATCGTTGATTAATATCTCTAAATGCTACATGTATCTTGGGAATTATTCCACTGCATTAAGCAACATGACTGAGGCCGTGAAACTGGCAGAGACTCTGAAAGGCTCACCTGATATAATGCTGGAAATCCATTCGTCTTTTACAGATATTTATTATCATAAAGGTGATTATCAAAACGCATTTTATTCATTAAAAAAGTATCAGGATAAGAAATCCGAAATAATGAATGAATCAGCCAGAATGAATATCGCTGAACTGCATACCAAATATGAATCTGATAAAAAAGAAAAAGAAGCTGAATTATTCCGCTTGAAAAACGTGGAATTAAAATCCATAAATGCAGAATTACAGCGATTAAACGCTACCAAGAATAAGTTTTTCTCAATCATTGCCCATGATTTACGAAATCCTTTCCATGCTCTGTTGGGGATGTTAAGTTATTTCTCAACACATATTAGCGAATTAGAGCTGTACGAGATTTCCGAAATTGCATCTCAACTGAAACAATCGTCTGAACAGGTGAACAAATTACTTGAAAATCTATTGGACTGGGCTAAAATTCAAACGGATGATATAATTGCAATCCCTACCCATTTTGATATTGCAGGTATAGTTGATGAAAATGTTCAATTACTTAATACGATGGCGAATAGTAAACAAATTACTCTTTCGAATTTAGTAAAAAACGGTATTACGGTTTTAGCAGATCAGAGGATGATAAATTCTGTGATCCAAAATTGTATTACGAACTCAATTAAGTTCACGTCGAGAGAAGGGCAGATCACAATTATTAGTAAGCAGTTGAAAAAACTAATTGAAATAGAGATCAGAGATAATGGAGTCGGCATTGACGATGTTAAGATTAGGAAGCTGTTTAAAGAGGAAGAGCAAATCCATACTCGGGGTACTGAAGACGAGAAAGGGACAGGTTTAGGCCTCTTATTATCCAAAGAATTTATTGAGAAAAATAATGGATCAATTTGGGTGGTTTCAAAAAAAGATGAAGGAACTTCTTTGTTTATAACAATCCCATTGGCAGATTGATTGGTATAAATAATTGTATCTTATAAGCCATCTTTTGAAAGTTGTACCGAGGGTGGGAATCGAACCCACACGACCCAAGGGTCACCGGATTTTGAGTCCGGCGCGTCTACCAATTTCACCACCTCGGCATTTTTCAGGAGCGGAAATTTATTCAGTTATTCATTATAAAACGAACATTATTAGAATGATTGATGATAATATTGGACTTCTCTAAACGTTTTCTACATTTAATAATAATTATTCCCACAAAGATTGTTCATTTAATCATTGGATTAATTTATTCAGAATAGGTAGAATTTCATCGAGTACATCATATCAAGAAAGGTCAAATCATGACATTCAAAACGATCTCTGAGTTATTTTATAGCACGGTTACTTCTCCAACGGACAAAAATATATTTTTCTACAAGAAAGATGGAAGTTGGAATGGCATTTCAAAATCTCAAGTTTTGGATATGGTGTCATGTATGACCTTTGCATTCAGAAAAAACAAAATCGGCAGTGGAAATAATGTCGCAATCATCTCTAGCAATAGCCCTTTTTGGGCAATATCTGATTATGGAATAATTTGTTCAGGAGCTGCCAGCGTAAGCATATACCCGACCTTAATCCCCAACCAAATTAAGTACATTATCAATAATTCTGAATCAGTTAGCGCTTTTGTTGAAAACCAGGAACAATTAGGGAAAGTGCAACAGATTTGGGACGAATGCCCATTACTTAATTATGTAATTGTTATGGATAACTCATGGGATGGATCAGACAATAGAATTCTCAACCTTTCTGATTTTCTCAACACTGGCAGAGCTTTTCAGGATAGCTCTGATATATCTTTTAAAGATTTAGTCAAGATTCCAAAACCGGATGATTTATTGACTCTCATCTATACTTCAGGTACAACGGGAGATCCCAAAGGTGTAATGCTATCTCATCAAAATATGGTTTCTAACGTTCTCGGAACGATGGAAAAAATTGAGTTTTTCGAAGATGACATTTTTCTTTCGTACTTACCTTTAAGCCATTCTTTTGAAAGAATGGGGGGGCATTTTACTGCTTTTAGTAAAGGAAGCACAGTTTATTATTCAGAGAGTATTGAAGCATTACCACAGAACATGATTGACGTAAAACCTACGGTTATGTTAAGCGTTCCCAGATTGTACGAGAAAATGTACGCTAAAGTATTGGATAATATCAATAGTGCTTCTGGACTGAAACAAAAAATATTCTGGTGGAGCATTGGTACAGGACGGGAAATATTAGACTATAATATTAAAGGGAAAACTGTTCCGTTTAGTCTTGAAAAAAAATATAATCTGGCAAAAAAATTGGTATTTAACAAAATCAAGGATAAAATTGGAGGGAGACTTCGCTATTTCGTTTCCGGAGGAGCGCCGTTATCTCAGGAGATAGCTGAGTTTTTTGCTGCCGCAAATGTGATGATCCTTGAAGGTTATGGACTAACTGAAACCAGTCCGGTTTTAACAGCCAATACACCGTCTGAATTACGATTTGGTACGGTCGGCAAACCATTAAATAATGTTGAAGTAAAGATTGCTCCTGATGGAGAGATTATTGTCCGTGGACCAAACATCATGTTGGGCTATTATAAGAATGAGCAAGAGACACGTGATGTTCTTAATAACGAGGGTTGGTTTTCAACTGGAGATATAGGATTTCTGGACGATGATGGTTATCTTAAAATTACAGATAGAAAAAAGAATATACTCGTCACATCTGGAGGAAAAAACATTGCTCCTGCACCTATTGAAAATTCTTTAATAAATTCTATTTATATTGATCAAGCTGTGGTAATAGGTGATCAACGAAATTTTATTAGCGCACTCATCGTTCCAAATTTTGAATATGTTGGCAAATATCTCTCAAGCAAAGAAATATCAATATCCGATCCAGAGGCCATTGTGGAGCACCCCGAAGCGATTTCACTTTTCGAGAAGGAAGTCCAAAATGCAATGGAATCATTCTCCCATTATGAAAGAATAAAGAAGTTTACATTATTATCATCACTTTTTACTATCGAAAAAGGTGAAATAACACCTTCTCTAAAGATAGTTCGAAAAGTGGTTATTCGTAATTACAGCGATTTAATAGAATCCATGTATTCAGAAAGAAAAAACTAAATTTGACTACTACTTATAAAGATAGCGGTGTCGACATTGATACCGCAAATGAGTCGATCCAACGGATCAAAAAACACATCCAATCCACATATAATTCGAATGTTCTGACTGATATCGGGTCTTTTGGTGGATGTTTTGAATTTCCTACGAAATCCTTTAATAAACCGGTATTAGTATCCAGTACAGATGGCGTGGGCACGAAATTAAAGATTGCATTTCTAATGGGTAGACACAATACGATTGGACAATGTCTTGTAAATCATTGTGTTAATGACATCCTTACAACTGGAGCAATACCGCTTTTTTTTCTGGACTATTTTGCAACATCACGCCTTGAGCCACAGGTAGTAGAGCAAGTGGTTGAAGGTTTGTCAATAGCTTGTAAGGAAAATAAGTGTGCACTTATTGGTGGAGAAACTGCTGAAATGCCCGGATTCTATCAGATGGGTGAATATGATATGTCGGGTACGATTACCGGAGTCGTAGAAAAAGATCAACTGCTATCCAATCGATCAGTTTCAAAAGGTGATGTGTTAGTTGGATTAAAATCATCGGGGTTACATACGAATGGATACTCTTTGGCGCGACATGTTCTTCTATCACATTTTGACGTAGATGATTATGTTGACGAACTGGATCTCGCATTAGGTGAAGAATTATTAAAAATCCACAGATCGTACCTTTCTATTGTTCAACCCATTCTCAAACAACCCTGGCTAAAGGCAATCAGCCATATCACAGGTGGAGGACTTGTTGAAAACACAAATCGTGTGATAGGTGACAATTTGAAACTTATGATTAACTGGGAATCTTGGGAGGTACCTGCAATTTTTAAGCTGATTCAGAATCTTGGTAAGGTTCCGGAAGATGATATGAGAAGAGCAATGAATATGGGCATCGGAATGGTGCTTATCGTTGACCAAAGCCATGTCGATAAGGTTACCACTCATCTTTCAGAGATGAATGAACCACATGTTGTTATTGGAACGATTGAATAAATTTTGAAAGTATTTATTCTTGGTGCAGGTACTTGGGGAACCGCTTTAGGTGGTGTTTTACATGACAATAATCATGAAATAGTTTTATGGCATGTGGAAAAAGATATTGCCCGAGATATGAAAATTACCCGTATTAATCCTAACTTACCAGATTACCGAATACCTGATGAAATTAAAATAACTAATGAATTTGACCATATTGAAAATTCAGACATTATATTAATTACTGTTCCAAGTCAGTTTATTCGCGATGTCATCCAAAAACTTCCTCCAACTAGAAAAGATGCTATTTTTGTATTCGGAAGTAAAGGAATTGAAAATAATTCACTATTGCGAATTTCCCAAGTCATCAATCAAGTTTCTGGAATTTCATATGATAGAATTGTTGCATTATCTGGCCCCAGTCATGCTGAAGAAGTATGTGTTAAATTGCCTACAGCAGTTGTTTCTGCGTCAAAAAACTTTTCAGCAGCTAGATTTGTACAAAAGATTTTTAACAACAATTTTTTCAGAGTCTATTCTAGCAATGATATTGTTGGTGTTGAAATAGGAGGAGCAGTTAAAAACGTGATCGCAATAGCTGCTGGTATTTGTGATGGTGTTGGATATGGTCATAATACAACGGCAGCATTAATTACTCGCGGTTTAGCCGAAATAACCAGACTCGGTGTCTCGTTAGGTGGAGAGAAGGAAACTTTTTTTGGATTAAGCGGACTTGGTGACCTCATCGTGACTGCAAATTCATCCTTAAGCAGGAATCGTTTTGTGGGAGAGAATATTGGAAAAGGGAAAACTCTGACTGAAGTTCTTTCAAGTATGAATATGATCGCGGAAGGAGTAAAAACATCTCAATCTGTCCATGATCTTGTACTTCGCCATGGAGTGGAAATGCCTATATCAGAGCAGATCTACGCTGTTCTGTTTGATGAAAAAGATCCTAAAAAAGCAATAAATGATCTGATGACTCGCGCCCCAATTGATGAAAAATTCTAATTCATAACATCATACATAATTCGCTCCAATTTCATTCACCTTTTTGTAAATACATTTATTCAGACACAGCAGTATGTTAAATGCTTTTGATGGAAACGCCCATCAACTATAATTTCGCTTGCTTTTTCAGGGATATTTTTAGGAATTACTGCCCTCGTAGCTCAATCGGATAGAGCGTTCGCCTCCTAAGTGAAAGGCTTCCGGTTCGATTCCGGACGAGGGTACGAATAAAATTAATGAAGGAATATAATGGCTCATAAAGATGAATTCAAACATGATGTTGTAAGGGAATCCATAGTTTCTGCTATTGGATTTATGAAAATAAATAAAACTGCAATTATAAGATATACCACTATTGTAGTTGTGGCAGCATTACTTTTAATCGCCTACAATAACCATAACCAAAAAAATACAGCTTTTGCGAATGAAGAATTTGGAAAAGCAGTTAACGCATTTATCGATGGAAATTCAGATCTCGCCTTAATTGATTTACAGTCTGTTATTGATAATTATAGTGGCAAACCTTCATCGCTCAATGCCAGATTGTATCTCATTCAAAATGAAGTTAAAAATAAAGAATATGCATTGGCTGATGAAAATATAGAGTATATCATAGACAATTCTGACAATCCTCAAATATTATCTTCTATGTGGTTTCTTAAGGGAAATATTGCTTTTACCCAAGGTGACAATGACAACTGTCAAAAATACTATGAAAAAGCAATCAAACTTCAATCACTCAGCTCATTGGCTGATGAATACCGAGTTGGACTTGCAAGACTTTTTATGGTACAAAATCAACTGGAACAAGCCAAAACAATATTAGATGAAGTTTTGGAAAATACCGATATCCGATTTAATGTTAAAAATGAAGTAGAAGATCTTTTAGCAGAGGTATCTTTTCGCTTGGAATAAATTTACTGATTAACGCCTGATAAGTGTTGTTTATCAGGTATATATTGACCTAAATTAATCGACTTGAAAGTGGGCAAAAACCCACTTTCTGTTTATTTAAAATAATATTTTTTATAAGTAGGATTGGAACTGTAAGTAAATGGTTTGGAGTAAAATCCCTTGATTAACAAATTAATTATCGAAGCATTCACAGGAATTGCAAGAGAGAAAAATGTCGACAGAACGAATCTGGGGACAATTATCGAAGAACTCTTCATGACCTTGATTAAGAAAAAATACGGTGAAGAAAGAGAAAATTTCAGCGTTATTGTGAATATGGAAAAAGGTGAAATCGAAATTTACCAAGAAATGGAAGTTGTTGAAACTGTCACGGATCCTGTTATTGAAATCAGCCTAGTGGAAGCTGAGAAATCTGAATCTGATATTGAGATTGGTGATCCATTTATTTTGGTTATTGATCCATCGAAGTTTGGTCGACGATTAATCAACACTGCAAAACAGTATCTTAATCAAAAAATCCGAGATATCGAAAAAGAGTCAGTATTTGAAGATTTCAAATTGCGTGTCGGTGAAATTGCAGTTGGGACTGTCCATCAAATACAAAGAGAGAACGTTTTTGTCAACATAGATAAAACGGAGCTGTTTTTACCACATAGCGAACAAATGGCTAATGACCATTTTCGGCGTGGACAAACCATCAGAGGCATTATTAAATCAGTTGAGTGGAAGTCCAAAGGCCCAGAAATCATTTTATCGAGATCTTCTGACGAATTTCTGAAGCGATTATTTGAAATGGAAATTCCTGAGATTGAAGATGATATTATAGAAATCAAAGCCGTTTCAAGAGTTCCCGGTGATAGAAGTAAAGTAGTTGTGTTTTCTGCTGATAAACGAATTGATGCCGTGGGCGCATGTGTTGGGATGCGGGGGAGCAGAATTCAAGCTATAGTCAGAGAACTGAATGGTGAGAAAATTGATATTGTCAGCTGGAGTCAACAACCTGAAATACTAATTACGAGAGCGCTTGCACCTGCGAAGCCAATTGATCTCTTCATCGATGAGAACAGACCCTACTGCGTCGCCGTATTTGATGACGAAGAATTACCAATAGCTATTGGTAAAAACGGTCAAAATATTAAACTAGCATCAGACATCACAGGTTATTCCATTGATGCCGTAAAAAAATCAGAATACGAAGGTGTTAAGCAGACACAACTGTATTTAGATGAATTTTCCGATATTACAAAAGATCAATTGGAAGTTTTAACCAATCTCGGCATCCAGACTGCTGAAGAATTTTTAGATGCAGATCGAAATCTGTTGTTGAGTCAATCATGTTTTGATACTGACACTATAAGCGAAATTGCTAATAAAATACAAGTAAAAATTGACGAAAATACAGAATCATAGACCTTCAACCTACAATATAACGCTGGAAAACAACTGCAACAATGCCTGAAATCGTAAAGAAAAAAAGAATATTTCAAATTGCAAAAGAATTTAATATCTCACATGATGAGATTATTAATTTTTTAAGCAAATTGGGGATAGAAGATGTCAGTGTTAATTCACCTGTTGAAATGGATACTTATGATAAAATATTTATCGAATTTTCAAAAGATAAAGAAGCTCTTGATAGATTCAGAAAAGACCAGGCGCGAAAAAATATTCAAAATACAATTCGTTCCAAGGATGCTGATGACACTAAAATAAAATCCGACCAGACTGAAGCTCCAACTCCGAAGAAAGCTGCTCCTGATATTAGAGAGAAGATGCTATCACTTGGGGATAAGTTACTCAAAGAAAAACAGAGGCTCCAGGAAGCAAAGAAAAAAGAAATTATACCTGTCGAAATTCCTATCGATCCAGTAATTGAAAGCGAAGTAACTGTTAAAGATGAAGAAAAAGAATTAACCAAAACAGTTAAAAAATCAACAGGTGGGCGAAGTATTGGACTAACCATCATTTCGAAGCCTGATCCTATTGCAATCGCTGAAGCTGCCAGGTTAAAGGAAGAAAAGAAAAAAGCATTAGAGCAAAAGAAAGCGATTCAACCTTCCGTTGCGCCCGAACTTATTCCACCAAAAGCATCAGAAAAATTAAAGAAATCTAAAGACAAATTAACTACGCTTAAAAAATTCAATGTTCGTGATATTGCTGAAAAATTAAATCAGTCCAAAAGGACGAGACCACCAAAAGAAAAATCAGCCTCTTTAACCATTTCCGGGTTAAAAACAAAATCAACTACACAGATAGGCGGAAAATCGGATAAGCGGAAGACGTCAAAAGTAGTTAAAAAAACCAGTGAAATCGCTTCTCATGATGAAGTAAAGAAGATAATTAGTATTCCTGAATTTAGTACCGTTGACGAGCTTGCCAGATCTATGAACGTCAATGCCACGGATGTCATCAAAACCTGTATGACTCTCGGCATGATGGCTTCGATTAATTTTAGATTAGATATGGAATCCATTCAACTTATCGCCGATGAATATGAATTTGAAATTGAAGCAGATTCTGGTGTCGGAAATGAAATTGTTGAAAAAATACAAAGCAACGAAGTAAATGATCAAGAATTATTACCTCGTCCACCGGTTGTCACCATTATGGGCCATGTTGATCATGGTAAAACCTCACTATTAGATTACATTCGTAAAGAAAACGTTGTAGCAGGTGAATCGGGCGGTATCACACAACATATTGGTGCCTATGAAGTTGTATTGGATACAGGAGAAAAAATTACATTTATCGATACTCCTGGGCATGCTGCATTTACAGCGATGCGATCTAGAGGGGCTCAGGTAACCGATATTGTGGTTATAATCATAGCTGCAGACGATGCTGTCATGCCACAAACGAAAGAAGCCATCGATCATGCCAAGGCTGCAGGTGTACCCATAATTATTGCTATAAACAAAATTGATCTTCCAAATTCCGATACAGAGAAAGTTATTCGTGAATTATCAGAGCAAAATATTCTGGTTGAAAATTGGGGAGGTAAGTACCAATGTGCTCTAATATCAGCAAAATCTGGCGAAGGAATTAAAGAATTACTTGATAAAATATTGATCGAATCCGAGATGCTAGAATTAAAGGCACCTCGTGATACATTTGCATCCGGAGTGGTTATTGAATCACGGCTCGATCGAGGCTTAGGCGCCGTAGCCACCATCCTTATTCAATCGGGAACCTTAAAGAAGGGCGATGTTTTTGTTTGTGGACCGCAATATGCAAGGGTCAGAGCAATACTTGACGAACGGAATAATCGGTTAGAGATTGCAAATCCTTCAGATCCGGTGCAAATACTCGGATTTTCTGAAGTCCCCAATGCGGGAGATAAATTTTTTGTACTTGAAGACGAACGTGAAGCCAGACGTATAGCTTTACAAAGATCTCAACTACAGCGAGAAGCTGAACATCGACGATTCCGACATTTGACCCTTGAACAAATCGGAAAAAGAATCTCCGAAGGTGAGATTAAAAATCTCGATATCATTATCAAGGGTGATGTCGATGGATCTATCGAGGCAATTAGTGATGCATTAATGGGATTATCCACTTCTGAAGTAGTCGTAAACATCATGCATAGATCCGTGGGAATGATCACAGAAAGCGATGTGTCACTGGCTAATGCTTCCAATGCTATCATTATTGCGTTTAATGTTATGGCGACACCCGAGGCACGTCTTAGTGCGAAATTGGAAAAAATTGACATCCGTCACTATTCTGTAATATATGATGCAGTAAATGAAATCAAAATGGCTTTGGAAGGTTTGTTAACACCAGATCGCGTTGAAGAAATATTGGGTTCTGTTGAAGTTCGGGCTCTATTTAAAATTGGGCGAAAAAATGCTATTGCAGGATGCTATGTCCGCTCGGGCAAAGTTGTCAAAGGTAGTCTATTGAGACTCATCCGTGAGAAAGAAGTGGTATTTGCCGGAAGATTGTCCAACCTCAAACGATTTAAAGAAAATGTCAACGAAGTAAAAGAAGGTTACGAATGCGGTATCTCTATGGATAACTTTTCAAATTTTATCGAAGGAGATACTATTGAATTTTATGAATTTAAAGAAGTCAAAAGGAAGTTGTCATAAATCTGGTACCCCAAAGCCAACCCTATAAACGCTCTGATCGGTTTGCCAATCAGATTAAGCAGGTTCTGGGAGAATTGTTTATCACCCATGCACACATTCATGGGGTAAACATTTTGACAATTACGAAAGTAAAGTTGTCTTCCGATTTAAGACACGCAAAGGTATTTGTAAGTTTCCTTGATAAGGAAATGACTCCCGATGGTCTTATTGCACGACTGAAGAGTCAAAAGAGCGTCATCCGTTATAATCTTGGGAATCAAATCAAGTCCAAATATGTACCTGAAATAAATTTTTATTACGATGATACCCTTGCCTATGCAGAACACATTGACGAACTTATTCATAAAATAAAGGATAGTGATCACTAAAATATGGATCATGTTCAAGGGTTTTGGAAGCCTACAGGTTTGACGTCATTCGATGTTATTCGTAAACTGAAAACCTACATTAAAAATGTTAAAATTGGACATTCCGGAACTTTGGATCCATTTGCTGAAGGTGTTTTGATAATATGTTTTGGCAAAGCAACGTCTCAGGTTGAAAGATTGATGAATTTAAATAAAACATACATTGGAACCATTCAGCTTGGCGAAACCACAGATACTCTCGATACTGAAGGTAAAATCACGGATTCACAGCCGATTCCTGCAATTTCAGAGGAATTAATTAATTCGGTTCTTTCCGAATTCACTGGCGACATCTCTCAAATACCACCCATGTATTCTGCGCTCAAAAAGAATGGAGTTCCTCTTTATAAATTAGCTCGAAAAGGAAAAGTTGTTCCGCGAGAACCTCGAAAAATATCCATTTATAAAAACCGTTTAATTTCCAACTCTCGAGATAAAATAACATTTGAAGTAGAGTGCGGGAGAGGAACATATATCCGAACATTAGCAAGTGATATTTCAATTAAACTTGGAACTGTCGGGTATTTAATAAAATTAGTCCGAACGAAAATCGGAAGTTTTGATGAAACAAATTCAATAAGAGTTGAAAATATCCCCCAATGGATATCTACCATAGATTAGAAGAAATAGATAAAATTCACTCTTCGGTATTGACCATAGGTACATTTGACGGAATTCATTGTGGACACCAAGAGATTATATTGAGGACCGTATCAGAAGCAAAAAAAAACAATTGCTCAAGCATACTGATCACATTTGATCCACATCCACAGCATGTCCTTCGTTCAGCGAATCGTGCGAAAAAGGAAATTATTACTCCGGTTGAAAAGAAAATTCAATTGGTTAAAGAATTGGGAGTAGATATTCTAATTCTACTTCCTTTTGATTTACAGATGGCTTCGGTGTCTGCTGAAGATTTTTTAAAAAATGTAATTCTTGACAAATTTAATCCTGTCAAAATTATAATTGGTCACGATCACCATTTTGGAAATAATCGAGAAGGAAATGATAAATTCCTACTTGAGAAATCCAAGAAATATTTATTTGAGTTGGATGTCGTCCCTGCTGTATGTGATGGCAATAACACGATTAGTAGTACAGCAATCCGCTTGGCAGTAAAAGCGAGAAATTTAGAGCTTGTTCGTCGATATCTTGGTCGTGATTATGAATTAACAGGTATTGTTATTAAAGGTGTTGGAAGAGGGAAAAAATTAAATTTCCCTACTGCAAACCTTCGGATAATAGATAATACCATTCTTCAACCACCTGTGGGTGTTTATTGTGTCCAGGTAATTATTGAAAATAAAGTCTTTATGGGAGCCTGCAACATCGGTTTTCGGCCAACATTTGATGATGGACTAACTCATCCAGTCATCGAAGTAAATATCTTTGAAAATTTAATCGAAGATTTATATGGAAAAATTATTAAATTAAAATTTTTAAAATTTGTACGTAACGAACAAAAATTTGAATCATCAGACCAACTCGTCAAACAACTAATATTTGACAGAGAATTCTGTTTAAATTTGCACGATAAGTAAAGGAGTAAAAATAGAATGTCAATAACAAAAGAAGCGACTGCTGAACTGATAGAAAAATTTGGTAAAACCAATAATGATTCCGGCTCGTCAGCTGTCCAGGTAGCTATATTAACAGAAAGAATAAATCGTATTACAGAACATCTGAAATCTAATAAAAAAGATCATTCTGGAAGAAGAGGCTTATTACAAATGGTTTCATTAAGAAGACGATTATTGGATTATGTTAAAAAACACAATTTCCAAGAATATCAAGAGCTTATTCAAAAACTTGGAATTAGAAAATAGAAATAGAAAAAGAAAAAAGGAAAATAATGATAACAAAATCGCTCGAAATAACTGGGCGTGAATTAACTATTCAAACTGGAAATCTTGCAAAACAGGCTAGTGGAAGCGTCGTGGTCACTTCAGGTGAAACCGTCGTTCTGGTAACTGCAACCGCAAATAAAGGTATTGAACAGGATAGAGGATTTTTCCCTTTATCAGTTGATTACCGTGAAAAATTTTATGCATCAGGAAGAATCCCAGGTGGGTTTTTTAAACGTGAGGCCAGGCCTACTGAAGCAGAAGTAATTGCTGCACGCTTAACCGATCGTCCGTTGAGACCGCTTTTCCCAAAGGGTTTCACCAATGAAGTTCAAATTATGGTTAATGTTCTTTCCTATGATGGGGAGAATGAACCGGATGTTTTAGGTACTATCGGTGCTTCGGCAGCGTTGGGAATATCAGACATCCCATTTAATGGTCCGATCGCATCTGTGCATGTCGGACGGGTCGATGGAAAATATATCGTCAATCCTCCAAATTCAGAGATGGAAAATAGTGAAATGGATGTCATTGTCGCTGGAACTAAAGATTCCATCGTGATGGTAGAGGGAGAGGCTAATTTTATTACTGAGGAAGTATTTTTATCCGCGATCATTTATGCTCATGAAGCAATTAAGGATATCATTTCCATCCAGGAACAGATGATCCAAGAATGTGGAAAAGAGAAAAGAATAGTAGATGAAATCGTCGTGAATACTGAACTTCAGGAAATAATTGAAGAGAAAGTAAAAAGTCAGATATCTGATTTCAATAAACCGAAAGATAAATTTTCTCGTTACGAGGATATACGAATTTTTTCAGATTCACTGGTAAAAGATTTGTCAGAAAAGTATCCTGATGACGGTAAGTATATCGCATCCTACCTGGATGAAATGATCAAACTTGATCTTCGACAAAAAACGCTTGCAGGTACCCGCGCAGATGGCCGTGGATTGACAGATGTCAGAGACATTACAATTAGTCTTGGCTTGCTTCCTCGAACCCATGGTTCTTCTCTTTTTACTCGAGGTGAAACTCAGGCACTGGTGGTAACTACACTTGGTAGTAAAAAAGATGAGCAGATGCTAGATAACATCGATGGGCTCAGCTACAAGCAGTTTATGATGCATTACAATTTCCCGCCATTTTCAGTGGGAGAGGCACGAATGCCGCGCGGCACTTCACGACGCGAGATAGGACACGGAAATCTTGCAGAAAGAGCTATAAAAAAAGTATTACCCGATCAGGAAGAATTTCCTTATACGATCAGAATTGTGTCCGAAGTTCTTGAATCAAACGGATCCTCATCAATGGCGACTGTTTGTGGAGGAATTATGTCACTCATGGATGCAGGAGTTGCTGTTAAAGCACCTGTAGCAGGGGTTGCAATGGGACTCATTCTTGAAGATAAAGATAATTATGCAATTCTTACCGATATCTTGGGTACAGAAGATCATTTGGGTGACATGGACTTTAAAGTTGCAGGAACCCGAGAAGGAATTACAGCAATTCAGATGGATCTGAAAATCGAAGGACTTCCTATTGATCTTCTCCGAAAAGCGCTTGACCAGGCGTTGCAGGCACGACTTCATATTTTAGATAAGATGGAAGAAGTATTGGCAGAACCTCGTCCACAGCTCTCTAAGTACGCACCGCAAATTCAACAAATCACAATACCGATTGATAAAATTGGTACAATGATTGGTCCCAGCGGTAAAAACATTAAAGCAATGTGTGAAAAGTATAGTTGCGAAATCAGTATCGAAGACGATGGCAGTGTTCGGATATTTGGACAGGATTCTGAATTGATTTCTCAAGCTAAAGAAGAAATTGAAAAATTCAATATTATTCCTGAAGCCGGAAAAACATACGAAGGTGAAATTGTCAGAATACTCGACTTTGGCGCATTTGTTGAGATTGGTCCGAGTATGTCAGGTATGATCCATATCTCTGAATTAAAATGGGTACGTGTCAATAAAGTTGAAGATGTTCTCAAAATCGGAGACAAGTTGACTGTAAAACTAATTAATGTTGATGATGCTGGTAGACTTAACTTCAGTATCAAGCAGCTTGGGCAGGCACCTGAAGGCTACGTTGAACAACCACGACCTTCTCGTCCACCTCGACGTGATTCTGGTTTTAGGAGAAATAGCAGGTAAACCAATTAGCTCCATTTTAGAGGAGAGAATATGATTATAGGTATTCCCAAGGAAATAAAAAATCATGAGAACCGCGTTTCCATGATTCCTTTTGCTGTCGAGGCACTCTGTAAAGAGGGACATATTGTAAATGTAGAAACCGCTGCCGGCCTTGGCAGCGGTTTCTCAGACGAGGATTATTTAAAAGCCGGAGCTAATATACTTTCCTCGGCTGCGGAAGTGTTTAAATCTGCTGAAATGATTGTAAAAGTTAAAGAACCACAGCCTTCTGAAATTCAGATGATTAGTGAAGATCAAATCGTATTTACATATTTTCATTTCGCAGCTGATGAGCAATTGACTAAGGGCATAATAGATACTAGATCTATTGCCATTGCTTATGAGACAGTACAATCTAGTAATGGTAGTTTGCCATTGCTAATTCCCATGAGCGAAGTTGCAGGAAGAATGGCCGTGCAAGAAGGCGCAAAGTGCCTTGAGGAAAACATGGGTGGGAAGGGACTTCTGATAAGTGGGGTTCCGGGAGTTGCACCCGCTGTAGTTACCATTCTTGGTGGCGGGATTGTGGGCATGAATGCAGCAAAACTCGCAGCTGGACTTGGCGCTCAAGTGTATATTTTAGACGTGAGCCCAAGCCGACTGAAATACTTGAATGAAATTATGCCTCCAAATGTAATAACGCTTTATTCCAATTCAATGAACCTGAAAGAATTGCTACCCAGGACAGATTTGGTCATTGGAGCAGTACTCATCGTTGGTGCAAAAGCTCCAAGACTGATTACACGGGGCATGTTAAAAGATATGCAACCTGGTTCCGTAATTGTAGATGTTGCTGTCGATCAGGGTGGTTGTATTGAAACTTGTCGTCCGACAACTCACGCACAACCTACTTTTGTCATAGATGACATTGTTCACTATTGTGTCGCAAATATGCCCGGAGCGGTACCATATACATCAACTCTGGCATTAACTAATGTGACCTTCCCTTACATATCCAAAATAGCAAATCAAGGGTGTATCAATTTTTTAAAGAACGATCTTGAATTTCGCTCCGGTTTAAATGTATTTAAGGGAAAAGTGACACACAAGGGTGTTGCCGAAGCATTTGATCTAAAATACTACGATCCATTATCGCTTTTAAATTAAGTTACTACATTGCAAATACCTTCTCTGGCATATCATCGAATATGTTCTGGTTTTCAAATCGGTCTGAACGGAATTCCACCATCTCGTTTTAAATCGCATATTTCCGGTTTGGCAAAACTTGGTTTGCAAGGTAAAACCACATTTGATAGACTTGACTCTAACAGTGTTTTGATTACTTTTGATGACGGCTATGAGTGTGTTTACGATTTTGCATTTCCCATATGTGAGAATTATAATTTCAAGGGGATTGTTTTTGCAATTACTGATTATACTGGAAAAACTAATTCGTGGGATATCAATTTCAAGTTTAATCAACACAAACATCTTAACGCTCATATGTTAAAAACTCTCTCTGATAACGGTTGGGAAATTGCCAGCCATGGTTGTCACCACAAGTCCTATTCCGGGTTAAAGTACAGCGAGGTTTATGCTGATATGGCAATCTCGAAAGAAATATTGGAGCAACTTACAGGAAAACCAGTACAGAGCTTCACAACCCCCTTTAATATGATGGTACCGATTGTTTTTCCGATCGCTGAAGAATTGGGGTATAAAAATATATTTGTACAAAAATCCATTTCAAATGTCAAATACAATACACCATTAGAAGTGTATGAAAGAAGATTCGTCTACAGTATGGATAAGTTCAAGACGATATTAAAAAAAATAGAGAATTCTTCCAGGTTAGAATTGTATAAGGAAAATTTTATCCATTTCTGTTCCACGGCCACTATTGGAGCTAAAGAATTTATTTGATTTTATAAATTTATCATTATAATTTAAAGTTATACTTTAACTACCGATTTAATAAAATGCCAGACACAGAAAGTAAATTATACTATTCAATCAGCGAAGTCAGTAAGATTGTCGAACTGGAGCAATATGTTCTTCGTTATTGGGAAACTGAGTTTACTCATTTAAAACCCAAAAAAAATCGTGCTGGTAATCGTATTTACAAATCATCCGATATTGAATTAATTAAAAAGATTAAACATCTTTTGTATGATAAAAAATTTACCATTGCTGGGGCGATTCAATTTTTAAAAGATGAATCCAAATCACCTGTTAAAATTGAAAAAAATATTGATCCACAATCCACAAACTCTGCAATAGATCAAAAAGTATTACTGGACTTGAAAAAAGGTCTGGATGATTTACTAGATGAAGTAAGAGATGCCAAAAAAGATGGTGGTCTTTAGTCAAAGATAAGGTCCAATTTTAATTTTATTCGTATTCGGTAAAGGATGTAATTTTACTTATCGGGGCGTGGCGTAGTCCGGTAGCGCACCTGACTGGGGGTCAGGGGGTCGATGGTTCAAATCCATTCGCTCCGACCATTAATCCTCAACGGAATCTCTGTTGAGGATTATTTATTTATGGCTGTTATCTCTTTGTTTGAGAAGTTATAGCTAGGATTATCACATGAAATTAATTAAATCGAGTTTAACATGCTTTTGAGTACCATAGATTGGGTTATTATTTTTTCATATTTCCTTGTAACAATTTCCATTGGACTTATATTTTCGAGGAAAGCAGGGAAAAATACTTCAGAATACTTTTTGTCAGGACGAAATATGCCTTGGTGGCTTCTCGGTGTATCTATGGTAGCTACCACTTTTTCAGCCGACACACCTAATCTGGTTACGGATATAGTTCGGCAAAACGGCGTTTATGGAAATTGGGTGTGGTGGGGGTTTCTACTTACGGGTATGTTGACAGTTTTTGTCTTTGCAAAATTGTGGAGAAGATCTTCTGTCTTGACCGACCTGGAATTTTATGAAATCAGATATTCAGGCAAACCTGCGGCATTTTTGAGAGGTTTTCGAGCTGTCTATCTTGGTTTATTCCTGAATGTGATGATCATGGCCACGGTGTCTTTAGCATTTATTAAAATCTGTGGGGTTATCCTGGAATGGTCACCAATTCAATCTCTTTTGATTATTTCACTAATCACTGTTATTTATAGCAGCATTGGTGGATTAAAAGGCGTGATCATTACTGATTTTTTCCAATTCATTATCGCCATGGTCGGTTCTCTGGCTGCAGCGATAATTGCCATTAATCTACCTGAAGTCGGAGGGTTAGAATCACTTCTAAACCATCCAAATGTTCTTCCTAAACTAGATTTTTTCCCTGACTTTTCCGATAAAAGTTCTTTATTGTATCTTTTAATAATTCCATTGACCATTCAATGGTGGAGTGTTTGGTACCCAGGCGCTGAACCTGGAGGTGGGGGGTATATCGCTCAAAGAATGCTCTCCGCGAAAAACGAAAACCAAGCCGTGTCTGCCACTCTGCTATTTAATGTGGTTCACTACGCCATCCGTCCCTGGCCGTGGATATTGGTAGGGTTAGCGTCATTAGTGATCTATCCTGATATTGCATCACTTCAAACTGCTTTCCCTCACATTGATCCCAGCGTTGTGAAAAATGACTTAGCATATCCCGCCATGTTAACATTTTTACCCAAAGGATTACTTGGAGTTGTTCTCGCATCGCTAATCGCAGCTTTTATGTCCACAATATCCACCCATTTAAATTGGGGAGCCTCTTATATTGTTCATGATATTTATGGAAGATTCATCAACCCTTCTGCAGGTGAGAAACGAAAGGTGATGGTTGGACGAATAGTCACAGTATTTTTGATGATTTTTGCAGGAATTCTTGCGCTATTTCTGGAAAATGCGCTTCAGGCATTCCATATTTTAATTATGGTTGGCGCCGGCACTGGATTAATCTTTATCCTCAGATGGTTTTGGTGGAGGATAAATGCATTCAGTGAAATTTCAGCAATGATTATTTCTTTTACCGTCGCAATTTATTTTAATATGATACATGCAAGGTTAGGCTTCTCTGAAATTTCACCTCCCATATCCATGGTACTCGGTGTGGGTATAACGACTCTTTTATGGATAATGATCACATTTGTTACACCAAAAACTGCTATTTCAACCTTAGTTGAATTTTATAAAAAGACGACTCCGGGAGGCCCCGGGTGGAGACCTGTTTTGAGATATGCCGGACAAAATAATATTCTTTTGCCTGCACCGGATTCGAAAAACGGAATCATCGGCGGACTTTTAAATATGTTATTTGGAAGTCTCGCAGTTTTCTCGATTTTATTTAGTACCGGATATTGGATTTATGGAGAAGTAATTCAAGCATTAATTATGACCACAATCGCTATTTTATCAGGTGTGCTATTATATCGAAATTGGCAAAAACACAATTTGAATTCAGAGAAATGATTTACATTTCGATATGAGGGATACATTGAACTACGTTGTAATAATCCCTGCATTTAATGCAGATAAGACAATTCAATGTTTGATAGATCAAATTATTGCAATTATGGATATTCCAGTTATCATTATCGATGATGGATCTAATTTTCCGGTGAAAAATATCATTACTCACCCAAGTTGTACTGTTCACAGAATCGATAATAATATTGGGAAGGGAAACGCACTACAGATAGGTTTCGCTTTGGCGAATACAGCTGGATATACTCATGCTATTACTTTGGATGCAGATCTCCAGCATCCTGTAAAACATCTTCCTGAATTCATGGAAATTGATAAAACTGTAGATTTGGTGGTTGGTACTCGACAATTTGACAAATCAATGCCGTTACACCGTAGATTATCCAATTATTTAACGTCTTTTATCGTTTCAAAGATTTGCGGCAGCACATTTTCAGATTCACAATGCGGTTACAGACGGTATAAGCTGGGATCAATTTCAGACCTTACTTTTCAGGAGATGGGATTCGTGTTTGAAAGCGAGATTATAATTAAAATGTTTAAAAACAATCTTGCTCAACACGTTGAAATTCCCATTGAAACCGTATACAATAATGAAAAAAGTCATATTAGCAATGTTGGCGACACCATAAAATTTATTCAACTAATTATTAAAAGTATGTTCAAATGAAATTATTGAGATCATTATATGATTGGGTTTTAGAATTATCGAATCATAAATCAGGGCCATTGGCTCTTTTTATATTGGCAATGGCTGAATCCATATTTTTCCCAATTCCACCTGATGTGCTGTTAATTGCTTTGGCTATTGGATCAAGACGTAAGGCATTCCTATTCGGATTCTTATGTGTTTTAGGATCTATCATAGGTGCAGTGATTGGATACCTGATTGGCTATCATGCATGGTGGAGTACCGTCGGTAATTATTCACCATTTGCGATGTTTTTCTTCGATCACATTCCCGGTTTTACACATGCTAGTTTTACACGGATAAGTGAACTTTATAACCAATATAATTTTTATATCATTTTCACCGCAGGATTTACTCCTTTGCCATATAAAGTATTTACCTTGACGGCAGGGGCATACGCGATCAATTTTCCTTTGTTTATCATCGCATCCATTGTGAGCAGGAGTACTCGTTTTTTACTCATCGCTGCGCTAATTTGGAAGTTTGGATCTCCAATTAAAGCTATTATTGATAAGTATTTTAATATAGTTGCCATCATATTTACGGTATTGCTTATCGGTAGTTTTGTAGTTTTAAAATATCTTTTATAATGAGTGTATTATTGAGTGGTTGCGTGGGGAGCATTTTTTCTAAATTTACGCCTTCAAATTTGTAAATATATTCGGGGCGTAGCGCAGCCCGGTTAGCGCGCGTCGTTCGGAACGACGAGGTCGATGGTTCAAATCCATTCGCCCCGACAATATTACAGCTTTGTTTGACTCAAATTGCTCAATTACCTATCCACAGTAATATTATATTGCTTATTTCAATTGATGAACCAGGAAAAATAATGACAAACTATGATTTTAAAGGGATTGAGAAAAAATGGCAGCATTATTGGAATGTAAATCGCTGTCATGAACCTGATATGGCTCAATCAGAAAATAAATTTTATAATCTGACCATGTTCAGTTATCCGTCAGGTGACAGATTACATGTTGGCCATTGGTACAATTTTGCCCCTGCGGATACTTTTGCCCGATACAAAAAAATGTGCGGATATAATGTTTTCCAGCCTCAGGGATTTGATGCTTTCGGACTCCCAGCTGAAAATTATGCTATTAAACATGGAATTCATCCTGCAATCAGTACCCGCCAGAACATCTCGCGAATGAAGGAACAACTAATAGAAATGGGAGCGATGTTTGATTGGCGAAATGAAATCAATACCAGCTCTCCGGAATATTACAAATGGACCCAGTGGTTATTCTTGAAACTCATGGAAATGGGACTCGCATATCAAAAAAAATCACCGGTAAACTGGTGTCCCAGTTGTAGCACGGTATTGGCAAATGAACAGGTCAACAATGGAGAATGCGACCGATGCCATTCCCAGGTGACCAAGAGACTCCTGAAACAATGGTTTTTTAAAATTACTGAATACGCTGAAGAACTACTGACTTGTCTTGATAGCCTTAATTGGCCTGAAAAAACAAAACATATGCAACGGAACTGGATTGGCAAGAGTATTGGATCCTCAATTCAATTTTCTGTTGTCGGACATTCTGAAGTAATTGACGTGTTTACAACCAGATCTGATACTATTTTTGGCGCAACCTATATGGTTTTGGCTCCCGAGCATCCATTTGTTAATTCTATCACGACTACAAACTGTTTGTCCAAAGTTACTGAATATGTTGAAAACACTAAAAAGCTATCCGAAATTGATCGAACCTCATCAGACCGAGACAAATCAGGCGTGTTTACTGGCGCATATGCGACTAATCCACTGACACAACAGGCAATTCCCATCTGGATAAGCGATTATGTTGTTGCATCTTACGGAACAGGTGCTATCATGGCAGTCCCATCCGGCGATGAAAGAGATTTCCAATTTGCCACGAAGTTTAACCTGCCTATAATAGAGGTGGTCTCTGCTGATGGTGAAATCCATGGTAACGATCAATGCTTTAGTGATTATGGAATTGTGGTAAACTCGGGAAAATATAATGGAATGACGTCAGAGGCTGCAAAAATATCAGTTGATGACTTTTTAGAATCAAAAGATATCGGTGGGGCAAAAGTCCAATATAAATTGCATGATTGGCTCATAAGCCGTCAGCGATATTGGGGTGCACCAATACCGATTATACACTGTGACGATTGCGGAATTGTACCCGTTCCATTTGATCAGATACCCGTTTTATTACCCGATGATATAAATTTGGCTGAAACCTATGGGCAGGATATATCACCTCTGGCGACTCACGATAATTTCATCAATGCAAATTGTCCTGTCTGTAATAAACCTGCAAAGCGTGATGCGGATACGATGGATACCTTTGTATGTTCATCTTGGTATTACTTAAGATATCCTGATTCTCACTTCGATGATGGTCCTTTTAATCCGGACAAGACAGCATGGCTGCCGATTGATCAATATATCGGAGGTGCTGAACATGCAACGATGCATTTATTATATGCCCGTTTTATCACAAAAGCGTTGAGAGATGGGGGATATCTGAATTTCGATGAACCTTTTTCTAATTTATTCCATCAAGGTACAATTACACGTGACGGTGCCAAGATGTCTAAATCGAAGGGAAATACCGTTTCTCCTGATACTTATATTGAAAAATGCGGTGCTGATGTGTTCAGGTCGTATTTGATGTTTATGGGGCCATTTGATGAAGGCGGTGACTGGACGGATACAGGTATTGTAGGCATTGAAAGGTTTATCCAGAAAAGTTGGAAGCTATGCCAAAAGGAACTTAATTCAAGTGAATCGGCGAAAGATCTTTACATCCTTCATACGACAATAAAATCTGTAACAACTGATTTGGAAAGTAAAAAATTCAACACAGCGCTAAGCCGACTCATGGAATTTGTGAATTATTTCATTGCTAAAAATACAATATCAAAAAATATTCGTGATCAATTTGTCCAGCTTCTTGCACCATTTATGCCACATGCGGCAGAAGAATTATGGGAAATGTTTGGAAACAAGAATAGCATTTTTAATTCTAACTGGCCGAAGTGCAATGAACAATTTACAGTCGAGTCAATGATTGAAATTGCAATACAGGTAAATGGTAAGTTGCGTGGGTCTATAGAAATCGATAAAAATATCTCAAAAGAAGCTTTACTCCAACGTGTGAAGGAACTTGAGAATATCCAAAAATTTATTTCGGGTAAGGAAATAGTAAAAGAAATCTTTGTACCCGGTAGACTAGTCAATATTGTCATTAAGTAGAATTTGTCATCACTCCAGTGTTTATATCATATTGACTGGTTGTAATTTCGGATTACTGTGAAATAATTCTAACGATCCTAAATACTAATTTCTGAATAAGTTCTATAATTTTACCATAATCGGTAGGCGATACGGGATTGAAAAGAGTTGTGTTGTACGCCGTATTTCATCCCATACTCACTGCATACCCACCCAATACTCGAACCCACAAATTACTGCAAATCAATAATCAATTTTACGTAACGGAGAGATGGATTTACACCTTAAAAGCTGTAAGAATCCAATACTCTGACGAATAACGTAAATATTTCTTCATTTATTCTGAAGATTTAGAAATGCGCCTTAACATTTCAATTGGATAGAATGCTGGAGTGGGGGAGCTTGATACGAAAATTCTTTAGACGAAACCCAATATTCTGGATACCGGATCGCTGGTGTTTGTGAGCTTTTCTGTGAAGGATATTACACGTTTGTCATCAGCTCCGATAATTGCAAGCCGGAGCATATCCCGAAGGGTTTTTCCCACATCTTCATCAGAGTTTGTAATAATTCCGTGTGATATGCGTTTGATTTCCACGGCAAAATGTAGGTATGTTCATATTTGCCGACCTTGCCGACGTTGGCGAGCAGTTTATATTGTGTAAATTCCATTCATGAAAACATTCATAATTACATGTATTTACCATCAGTCAAAAGAAACTTTTTGGCTATTTTCCTATGACGCTATTTTTACCACATTTGCCACCATATTCATTTTTTTTGTTGGGATGCTTGCAAACGCATTATTTGCTTGGAAAAAAGAAAAGAACAGACTGGCTCTTATCAAAGAATTTTTCTTAACAAATCTCAATCATCTACTTGAACCAATAGAAACACAAGTTCAATACTATATCAAATTATCAAACGAGTTAAAAGATGAGAACTGCCGAGTCTTTAATTTTTATATGACAAGCGATATATTACTTAATCCGTTACTTGATATTGATACAGGTGATCTGTTTAAGATATTTGTCCAAAATAGAAATAAGTCAAAAATTCAAACAAATATTATGCATTTTAGAAATATAATTAGTTCAATAGAACCTGAGTTCAAGTGTTAAGTGCAACATTTGATACTTCACCGAAAAATACCTGATAAGGCGTTTTGAACCCAAGGCATTTTCTAGGACGGTTATTTAGCCTGTTAATGGCTCTAATTATTTCATC